>Ga0335079_10005103_pt1 | contig 15060 bp, 8 predicted proteins | sample Lox_Sample_33_FD_206719 | JGI IMG/M metagenome (GOLD analysis project Ga0335079, IMG submission 206719) | Soil microbial communities from Loxahatchee National Wildlife Refuge, Florida, United States - Lox_Sample_3.3 | ecosystem: Environmental > Terrestrial > Soil > Wetlands | place: USA: Florida...
GTCAGCCCGCCGACGCCGAACAGCCCGCCGCCGGTCATCTGGCCCTGCAGCGTCGCGGACGACGGCGTGAAGCCGCTGGAGGCGCTGACGTGCACCTGGCAGTAGGCGAAGCTGGCCAGCGGCGGGGCGGACTGCAGCAGGCCGTCCCAGGCCACGTAGATGCCGAGGATCCCGCCGGATGCCACCGGGGTATCAGGCACAGCGGGCGGGCCGGTGTTCTGCGTGGTGACGGTGACCGAGCCGTCGGCCTGCTGGCCCGCCACCACCTGGGCGGCGCCCGCGCTGTTGGTGATGGACAGGGTGGCCGGGTCCGACGCGCTCGGCGTGATGATGAGGTTCCCGCCGGCGGCGATCACCGAGACCGGCGTCAGGTCCTGGTTGGCGGTGTTGGGCGTGGCCGCAGGCTGCCAGGCCCCGGTGACGGCGTTGTAGACCAGCGGGGAGCCGTGCGTGGTGCCGACCGTCAGCGTGTCGCCCAGCCCGGACAGGCTCGGCGCGAAGATCGTCGGCAGCTGCGCGGGGCCGGACGCGCTCGAGGTCACCGGGGTCGTCCCCAGGCTGTTGATGAACTGGCCGCCCATCTTGTTGACCAGGTAGAGGAGCTGCTCCTGCAGCCACTGCAGATAGGAGCTCACGGTGAGCTCGCAGGTGACCAGGCCGGTGGCGTCGATGGACACCGCGATGGCCATCACCCGCACCGCGTCGATCACGGAGCCGGAGTAGTCCGGGCCGCCGGGACCGGGGCCGGGGCGCTCCAGGCCGACCCAGTCGCCCACGTTGTAGTCCCGGAAGCAGGTCGAGCCCCCGGCGTCGGGCAGCACGGTCAGGGTCCAGGACAGGATCTCGTCGGCGGTCTCCTCCACGCTCGCCTGCGCGGCGATGGCGATCGAGGCCGGGTTGACCTGGACCGCCGTCTGCACCCAGCCCTCGCGCTGCCCCCAGGAGGCTATCGAGGCGGCGTCGGAGGCGCTGATGGTGGTGCCGTCGGAGTTGACCGCGCCGTCCAGGTTGGCGATCTGGCTGCGGTCGCGCACCCGCTGCCGCTCCTGGATCTGGCCGCCCTCGTGGAAGATCACCTGCTGGGACCTGTCGAAGCCCAGGCCGATGGGGGCCGGCGCCGCCCCGGCGGCCAGGCGCGACGAGGTGTCCGTCACGAACGCGCCCGCGCTGTCGAGGACCGGGCTGCCGGAGGCGTCCAGGACGATGCCGGAGCCGGTGCCGTAGGTCTCGGCCTGCGGCAGCGCCACCTGCAACACGAAGCCGGGCTGCATGATGTAGTCCGCGTTGACGATGGCGGTGTGCGACTGCAGCAGGCTGTAGAGGTCGGTGCCGTTCTGGATCTGGACGGAGTTGGAGTCGGTCCAGGCGTTGCCGAAGCTGTCGGCGGTCCCGGTCATCGCCGTGACGACGAACGGGATGGTGCCGCGGGCCTGCGCGTCCTGGAAGATCGAGTACCAGACGCCCATGATCGGCTCGCCGAAGTAGATGTTGCCGGCGGACGTCGGGGTGATCACGTTGCCGTTGACATTCGTCACGGCCATGAGCTGGGAGCTGGCGGCGTCGTACTTCGCGGCGAAGTAGACGGTGATGCTGTCGGCGGCCCACTCGTGCGCGGCGGACCACTCCTGCGTGAACGTGGTGCCGTCGGCGGAGGTCCAGAAGTAGAAGATCCCCTTGTCCTCGGAGATCTGCCAGTAGAGCTGGCTGGAGGCGTCGTAGGCGCCGAGTTCCTTGGTCTGCACGGTGCGGGCCGCAGTGTCGCCGACCTGGCAGTACAGCCCGGTGGAGGACAGCCCGATCAGGGCGTAGTTGCCGTCGCTCGCGGTGTCCTGGACGTACATCTGGGTGAGCTGGCTGCCGTCCAGGCTCGCCGCCGAGCCGCCCACCGGGGTGATCTGGGCGCTGAACAGCGAGCTGGTGATGTCGTAGGGCGTCGCGCCGCAGTAGGTGGTGCCGGGCGAGGCCATGATCTGCAGCGTGCCGGAGGGATTCAGCGTGACATCGGCCGCCGGCGAGATGACATTCCAGATACTGGTGTCAACCTGGAGGTTTCCCTCCTCGTTGATCTCGGCGAAGCCGTCCTGGATGGCGTCCGTCTTGTAGATGATGTCCGGGAAGCCGGGCGGCATGGCGGCCGCCCAGGACAGCGCGGCGATCGTGCCGGGGCCGGTGACCGTGACGGTGCGCTGCTCGCTGGCGTCCGCCAGCTGCTCGGTGATGGTCTCGGCGAAGAACTCGAACCGTACGATGCCATCCTGGGTGACCTGCCAGAGGTGCTCCTCATCGAAGAGCGTGCTGGCCGGCTGGCCGTCCGCCAGGGTGACGTCGGCGAACCAGGGATCGTCCAGGTTGAGCACGATCGTGCCCGCGCCCTTGTCCTTGAGGATCTTGGAGAACTGCAGGGACATGTACCGGGGGATCTGGCACAGCAGCACGCTGTAATCAGGAGCGGCCCGGACGAGGACCGACCAGCCGGAGCCCTGGCCGGGCGAGGCAGGGCCGCCGGGGCCGCCGGGAGCCCCGGCCGTGCCGGGGATCAGGGCGGGGAGCTCGAAGGCGGAGGGGATCAGGGCGGGCAGGCCGGACACGGGCTCCTCCTAGCTGTGCTGGCGGCAGGCGAAGCCCGGCGGGGAGGGCGGCGCGGGCGGGTGCGGCGGATTCGCGGCGCCGGGCGGCACCACGCCGCGGGCGGACTTGTGCAGCTCGGCCAGGGTCTCGGCGCCGCAGGCCGCATCACCGCTGCCGACCGGCAGGCCGCTGCCGTCCCCCGGCGTCACCTGTCCTCCAGGCTCAGCACGATGAGCAGGTCGGCCACGGCCGGGTCGGACAGCGCGGCGTCGCGCAGCCGGTGCAGGGCGTCGGCCTTGCGCTGAGACTCCCGGCGCCGGGCCGACGCCAGGGCGGCCACCGCCAGCAGGCTCTCCTCCGGGCAGTCCTGGTCCACTGCCGTCTGGGTCGCCAGGTCCACCCGGTGCTCGGTCGCCATTATCAGGTCTAGGCCATCGCATAGAGGCTGAACGAGGACCCGGTGAGGAAGTCGGTGCCCGAGCCGGCGGTCAGGGTGATCGAGGTGACGGCGGCCTGCACCGCCGGGTTGTAGAAGCACCACCGCAGCCGCCCGTCCAGCAGGGCGCTGGTGCCGTACCCGCCGCCGGACATGGAGTAGACCGACTTATTGAAGGCGGTGGCGGAGTACCACGGGATGAACGCGAAGCCGCCGCCGGCGTTGGCCGGGGCGCCGGTCTGGCTGGCCAGCACCCGGAAGGCCGGGACGCTCGTCACCGAGGAGCCGTTGCCGAAGCCGTAGAGGAGCGAGCCGCTGGCGTTGGTCAGGCTCATCGTCAGGTAGCTGTAGACAGCGCCGGAATCGCCGTTGAACTGCAGCCAGATGTCATCGACGCTCGCCGAGGTCTCGGTCAGCCGGGCCTGGGCGAGGACCAGCAGGTGGCTGTAGGTCTGCGGGATGGACGCCCAGGTGACGACCGAGGTGGTCGAGTTGGACAGCCTCGTGGAGGCGACCAGGGCCAGGCTCGAGGTGGTCCAGGCGCTCGCCGGCAGGCCGTGCACGGAGGAACCGGAGCCCAGGGACTCGTGCGTCCGGGACGTGGCCAGGTCCCCGGCGCTGAAATTATGCTGAACGACAGCGGTGGCGCTGTGCGCAAGCGCCACCGTGCCATCGAAGCCGCGGCCGCCCGGCGAGCTGAACACCCAGGGCGAGCCGGACGTGCCCGATCCCGAGCCGATGCTGACCAGCTCCATGTTCGCGGTGCCCGGCTCCAGCACCAGCGTGAACGGGAACTGCGCCGGGTAGCCGACGGGCGTCGCGGCCAGGTACATGCTCGCGGAGCTGCTGGAGATCCCGGCGCCCAGGGCGCCCGGGACGGCGGTGTTGCTGTAGTAGCGGGAGACCGCCATAATCAGACATTCCTAAACATACGCATCGTTCCACTGAAACCCGGCCGTGCCGGCACTGACGGTGATCGTATTGGAGCCGGGCAGCAGGCACATCCACATCCGCGAGCCGGCATGCGTGACGCCGGCTATCTGGTTGGTCCCGGCGGCGTCGGCGGCCTGGAAGTTGAGGACGTCCAGGGTGACGGGCGGGCTGGTCACCGGGCCGCTGTAGGTGACGCTCACGCCGGCCGTCACGTTGGTCACCGTGACCGGGCTGGCGGTGAGCGCGACCGTGAAGGCGGAGAGCGCGCCGGGGAAGCCCTCGCCGACCACGCCCTCGCCGAGCGCGGTGATCACCCCGCCGGACGTCGTGACCATCTGGCTGCGGGACGGGCCGTAGAAGTACGGGTCAGCCAGCAGCAGGTCCACGCTGAAGCTGGCGCTGGTGCGGCCGAGCATCGTCGGCTCCACGGTCCCGGCGACCTCGGCCAGGGCCGACGCCTTCACCACCTGGTTCGTGCCCTGCTGGGTCAGCCACCAGCGGCGCACCAGGGTGCCCTGGACGCTGCCGGTGATGGCGTTGCGGGTCCAGAAGAGCTGGCGCAGCTGCTGGAAGTTGTTGTTGAAGGCCAGCCGCTGGTCCGCCGTATCGGGCCCGCCGGTCACCTGGCTGATCCCCGCCGTCCACATCGCCAGCGTGACCGTGCGGCTGTTCGGGTACTTGGGCCGCCACTGCAGGCCGGCGCTGTAGGGCACCTCGATGTCCTGGCCGCGCAGCGTCGGCAGCGACCAGCGGCTGCCGCCCCAGGTGGAGATGTTCCAGTACTGCGTCTGCAGCGGGACCTCCACGCCCGTGTCCGGCGGTACCCATCCCCAGAACTCATCTGCCGGGTAGTTGAAGCTGTAGTTATGAGGGTCGCTCATATCAGCTGCCTCCCGGCCAGCAGGGCAAGGCGCTGCACCCGGTGCGCGATGGAGTCGCCTGCCCGCTCGGGCACCGGGTTGTTCACGGTGACGCCGTTGACCTGGATGCCGATCCTGGTGCCGCCCTGGCCTGCCTGTCCGGCGTCGCTGACCGCGCGCGGCGGCAGCGTGCTGCCGGGCTGGGCGGGCATGGACGGCAGGGGAGCCCGGAAGCCGGGCACGCCGCCGCCGGATGCCATGGCGAACATCGAGGCGACGTCGCCGACGGAGCCGCCCGCCGCGAAGACTGGCACGGCCGGCCCGCCGGCCGTGACGAGCGGCTCCAGGTTGTAGTAGCCCGTCACCGGCAGGGCCGAGGACGGCGGGCCCTTGCCCGGGCCCGGTGTCGGCCGGCCGGGGTGCATGCCCTTCGCAAGGGAGCCGGACGGGCCGTAGATCGCGCTCCAGGCGGCCAGGGCCTTCTTCTCCAGCGGCAGCATGGTGCTCAGGCTGGTGCGCAGCGCGCGCCAGGGGCCCTTCTCGTGGCCGACCAGCATCGACGGGTCCGGCGGGATGTCGCCGGGCTTCCAGGGCAGCGTGATGCCCTTCGGCCACCTGGTGCCCGTCTTCTCGGCCGCCCAGGCGCTGCGCGGCGGGGTCGTGCCGCCCTCGCCGGGGCCGGACTCCCACTTCTGCATGGTCTCCAGCGAGGAGCTGAGGTCGCTCCACTCGGAGACCGTCATGGCCTGCGGGTCGCTGACGTTCTTCCACAGCCTGCCGAAGTCGCCGGCCCCGCCGAGGCCGAGCATCTTCTCCTGCTGGGCGCGCAGTATCAGGAGCTCGGCGTACCACTGCGCCTGGTGCTTGGCCAGCTTCTCCCGCCGGGACCGCTCGCCCGGGGTCAGCTTGCCGGCCAGCGACGGGTAGGCGGGGAAGGCACTGAACAGCGACCAGAAGGCACCCTGCTCGGCCTTCGCCGCCCGGCCGAGCTCCCCGGAGTACTCCGCCCAGTCCTGCGAGGGAGCAGCGCCCCTGGACACGGGAGCGCCCGCGGGCAGCTTCACCCGGATGCCGAGCGCGTTCAGCGTGTCCGCCCAGCCGGCGGTGACCGCCTCGGCGCCCTGCGTCGCGTAGAAGCTCTGCCGGTGGTGCTGGGCGTACTGGGCGGCCAGCGCGGCGTCCTGCGGCAGCTTCGACCAGCCAGCCTTGCCGACCGCCGCCACGTAGGCCGGGTGGACGTAGCGCGCCGCCCAGTAGGGATCCTCGGCATGCGCCTGCGTGACGTGCGGCGTGCCGGCCGTCGGCAGCTGCCAGGCCCCGGTGCTGAAAACTCCGGCACCGCCCCGCGCCGAGGGATCCCACCGGCTCTCCAGCCAGGCGCCGAACAGCATCGCCTGGCGGATCCGGGAGACGGACGCCGCCTCGCGGACGGCATTGACCACGTCGCCGCCCGACCACAGCTCCGCCATGGCGGCCGGGTGCTTCCCGCGGAGCGCGGCCTGGTCCGGCGGGTGGAACAGCTGCTTCCACGCGATGGAGGGATTGCCGCCGGGCAGGTGCCGGGGCCTGCCGGAGCCGTCGGTGACCATGCCGCCGGTCGCGTACCAGTGATGCGCCAGCTCGTGAGCCTCGGCGTTCTCCGGTGTCGCATATGTACTTTTTATATAGTTGATCATCCAGGCGATCTGGTCGCCCGGGTTGCCGCTGTTGGCGCCCTGCGCCTGCGCGGCGGACAGGCCCTCGCCGCCGTACTCGTTGCCGTACTTCCCCGCGCCGCCGGGCACGCCGTGGCCGAGCGCCTGGGCGATGCCGAACGCGCCGGAGGACGGGTTGGTGGCCAGGTTGTTCCAGCCCGCCTCGGCCATCTCCAGGGCGTTCCACGCCGCCCAGGCCGTGCCGCCGGCCCAGGCGGGCATCATCTTCCGGGCGAGCTCGGCGTTGGCGCGCGGCGTGCCGCCGCCGGGCAGCGGGCTGGTGGTCTGGCTCTTGTCCCAGCTGGAGAGCGTCTTGTCCACGCTCTTCTTGATGTTGTCCAGGAATGCCTGGCTGACGGCCCCGGCCACGGAGCCCGCGCCGGTCAGGTCGGCAGCCAGCGGCTCCACCACGTCGCCCCAGCCGGCGTTGAAGACCGCCTCGGCGCCCTTGCCGGCCAGGCCCAGCAGGCTCTTCGCGGTGCCGCCCAGCAGGCCCAGCAGGTTCTTGCCGGCCCCGGTCAGCGCGCCGGCGACATTCTCCAGGGCGCTGAGGAACCCGCCCCCGCCGCCGGAGTCCACGAACGCGCCACCGAGCCGGTCCAGGTGGTACTGGACCTGCATGGAGCGGACGTCCGTCGCGTTCGGGCCGACGATGATGCCGTCCTGGGTATCGCGGGCCTCGAACTTCAGGCCCTCCAGGTTGCCGACCATGTGCGTGGCCGGGTTGACGCCCACGGTGTAGGCGCCCAGGCCCTGCCGGAAGCCGAGGTCGGCCGCCTCCTGCGGGGAGCCGAAGTCCTGCGTGACGAAGTAGCGGCGGTAATCGGGGAAGCCCAGCAGGCGGGCGTAGACCTCCCCGGTCAGCCCGGAGCAGTCATAGCCGGACGGGCCGACGCCGCCCCAGGAGTACGGGACGCGGCCGGGCAGGCTCTCCAGGAAGGAGTCGATCGAGCCGACCGATCCGCCGCCCGCGTACCTGCCCGCCAGCACGTTGTCGGCCTGGTTGACGTAGGACGACAGGAACTCCGGGCCGAAGGCCTGGTCCAGCGCCATCCTGGCCGGCTTGCGGACGACGAACTCGCCGGGGGTGAGGATGGCGTGCTGGGAGTCGAAGTCCCCCGCGCCGGAGACCGAGCTGCCCATGACATGGCCGCCGGCGGCAAGCTGCTGCACCATGTGGATCTTCGGGACGCCGACGATGCCGGTGACGTCGTTGACCAGGCCGATCGCCTTGTTGATGACGTTGCGGATGACCCAGTTGACGCTGCTCTTGAAGGCATTCTCGATCGTCTGCGGCAGCGTGTGCGTGAAGAAATTGCCGATGTTGTCGATGATCCTGGTGCGGAAGTCCGTCCACATCCGGTCCATGAGCCCGGTCCAGCCGCCATGCGTCTGGCCGAAGTACTCCGGGATGTCGGTGCCGAAGAAATGCCCGAGGTTATCCGGGATGGTCTGGGTCCAGTATTTGTAGCACTGGTTCCACAGCCCGGTCCAGCCTCCCTGCGTGCCGCCGAAGAAGTCCGGGATGTCGGTGCCGAAGAAGTGCCCGAAGGTATCCGGGATGGTCTGCGTCCAGTACTGGTAGCACTGGTTCCACAGGCCGGTCCAGCCTCCCTGGGTCCCGCCGAAGAAGTTAGGTATGTCGGTGCCGAAGAAGTGGCCGAAATTGGCGGGGATGGTCTGGGCCCAGTACTTGTAGCACTGGCTCCACAGCCCGGACCAGCCGCCCTGCGTCCCGCTGAGGAAGTTCGGGATGTCAATGCTGAAGAAATGGCTGACATGCGCGGGGATGGTCTGGGTCCAGTCCTTCTGGGCTGCCTTCCACATCCCGTCCCAGCCGCCGCCGACGCCGCTGATCTCCTCGGGCAGGACGTGGCCGAAGTAGTTGCTGACCGGGTCCTGGACCTCGCTCCTGAAGTTGGCCGCCCACTTCAGGAAGCCAGGGTCGGACAGCAGGGCCTGGGCGTTGCCCGGGCCGCCGACCGCAGCGCCGCCGACCGCGCCGACGGTATTGGTGCCCTTGGTGCCGAGGAACCGGTCCAGCAGGCCCTTGGCTATCAGGGCCCCGACGATGGCCACGCCGCCGATGGAGATCACCGAGACCACCAGCCCGGCCAGGCCGGACAGGCTGGTGAGGCTGCCCAGCAGGCCGGTGTCGGCCGCCGCCGCGCCGCCAGCCGCCTCGGCCCCGCCCGCGCCCGCCTCCTCGCCGGCGGCGGTCTCCTGCTCGGTGCCCGCAGTCTCCTCCGCCGCGCCCGCCGTCTTCATCCGCTCGCCGGCGGTCAGCATGTTCTCGCTGGCCCGCAGCATGGTGTCGCCGGCCGTGACGTTGTTCTCGGCGGCCGTGGTGGCGGCGTCCTGCTGCGCGGCCGTCTCCCCGCCCGTGCCGGGCAGCCGGATCTTGCCCCCGGTCAGGAACGCGACCAGCTTGCCGAGCGCCGCGTAGGCGGTCTGCGCCCAGTTCACGACCTGCTTGAGGTGCCCTATCAGGTCCAGGATGCCGGTGAACTTCAGGGCCACGCCCAGGCCCAGGGCCAGCCCGCCGACCGCGCCGACGATGTTGCCCAGGACCCCGGCGACGCCCTTCAGGCCGAAGATCTTCGCCAGGATGTCGGCGATGTCCGTCAGCACCCGGACGAAGAACTGGAAGCCGGCCTGGAAGCCGGGCGTCTGGACGACCACCAGCACCAGGTGCGCGACCGCGCCGAAGAGCTGGGTCAGCGCGGTCAGCAGGGCCGGGCTGGACAGCGCGTGCAGGGCATTGAAGACGTCGGGCAGGATGCCGCCGGCCAGCTCCTTCATCAGCCCGCCGAACTCCTTCAGCGAGTTCAGCGAGCCCGTGCTGCCCATCGGGCCGCCGGCCAGGATGGCGAAGCCCTTGACGATCGCGTCGATGACCTTGCCGACGTCATCGAGGACCGGCCGCACCGCATCCAGCCACTTGCGGAAGCCGGAGCCGGACCGGTCCGCCGCAGCCGCCCAGTCGTCAAAGCGCCGGGCCAGGTGGTCGATGCCGGCGAAGAGCCAGGTGGTGAAGGGGGTGGCGATGACGGCCAGCCTGGTGAACCCGTCAGCCAGGTGCCCGATCGCCTCGCCGACGGAGCGGATGACGGACACCGTGCCCTGGGTCAGCACCTGCCAGGCCGGGGAGTGCGCCAGCTTCTCGAACCAGACCACGGCGTGCTCGGCAAGCTGCCCCAGCACCCGGGCGGTGGAGTCCAGCAGGTAGCTGAGCGGGCCGATGACCGAGCTGATGTGCGACAGGCCGGGGTCCACCTGGCTGAAGAACGCCTGGCCTACTGACTTGTTGGTCAGGAACCACCGGGCCAGCGGCTCCAGGTCCATGACGGCCGTGCGGGCGGCCGGCCCCAGCTTCGCCATCGCGGTCGCCAGGTCCGCCTCGGCGCTGGCGATGGACGGCAGCCCCAGGGCCATCGTGTCCTGCGCCTGGGTCAGGCCGAAGAGCGCCTGCGCCTGGTCGTGGGCGCTGGTTATCTGGCCCTCGCCCTGCATGATGTAGGCCTGCGACAGCGCGTACTCGGCGTCCCTCACCGCATGCGCGCTGGTGATCCGGCCCTGGCTCTGCTCGAAGATCGCCTGGCCGAGGGCGAACGCGGCGTCCTTCTGGTTGTGCTGGTTGACGATGAAGTCATTGCCCTGCGTCTGCTGGGCCTGCCAGAGGCCGAAGAAGGCATCCGTTACCGCATGCGCAGCCTGGATCTGGGCGTTGGCGGCCTCCTTCTCGGTGAGGATGAGCTGCTTCTGCGCCTGCACCTGGCTGAACTGCGCGTCCGTCAGGGCATGCTGGGCCTGCGTGACGCCGAACACCTGGTTCGCGCCGTACTTGCGGACGTCGGCGAGCTGGGTCTCGTTGTCCTTGTTCTGGAGCTCGACCTGCCGCAGGGCGATCTCCGCCTCCTGGATCTGGTAGGCGGCCTGCGCCCTGTCCAGCGCGGTGGAGGTGGACTGCGCCATCACCTGGGCGTAGTTCTGCTGGGCCTGCTCGAGCGAGAGCTGGGCGCCGCGCAGGTTCACGCTGGCGGAGTTGACCTGCAGCAGGAGCGCGGCGAGATCCTCGGCCGCCGTCTGCCACGCGATGTTGAGCTGGTACTGGGCCTGCGCGGTGGCGAAGGCCGAGTCGGCCAGGCTGTGCTGGGCCGAGGCCACGCTCATCGCCGACTCGGTCTGCTGGATGCCGGCCGAGAACTGGGCCTGCGACAGCGAGAAGGTGGCGTCCCGGACGGCGTGCGCGTCGTCTACCTGGCTTATCCGCGCCTGGTAGGCGGCCTGCTGCACCGCGAACTGGGCGTCGGCGACGGCGTGCGCGCTGGTCACCTGGGTATTCGAGCCCTGGACGACGGCCTGGCTGAGCGAGAACTGGGCGTCGGAGACGGCGTGCGCGTCCTGCACCTCGGACTGCTGCGCCTGGAAGGCGGCCTGAGCCACCTGGTAGTAGGCGTTGGCGAGCTGGTTCTGCATCTGCGCCGTCTGCATGGCCGTCTGCAGCGGGTTGGCGGCGGCCGCCTGCTGGGCCGCCAGCACCTGCCCGTAGGCCCCGAGCGCGGCGACGACCGGGGAGATGGCCTCCTTCAGGGTGACCATGCCGATGCCCACGCTGGCGATCGTCTCGGGCATCGCCGCGAACACGGTGCCGAGCGCGCCGAACCCGGCCACCAGCGGCGGCAGCAGCTGGATCAGGCTGGTGAAGGTGGCCAGCATCGGGCCGATGGACCCGATCACCTGTGAGCCTGCCTGCGCCGCCACCTGGGCGAGGTTGCCGAAGACGTTCAGCAGGCCGCCGCCGGTAATCCCCTTGAACGCGGCGGTGACGCGCGACGCGACGGTGGCGAAGACGCTGTCCAGGCCGCTGCCGGCGTCCTGCGCCGAGGCCTTCATGCCGCGGAAGACATCCTCGGCGGCATGCCCGACGTCCCGCCAGGTGGCGGCGGAGCGCTCGCCGGACGCGCCCGACTTCAGCGTGATGTCATCGAATGCCCTGCTGGCCTGGCCCTGCACGGACATGAAGCTGGCCGCCAGCTTGTCCAGGCCCTTCGGCTGGATGTCCAGGCCCCTCGTATCCGCCTTCAGGGCCTCCATGCCCTGGCGGATGGCCTGGAGCTGCTGGATGACGGCCCCGCTGCCGATCTTCACGTCCGGATTCGCGATCTGCGCGGACAGGTCCTTTATCGCAGCCTTCACCGAGCGGACGTCCGACAGCGCCACCGCAGCGCCGTGGACCTTCACCTCGGGCGCGGCCTTCTGCCGGTCCAGGTCGGCCACGGAGGAGGCCAGCCCCCGGACGGCCGCATTCATCCGGAGCAGCTGCCCGGCATCCATCAGGCCCGGCGTCACCGCAGCCCGGCCGACGTTGGGCAGGCCCTGCTGCAGCGCGGCAAGCTGGGCGGCCTGCATGCGCTCGGGCTGCAGGGCCAGCTGCCCGGCATGGCCCATGCCCTGCTGCATGCCGATCATCTGCGCCGGGGACAGGCGCTCGGGCTGCAGGGCCGTCTGCCCCAGCCGGTTGACCGATGCCTGGAGCTCCTCCAGCCGCTGCGGGCTCAGCGCCTCGTACTTGGACGGCTCGGGCTCCGGCACCTCGGGCGGCGGGCCGGCCACCGGGGGAGGAGGCCGGGGCGGCCCGCCGCCGGGCCCCATCGCCTGCGGGGCGAGCGCCTCGCCGCGCTGCTGCAGGGCCGCGCGGAGCGCTGCCTGCTCGGGACTATCAGACGGCGCCCAGGACGCCTTCACCGTGCGCTCGGCCGGCAGCGCCGCCTCCAGGGCCTTCGCCTTCGCGACGTCCGCAGCGAGCTCGTCGGTGTCCAGCCGGACGGAGGTGCTGACCCGCATCGGGATGTCGCCGAGCACGGCGCGGTAGGCCGCGCCCTTGGCCGCCGCCTCGTCATCATCGAGGCTGACGTGCGTGGTGACCTGAGTCGGGATGCCCTGCACCGCAGACCCGTAGGCCTGGATGTTCGAGGTCCCGGTGGTGCCGAGCGTGCCGGCGGACTCGTGCGTCTGGCGGATCGCGTTGGCACGGCCGAGCTCGGCGTCGGTCTGCTCCTTGATCACTGCCGCGCTGGCCCGGGTGGCGGCGGTCTCCTGCTCTATCCGGGCGCGCTTCTGGTCCAGGTAGCCCAGGTACTGGTCGGGGGTGCGGTAGCCCTGCTGGGCGGCGATGTTCCGCTCCAGGGTGCGCTGGTAGACCTGCTGGCGCCAGGCCTCGGCGGACTGCGGGCTGGAGAAGCCCAGGTTCTCCGTGCGCTGCAGCCGCTCTTCCTTCTCCTCCTTCCGGTCCAGGTCGGAGAGATGCTGGTCCATGGAGTCGCGGCCGCCGAAGGCGGTCTGCTTGTTGGCCAGCTTCGCGGCGGCGGCCTGGCGCTCCAGGGCGGCGCGGTTGGCGTCGATCGCGCGGGTGTCGGCCTCGTGCGCGGCCGCTGCCTTGGCGGCGGCGCTGGCCTCGGTGTCTCCCTCCTGGCGGGCCTCATCCGCCAGGCGCTTGAGCTCTTCCCTGGCCCTGGCCGCAGCCTGCGTCAGGTCACTGAAGTCTGCGACCTAAGACTGCGCGGTAGATCACTTCCCAGTCCGCCACGCCGCAACCACCTCCGCCCCGTCATCTCAGCTGCCGCCGGGAGGAGGAGCGGGCGGAGGCGTGCCCCCGCCGCCGAACATCCGCATGAAGGCCTCGAAGCTGCCGTCGGCCGCGCCAGCGGCCACCTCCGCAGCCGCCTCGTCAGCGGGCTCCGCCGCGCCCACGGCCACGCCCGCGACGGCGCCGTCCTCGCCCACCCGGATCGTGTCGGCCTCCGGCCGGCCGCCCCTTGCCTCGCGGATCCTCTGCCGGGCCTGCTCGGCCGAGGCGACGTAGCCGGTGCGCCGGCCCCTCATCTCGTCCAGCTCGTCGTCGTCACCGCCGGCGCCTCCCCAGGAGAGCGAGATGTCCAGGGCGGCGTCCACCAGCGGGTTGCGGCCGCCCGTCTGCCTTGTGTCGATCTGCGCCTGGGCGCCTATCCAGGTGCACACCGTCCGCGTCTGCCATTCCGCTAGCCGGAGGCGGAGCTCATCGCCGGCCTGGCGGCGGCGGCCGATGGCCTCGGTGATCTGGCGGAGGCGGCAGAGCGGGATCCCGAGGATCCGTTCGTCGCTCCATCCGTACTCGGAGCTGACGAGGTCGAAGGCCCTGGCGAAAGATCCTGCAGGCCGTCTCCAGCTCCTCCGGCTCCGGCGTCTCCTCCGGCGTCCCGTCCTGGCCGGCTCCCGTCTTCCTCGCCAGCTCCAGCAGGGACGCGAGGCGTTTTCCCAGGGCCTGGATGTCGGCTGCCTCCTGGCGGACCACCTGCTCCACGATGGTGACGATGTCGTCCAGCTCGGGGTTGAAGAGCTCGGCGGACAGGTCCGTCCACTTCTCCTCGTTGGCCTCGCGCTGCTGCTTCGTCAGGCGCGACTGCGGGCCGGGAGCCAGCCCGTGCGGGCGGACCATGGACTGGACGAACTCGATGGTCTCGGACTCGGCGTCGGGGATGGAGATCAGGACGAGGGACATCATCCGCTGCGCGAACTCGGCACCGTCAGTGCCGAAGTCCAGCGAGCTCTTTATCAGGGCCTGGCCGGCCCCGTGCGTGAGCACCTTGAGCAGGCGGAAGAACTGGCGCGTCTTGATCCGCACGACCTCGACCTGCAGGCCGGACTCCAGCGTGAGCACGACCGGATCCGGGTCGAGGCGGTCGAGCTCGGAATCTGGCACAGGTCCTCCCTGGGACTCGCCGATGCGCTACTGCGGGCAATCGGCAGGAGGATCGGCTAGCTGCTCTGGAAGGGCAGCACCGTGAACGCGCCGGCATTGGTGGTGGTCAGGTTCGGCAGCGAGATCATCCGGCCGATGCTCAGGCCCGCGGGCGTGGAGGTGCCGGGCTCGACGCCGGGGCCGCCGTAGGCGATGGGCAGCGCGTTGCCGGCCTCGTCCACCGTGGAGAACAGCGCGCGGCCGGCGATGGACACGGTCAGGCCGTTCTTGTAGCTCGGGCCGGTGAAGTTGAAGGGCTGGAACTGGACGCGGTAGAGCACGAAGTCCAGCACCCGCAGGTTGCCCGCGCTGTCCTTGGCAGGCACCCGCAGCGCCATCGGCTTGGTCACCACGTTCATCGAGTTCAGCGTCCACAGCGGCAGCGCGTAGTAGTCGTTCGGCGACGCGCCGGAGCTGCTGATCGAGGTGCCGGTGATGTCGGCGATGGTCGGGAAGCTGATGAACCCGGACTCAATGGTCACGTTGGCGAAGTTGATCCAGAACCACTCCGACAGCACGACGTTGTCGCCCGTGTTCTCGAAGTTGCCGTTGTCGGTGCTCAGGGTCCCGTTGCGGACGCCGTAGACGGTCTGGCCCTCAGCCCCGTTCGTGCCGTCGAGGATGCCGGCGTGCGAGATCGAGAAGCCCTCTTGGTAAAGAGTCGTCGCAGGATCGGACACAGTCAGCGCTCCCCAGACTCGGCACGATGCTGACTGATCTATCGGCTGAGGGCCATGTCCCGGCGGGAGCCCGCCTTGTTCCGGGCGACGAGAGCGGCGATCCGGGCGC
>Ga0335079_10005105_pt1 | contig 15056 bp, 10 predicted proteins | sample Lox_Sample_33_FD_206719 | JGI IMG/M metagenome (GOLD analysis project Ga0335079, IMG submission 206719) | Soil microbial communities from Loxahatchee National Wildlife Refuge, Florida, United States - Lox_Sample_3.3 | ecosystem: Environmental > Terrestrial > Soil > Wetlands | place: USA...
CGGGCCCAGGCCCAGGTCATGCCGGATCGCCGTCGCCGCCTGCGAAATGCAGACGCGGTCGATGTAGGTGATCACCGCCAGCGCGACCGCGTAGACCACTACCAGGTGGCGGACGCCGGTTGGGCGCGCGACTCCCGATCGTGTAACTTGCGTGGCCATCCCCTCAACGCACCCGCGTGCGATACACCAGCGCGCCCAAACCGACCGTGGCCAGTGCGCTCAATGACGGAATCGGTTCCGAGATCACGCCATATATCATCATGCAGGTCCCAACCAGGATATACGATGCGGGGATCAGAGGCCACGCGAAATCCAGCGTCCGCAGCCGCTGCCACCCGGGACGGCGTCGGAAAACGAACACCGACGCTACCGAGAGCGCCGTAAACAGCGTGAGGCTCATGCCGATATAGATGACCAGCTCGGGAAACGGCGTGAAGGTCATCAGCATCGCGCAGGCGCCCTGGCTGAGAATCGCATTGACCGGCGTATGCCAGCGCTCATCCACCTTGGCCGCGGCGGCGAAAAATGCCTTGTTGCGTGCCATCGCGTAGTACACGCGCGGGCCCACAATCACCATCGCGTTCACCGTCGAGACGATGGCCAGCGCCATCAGGCCCGCGAACGTGCCCCCGACGCTGCGGCCAAAGAGATTGTCCGCCGAAAGATCGCCGATGGCCAGCACCCCCTTCATCTGCTCCACCGGCGTGGCGTAGATGAAGGTCATATTCAGCCCGAAATAGAGGGCCGCCACGAGCAGCGTGCCCACGGCGATCGCGGCGGGCAGCGTGCGCTCCGGACGCCGCACTTCCTCCGCCACGTAAGTGGCGGCATTCCATCCGCTGTAGCCGACCATCACCCACAGCAGGCTCACGATGAACTGCGCCGGCAGGCCCAGCGTCGAGGTGCGCACCGCCGGCGTCGAGAAGTGGCTCCAGTCTCCGCTCCCGGCAGTAAACCCGAGGATGATGAATCCGGTGACCACCACCAGCTTGGTGGCGGTCAGCACGGTCTGCAGCCGCGCGATCCGCCCGATGCCGAAAAGGTTCAGAATGGTGAAGAACACTATCAAACCGGCAGCGGTCAACTGTCCCGCGCCGAGGTGTAGCGAGAGTGCGCCCGATCCGATCACCAGCGGCGCGGCCGATTGCTTCAACGCCGGAAAAAAATGGCTCAGGTACCCCGAGAAGGCCAGAGCCGCCGCGGCGATCGGCGCGGAGAAGCCCGCGAAAAACGACACCCAGCCGGTCATGAAGCCCCACTCCGGTCCGAATGCGTGGGTCAGGTAGACGTACTCCCCGCCTGAGCTGGGAAAATTGATGCCAAGCTCCGAATAGCTCAACGCCCCGGCCAGCGCAAACAGCGCTCCCACCGTCCAGCAAGCGAGGATCAGGCGCGCGCTTCCCAGGTCGCCGGCCATGAACCCGGTGGTGGCAAAAATCCCGGTGCCCACCATGTTTGAGATGACCAGCGCGGTGGCGCCGAAGAATCCGATCTGCCGCAGCAGTCCGGGCTTGGAAGGTTGAGCTGTAGGGGCGGTCATTTCCGACCTACAGCCATTCTATGGCATCGGGTCGCGATGTCGCGTCAGGGTCGTCTTTTTCGCAACCTGGATTTGGCGATCTCCCGCGCCTTTTCCAGGGCCTCCGCGGCATTCACGCGGACATCCGGCTCCACGCCGGTCCCCTCCCAGTCGCGGTCGGAGACGGGATTGATCGGCTTCACCTCGCGAATGCCCATTCCGAAGTGATCGTCCAGCCGATAGAAGACCCCGGAATGCGTCGTGCCGCGCGTGTTCTCGCCCACCAGCGTGGCCCGTTTTGAGCATCTTCAGGTCGTAGGAGAAGTGCTCCGCGGCGGAGGCCGTCCGGGGCGACGTCAGCAGGTATACCGGTTTGTCGGCAAGCTCGCTTCCCGCAACCGGCCGCGTCCAGGATTGCCGGTTGGTGTTTTCCCAGGGATTGAACATGTACTCCGGATGGTCGAAGAGGTTTTATCGATCATATGCCGCCGGGGCGCGGATTGCAGGGGGGACCGGAGCACGTTTACAATGCCTGCACGCCATCATGAATTCCACCACGCCCCGCTACAACCGTCGCCAGGTCCTTGGTGCGGCGATGCTCGCTCCCGTCCGCCTGCTCGCCGCCCCGAATGACTTGGACATGCAGATCGCGCCGCTCAGCCCGCACACATTTCGCCTGACCGTGGGCGGAAATCCTCGCGACGACGGCACGTTGGTTCAGCCAGGCTGGGGCGCGCCGCTGGTCACGGTGCGCGGAGCCTTTGCGCCGCAGACCGCGAAAGCCGGCGACGTGGTGGTCAAGCTTTCCTCCGCGCCACTCTCCGCGGCAATCGAGACCGCAAAGGGCGAACCCGTGCAGCAGCTCACCATCGACCCCGCATCCGGAGTTCTTTCGTTTTCCGCCGGCAGCGCCCCGCTGCTCGGACTCGGCGAGGGCGGCCCCCAGTTCGACCGGCGCGGCAACGCCATTCCGGGACGCAGCGGACAGGGCGGCTATCAGCTCCGCAATTTCGGCGGGCGCGTACCCATCAACTGGCTGATCGGCACCGCCGGATGGGCCATGTTCATCCATGCGCCTTACGGCTCGTTCGACCTTACAGGCGCGGAGGGCAGGTTTGTGCCGCAGTCGCGGGATGCCGCGTTCCCGCTGGACGTCTTCTTCGTCACCTCGACCGACCCTGCCGTGCTCATGGGTGAGTATGCCCGTCTCACCGGCTATCCAGAGTTGCCGGCGCTGTGGACGCTTGGATATCAGCAGTCCCACCGCACGCTAGCCAGCCGCGACGAGATCCTCGCCGAGGCCAAGACCTTCCGCGAAAAGAAACTGCCCTGCGACACCATGATCTACCTCGGCACCGGATTCTGCCCCTCCGGCTGGAACACCAATAACACCGAGTTCACGTTCAACCGGAAGGTGATGCCCGACCCCAAAGCCATGTTCGACGCCCTGCACCGCGATCATTTCAAGGTCGTGCTGCACGTGGCATATCCCACCGGCATTCGCGAGATGCGCGGCAGCATGAAGGATCCCTGCGACCCCAAGGTTCGCGCCGAGCAGCAGACGAGCTGCTATTGGGAGATGCACCGCCCCGTCTTGGACATGGGCGTCGATGGCTGGTGGCCCGACGAAGGCGACGCCCTGGATGCGCCATCCCGCCTCGTGCGCAACCGGATGTACTGGGACGCCATGCTGCTCGACCGTCCCCACGAGCGCCCGTTCGCGCTCAACCGCAACGGGCAGGCCGGGATGCAGCGCTACGCCGCGTTCCTCTGGAGCGGCGACGTCAACTCCGAGTGGGCCACGCTGCGCAATCACGTTCCGGTGGCCGTCAACACCGGCCTCACCGGCGTTCCCTACTGGGGCACCGACATCGGCGGCTTCATCCCCACGCGCGAGTTCACCGGTGAGCTGTACGTGCGCTGGTTCCAGTTCGGTGCGTTCTGTCCCCTGTTCCGCTCGCACGGGCGCACCTGGAAGCTGCGCCTGCCGTGGGGCTGGAACACGGGCGACCCCGGACCCGTCGAGACCAACCTCACTCCCGACCCGTCGCTTCTCCACGACGCGCGCGTCGAGCCCATCTGCCGCCAGTACCTCGAGCTGCGCTACCGTCTGCTGCCCTATCTCTACAGCGTGGTGCGCGAAGGCACCCGCACCGGACTCCCGGTCATGCGCGCCCTCTGGCTGCACCACCCCAACGATCCCGCGGCCGTGGCCCGCGGCGACGAATACCTGTGGGGCCGCGACATCCTGGTGGCGCCGGTGACCGACGCAGGCGCTACTTCGCGGAAACTCTATCTCCCGCGCGGACCGTGGTACGACTGGTGGACCGGCGCCCGCGTGGACGGCGGGCGCGAGATCTCGTGCGACGTGGACCTGGCCACCATGCCGCTCTACGTCCGCGCGGGGGCGATCCTCCCCACAGGGCCGGTCCGGCAGTATACGTCGGAGCAGGTGGAAGGGCCGCTGACGATCACAGTCTATCCCGGCGCTGACGGCACTTTCCTCCACTATGAAGACGCCGGCAACGGCTTCGCCTATCGCCAGGGCGAGTGGATGGGAATGGAGATGGCATGGGCCGACGCGCGCCGGACGCTGTCGATCCGGCTGGCCCGCGGTTCCAAGCTGCTGGCGAAGCGGGACCTCGAAGTGAAAGTCGCCGGCGCCGCTAGGCGCGCGCTCTTTGACGGCCGCCCACTGCAACTGAGGTTTTAGTAGGGTAGGCGTCCCGGCCTGCCCCCCGCGCGTAGAGCGGCTCACACCCGCTCAGGCAAAAACGCCGCCGCGAAAGAAACCGCTTCTTGCGAATCCTGGCATCCCCGAACGAAAGATCCCTCGTGTCCAGGAGACGGAGCGCTCCGAGGAGTTCGTGCTCGGGCTGGGCCGGAACTTCGAGCCGCACCAGCAGCACGAACACCGGCACGCCGAACAGCCGGTGGTAGCGGTCCACCATCTGCATCACGTCGTACATCACTTCGGTGTCCTGCTCCGCCACGTGATCCCACACCAGAATGCGGACGATCTCCAACTCGTTGCAGGCTTCCGTGCGCGTGCCGGTAGCGATGTGAGTCATGCTACTGCAAAACGCCAGCCCGCCGCAATTGCGGTCGCCACCCCGCTCAGGCTGTCGAACCCGTGGCGAATACTTGCTGGATTCCGCCGATCCCTTGCAGCACCGGCGAACCCTTCGTCACATAGAGGTAAGTGCCGAACGTCGTATCGTAGAAAATCAGTACGTCGTACGGATCGGTCGCGTCCTGGCTGAATAGCGCCACCGAATTGGTGATCACCTCTTCATTTTGTACGTCGCTGGCCAGGGTGTTTGTCAACGTCACGGTAGTGGTGGTTTCCTGATCCGTTCCTCCGAGCAGCGCAGTTAGAAAACCCGGCTTCTCGTCCGTCACCGTCGTTTTCGTAGAGGTTTGGGTGGTCTTGTCTTCCAGGGTCTTGTCGAAACCCACGGTGAACTGATCGCCCGCCGAACCCGTGCCGACTCCACTGCGCTCCTTCGGATTCGCAGGAACGAAGCGGGGCGGCCCTACCAGCGGGGGCCCCGACACCACATTCAACCTACGTTTCACGCAGAAGGGATCCATATTCAGCAGGTTCTCGAGCGTCGCCGCGTCCAGCCCGGAATTATTCGTTCCGCTCCCGGACGTGGCTGCCGCCAGGTCCGACTGTAGCGACTGCACGGAGTCCGCCGATACTCTCTCAAAACCCAGCACGTGAATTCCTACTTCGCCATTCAACGCCATCCAGACGACTCTGACGTTCTTGAAATACACGATGCGGTCGCCCACGCCAGGGCCCAGGCCGGCCGCCGAGGAAAAGACACTCGTGTCCGTAAGCAGGAGTTTCACCGTGTGATCGTCCTGGTTGGTGACGGCATCGCTGTTCGAGTTCACCGGGTGATCCACGGCGGAAAAAATCGTGCTGACCAGGTTGACTTCTCCCGACACCAGATTCAGCACGTCGCTTATGGAAGCCGTATCCTCCTCCCCGGCCTGATTTCCGACCAGGGCGCTGGCCAATGCCCCGAGAAGACCCCCGGCGGCGGCTCCGCCTCCGCCCGTTGCGGCAATCCCCCCGATCGTGGCAATCGCGCCGGCGATCTTCGATAGATAATCCGCCGGGGAAAACGCATCCGCGTTGGCCACGGTGTTGCCCTGGCTGATCGTAGTGGTCACCGATCGCGTGAACGATGTCATGTCCGTATAGGTAACCGAATTCTTCTGCTGCTTTCCCTGGGGAGGAGCGTAGATCACTGTGACGGGCAAAGCTGGAATCGTAAATGCTCCGACACCCAGGACAGGAGGCCGCACGATTGTGAGCTGAACATAGACGACCGGATGATGGGCAATCGTTATCGTGAGCGGGAAGGTGGTAACTGCGGGTTCCGTATTTGACTCCGGCCCGTAGGCCGAGCTGACCGCAAGCCCCGCATCCAACAGGATCTCCCGCGCGTTGTTCACCAGCGTGGGAAAACCGGAAATTGTGATCCCCGATGGAAGTCCGAAAACCGTGTTGCCCGGTAAGCCGATCCCTGCTGCAGTGGCCGGAGTGGCTGCACCGGTTTTCTGCACCTGCACGCCCTTCACATCGAACCGCAGGATGAGATCGACGGCTTTCGTCGCCACCAGGCCGACGGTCACATTGATGATCGTGTTTGTTCTCTGTGGCGGTCGGGGCGGGATGACGGTGGTCTGTGTGAACGTGGGAACGTTCCAGGTAAATGCCCCGGTTGAGACGTCGATCGTGCCGACATCGACGGTATCTTTCGGTTGCGGAAGGCTCAGTTGACCTGTATTTTCGAGTTGTTTGATCTGAGCGTACGCCTGCTCGACGGTAAGTGACATTTGGCTCACCCTCCTTGATTTTGGTGAGTATATATCGTTCACCGTTTCAAGGAAGGTGCTGATGTGAAAGAAGATACAACTTTACTTCTGTGAACCCAAAGGGGCCGGTCCAGCCGGTTCAGGTCCGCGCCCGATTCGCTCCCCGCGCGATCCATGTGTACCAGGTCCGGCCGCGCGATCATCGTGTGCGATGTCTCCGATTCGCCCGCGTGGCTGATCGGTCCTGCTGTGCAACTGCGGCCGGCCAGCCTGTTCGAAATCTGCGGCCGCCAGCTCCTCCCACTTCGCGGAGAGCGCCTGCGCGCCGAGCGGCATCGTCCCGCAAATCAGCACTGCCGGAAATTTCATCGTCCATCTCCGTCAATCCGGCCGCGCAGCACCGTCACCGACGCCCGGGAGAGCGTGAACACCGCCTGCGCCCCGCCTTCGATCACCCTTGCCACCGGCGGCCCGTCCGGATCCGCATGGCTCTTCGCGCCCTCTGCCCTCCACACGTACTGCTCGCTGCCGAACGTCACCATCGTCACCGGCCCGTTGTAATACCGCCGTGCGCCGCCATCGTCGAACTCCACCCGGACCGCGTGCGGCTCGCTCTTGTACCGGTTCACCAGCATCAGCGACCAGTTGCCGTCCGTCCGCCGCAGCGCATACGAGGTCACGTCCTCGATTCCCGTCGCCGACGGAAACATCCGGTGTACGCCCGAGCGGTGCTGCGCCCACTCCACGTTGATCATGTGCGCGGCCCAATACGGCGACGTGTACCCGCTGATGTTGTAGTCGCGGTCCGCGTTGTCGTTCCCAATGCCTCATGCTAGATGTTACAAGGACAGGCTCAGCATGAAACCGTATCTCGCTTCTCTAATCTTCATGGCGTCCGCTTTGGGACAGCAGCCTCGCTATCCCTTCCAGGACCCGAACCTTCCGGTCGAGCAGCGAATCGACAATCTCCTGTCCCTCATGACGGTCGAGGAAAAGATCAATTGCCTCAGCACGCGCACCGGCGTGCCGCGGCTCGGCATACCCAACATCGGGTCTTCGGAGGGCATCCATGGTCTCGTGCAGCGCGGGGGACGTGGACCGGCGATCACGACCACGCAGTTTCCGCAGCCCCCCGGACTTGGCGCCACATGGGATCCCGATCTGGTTCGTAAGGCGGCCGGCGTTCAGGGCTTCGAGGCCCGTTTCGTCAGTCAAACGGCTAAATACAACCGCCAGGTTCTGCAACTCTGGGGCCCGCAATCCGATCTCGCGCGCGACCCGCGCTGGGGGCGCAGCGAAGAGGTTTATGGCGAGGACCCATTCTTCAACGGCACGATGGCCGCGGCCTTCGTCAGGGGACTCCAGGGAGATGACCCGAAGTACTGGCAATCTGCGGCGCTGCTCAAGCATTTCCTTGCCAACAGCAATGAGGACCACCGCAACGTATCCTCGTCCGATTTCGACGAGCGCCTGTTCTGGGAATACTACTCGGTCCCGTTCCGCATGGCCTTCGTCGAGGGCGGAGCCACGGCCGTGATGGCTTCCTACAATGCATGGAACGGCACGCCAATGACGGTCCACCCCGTGCTGCGTAGCGTGCTGCGCGAGAAATGGGGCGTGGAAATCATTTCCACGGATGCGGGAGCGGCCCGCTTTCTTTCCAATCCGCGCAAAGTGTACCCGGACCACAAGGCATCCATCGTCGCCAGCATCAAGGCGGGTATCAACCAGTTTCTGGATCCTTACGCCAACGAAATGAAGGCCGCCCTCGAAGACAAATCGCTCACGATGGCCGACCTCGACGGCGCGGTGCGGCCGAAGTTCCGCGTTGCGATTCGCCTGGGACTGCTCGATCCGCCGGAGATGGTCCCGTACTCCTCGATCAAAGATTCGCCCGAACCGTGGACCACCGAGAAACACCATTCCATCTCGCTCCAAGCGGCGCTGGAGTCCATTGTGCTTCTCAAGAACGAGAAGAGCCTCCTGCCGCTCGACAAGAAGTCGCTGAAGTCGATCGCGGTCATCGGCCCGCTTGCGGACTCGGTGCTTTGGGACTGGTACGGTGGTACGCCGCCTTACGCCGTCACGCCGTTGCAGGGAATTAAGGAGGCGGTGGGGTCTGGAATTGTGGTCAACGAAGTCATGGCGCAGTCCGGCGCCGCTGCTGTAGCTTCCGCGCGAAAGTCCGATGTTGCGGTGGTGATTGTCGGCAACGACCCCAAGTGCGGTCCGACAATGGGTTCCGAATGGTACACGGACCCAAAGGAGGGAAACGGGTTCACACTGCCGTGTACCGTGCCGAGCGAGGGGCGTGAAGGCCGTGACCGCGAGACCATCGACCTGTACCAGGAGCAGCTTGTCAAGCAGGTCTTTATCGCAAACCAGAAGACCGTGGTTGTGCTGATCTCCAGCTTCCCGTTCGCCATCAACTGGACGCAGGCCAATATTCCGGCCATCCTGCAAATGGCGCATTCCTCGCAGGACGAAGGGTCCGCCATCGCCAAGGCGCTGTTCGGGGACTACGACCCCGGAGGCCGGCTCGTGGTTACCTGGCCGAAGTCGCTCGCACCGCTTCCGCCCATGATGGACTACAACATCCGCCACGGGCGCACTTACATGTATTTCAAGGAGGAGCCGCTCTACCCGTTCGGGTTCGGCCTGAGCTACACGACCTTCCGGCTGTCGAATCTCAAGACCGGTGCGACGCGCCTGGCCAAGGACGGCTCCCTGAAAGTCAGCGTGGATGTCACCAACACGGGGACCCGCACTGGAGATGAGGTCGTGCAGTTGTATGTGAAGCACCTCGGCTCGAAGGTCGAGCGCCCGCGCCAGCAGCTCGTGGGATTCCAACGCGTAACTGTGCAGCCGGGCGAAACCAGGACCGTGGAGATTGCGGTTGCGGCGTCGCGATTGGCGTATTGGGATGCAAAAGCCAAGGCCCTGACGGTGGAACCCGGGCAGGTCAGCATCATGGCCGGCGATTCGTCGGCGAACCTCGCGCTCTCGACCAGCGTGCGCGTGGAGTAGGCAGCGCGAAAGCTTTCATCGCGCGCTCCGTGCGACGTCGCAAAATGCCCTCAATGTCTTGAAAACAAAGGTATTGACAAGCGTTTACGCGCCTGGAGAGCTAATGCTGCGTCGAATGTATCAGGAGGGAAATATGCTCAAGAAACTGAGTCTTTCAACCATTGCCCTGCCAGGACTAATGATGCTTTTCACTCCGTTCGCAGCTCGCGCGAAGGTTCATTGGCACGTTGGAGTCGGCGTGGGCGTGCCGGTTTATAGTTATCCTTACCCCCTACGGTTATCCTTATTACGCGCCTTACTCTCCGTATTATGCACCGTATGACAGCCCTTATTACTACACTCCATACTACCCGTATGGATATTACCGCGGTGGCTGGGGCCATCACGGCGGTCACGAGCGGTTTGAACACCGCGAGTTTGCCCGTGGAAATGGGGCAAATCGCAGTAGCCAAGTGCATGCATCCCGAGGCCATGGAAGGCATTAGGTCGGGAGATCGTGGTGCGATACCACAGAGCTAAAGTGAACAGCCCGCCAGAGGTGGCTCAACTCTGGCGGGCCGATTGCACTCGTTGGTAAGGGAGGAACGATACCTATGCGACGAATGTTGAACTTACTTGTTCCCGTGGCCGCATTTGTAGCCTTGAGCACTTCAGCGCAGGCACAATTTGGCCCAGCCGGCGGTCCGTACCAGCCGGACTCGGTGACCGCTCTGGTCGAAAAAGTCCATACTGACCTCAATCAGGGTTACGATCGCTGGCATCTCTCCAACGGCGATCGCGACAGGCTCAACGACGCTGAGAAGAAGCTCCGCAGCTTTGCACGCGATTGGCGCCACGCCAAATTTGACAAAGGCGATCTGGACAGCTCCATCGCTGCGATCCAGCATGTGTTCGACAACAACCATCTGAGCGGACCGGAGCGCGATGCGTTGGGGAGTGACGTGGAAAATCTTCGCCGCATGCGTGAAGCCTACGACCGGCACGAAATCGGACGTTGGTGATGCTGTCTAGGCCGGACCCGAAGGCGCTCTGACTCGCACACGTTTGGGACGTCCTTCAGCCGATTGTCTTTCGATTTGAATTGTGACACGATGCGTGGCGCCGTCGTTGGCGAGGTGAATGACGCCGTCATCCATGATGCGACCGTCGACCTCCACCTTTCGTCCTCTTTCCGTGCCCGCATTGACCACAATCTGGTAGACAGCAGATCCGTGGCGATAGACGATCTCGAAACCCGGCCAAACCTCCGGCAGCACCGGATTCATTGCCAACGTGTCTCCCCGAAGCTGAAAACCCAATACGTCTTCGATCCAGATGCGATACATCCATCCGGCGGAACCGGTGTACCAGGTCCAGCCGCACCGGCCGACCATACCTGGTGCGGATAATACGTCCGCTGCTACCACATAGGGTTCGCCTCGATAACGCGCGACATCGGCGGGCGTGCGGCACAGTTCCACAGGGTTCATGAGTTTGAGCAGATGAGTTGCACGGCTTCCATCCCGCAGGCGTGCCCAAGCCAAAGCCAGCCATAGAGAACCGTGGGTGTATTGTCCGCCGTTCTCCCGAAGCCCCGGAGGATAACCCATGACATAGCCAGGATGCGGCTGAGAATGGTCGAAGGGCGGAGTGAACAGGCGCACCAGGCTTCCGCTTTCGTCGACAAGAAGTTGCTCTGCCGAACGCATGGCGCATTGCGCTCTCTCGGGCCGTGCGGCGCCGGAGATTACGGACCAACTCTGGGGCAGGGAATCGATTCTGGCCTCCTCGTTCGCCTTCGAGCCGAGCGGCGCTCCACTATCGAAGAAGGCTCGGAGATACCACTCTCCATCCCAACTCGAAGCCTCGATAGCCTCGGCGATCCGCAGGCGTGCGGCTCTCCACCGCTGGGCAGACTCCGAACCCGCCTGCCTCCCATCCATGGTTGCTGTGAAAGCTCCCAGGGTCGCGCAGAGGAACCAGCCCAGCCACACACTTTCACCGCGTCCCTGGGGACCAACGCGATTCATGCCGTCGTTCCAGTCGCCGGAGCCGATGAGCGGCAACCCATGAGGTCCGCATCGCGATAATGCCAGGTCGATGGCACGCCGGCAGTGCTCCCATAACGGTGCCGCCTGTTGAGAGACAGCCGGAATGAACAGTTTCTCCTGCTCCCCTTGTGCGAGGGCGGCACCTTCAACGAAGGGCGCTTCCTCGTCGAGAATCGAGGCATCGCCGGTGACGTCGACGTATCGCGCCGCGACGTAAGGCAGCCACAGCATATCGTCGGAGCAGCGCGTGCGGACTCCCGTGCCGGTCTCCGGATGCCACCAGTGCTGCACGTCTCCCTCGGGGAATTGGCGCGCGGACGCCGCGAGAATGTGGGCCCGGGCCAGCGTCGGCGCAGCGTAGATCAGGGCCATCGAGTCCTGTAACTGATCGCGAAATCCGAAGGCGCCGCTTGATTGGTATAGCGCCGTGCGTCCCCAAAAGCGGCAGCTCAACGCCTGATAGAGGAGCCAGCGATTCAGCAGGAAATCTACGGAGAGAAGCGGAGTGTGTACTTCGAGTACTCCCAGGGTGTTGTCCCACCATTTGCGTGTCTGGTCGAGCGCGTTCTGCACCTCCGGGGAGCGTTGATAGCGTCGAATCAGCGCGCGCACCGCCTCTACGCTTTCGGCTTCGCCCAGCAGGAAGGTGACTTCCAACTCGGCGCCACGCGCCAGATTGACGCCCACCTGCAGGGCGGCAGCGGGGTCGAAGCCGGCGCCGGTTCGATTGTCGAGCCGCGCCCGGCCAAGTGCGGCCGGCGACGCGTGCGAGCCGTTGCGCCCGAGAAACTGCGTGCGATCTCCCGAATACGACGTAGCTGCAGGGCTGGCGGCGGCAAATGCCATGCATCCGGTGTAGCTCCCATTCCAATACTGGCCGGCCAGCACTGCGCCCGACTCCCGGTCGTAAGCAGTACAGATGTGCGACACCTGGTCTTCGCGATTCGTACCCAGTACCCATTCGGCGAAGAACGTGACGGTGAGACGCCGCGGCCGCGAAGAGTCGTTACGCAAACGCAGGCGCATCACCTTGACAGGATCGGCCGCCTCGTCTGCGAGGACTGGAACGAATACCGTCAGCTCCTGTCCGATGGCGTGGCTATTGTGTTCGAACACGGTGAAGCCTTGTCCATGGCGGGCACGGTAGGCGTCCCGCTCGCGAATCGGCAGCGCCGTGGGCGTCCAAATGGCGCCGCTCTCTTCGTCGCGCAGGTAGATGATCTCACCCTGCGGGTCGCTGGCAGGATCGTTGTGCCATGGAGTCAGCCGGTTCGACTGGCTGTTGCCATACCAGGTACACCCCAAGCCGCTCTCGGTCACCATGGTCCCGAATCCGGCATGGGCCATCACATTGATCCAGGGCGTTGGCGTCTGACTGTCAGGTCTCAGATAGGTGGCATATTCACGCCCGTCGGCAGTGAATCCTCCGAGTCCGTTGAAGTACGGCAACTCCAGGAACGGCAGCGGCATGGATGGCTCCTCCTGGCCGCCGGTGGGAACGAAAGGCGGAGTCGCCGGGCTCTCGCCCCCGCCCACAAGTTGCTGCTGCAGTGGACCGCGATTGCCTCCCAACACCACGTTAGACACTGCCAGTATCAGATCGCGGTGCTCGACGGGAAGTGCGTGCCAGTTTCGCAGATACACGCCTCCAGGCCGGTCCGTCGCCTCAGCGGATGAGTGGGCTTCAATCTGGCGCTGAAGCTGCTGATGTAAAGGGCGGTCGTAGGAGGGGCTCTCCTGGTTGAGAATGATTAGGTCCGCGCGAAAGCCGCGTAGCCTCCAGTAAGCTTGTGCCAGCAGCAGTTCGCGAATCAGGGACGTACTGCGAGACTCCACAGCCGTTACGGTGAGTATCGGCAGGTCGCCGGAAATCCCGTACTGCCAAAGAGCGGATTGGCCCAGCCGGTTCCTGGACAGGCGATCGGACGGCATTCGCAAGCGCGGATTGGGGTACAGCAGATGGCTGGCGAGATCCTGAAACCGATGTGCCGCGGCTGGGCCGATGCCGAGGTAGCGGAATTCGAGTTGGGCGCGTGTCCAGGCCATGTCGAAAGCGCGAGCCACCGCGTCGGACCGCCGGAACTTTCCGGCGAGAGCCAGGAGCGCCGCGCGAGACTCTGCGGCCATCGTGAGGAACGAAATCTCCAGCCGCCCCCGCGGCTCGATCACAGCCCGGCAGCGCAGGCTGAAAACGGGATCGACGACGGTGCCGAACGACCCTGTAAGATCGTGCCGCAGGGCCTCAGGCGACTGCGGCGTGCGACCGCGACCCAGGAACTGCAACCGATCGGTTTCAAATTGAATGTTGTCTCCAACTCCAACCAGCGCGTGCGCCGCCCAAACGGATGGCTCGCCGTCGGCTCGCGCCCTGCGATGCGCGACCAGCACGCCCGGCTCCGCGAGCTCGGTTTCGACAAACATCTTGGAGAACGCAGGGTGTGCCTTATCTGCCGCATGGGGCGCCAGTGCAAGCTCGAGGTAGCTGGTGAACTCCAGAGACCGGCTCCTCAGGGTCCGATTGGTAACCGTCAGCCGCCGCAGTTCCACGTCGTCTTCCGCCGAGACAGCAACCTCCAGGACGCTCTCCACTCCGCCGTGATCGCGATGAAATTCCACGCGATCGGCCGAGAAGCGCGCCGAGGCGGATCCCGGTGTGCCTCCGACGGGGTGCTGCGCGGCCGACCAGACCATGTCCGTTCGCAGGTCTCGAATGTACAGAAATGTGCCCCACGCGTCGAGGGTGGTGTCGGAGCGCCAGCGGGTGAGATCGAACTCCTTCCACCTGCTGTAGCCGGCGCCGGCGTTGGTCGCCATCAGCGAGTAACTTCCATTGCCTTGAAGATGCACGCGCGGCACCGCGGTGACTTCGTCCCACACGCGCTCGGCCGGCTCTTCGACATGAGCCGTATGAATGGCGCGAAACGTCTGCTGCTTTTCCCCCAACGGCAGCCGCGTCATGGGGATCCGCTCGAAGAGCAACGTTTCCACAGAGCGGATTCGCAAATCGCTGTGGAAACGGCGCTGCATGATCCGGCCATGCAGTGCGTTGTCCAGTGTCAGCAGACTCATTCCCTGGTGGTGGGCCATGTAGGCACCGATCACGACGCCGAGCTCGCCGTCGCGTGTCTTCTGACGGGTGTAGTCGATCGCTTCGTAAAGACCCATCGGCCCGCCCAACTTGGACGTCTCCAGTGCCTTGAGGTTCTCGATGGCTGCGGCCGCGTCCACGGAAAGGGCGAGCACCGTGGCGTACGGCGCCACTACCAGCTCATCGTCCTGTTCCTGGCGTAGTGCCAGTGACGGTACCCCAAACGCGCGGTATTGATAAATCTGGTGGGCATCGAGGGAGCTGTAGGCCGATTCGGACATTCCCCACGGCACCTGCTTTTCAACGCCATACTCGATCTGCCGCTGCACCGCCTGCGTGCAGGCCCAGTCGAGCAGCGAATTGGCGAACGTCCGGGTGAAGAGCAGCGGCATCAGGTATTCGAACATCGTTCCGGTCCAGGAAAGCAAGGCGCCGCCGCCACTGGAGTAGACATGCGGCCGCCCGAGCGCGGACCAGTGTGCCAGGGGCACGTCACCCTTGGCGATCGCCACAAGGCTGGCGAGCCTGCACTCGCTGGCCAGCAGATCGTAGTGGCTGG
>Ga0335079_10005106_pt1 | contig 15056 bp, 16 predicted proteins | sample Lox_Sample_33_FD_206719 | JGI IMG/M metagenome (GOLD analysis project Ga0335079, IMG submission 206719) | Soil microbial communities from Loxahatchee National Wildlife Refuge, Florida, United States - Lox_Sample_3.3 | ecosystem: Environmental > Terrestrial > Soil > Wetlands | place: USA...
TCGCAGAACTTGCCAATGTGCATCGCACGTACATCAGCTCAATAGAATTGGGCAAGGTGAGCGTCGGAATTGAGGTCGCTAACGCTCTGGCTGCCGCCCTAGGCCTCAAGCTCAGTGAGCTTGTCCGCCGCTCCGAGTAACCCTACTTCAGAAATATCATCCGAACAGGATTGCTGTATTTAAATTCCAGTTCTACAAAAAATACAATGCGACGCTACAGAAATCCGTATTGCTGAGCCGATAGCACGAATCTCGTCCCTTGCTCAGAAACAATTTAATAGTTCCGACTCGCGGCTAGGTCGCTCCTGTTTGTCGCTCGGAGCAAAAACGGTGAGCATCTCATGAAACACGGCCCGGGCTGCTGGAGTAGCGGCCTATTAAATGATCGGAAGCGTACGTTGCTTGCATGACGAAACACATCCCGCTATCGTCCGCGAACTCCTTTCCTGATCGGCAGTGGTAGTCAACGGTTTCAACATCCAGATTGAGACCTTTCCACTGGATGGACGTATCGCGCTCCGCATCGTCTCTGAAAAATCGGAATAATCAGCCAACGGGCGGGCCTCACGGCCCGCGCGTTTCCGTTTCGGGGCCGCAAGTTTGCCAGCCAGAGTCGCTGAGCGGGTGAATTCGCTTTCGCCTTCCAAATTTTAAGAAATCTGGGCGGTATGAAATTGCCTTTGCAATTCCTTTTTCGCTTTTGGATTGTTGAGGCATGATGGGCAAGTATTTGCCGAAACGAGCCATTATGATGATTAGATAGAATAGCTGCTATGCAATGGACCGCCCCATCCGAAAAAGATGACGCGACGGAATCTCTGGAAAGGAATCTCCGGTATGCCGCCGACCAGTTCCGCGCCAGCTCCGGCCTAAGGTCGCAGGAATCCGTCGTGAAGGCGCTCATTTCAATGCGGGAGCCGTTCAAAGAGGCGTGTTCGATTCCCCCTACGGTTCGAGTTCCCCTGAAATCATTCTAAGGATTGCAATGTCACTTGAGCGCCAAATTGAAGAGCAGTTGATCGATAAGCTCCAAAGTCTCAAATATGAATATCGTCAAGATATTCGTGATCGCGATGGCTTGGTGAAGAATTTTCGTGAGAAATTCCAGGCGCTAAATCGGGTTGAATTGAGGGATTCCGAGTTTGAGCGTCTTCTTGAGGAAATCATCACCCCGGATGTCTTTGCCGCCGCCAAAACCCTCCGCGAGCGCAACAGCTTTACCCGCGATGACGGCACGCCGCTGAACTACACCTTGGTCAACATTAGGGACTGGTGCAAAAACACGTTGAAGTCGTCAACCAGGTCCGCATCAACACCGACAACAGCCACCAGCGTTACGATGTGATCCTGCTCATCAACGGCGTGCCGGTGGTACAGATCGAACTGAAATCCCTCGGCATCAGCCCGCGCCGGGCCATGGAGCAGGTTGTTGACTACAAGAACGACCCCGGCAATGGCTATACAAAGACGCTGCTTTGCTTCATGCAGCTTTTCATCGTCAGCAATCGAAGCGATACCTGGTATTTCGCCAACAACAACAGCCGCCATTTCAGCTTCAATGCCGACGAGCGCTTTCTGCCCGTTTATCAGTTCGCCGCCGAGGACAACAAGAAGATCGCGCATCTCGACAGCTTTGCGGAGACCTTCCTTCCCAAATGCACCCTTGGTCAGATGATCAGCCGCTATATGGTGCTGGTTGCCAGCGAGCAAAAGCTGATGATGATGCGTCCGTATCAAATCTACGCAGTCAAGGCCATCGTGGATTGCATTCACGAGAATTGCGGCAACGGCTATATCTGGCACACCACCGGCAGCGGCAAGACGCTCACCTCTTTTAAGGCCTCCACCCTTTGTTCGCTGAGGCTGACGAAAGCGATACCGAGAGCGCTGAATGTTTCGAGCGCCCGGAGCAAATGAGAGACCGAACGCGCAAACCTGTCGAACTTCCAAACCACAACGACATCAAACTTGCAGCGGTGAGCGTCTGTCATGAGACGGTTCAATTCAGGCCGAGAGTCCTTCGCTCCACTGAAGCCCATGTCGTGATATTGGCCGACAACATCCCAGCCGCGGGCCCGAGCGACTTGTTCAAGCTCGCGAGTCTGTACTGTCACATCCTGTCCGTGATTTGTGGTGCTGACTCGGGCATAAATTGCAGCCCGCTGCTGTAGAATCCCTGAAGCCACGTTGCACCTCCTTTGTGCAATTGGGTTAGGGGCGCGTTTGCTGTTGACGCAGCAGCGCGTCCCGTTGAGTTCTTTACATCTTCTTTTTCCTGCCCGGCTTCACCTTCACCAGTCTCTTGCGCGCTTTTTCAATGTCACGACTTGACCAAAGCCGGACGGTAACGCCGCCTACCCTCTGCAGCGGTGGCGCATCGACGGTTCCGGCTGATACGTGTCGCTGAACCATTCGTCAGCAGTGCCGAGGTCGTTCCTAACCTTAACTCGTCGTTGTATTGTCGAAATGGGTTAGAGACATTTTGGGTCAGCGCTCTTTGAGGGCACTCGCAAAGAGCGTATGAAATGGGCGAGAAGCACTTGCGCGGCTCGAAAGCCCGACAAACAGTTGCTGCTTATCTGCCGTGAGCGTGGACCCTGGACTGGCTGTGGGCGATGTTCGCCCCAACGCTGTTGGCGAGTCTGAAAGAGGATTGGAAAGAGTCGTGGGAATGTCGTCAGGCACGGAGCCGGGCATTCGATACTGTCCAGATTGGGAATAGTTTGGAATGGGTTTATCGGTATGGAGGTATCTTTTGTATGCCGAGATCCAATTGCTTGCTATCTCTTGTTGTGCCGTTGGAAGGCCGAGTTTCCCCGCGCAGACCATCGAATGGAGATGGTCCTCCAATTGGTCCTTTACATAGGAATTCCACTCCGTGTTGTAATGCGGCTCGGGCCATAAGTTTCGGATATCATCTGATCCTCCTAGGCCGGGCGTAATGAGATAGTCCACCTCGTAGTTCGCGGCCGGTGCGTTGCCGATTCCGTATTCTTGAAAGACCTCTTTCTGCACGTCTCTTGGTACTGGGCGTATCACTTCGTCGTGGTCTGCGGAGCAAAGCTCGGCGAACCCAATAGGACGAGTCGAACCGGGGGTCAGGCCCGGGTTGGGGAGGGCGGCGGCGTAGGCACTCCACGAGATGCTGGCACTGCGCCTCGTGGCTTCGTTGTAGAGAATCCGGGCCGCGTAGACCGCTAGACATACGAACACGCAGACGTAGGCGAAGCCTGTCCATCTCATTGCAACCCTCAGTTGGTGCCATGGGTGGGGTCGATGGGTGGGCATCAACTCAGCCAATTGCGCTTTGAGAAGTGCACGTGGGCCAGCGTTGGGGGGTAGCTTGGAATCCAGGGCGCGACGGTGAACGCGTACGAAATCGGTAATTGTGGTTTCGATTTCTGCCATCCGAGCGCGACACTCCCAGCAGGAGGCGAGGTGGGCGCGTGCCTGAGCGGCACGGCGCGCTGGGAGCTCACCGTCCGTGGTCAGCAGGAGATCCTCATCCGATAGATGCAGGTCTTCGTTACGCATATCTTCACATCCCATCTGCACGAATCAAACGCGCCAGCGAGCGTGTCAGTGAAAGGGAAACCGCACCCAGCGAAATGCCGACAACCTCAGAGATCTCTCGATATCGGAGGCCTTCCGCGCGCAATCGTAGGCAGCATTGGTCTTCCTCGGGAAGAGCCTCAACCACTGCGAGCAGACGAGACCGCCTTTCGATGGCCGACAATTGGTCTTCAGGGCTGGGTGATGAATCGAGCTGCTTCGCTGCGACCGCTGGCTCGAGTTCCATCCTGTCGAGTGATTTCTGGTTGGCATGCCGTTGCTTCAGGGCGAGATTGTGGGCCACCCGGAAAAGCCAGCTGCGAAGATTTCGGCGGGACTTCCCCATTTGCAGGTGCCGAAAGAGCGCGAGGAATACCTCCTGAGTGACTTCTTCTCCATCATGTATGGATATTCCGAATGACAGGACATAGCGAAGCAATGGACTCCGAAGCTGGTCATAAAGCCCCATAACGTCGGACTGAATCTGAGAGTCCTCGGGCCGACATGCAACGCTTCCGGCCGTCGAAGGGGATAGCTCGCTCAGCGGGCGTGTCACGGGGCTTGGCATGGGCACCTACATATATATTCCATTCGGCACAATTTTGTTCAGCGTACTTGAAGTTCTCCGCATGTCATCGCAGAGACCGAAAATAGACTGAACAAAAACCGTTCTGTCCGGAATATCCATATTGAGGGGGAGAGTGGTGCGCCCGTCGTCTGTCTTAGTGGTGTGGTAGGCGCCCAAGTCCCACCCAGCAGTATCCGCAGCAAGGCTAGAGAGGCCACCTATCGATGAAGAGACTCGTGATTTTCTTTTTCTTCTACACTTTGCCGCTCTACTGCCAGACGAACAGCGGTGAATTGCGCCTCTCAGTGAGCGACCCGGCCGGTCTTGGCGTGAAGGCGACGGTTCGAATCGTCAGCGAAGCCAATGAGTATCGGAACACACTGATGACTAACGACGAGGGCAAGCTGGTTGCCCAGCGCCTGCCCTTCGGCCTGTACCACTTGGAAATTCGCCAAACAGGCTTTTCCGACGTCTCCGAGACGGTGAACATTCGCTCGTCCATTCCGCTGGATTATGCGATCAAGCTCAGGCTTCTCTCGGTCAGCCAATCGGTGAACGTCACCGCGGCTGGCACGCTTATCGATCCCGATCAGGCCGGATCCGTTAGTCGAATTGGTTCGGCTTCCATACAAAACCGGCTCAGCTCGATTCCCGGCCGCTCCATTCAGGATCTGGTGAATTCACAGCCTGGCTGGCTCTACGAAGGCAACGCTGTGCTCCATCCGCGCGGCTCCGAATATCAAACGCAGTTCGTCGTGGACGGGATTCCCCTAACGGACGACCGCTCGCCAAGCTTCGGCCCTCAAATCGAAGCGGACGACGTGCAGTCGGTTAGCATCTACACGGCTGGCATTCCTGCGGAGTATGGACGGAAAATGGGCGGCGTGGTCGAGGTCAACACACTTCAGGATTCCGACCCTGGTTTTCACGGCCAGGTTGTGCTTTCGGGCGGCAGTTTTGACTCGGCCGGCGCGTTCGCACAGGGGCAGTACGTCTGGGGCAGGAACACCTTTGGCGGCAGCGCGAGCGGCAGCATGACGGATCATTATCTGAATCCCGTTGTTCCGCAGAACTTCTCAAACACCGGCACGCTGGGAGATTTCTCCGTTCACTACCAACGCGAGCTGACCCCGGACGATCGGATTAGCCTCATGGTTCGCCACGAAATTTCGCGCTACGAGATTCCGAACGAGTTGATCCAGCAAGCGGCCGGGCAACGACAGACAGCGGACAATATCGAAACAATGGGAATCGTCTCCTACCAGCACATATTTTCATCCAACGTCGTGGCTGATTTTCGAGGCATGGTTCGAGACAACGCCAACGATTTCGGTTCCAACGAGGATTCCACACCCGTCGAAGTCTTCCAACACAATCGGTTCCGCGACGGATACTTCAAGGGAACAGTCACGGTAAACCGTGGCCGGCACGAATGGAAGTTCGGTGTCGAGTCCGACAATGCATTCCTCCACGAAAACACAAATTACCTGATCACAGACCCGACCCAGTTCGACCCCGATGTTTGTGCTCCCGATGGGGAAGGCGGAGTCGTTGGGCCTGGTTGCACGTTCAGTTTTCTCGCGCATCGCCCCGACCTAGAGCAATCCGCATTCGTCCAGGATTTGATGCACTTCGGCAATTGGACCATTAGCGCGGGACTCCGTTGGGATCACTACCAATTGATCCTGAATCGCCAGGCCGTGGACCCGCGCTTCTCGGTTTCTCGCTACTTCCCGTCTGCCAATGTCGTGCTGCGTTTCTCCTACGACCGCATTTTCCAGACGCCATCGTTCGAAAATATCCTGCTGTCCAGCTCGACGGCCGTCGAGTCCATTGATCCGGAAAACTTCCTCCGGCTGCCCGTCGAACCCTCAGAAGGGAATTATTACGAAGCGGGCGTTACCAAAGTCTTCGCCAACAAGATGAGGCTGGACGCCAATTACTTTCGCCGCCTCGTGAACAACTACGCGGACGACGATCAGATCGAGAACACAACCATCAGCTTCCCGATCTCATTCCGGAAATCCATCATCTACGGCGCGGAAGCGAAGATCGAGGTTCCCGACTGGCATGGTTTTTCGGGTTTCGCGAGCTACTCCTACACCGTCGGCAATGCCTGGTTTCCTGTGACCGGGGGGTTATTCTTCGGGGACGACGCTATAGATGCGGGATCTCAACTCACCGGCCACTTTCCGGACTCACAGGATCAGCGCAACACAGTTCGCGGACGTATTCGCTACCAGGTCGCGCCGCGTTTCTGGGTCGCGTTCGGAGTTCAGTACGATACTGGCCTGCCGTTCGAATTTCAGTGCGATGATCCTGACATCAGCACCTGCATTGCGGACGCCACCGCGCAATTCGGCCAGAAGGTCGTGAGCCGCATCAATTTTGAGCGTGGCCGCATCTATCCTTCCTTTCAGGTTAACGCGTCTGCGGGCGCAACTTTATACAAGTCGGACCGTTTGAACATGCAATTTCAGGTGGACGGACAGAATCTCAACGACGTTCTGGACGTCATTGACTTCGGTGGCTTGTTTTCCGGAAACGCGATCGGACCTTCGCGGAGTTTCGCCCTGCGCCTGACCACCAACTTCTGAGTTGGCAAGGCCTTCTGCGCGAGCCACGGCTCTGGGCGGTCTTGGGCCGTGAGAGTTACCGCTCCGGAAGGCTGGAAAGGATGCGCGATGGGTTCGCGGAAGATTGGCCTCTGGCTACCCGCAATTCTGGCGATCGCAGTGGCAGCACCGGCGCTTATCTGGATGCGCTACGTCAGAGTCCCGACGAATGTCGCCTACGTGAGCGAGGAAGAGGGTGGTATCAGTGTCATCGACTTGAATACCCTCAAGGTAATCCGGAGAGTCCATCCCAAAAACGTCGCGCCGCGCGGTCTCGGCGTCACGTTCGACGGAAGGTACCTCATCACTTCCAATAAGAACACTGCCGACCTGGCGGTCCTTAGCACGCCACGGCTCAAACTCGTCACGCGAATGGACATCGGAGACAATCCGGAATTCATCAAGTTCGATCCAGCGGGTGATCGTGTGTTTGCAACATTCGAACCTGGCTCCGAGGGCGGGCCGCCTAGCGCCGATGATGATGACGACGACGCGAATGAGCCCCCTGCTCAGATCGCGTCCTTTCACATCGGCGATTGGGCGGCCGGGCCGTTTCAACGGCAGGTAAGGAAACGGAGGGTTTGGAATTCTCTCCGGACGGCAAGCTGCTGTTGGTGGCGAACGAGGCGCAGAACGATATAGGCGTCTTCGACAAAACCACCGGATCGCATATCCGGGACATTGATCTGAAGCCGTACGGAATTCGTCCTCGCGGTGTGAAAGTGTCTCCGCAAGGGACTGGATATGCCGTAACGATGGAAGCGTCCGGAACGCTATTGACCATGGATAAGAATTTCAACGTGCTGAAATCGGTCGCGACTGCGACGAAGCCCTATGGCCTCGCGTTTGACCGCGCCGGCAAGCGCATTTTTGTATCAGCGGCAATGGCTCGGAAGCTGCAGGTATTCTCGGCGGATTCCCTCGAATTGCTACAAAACTTGCCCTTTCTCAAGCGTCACGAGGCTCTTGAGCTGCGCGATAAACTATTCCAACACCAACTCCCAACTCGTTCGCGATGGCTCGCCACGAGGCTCCCTGGCTTCGCAGGCGGGCAACCGCGTTAGCGTCCACCTTTGTCCGCGGCCTTCCGAGCGTCTTGCCCTTGGCGCGGGCATTCCGCAAGCCAGCACGCACTCTCTCGGCGATCAATGACCGCTCTAACTCGGCCACCGCCCCTAGGACGGTGAAAACCATCTTGCCCGCCGGCGTACTTGTGTCTAACGATTCACTCAGGCTGACGAAGCTGATACCGAGAGCGTTGAATGTTTCAAGTGCGCGAAGCAAGTGGGAGACTGACCGGGCGAATCTATCGAACTTCCAGACAACAACCACGTCAAACTTACGCCTGTGGGCATCAGTCATCAGTCGGTTCAGTTCGGGACGGGAGTCTTTGGCTCCGCTGACGCCGATGTCGAGATATTGGTCTACGACTTGCCATCCGCGAGCCTCGGCGAATTGCTCAAGCTCCCGAGTCTGTACTGTCACATCCTGTCCGTGATTTGTGGTGCTGACTCGGGCATAAATAGCAGCTCGCTGCTGTAGAATCCCTGAAGCCACGTTGCACCTCCGTTGTGCAATTGGGTTAGGGACGTGTCGATGTTAGCGCACCGGCGCGTCCCGCTTCTCCTGCTACCGCTTCGGCTTGCGGCCCCTGCCCTTGCGATAGTTTTCTTGCTTGTACCTTCGAACACGCATCACGTCGCGGTAAGTCCAGATGCGAACCGTAACTCCACCGACTTTACTGCGCCCTGGCGCGGAAATGACACCAGTGGCTATCCAACGGTGGAGTGTCTGCCTTCCAATCTTGAGCATTCGTGCGACCTGTGCTGTGGAGTAACTTCTCACGGAACATACCTGTACCATATTTCTCTTGCACTGTCAAATTCATCGTGCGAAAATTCTCTCCGAAAGGAAATGCGCCGGTTGCAACCGGGCCGGAAAAGGATCTTCGTTGGCTTCTCGCAGAATACGACATTCGGCATCCATGCAGCCGGCCGGCGTTTCCCCTGCGGAGACAATCAGAGAGTCGGCTGATCCCCGCAAGAAAACCGAGCAGAGAGCCTTCTGGAAAACCGTGATAGCCGGGTACATGAGTCAATCGGACTTTTCGAAAATCCAACTTACAGCCGAAGAGGACGACAGAATGTGGGATCGGGTGTTCGAGCGCACCCTTTTGCCTCAAAAAGTGGAAAGGCTAGAGAAATCAATCGAAAATCTCAGTGCGCGGCGTTCTGCTGCGCTCACGCCGCGTCAGGGCAAGATATGGCGTGTCATTCAGTCCGGCGCCAAGGGGACGCAGTATTGTCGAGAACTTCACAGCGCCGGTGTGAAGCCCCGAAATTCATGGAGAAACGGCGGCTGCCCGGCAACCTACCCCGCAGCCTATCAAAGTTCCCGCATCTGGCGACAACGGATCAACGATGAAAAATCCAAAATCCGGCGGAAGGCTGAGCCAGGCGGAACTGGAACTGGCCGCTAGTAATTCTCCTCTCTTTCTGAAATCCCCGTAAAAGTGGCAGCCAAATCGGCTTTTCGACTAGCCGATCATCCCAACGTCGATTGGAACATCTCTGCTTGACGGCTAGGATGCAGTCATGGCGACCATGAAAACAGCCACTCCGTTGCTCGTTTCAATTCCCGAGGCTGCGTTCCAGCTCAGCTTGTCGAAAGAGGATGTTCTTTCTCTGATTGCAGACGGTGAGATCACTTCTGTTGCCGTTCGCGGACAAGTTCTTATCCCTTACGAATCTCTAAAGCTTATTGCGAGGCAGACAACGCGCGAGAGTCCGGTCAATCACAGGAAACGCGGCTGCGGCACGGCGGAGACACGCGACGAAACGCCAAAACTGCCGCGTCCTAGCCGGTATATTCGAAGCCGCTCGCCGGAACAGCGGCGATGATGATGAACAATCTGACATGCGAGTCAATCGCGCGTGCCGTGCTCGGAGAGCCGGTGAAGCGCATTGGTGCCGAATTGCTCTGGCCTTGCCCGAACCACGACGATCGGCATCCGAGCCTTTCCGTCAATCCGCATAAGAACGTATTTCTCTGCGCACCGTGCAACGCGAGTGGTAATGCCTGGCAGCTCGCGGCGTTCCTCGGGCACCTCGATCCGGGAGACAAGCCAGGTGTCACCGCGTGGCTCAAGGAGCGAGGGCTTTTTGACGGCCGGCGAACTAACAGGGCGCCGAGCGAGCGCAGGCGGTGCGTTGCTGAGTACACCTATCATAACGCTGAACGAGACCCCGTCGCGCGCAAGCTTCGCTTCGAACCGGGCCGCGATGGCCGGAAGAAAGACTTCGCGTGGCAACGGTGGGAGAGCGGCGCGTGGATCGAGGGGCTTGCCGGGGTAAAGACACCGCTTTACCGACTTCCCGAAATCAAGAACGAAACATTCATCGTTTTGGTCGAGGGCGAAAAGGATGCCGATGCAGGTGCGGCAATTGGACTGCCGGCTACGACAAGCGGCGGAGTGGGCTCATTTCGAGAAGATCATGCGGACGCATTGAGCGGCAAGCACATTGTGGTAGTCGCAGACGCGGACGATCCAGGCCGGGTACACGCGCAGAAAGTGGCCATCATGTTGTACGGCAAAGTCGCGGGCGTGAAGGTTTGCGAAATCCACGGGTCAAAAGACTTGGCCGAAGCAATCGGGAAGGGCATACCCAGAAGCACTTTGCGGGCGCTGTTTGAAGAAACTCCTGAATGGAAGCCCGCGAGTGGTGCCGCCATTCTCAACTCCTTACTGCAATTTGTGCGACGTTTCGTTTCACTTACCGAAGCACAGGTTCGCGTCGTCGCTCTCTGGACGGCCCACACTTTTCTGTTTGAGGCATTCGACTGCACGCCTTATTTGAGCCTCAGTTCAGCAGAGAAACAGAGCGGCAAGACTCGCTTGCTTGAAATTCTCGAAACACTCGTTGACGAGCCTTGGCTAACGGGTCGCGTCACGCCGGCGGTGCTGACCCGCAAAATTGACGCCGTCAAGCCGACGCTGCTGCTGGACGAATCTGACACAGCATTCGGTGGGGAGAAAGAATACGCGGAGGCTCTGCGGGGAGTCCTTAATAGCGGGTACCGCCGCGGTGGAAGGGCATCCTGTTGCGTAGGTCAAGGCGCGAACACATCATACAAGGACTTCGAGACGTTCTGTGCCAAAGCGATCGCAGGCATCGGCAAGTTACCTGATACAGTCGCAGATCGCAGCATCCCAATCCGGCTGAAGCGTGCGAGACGCGGGGAAGTCGAAAGATTCCGCAAGCGCGACGCTGACAGAGAGGCAAGCGAGATCAAGGCTCGCCTGGCGGAATGGTGCGGGTCGAACCTGGAAAGGCTACGAGCCGCCCGGCCTGAAATTCCAGTTGAACTCTCCGATCGCCAGGCAGATTGCTGCGAGCCACTTCTTGCGATTGCGGACTTCGCGGGGAGCGAGTGGCCGCAAGCCGCCAGACACTCACTTGTCGAACTTTGTGCGGAGGCCCAGGCCGGCGACCAATCAGTAGGCGTGCGGCTCTTATGCGACATTCGGCAGATTTTCGATGAGCGCGGGACTGACCGAATTTCGTCCGCTGACCTCGTAGGCGCGCTGAATGAAATCGAGACCTCGCCGTGGTCGGAGTGGTCGCACGGGAAGCCCCTTACAGCCCCAAAGCTGGCTCGGATGCTTGCCCGCTACGAAATCGCTCCCGGCACCATTCGAGTTGAGAGCAGGACGCCGAAAGGCTACTACCGCAAAGACTTTGAGGATGCATTTGCCCGCTATATCCGCCCTTCGAACCGCAACACCGCCACAAGCCCGATAGACGTTGACGAAATCAGGCATTCTGATAACGCCCCAGGCGGACGGTGTGGCGGTTCGGAAAACGTGAACAGCATCAATAAAAATGCACCTTGTGGCGATGTTGCGGTTCCAACGCCGGAGCGAGGGCGCGAAGAGTTTTCCGATGAGGACGAGGTGCGACTGTGAGTGCTGCCGTTGAAATCCTAGCCGAATTACAACGGCGAGGCGTGAGCGTTGCTGTCGAGGGAGATACCCTCTGCCTCAGGCCTAAGAAAGTCCTAGATGAGGCGCTCCTGGCCCGTGTGCGGGAGTCGAAGCTCGCCCTTCTCGAAACCCTTCGCAAGTGTCCCGCTACGTGTTCTGCGCAATGCTACGAGGTCGAGACGGACTTGTGGATTCATCGTCCCTGGGCGGGATGCACAACCAGCAAGAGCAAAGCGTCCACGGATATTCGCAAAGTGAGTATGACCTGCTGGCACTGTAAAGGGGAGAGAAGGTGCTGTTGCAGCACATGTGCGCCGGGCTCTTTGGTCGAATCAGGAGAGTGCATCGCGTGTGGGGGGACTGGCCAGCTTTGGGGATGGATTCAGTAGCCATGGTCCGTGGTACCCTTCCGGTCGCGCAACAGTCTCCTGGCGAGCAAAGAGGAAGTATGGCTCGTAGGAGATTTCAGAACGGCTGTTTGTATCTGAGACGTGGAAAAAGGCGAAGTGTCTGGGTCGGGCAATACCGAGAGGACGAACTAGATCACGAGGGCAAGGTGCATCGGATTCTGCGGAAAGTGATCCTGGGGACCACGCAAGAGCTACGGACCAAGAGCCTCGCTCACCGGGAACTTGGCAAGAGGCTCGAGCGAATCAATAGCTTTGCGTATCGCCCTGGGAGAACCACCACATTCGAGCAGTTTGTCGCATCGTGGCGAGAAGACGTTTTGAGGCTGCGGAAGCCGTCGAGCGTCAAAGCGGCAGAATCGCATCTTCGCGCGTATCTGGCTCCGAGGTTTGGCGAACTAAAACTCGAAGAAATCACACACGAAACCATTCAGCAATTTGTGTCCTTGCTCGCATCGCGAGTGTCGCGACACACGTTGCTCAACATCCTGGGTACACTCGGCGGGATTCTCAAGAGCGCCAAAGCCTATGGATACACATGCGGGAACTTCTCGCGGGAAGAGGTCGTACTACCCGCCGTGAAGGTCACCAAACAGCCAAGGTTTTTCTCAGCGGCGGAAGTGGGACGCATTCTCTGCGCCGCGAGCGAAGAGCCTTACCGTACGATGTTTTGGGTTGCGGCTTTAACGGGGCTGAGGGCAGGCGAAATTTGTGGCCTGCCCGCAGATTCGGTGGACCTCAACCGCAAAACAATCGCCGTCACACAAAGCGCGTGGTACGGGCGACTCCAATCGCCTAAGAGCAAATCGGCGGTCCGCACAGTTCCCATCCCAGAGGTCCTCTGCGAAGTGCTAAGGACATTTCTCCGAGAATGGAAACCGAATCCCGTCCGGTTGCTCTTCGCCACACGCACGGGGAAACCGCACTCGGCAAACAAAGTCGTCCAACGCAAGCTGTGGCCGATCCTCGACGCTCTCGGGATCCGGCGCGCCGGGTTCCATGCATTCCGGCACGCGGCCAGCACCCTTTTGATCGACCTGGGGGCGACACCGGCCACAGTGCAGGCTCAGCTAGGCCACTCTGATCCGAGAATCACTCTCTCCGCTTACACGCACAGGGTTGAAAAATCTCAGCGTGAAGCGGTCGAGCGATTGGCTGAAATTCTGATACCAAAAGATGCCAAAACCGCTGTTCCGGCGAACTCGGGCAAGTGGATTCAGTAGGTTAGAGGAGATGGTTTGGGGTGAGCGATGGGATTTGAACCCACGACCCTCGGTGCCACAGACCGATGCTCTACCAGCTGAGCTACGCTCACCTCAGTCTGGTTAGAATACCACGGGTCGTGTGCGTGTTTGAATCCCGCGATAGGTCGCTTCGCAGAGTCTCCGCGTGGTTGGCGGCCACGGGCTCGTGCGGATTGAAATCCGTTGAGTTGTAAATTCCTTCACTGCTCAGGCGCTCAGCCCTCAGGCTTGGCTTTCTGCATTTTTTGAGCGCGCTTCATTGCTCGGCGCTGGCGAGCGGTAAGATTCGCCGTTCCATTTCCGCCCGGCGGGATTGCTGGGACCGCTGGCTCCTCCGATTCTATCGCTGGCTCGCACTCCTGGATCGCTTCTGCAACTGGCATCGGGGGCGTCGCGGTCACTTGCTGCGTGTCTATGGGAGTGGTCATCCCGTCAATCAGGCGCTCAACCGCCCTATCTACGGCGTTTCTCAGCTCCGAATCGATGAATTCACGAATGCGAACCAGCTCTTCCGCTACCGCTTCTGCCGTTAACATCCTCACCATATCCACAACCGCCGCCGGACGACGTTCCGCGACCCCCGAGGAATCTGCGCGGGCAAATGGCTGAGTTTCCTCCGGCAGGGGAAGCGTCTCGGTGATTCGTCCCGTGGAGATCTGACCGTTCATCTGCGTTTGAGCGGCGACGTCGGAACTTTCCACATCCGCCACCGATGCACGCAGGACGAACTGGTTCGGATTCGCGAGAATCTCTTCGCTCGAAGCCGGAATCACGAGGTCTTCGTCTTCGGGACACGGAAACCAATCTTCGGGCGGCAGGGCAATGTCCCAGACGTTGCCGGGAACTTCGAATTCGATTCCCACATGATAGTGCGGGCGATAATGCTGAGGCCGCTGCACCCAAATAACGCGCCCTGGAACGACTCGCGGAGGCCGCCGCGGATTTCCATTGCGAATCTCCAACATGATCGCGGAGCTGGGAGCAGGATAGCGAGCGCCCTGATATAAGCAGCCGAAGCAATTCACCATCACGGTTTTCGTGGATTCTCGAAACGCGCGCCCGAGCGCATCGGTGCCTTTCACTGTTATCGATGCCGCGTGCAACACGCGTGTACTGCGCCGCTTTTCGGCACCCGAGGGCGTGGATTCGGGGCTTTCCGACACCTCTACCTCCGTTCCTGCATACCATCGAAGTTACTAGCCGGGTAGGGGCGGGTCAATGGAACGTAGGTACAACTAGTTAAGTCCCAGGTGCGAAAATCGGTCCCCGTTGGGTCCTAGCGGGGCTGGCGGAAAGGTATTGGAGCAGAGCGTTTGCGACGGATGGCATACTGCTTCAGCCGGGCGCGGGCTTGCTCTGCCCAGGGCCCGCCCGGCGCGTAGCGCAGATAAAGCAACCACTGTTCGCGAGCCAGGGATCGCTCGCCTCGCTTCTCATGTGCCAGGGCCAAGTTGAAATGCACGTCGGCATGCGCGGGCATGGCCCGAGCGGCTCGGCGCAGATGCTCGATGGCCTCGTCAATTTCTCCCAGCTCTTCGAGCGTGCAGCCCAGGTTGTAGCGGGAGATTCCGTTCAGCGGATCGAGCTCCACCGCGGCTCGGAACGCGGCGCAGGCATCGGAAATCTGCCCCGTCTGGTAATAGGCAACGCCGAGATTGATATGAGCCTCGATCCAATCCGGAGCCA
>Ga0335079_10005108_pt1 | contig 15055 bp, 13 predicted proteins | sample Lox_Sample_33_FD_206719 | JGI IMG/M metagenome (GOLD analysis project Ga0335079, IMG submission 206719) | Soil microbial communities from Loxahatchee National Wildlife Refuge, Florida, United States - Lox_Sample_3.3 | ecosystem: Environmental > Terrestrial > Soil > Wetlands | place: USA...
GAGTCTCGAAGCGGGAGACACGAGCACGAGCGCCGGGGCGCAGCCGCAACTGGTGATCGTCGGCTACGAAGCGGTCGGGCGAGCGCTGGTGAAGCTGGGCAACCTGCTGCACTTCACAGTCGTAGTGGTGGATCCGTTTCTCGCGATCCGGGAGACCGCCAGCGCCGACTATGTGCTCCACACGTTGGATCTGTCACGGCTTCCCGCGGCTGGGGGAACGTACGTGGTGGTGGCCAGCCGGGGCAGGTTCGATGAAGAGGCGGTGGAGCAGGCACTTCTGGCGAAAGCGGATTATGTCGCGCTTGTCTCCAACAAGAAAAGAGCGCAGGAGGTCCTCGCGGCGATGCGGGCCAACGGAACAACGGCTGAACGCATGGCTGCCGTGCGGGCGCCCGCCGGAATCGCGATTGGGGCTCAAAATCCGGAAGAGATCGCCCTCAGCGTGATGGCCGAGATTGTGGCAGAATCTCGATCCCGGCATCGCACTGGCTGACCACTTTGACGGACCCTGCTGCCGTTTGAGCGGCCGCGTGGCCGCCGGCTCCGCGCCGCAGCGCCACAATCTGGCTCATGATGCTCAGGGCGATTTCTTGCGGCGTGCCGGCGCCGAGATCGAGCCCGGCGGGCGCGCGCACCCGATCCAGTTTTTCCGGCGCGACTCCGGATGCCGCCAGGTAATCCAGAACCAGCCGCGCGCGATGCCGGCTGGAAATCATGGCAATGTAGGCGGCGTCGGTGGCGAGGGCCCTCTCGAGCCACAGGTGGTCGCCTTTGTGTTGCGTGGCCAGGACGATAAACGTACGCGGGCCGATGGTCAATCCGCTGAGATCGAAGTCATCGGTGAGCAGACGATCTGCGTCGGGGAAGGACTGGCGATTGGCGCCCGGATCGTCCACCGTGACCGAGAAATGCAAGAGTGCTCCGAGCCGGGCCAACGCCTCGGCAATGGCGCCGTGGCCGATGATCAGTAGTTCGGGCTTCGGCAGCACGGGCTCGATGTACACGTCCATCTTTCCGCCGCAGGGCATGCCGACCCCCAGAATCTCATCGGTCATGTCCAGGGTGATCAGGCGCGGCTGCTCTCGCAGGATGCACTGGCGCGCCTCGTGACTCACGGTGCTCTCGGCGCATCCGCCGCCGACCCATCCCAGCACGATCTTCCCCGCGGCGTCGATGATCGCCTGAGAGCCCTGCCTGGCCGACGACGAGCCTTCCACACGCACCACCGTCGCGACTGCGAACGGCTTTCCTTGTGCGGCCATCTGGCTGGATTTTGTGAGAATCTCTATCGACATCCGCGCTGGATCCATTCTATAATTCCCGCAGCACTCAGGTCCAAGTACAGACTGCTTTGCGCGAGTGGAGGCTCTTCGATGATTCCCCCGTCGTTTGAGTATGTCAGGCCCACGACGATCTCCGAGGCGATCGCGCTGCTCGAGCAGCACGGCGAAGATGCCAAAGTATTGAGTGGCGGACAAAGCCTGATTCCCATGATGAAGCTCCGGTTGGCGCGTCCGGCGTGGATTGTCGATATCAATGCGATTCCAGGGCTGGGCGGCATCCGCGAGGAAGGCGGCTTTTTGCAGATCGGCGGCCTGGTTCGCGAGGCCGATATCGAAACGTCCGAATTGATCCGCACCAGGTACCCGATCCTTCACGATACCGCGCGAGTCATTGCCGATCCCCTGGTGCGAAATCTCGCAACTGCCGGCGGCAACCTGGCGCACGGCGATCCCGCCAACGATCATCCGGCCACCATGCTGGCGCTCCGGGCAGAAGTTGTCGCGGCAGGTCCAAAGGGTGAGAGATCGATCGCCATCGACGATTTCTTTGTATCCATTTTCACCACTGCGCTGGAGCCCGCGGAAATCCTCACGCAGATCCGCATTCCGATTCCCCCAACGGGCAGCGGGGGTGCTTACTTCAAGCTGGAACGCAAAGTGGGCGACTTCGCCACCGCGGGGGTCGCGGCGCAACTCACTATGGACGCGAACGGCACCTGCCGACAGGTTGGAATCGGGCTCACCAACGTCGGCCCTACGCCGATCCGGGCGCGGAAGGCTGAAGAGGCGCTGCGGGGCAAAAAGCTCGATGAGGCCGCGGCCGGCCGGGCTGCGCAACTGGCGGCGGACGAATCGCAACCGAGCTCGGATTTGCGCGGCCCGGAGGAATACAAGCGGGGGTTGGTGAAGGAATTGACCCGGCGCGCCCTGGTGCGCGCCTTGGAGAGAGCGCGGAGGTAACCGGGGATGGCCAAGACGCAGCGGGTCCATGTGAAACTCAACGGGCAGGAGCGGGAGGCCGAAATCGAACCGCGGCTCCTGCTGGCTCACTTCATCCGGGATGTCCTGGGGCTGACTGGTACGCACCTGGGCTGCGACACCAGCAACTGCGGAGCTTGCACCGTAATCCTCGACGGCCGGCCGATCAAGTCCTGCACGTTTTTCGCGGTGCAGGCGGACGGGCGCGAACTCCTCACGATTGAAGGCATGATGCGCGACGGAAAACTGCACCCGCTGCAGCAGGGCTTTCATGAGGAGCACGGCCTGCAGTGCGGCTTCTGTACGCCCGGCATGATCCTCTCGGCGTACGCCTTGCTCCGCGGGAATCCTTCGCCCAGCGAGGAAGAAATACGCTGGGGCATCTCCGGCAACATGTGCCGCTGCACCGGCTACCAGAACATCGTGAAGGCCATTCAGAATGCCGCGGCCAAGATGCAGCAGGAGGGGGTGGCGGCATGATCGCGAAAACCTCGCCCGAGATCGGCGGGCTCGGCCATTCGGTCAAGCGCAAGGAAGACTTGAGGCTCATTCAAGGCAAGGGCAATTTCGTAGATGACGTCCGCCTTGCCGGCATGGTTTACGGACAGGCGGTGCGCAGTCCCTTTGCGCACGCGCGCATCCGGAGCGTGAACGTCGAGAACGCCCTGGCGCTGCCCGGCGTGCTGGCGGTGATCACCGGTAAGGACCTGGAGAAGGCGGGGCTGGCGTGGATGCCCACGCTATTCCACGACCGGCAGATGGTACTGGCCGTTGACAAGGTGTTGTTTCAGTCGCAGGAAGTTGCTTTCGTGGTGGCCGAGGACCGCTATACCGCCGCCGATGCCGCCGAGCTGGTCGAAGTGGAGTATGAAGAACTGCCCGTGCTGGTGGATCCCCATCGCGCCCTCGATCCCGATTCGCCCATCTTGCGCGAGGACCGCGAGGAGAAGACCAACCACATCTTTCATTGGGAGGTTGGCGACCGAGAGGCCACCGACCGGACTTTCCAGCAAGCCGAGGTCAGGGCGCAGGTGAACGCGATTTTTCAACGGTGCCATCCTGCTCCGCTCGAAACCTGCGGCTGCGTTGCCGACTACAACACGGGGACCGGGAGGCTCACCCTCTGGCTTACTTCGCAAGCCCCGCACGCGCACCGCACGCTGTTCGCGATTGTGGGCGGCATTCCGGAGAACAACATTCGCGTCATCTCGCCGGATATCGGAGGCGGCTTTGGCAACAAGGTTCCGATTTATCCCGGGTACGTGTGCGCCGTGGTGGCGTCACTGAAACTCGGGCGCCCCGTGAAATGGATCGAGACGCGCTCGGAAAACCTGCAGTCCACCGGTTTCGCTCGTGACTACCATATGACCGCGGAGATCGCCGCCGGCCGCGACGGCAGGGTGAAGGCGTTGCGCGTGAAAACGCTCGCGGACCACGGCGCATTCAATGCCGCGGCGCAGCCCAGCAAATTCCCGGCCGGCCTGTTCAGCGTGTGCACCGGCTCCTACGACTTCCAGAAAGCCTTCTGCGAAGTAGACGGCGTCTACACCAACAAGGCACCCGGAGGCATCGCGTACCGCTGTTCGTTCCGGGTCACCGAAGCCGCCTACCTCATCGAGCGCGCGATGGACGTTCTGGCGCAGGAATTGAAGGCCGATCCAGCCGAGCTGCGGTTGAAGAATTTCATTCCCCCGGACCGCTTCCCCTATCAGTCGCCGCTGGGCTGGAGCTACGACAGCGGCAACTACGCGGCCGCCATGAACCGGGCGCTCGAAATGGCCGGCTACCAGGAGCTGCGCAAAGAACAGGCCGCGAAACGGGCGAAAGGCGAATTGATGGGGATCGGCATCTCCAGTTTCACGGAGATCGTCGGCGCCGGACCGGCACACACGTTCGACATCGCCGGAATCAAGATGTTCGACAGTTGCGAGATTCGGGTTCACCCCACCGGCAAGGCGATCGCGCGGTTCGGAACCAAGTCGCAAGGGCAAGGACATGAGACGGCCTTCGGCCAGATCGTGGCGCAGGAACTGGGCATCCCGGTTGCGGACATCACGGTGGAAGAGGGCGACACGGACACCGCGCCGTACGGGCTGGGAACGTACGCCAGCCGCAGTACTCCCACGGCCGGCGCTGCCGGTGCCATGGCCGCGCGCAAGATCCGCGACAAAGCGAAGAAGATCGCCGCCTTTCTGCTGGAGGCGAGCGAAGAAGACCTGGAATGGGAGCCCGGCAGGTTCTCCGTCAAGGGCGTTCCCGGAAAATCCAAAACGATCCAGGAGATTGCTTTCGCTGCGTATACCAATATTCCGCCGGGGCTCGAGGCCGGACTGGAGGCGGTCCATTACTACGATCCGCCGAACCTGACCTTTCCCTTCGGAACCTACATCTGCGTGGTGGACATCGACAAGGGCACCGGCGAGACCAAGGTGCGGCGCTTTATCGCAGTAGACGATTGCGGCAACATCATCAACCCGATGATCGTGGATGGCCAGATCCACGGCGGGCTGACGGAGGGCCTGGGGATCGCTTTCATGCAGCTGATCAGCTACGACGAAAGCGGCAACGTGCAAGGCGGCAACTTCATGGACTACCTGGTGCCCACCGCCATGGAAACGCCGCACTGGGAGACGGATAAGACCTGCACTCCCTCGCCGCACCATCCGTTCGGCGCCAAAGGGGTGGGCGAATCGCCCAACGTGGGATCGCCGGCGGCCTTCGTCAACGCGGTGGTGGACGCTTTGGCGCACCTGGGCGTGAAGCATATCGACATGCCGCTTACGCCCTGGAAGGTCTGGCAAATTCTCAAGCAGAAGGGCGTTGTGGATTAGGCGATGGCCGTCCGCATCGAAAAGACGTTTCAGGTTCAAGAACCGATTGACCAGGTCTGGAAGCTGTTGAGCGATCCGCGCAACGTGGCGGGCTGTGTTCCCGGAGCGCGGATCACCGAGGCGGTGGATGAGCGGACCTTCAAAGGCTCCGTCAGCGTAAAGGTAGGCCCCAGCGTAACCGACTACAAGGGCGAGGTTCGCTTCGAGCGCTTGGACGCGGCGGCGCACGAGATGGAACTCGTGGGCAAGGGCCAGGATGTGAAGGGGCGGGGGAGTGCCTCGATGAAAATGACGGGGCGGTTGCGCAGTCTGCCGGATGGAGGCACCGAGGTCGCTACCGTTGCCGAAGTGAACGTCATCGGAATTCTCGCGCAGTTCGGCGGCAGGATGATCAACGACGTTTCCGACGTGATGTTCGGTGAGTTCACGAAGCGCTTCCAAAAGCGGCTTCAGGAATCCGCCGGAGCTGTCAAACCTGCGGTCGCGCCGGCCGCGGGCCAGGATCCGGTCGCGCCGACGCCCGCCGCGCCGGTTGCCGTGGAGACCACGGCGCCGGAGCAACCGCCGGCAGAGCCGGTCAACGCCGCAGCGGTGTTCTTTGCGGCCTTGCGGGCTGCGATCCGGCGTTTTTTTCACCGTCTGTTGGGAGGCTCCGCGTAAGGCGGCCCGGTGTCTCCGCGACCACTCGAAATCGCCGATATCGACGGTGTGATTCGCGCCTTCGAGGCTCGCGGCTATATTCCGGACCGGACTCTGGCCACGGCAATCTATCTCCTCGTCAAGCTGAGCAAGCCGCTGCTGATCGAAGGCCATGCCGGAGTCGGGAAGACCGAGGTTGCCAAGACACTGGCTGCGGCGCTGGCCACAGACCTGATCCGATTGCAGTGCTACGAAGGACTCGACAGCAGTTCCGCCCTCTACGAGTGGAACTATCAGAAGCAGCTGCTCGCGATCAGGATTCGGGAGCGGGGTGATGAGACGCCCGAAGAGAAAGTGCGGCACATCTTCGGCCCCGAGTTCCTGCTGGAACGGCCTCTGCTCCGGTCGATTCGCGCGCCACACTCCTCGCCTGTGTTGCTCATCGATGAAGTGGATCGCGCCGACGAGGCTTTCGAAGCGTTCCTGCTGGAGCTGCTCTCCGATTTTCAGATCAGCATTCCCGAGTTGGGAACCATCCGGGCGCAACATCGGCCGTACGTCATTCTCACGTCGAACCGCACCCGGGAGCTGGGCGATGCGTTGCGCAGAAGGTGCCTGTACCACTGGATCGATTATCCGGACCTGGAAAAGGAGATGAAGATCGTGGCGGCGCGTGCGCCCGCCGCCGGGTCCGCGCTCGGGAAGCAGGTCGTCGAGTACGTGCAGTCGATTCGACAAATGAACCTGGCGAAACCGCCCGGCGTGGCGGAGACTTTGGATTGCGTCTACGCTCTCGAGTCGCTCGGAAAGGACCGGCTGGACGCCGCTGCCGCGGAAGAGACTCTGGGATGCGTGGCGAAGTCCGCGGAGGACAGCGCTAAGATTAAGGCAGAGGGGATCGCGCGCATTCTTTCCCGCGAAGTTTAGCCACTATGGAACCGCGTCGGGCTGGTCGGCCAACGGAGTGGGTCGTGGGGTTTTGCCGGTATGCCCGTGCGCATGGGCTTTCCGCGGGCGTGACGGAGACGGTGGCTGCCGTGGAAGCCGTGCACGTCCTTCCGGAGATGGCGCCCGAGACCTTCCGCGCCTGCCTGCGCACGGTGCTCTGCTCTTCGAAGGAGGAATGGGAGCTGTTCGATCGCCTCTTTGAGACATTTCCTGGCGGTGAGGAGCCACTGGAGCCGCCAGCCAGTGGGCCGCCGCTACACGCGCAACGGGGCTGGTGGATGTCGGCCGGCGTGGAAGGCGGATCGGGCAGCCGCCCGGCCGTGGACGTGAACGCCGCTTCCGGCGCGGGCACGGATGAGCGGCTCACCACCATGGACTTCTCTCAAGTGCCGCGTGCCGATCAGGCCGCGCTCGAGAAGCTGGCGCAGCGCCTGTTGAAACGTGCCAGCATCCGATTGTCGCGGCGGTTGCGGATTTCGGGGCCGGCGGGCCGCCTGGATGTCCGCCGCACCATCCGGCGGAGTATCGGCCGCGGAGGGGATCCCGTGGACTTGAGTTACCGGCGGAAGAAACCGCAACAGGCCCGGCTGGTATTGTTCCTGGACGTCAGCGGGTCGATGAATCTCTACAGCCTGTTCCTGCTGCGCTTCGCCCATGCGCTTCAGAAACATTTCCGGCGGGCCGATACCTTCATCTTCAGCACCAGCCTGGTGGAGATCACTCGCGAGATGCGGTCACCCGAATTGCCAGGCGCGCTCGAAATCCTCTCCCGCCGCGCGGCCGGCTGGTCGAGCGGCACCAGGATCGGTGAGTCGTTGCGCGATTTTAACCGGCGTCACGCACGCAAGCCGCTGTCGCGCGACTGCTTCTTCATCATTCTGAGTGACGGCTGGGATACCGGCGAGCCTTCGCTGCTGGTCTCCGAACTCCAGGCCATCAAGCGCGGTGTCCGGAAGCTGGTTTGGCTCAATCCGCTTTTGGGCATCGAAGGCTATCGGCCACTCACTCGCTCGATGGCGGCGGCCTTGCCCTACGTGGATATATTCGCTCCCGCGCATTCCCTGGAGAGCCTGTTGGCGCTGGAAAAACACCTGCGGTGACTGACCATGTTCGACGAGTTTCTGCGTAAAGCTGCTGAGATGCGACTGCGCGGCGAGTCCTTCGCCGTTGCCCTGGTGGTGCGGTTTGAAGCGCCGATTTCGGGCAAGCCCGGAGACAGGGCCATTATCCATACCGATGGCGCCATCTGGGGCTGGATCGGCGGTGGCTGCGCCCAGCCGATCGTGGTGAAAGAAGCGCTGAAAGCGCTCGAGGAAGGCACTCCCCGGCTCATCCGCATCAGTCCGAATCCGGACGCCGGTTCCGATCCTGGAATCGTGGACTATACCATGACCTGTCACAGCGGTGGAACCTTGGACATCTTTATTGAACCGGTGCTGCCGAAGCCGCAGGTGTTGATCTTCGGACGTTCCGCGGTGGCGCAATCGCTTGCCAGGCTCGCCAAAGCCATCGATTATACGGTTGTGGCCGTGGCTCCGGGCGCCAGCGAGCAGCAGTTTCCCAGCGTGGATGCGATCTACCCGGAAATCGACCGGCGTCCGCTCCGCATCACACCGCAGACATTCATCGTGGTGTCGACGCAGGGAGAGTGCGACGAGGAAGCCCTGGAGTTGGTGTCCGGCCTGGACTGCGCGTACATCTCGTTCGTGGCCAGCAAGGTAAAAGCCCGGAAACTCCTGGACTACCTGCGCGAAAAGGGGTTGCCGGCGGAGCGGCTAAGCCGTATCCAGGCGCCGGCGGGCCTGGAAATCGGCGCCGTTTCGCCCGAGGAAATCGCGGTCAGCATTCTCGCGGAGATCGTTCGCGTGGCGCGCAGCACACCGCGCCTGGGCACGCAAGCGAAACTGGTCTCGCAGCCGCCGGCGGATCTTCCGGCCCGCGACCCCGTCTGCGGCATGCAGGTGGAACCCGCCCGTGCCAAACACAAATCCGAGTATGGCGGCGCGACGGTCTATTTTTGTTGCCCCCATTGCAAGCAGGCCTTCGACAAGGATCCCGGGAAATATCTCGCGGCAGATGCCTTGCCGGCAGGCTGATGATTGACGCGATGATCGGGGTTTTCGACAGCGGCTTTGGCGGTCTGACGGTGCATCGCGCACTCATCGCGGCACTGCCCGGACGCGATTTCGTCTACCTTGGGGACAACCGCAACGCGCCCTATGGAGTACGGCCGCCCATTGAAGTGTTGAACCTGACATGCGCGGCCCTGGAGCGATTGTTCTCGGAAGGGTGTACGCTTGCGGTCGTGGCCTGCAATACGGCCTCCACCGTGGCACTACGCTGGATCCAGCAGCAGTGGCTGCCGGTGCGGCGCCGCGACGATGGGATCGCGCGGAACGTAATTGGCATCGTCGTACCGACTATCGAGGCTGCCACCGGGATCGGCTGGGACGAACCCGGCAGCGTCGTGCGGCAGACCAAGCAGTCCCGCACCATCGCGGTTTTTGCGACGCGCCGCACGGTGGAGAGCGATTGCTACCCCATTGAGATCCGGAAACGGCGGCCCGACCTCACGGTGGTGCAGCAAAGCTGTCCCGAACTGGCCGGCTCCATCGAGCGCGGACTTCCGCGCCACCATTTGCACGCACTTGTGGAACGATACGTGAACGAACTCCTGCAGAAACTCGGCGCGCCCGATTGCGTGATACTCGGCTGCACCCACTACCCGCTGGTCGCCGATCTTTTCGCCGCGGCCTTGCCGCCTGGTGTGCGGATGATCCACCAGCCGGACGCCACAGCCCGCGCGCTGAAGACGTATCTCGACCGGCATCCGGAATATGATGGCTCGCACACCGGACGGCGAACGTTCCTCTCGACCGGGTTTTCCCAAGACGCCCTCCCGCTAATTGAGAGATTCTGGGGAGACGAGGTTCCTTTCACGCAAGCGTGAACGGACATTCGGCCGGTCGAGGAAGCGTCGGGGTTCGCGTGAGCGGGCAGGCACCTATTTTGCACTGGGGCTGTCGTCGGCCTCCAGGTCCCCGAGCGCGTATTGAATTCCCGCCATCATATGAGCGACAAAGGGCCGCAGAAAATACACCCTCTCATCGTGGCCGTGCGCCTCATAGAATACCCGGCCATTGCCCACGCGCTGAATGTAGCTCAACGCGTAGTCGCCGTCGGTCCGCCTTCCGGCTGCCGGCTCTTTGGCCTTGTCGTCGGCGCTCATTTTGGCGTAGTTGACGCTGGTGAGAACATGCACCCGTTTCCGGCTGAATGAATCTTGCGCGAACGTGTACGTCTCGTCCACGATTTCGAAACCCCGGGCAGGGAACATCACAGTCAAGGGGCTCTTGGGATCATCCACCTTCACCGAGATCAGCGTCGGGTAGCTCCAGTGGAATTTGAAGAACCCGCCGATCAATTCGTTGAAGTCGGGCCAGGTGCCGGTCACCGCGGGGCCGCTGGTATGGTAGCTGTCGCTGGCCGCATGGATGCCGGCCAAACCCTTGCCGCCCTTGACGAAGTCGAGGAGCGCCCGGCGCCGCATCTCGGTGGCCGCTTTGTCGTTCGGATCATCCAGAAACTCCCCGGTAGTGCTGGACAGGAAGATGGCGTCATATGGCTTCAGGTTTTCCGGCGTGATGGCGCCCGCGTCGTAGGTGATGGTCGTCATCCAGGCGCCGGTCTTGTCGCCCAGGTATTCCACCATCTTCGCTGCCAGCGGAATGGAAGTATGCACGAAACCGGATGCTCGACACAGCACCAGTACATGGCGCAAGCTACGTGGCGCAGCGTACGGTTTGTCCGGCAGCGCGGCCATCATGGCCGAGATGTCGGCGGGATTGGCAAACTGCTTCTGGGGGCAGCCCCGGCTGAATCCCCCGCTGAATCCCTCCGGCGGGCAACCGGTGGATCTCGCGGGACCCCTGGCCTGCTGCGCGAAACTTACGACGCCGGCCGATACCACGGCGGCTAACGCACCGAATACTTTCAGTTTCATAAACCGGATAATCCGGCCTGATCGCGGCCTGGACTGAAAGCGTAATTATATCCTGGTGCGACGGCCGGATGTCGCTGGCGTGGCCTTCGAAAGGAGCCGGCTCCGCGACAGGTCTGGTGAGGTGCGCAGGGGGTCGCAAGGATGTGCCGCGACCTTCGAAGGTGCAAAACTCGTATATGATTGCGGGCGCACCGGGGAGAATATGAATGGCCGAATACTTTGGGCTCGCAGGGCCGGCCTCGACGGGTCCTCTGGCGGAGCTGATCGCGACGGCGGCTGACTGGGAAATCAGCGTGTGCCCCACTGCCGACTATCTACATTATGACGGACATCGCCTCAAAGGCAATCTCGCGGTCAAGGTGTCGTACATCAGCAGGAATGCACTCCTGATCTGGACTTGGGGTCTAGGCCGTTGCCTGATTCATGAGAAGGTGATTGCGGAACTCGACGCAATCGGCGCCAGCGGCTACCGGCTCAAACCCGGAAGTGTGCGGTTTCATGACGGGAGTGTGTCAGACGAGTACCGCGAGTTGGTGGTTACCGGCTGGGGCGGGGTAGCGTCGCCGGAATCGGGACTCAAGCCGATCGAACGATGCCTGGACTGCCACTATGTCCGGTACGGTTTTCTGCCACACCCCGAGAAGTTGATGGACTGGAGTCAATGGACTGGCGAGGATTTCTTCGTAATCTGGCCTCTGCCAGGGCTGATCCTTATCACCGGACGAGTGGCTGAGTTGCTGCGGCGCCTCAAGGCCCGGAGTTACACCCTCGAGAAGCCGAGCCGCTCCTGGGGCGGTCCAACGGTTGGCCGGCTTTCGGCGTCTATGCCGGAGGATCTGGCGCAGAAGTACGGCGAGCCATTGGGAATCGAACGCGGGAAGGCGACGTGGATCACCATGGACAAGACTGCGGAAGCTCAAGCGAGAGCCAGGCTGGCCCACCAACCTCGATTCCCGTCGGACCCCCCGGGGCGACGCATCGTGCGAGTCAAGGAAGAGCCGGAATAGCCCGCTTGTAAGGGTGCTACCGTTTCTTTGCAATAGGCCGTCGGCCGTCGAGTGCGCGCCACGAAAGGCCCCTTGCTGGGATCTCGATCCTGGCGTACGCAAGGCCATGGACCCTGGGCTGATTTAATTTTACATAATATTCGTTATTGGAAGTAGAGAGTGATCGAGCATACGCGCTGGATTTCAGGCTTGGCCCAATTTCCCGCCATTCTTCGCTCTAATAGTAGAGCCGTACCTTGGCGTCGGTGCCCCGGGGGATCTTTCTGTTTGACGTCCTACCGGCGACGAGGCCCGGAAAGAGGATAGGGACTTCCGTGTAGAAAGGATGGCAACAATGTCTGTTATTCAAGTCGGTATCGCCGATCGTACTCGACAAATCGATCCTGAGCTGCTCCAGGAAACCGCCGCGGCGCTCGCCATTCAGGTGACCCGCGACTTGGGCCCCGTTTGGAACGTGCAGGCGACTGTGCGAGCCTTGCCCTCCGCCACTCACATTCCCGTTGGCGTCTGGCCGGTTTTTCTGGTAGCCAGCCTGCCACCGGGCGAGGGCGGATTCCACCTCGACAAGAAAAACCAGCCGTTTGCGGAGGTGATCGCCACTCCGGACAGCAACGATTGGACCATCGACGCGAGCCACGAGATTTTGGAGATGCTGGTCGATCCCATGGGCAACCGCCTGCAAACGTCCCTGGCAATCAAAATATCGGGGAATGGCGTCAAAGACACCACGGGCGATTTCGAGTACCTCGTGGAGGCCTGCGACCCGTGCGAAGCGAATGATTTCGCTTACGAAATCCAGGGAATTGCCGTGTCCGATTTCATTACCCCCAGGTTTTACGATCCGGTGGCGACGAGCGGAACCCGCTACAGCTTTGGGGGCAATATCAAGGCTCCGCGGCAGATTCTTCCGGGTGGCTACATTTCCTTCGTAGACCCCGAAACGGACCATATGGAACAGATTCTGCTGCTCGGTCCGAAACCCCAATTCAAGGATCTGGGACCGGCCACCGGTTCCAGTCTTCGCGCGTTCGTCGATGGGCAGACCTATCAACCTGTCTTGGAGAATCGCAAGCCCAATACGGCCCTCTCGGAACGTTGCGCGGAGCACCGGAGAAAAAGAGCCGCAGCAGCCAATGCCAGGGGCGCTCTCTACACCCGCCTTGCCTCGGCTAGCGCGGGAAGCACAACCTAACTACCTGCTGTCGTGCCCAGGGATGATCGCTGCCAGGGTCCCGGTCAAAACCTGCCGCACTGTACACGCCGATCAAAAAGCGTCCCGATGAGTCGGGACGCGGCACGAGTGCCCGCGCCTCATCGCGCCCGAAGACCGAGCGGGTTTTCATGGGTCTCGGTGCGCCGGCGGATACGCCGACAAAGGCTTCAACGCCAGGATTGCGTCGAGCCGCGCTCCGGTCCGCCGGCCTTCCACCTCACCGAATCCGGCGGCCCGCAGCAGGCGGGCGTACTCACCAACGCTGCGTTCTTTGCCTTCGGTGCAGATCAGCATATTCATGGACTGCATATTGGCTGCGAGCGGCCCGACGCCGTCCTCGTTCAGGAGCTTTTCGACGATCAGGAGACCGCCGCCCGCAGGCAGGCGATCGAAGATGCGGGCGAGGAGCGACGCGATCTTCTCGTCCGTCCAGTCGTGGAGGATCTGGCCGACCGCATAGAGGTCGCCCGCGGGAAGTTCGTCGCGGAAGAAGTCTCCTTCGGCCACCACGATGCGGGCGGCCGCCGGGGAAAGCGCGGCGTATTCGCGCGCGAAGCGGGCCACCTGGGCCAGTTCCAGGACCACACCGCGCATGGCCGGGTAGCGCTCGCAGGCCGCGATGGCAAGGTGGCCCGTCGCTCCGCCGAGATCGACAAAGCGATGGAAGCGGCTGAGGTCGAACGCGCCGACGACTGCGGGTGAGGTGAGGGAGCCGAAGCCGTGCATGCCACGGAGGAAATCGCGCATGGCCGCCTCGGTGCGAAAGAAGCTGCTGAAAATCGGGCCATCCCAGCCGAATGTCTGCTTCCAGCGATGGGTCCCTTCCAGGATTGCCGTCTCGAGGTTGGCCCACATGGGATACAGCGCGCGGTCGGAATACAGGATATAGCCGGCGAGTGTGTCGGGGCTGTCCTGCCGGAGGAAGCACTCGGCAATGGGCTCGTTCCGATAGACGCCCGCTTCTTTCCGCAGAAGGCCGAGGGCCGCACAGGACGCCAGCAGCCGCTCGAGCGCGTCCGGAGCGGCGCCGAGCGCGGCTGCGAGGGCGGCGGAGTCCGATGGCGCTTCGTGCAGCCGATCGAAGATGCGCATCGAGACGGCCGTGAACATGGTCTTGGAGCGGCGGAAGGATTCGATCAGATCGAGAATCGGCGCGGGATTCGGAAGGCTCATAGATCGCTGCGACGGCCGGGCCGCCCTTTGCGAATGGTACCAGGAGTCACCGGCCGGCCTCGGAGATGCGGAAACGCGGGATTCGGAAGACTCATCCTTCGCGGAAATGGTCGTAGCCCAGCGGGGCAAGCGGGGCGCCGCCTAGCAAGACCGCGCCGGGCCGTCCTTTGCGCACAGTACCGAGCCGGGTGAGCGGCAGACCTTCGAACCGGGCCGGCACAGCCGCGCGAGCCGGGACGGTGAACAGCAGCTCATAGTCTTCGCCTCCGTGCAGCGCCTGCTCGAGAGTCGCTCCGGGAAAGATCGCCGCACCTGGGATCGCCGTGAGTTCGGCGGCGCAGCCGGAGGCGAGACAGAGGCGGCGGAGGTCGAGCGAAAGGCCGTCGCTGAGGTCCATCGCGGCGGTGGCGCGGACGCCTGTCCTGAGGAAATGCCCCAGCTTCAGGCGGGGCTCGGGATGGAGGTGCCGTTTCCAGGCCGGTCCGCGGCCGGTAGACAAACCAAGCGCAGCTCCTCCCAGGCGGCCGGAAACGTAGATCGCGTTTCCAGGTTGCGCGCCGTCACGGCGAAGGGCCTTGCCCCGTGGAACGGAGCCGCAGACCACGATGTCGCAGGTGGTTTTCGCGCTGCGCGACAGGTCGCCGCCGAGAAGCGGCGTTTGCTCGCGGCGGGCGAGGCGCAGCAGTCCGCGGTAGAAGGCGTCCACCCATGGTGGTTCGGCCCAGAGGGCCAGGGCGAGCGAGATGAGGCAAAATCGCGGCTCCCCTCCCATCGCTGCGATGTCGCTCAATCCGCGGGCGAGCGCCTTCCAGCCGAGGTCGGCCGCCGGATGGGATTCGCGGCGGAAGTGCACGTCTTCGATGAGAAGGTCGGTGGTAAAGAGAAGATCCTCCCGCGAGCCCGGCTGGCGGAAGATCGCGCAGTCGTCTCCGATGCCGAGGACCGCGCCACGGGCCGGGACATCCGCGGCGTAGCGGCGA
>Ga0335079_10005109_pt1 | contig 15055 bp, 15 predicted proteins | sample Lox_Sample_33_FD_206719 | JGI IMG/M metagenome (GOLD analysis project Ga0335079, IMG submission 206719) | Soil microbial communities from Loxahatchee National Wildlife Refuge, Florida, United States - Lox_Sample_3.3 | ecosystem: Environmental > Terrestrial > Soil > Wetlands | place: USA...
CAAACTCCGCGTCCCGCACACGTGTGTCCGGCGCGCCGCCGACTCCCGAGAGTATCCACTGCCGCAGGTTCCCGTTCAAATGCAGCACCAGGTTCCCGATGGCGTTCTCATTCTCGTGTCCGCGCGCCCAGATCTCGTCCGCCGACAGCCTGCCCAGACACTCCCGTATCCGCGAAACCAGCTGCTCCAGCTTTCTCGTTGAGCACTCAATAAATACGCGATCCAATCCCATGCTAAATCCCAACTCCTAACTCCCAAATCCGGTTTTGTTCACAGTACTTCCTCCGACCAGTTCTCCAGCACCGATTTCGCTTTCGCGGTGAACTGATCCGCCAGCGCTCCGTCGATCAGCCTGTGATCGAACGTCAGCGAAAGGTAGCACATCGAGCGAATCGCAATCGCGTCGTCGATCACCACCGGCTCCTTGGTTACCGCCCCGACCCCCATGATCGCCACCTGCGGCTGGTTGATGATCGGCGTGCCCACCAGGCTCCCAAAACTGCCGAAATTCGTAATCGAGAACGTTCCACCCTGCACTTCGTCCGGCTTGAGCTGCCGCGACCGCGCGCGCGACGCCAGGTCCACAATGGCCCTCTGCAATCCCAGAACGTTTCTCTCATCCGCGTTCCGGATCACCGGCACAATGAGACCGTTCTCCAGCGCCACCGCGATCCCGATATTGATCTCGTTGTGATAGAGAATGTTCGTCCCTTCGATCGATGCATTGACGATCGGATAGGTTCGCAGCGCTTCCACCGCCGCGCGCACCACGAACGGCAGGTACGTCAGCGACATCCCGTAGCGCGCTTGGAAATCGGCCTTGTGCCGGTCGCGCATCTTGGCCACTTTGGTCATATCCACGCGGTGAATCGTGGTCACATGAGCCGACGTCCGCTTGCTCATCACCATGTGCTCGGCAATCTTCTGCCGCATGGTGCTCATGGGCTCGACCCGCACCTTGGCTGGTGACGGCGCAGCCGGGGGAATGTAGCCCGCGGGCGCGGCAGAAGGTGCCTGAACCGGAGCAGGAGCCGGTCTCGAAGGCGCCGGAGTCGCAGCCGCAGGAGCTTGGCCCGCCGCCAGATACGCCTCCACATCCTGCTTCGTGATCCGTCCACCCGCGCCCGTGCCTTTCACGCGGCTGAGATCGATATGGTTCTCACGCGCCATCTTCCGTACGAGCGGCGAGAGCGGTCCCGCGGGCTCGCTCGGCTCAACGGCGGCCGCTACCGGGGCCGCCGGTGCTGCCGGAGTCTGAACCGCCGGAGTCTCGACCGGCGCCGCTGCCGATACTGGCGGCGCAGGCGCGGCTTTGGCCGCCGGCGCTTTCGCTGCCGACGCGCCATTCCCCGTGCCATCCTCGATCCGCGCTACGACCGTGTTGATCCCGACCGTCTTGCCTTCCTCCACCAGCACCTCACGCAACGTGCCTGCGGCAGGCGAAGGAATCTCCGTGTCCACTTTATCCGTCGAGATCTCGAACAGCGGCTCGTCCCGCTCCACCTGTTCGCCAGGCTTCTTCAGCCATTTGGTGAGCGTCCCTTCGACAATGCTCTCGCCCATCTGGGGCATCACGACGTCAGTCATAAATCAATTCTCCGCTCATAGCACGATCAAACACGCGCCCAAAATGTTCTACCAGCCGCGCGATGACCTCTTGCCTCCGCGCCCTCACTCCCAGCGCCGCCATCGATGTCACCGGCTTCACCAATCCGCAAGGCACGATGTACTGGAAATAACTCAAATCCGTCGTCACATTCAGCGCGAACCCATGCGAGGTCACCCACCGGCTGATGTGCACGCCGATCGCCGCGATCTTCGCGCCCGCAACCCACACGCCCGTCATCCGAGGCACGCGCTCGCCCGCAATGCCGAAATCGGCCAGCGCATCGACGATCACCTGCTCGATCGCCCGCACGTACGCGCCGACATCCCGCTTCCACTCCCGCAAATCGACGATCGGATAGCCGACAACTTGGCCTGGCCCATGATACGTGATGTCACCGCCGCGGTCCGTGTGATAAAACTCGACACCCGCCCGCGCCAGCACATCCTCGTGCGCCAGAAGATTCTCGAGGTGCCCATTGCGTCCCAGGGTGATGGTGTGCGGATGCTCCACGATCAGAAACTGGTCGGCAATCTCGCCGTGCTTGCGCTGCTCCACCAGGCCGCGCTGCATCTCGAAAGCCTCGGCATAATCCAGACGCCCCAGATCGCGCCAATCACACCGTGGCGCACGCTTCAGCGTGCTGTTGCCGGCTTCAGCCGGCAGCCCGCTCTCCGCCACCACGTTATACATTAATCGCCAGACCGTAGACGTTATTGAACGCCTCGCCCATCGCCTCGTACAACGTCGGGTGTGCGTGAATCGTTTGCATCATCGTCTCGACCGTGGCTTCCGCCTCCATCGCCGCCACCGCTTCCCCGATCAGCTCGAAGGCCTCCGGCCCGATGATGTGCACGCCCAGAATCTCGCCGTACTTCTCGTCCGCCACCACCTTGACGAACCCATCGTGCCGTCCTAGGATCGTCGCCTTGCTGTCCGCCATGAACGGAAACTTGCCCACCTTCACGCGATATCCCTGCGCCCGCGCCTGCGCCTCCGTCAGCCCCACGCTGCCTATCCCCGGCTCGGTATACGTCGCGCTCGGAATGCGGTTACGGTTGATCGGCGTTACCGGTTTCCCTGCCATGTGTGCTACCGCAATCATTCCCTCGCGCGTGGCCACGTGCGCCAGTTGCGGCGTCCCGGCCACAATATCACCGATCGCGTAAACGCCCGGCTCCGCCGTCTGCTGCCACTTGTTGACTTTCACAAAGCCGCGATCCAGCTCGATCTTCGTGTTCTCGATCCCGACTTTCTCTGTAAGCGGCTTGCGTCCGACGGCCACCAGCAGCTTCTCCGCCGCCAGGTCTTCCTTCTTGCCGTTGCTGAGCGTCACTGCAATCTTGCAGCAGGAATCCACAATCTCCACGCTCTCCACTTTCGCGCCGGTCTCCACGCGAATCTTGTTTTTGCGGAAAACGCGCTCCAGTTCTTTCGAAATCTCCTCGTCCTCTATCGGCACGGCGCGCGGCAGCATCTCGAGCACCGTGACCTCCGTGCCCAGCCGGTTGAAGACCGACGCAAACTCCACGCCTACAGCCCCCGCGCCGATGATCGCGAGCGTCCGCGGAATGGCCGTCAGGTTGAGAATTTCGATGTTGGTGAGAATCCTCACCGGGTCCGGCTTCAATCCCGGCAGCATGCGCGCTTCCGACCCCGTCGCCAGGATAATATTCTTCGCCTCGAGCGTCTGCGTCCCCTGATCGCCGGTCACTTCCACGCGCCCGCCGCCCTTCAGCGTTGCGTAGCCCTTGATCCAATCGACCTTGTTCTTTTTCATGAGGAACTCGACGCCCTTGGCATGCTTGGCGACGATCTTGTTCTTCCGGTCGATGACCTTCGGATAATCCACGCGCGGCTTATCGCAGACGATCCCCTCTTCTTCCGAATGCAGGAACCGCTCCCACACGTCCGCGGTGTGCAGCAGCGCCTTGGTCGGAATGCAACCCACGTGCAGGCAGGTACCACCCAATTTCGGATCTTTCTCGATAATGGCGGTCTTCAACCCATACTGTCCGGCGCGCACCGCCGCCGAATATCCGCCCGGACCACTCCCGATAACAATCAGCTCGTAAGGCACTTTTTCCATTCTACATACTCGAAACCCGCCAAAGCGCGATTTCCGAGACCCCCAATCTTATATAGATGCCGTGCGACGCTACAATGACTCCATGCCGTCCTCGGACGAACTTGTCTTCGAAGTAACGCAGGAACGCGACGGGGGTTTCTGAGCGGAGTGCCTCACCGAGAATAACTTCACCCAGGGAAATACTTGGGACGAATTGCGCTCGAACGTTCGCGAAGCCGTTGAAGCGTTTTTCTTCGATCGTCCTGCGCCCAAACTCTCGTACTTACAAGTCGTGCGCCCGCGATAAGAGTGGGGCACCCGAAACCGAGCCGCGACCAAAGGGAGCGGTCCCGTAGCGCGCTGCTACCCTAAAAGCAGGCCATGCGGCAAAAGCAAGCTCCTGGGCGGCAGTGCTCCTTCTGTCATAAGACGGAGTCCGACGTCCGCAAGCTGATCTCGAGTCCATCTGACTACCCTCGAGCCTACATCTGCGACGAATGCGTCAGAGTTTGCGCGTCTATTCTCGAAGACGACCTGGGGCGCATCGGGGAGCAACGGAACCCAAGACCACCGGCACCCGCCCTAGTCGAACCACCACCCGAATCGCTACTCGCCCATCCTGCGGCGTCTGAATTGATCTCGGCCGCCGAGCAGTGGATCACGCGGGAAAGATCCCGGCACGACGCATCCAACGAACTTGACCATCTCCGGACTATAGCGAAACTGATGTTCGTCAACCCGGACGCATGACGGCCACAAAATGCCATCGATCCTCCGTCTCCTAGCGCTAGCGACCTCGTTTCCCCTCCCACTCTTCGCCAGCCCCCAATCCGAAATCCCCACCTTCGGCACCACCGTCGTTGTCCCGTTCGGCCTGCGCGGCCTCATCTACTTCGTTCACCCGCGCATTCCGGCTCTTCCTGCATTCAGCGCCATGGATGCGGTCGGCGTCATCTACACGCCGGCTCTGAATGTCCCGAAGCGGGTTTTCAAGGAAGGGTTCCCTGGCGTCACCAATCGCATCGCCGGCTTCGCCATCGACTACACCGGACGCTTCTATATCGATGCTCCCGGCAATTATCAGTTCCGCCTCACCTCCGATGACGGGTCGAAACTCTACATCGACGGCCGTTTGGTGGTCGATAACGACGGTATCCACACAGCAGGCCACGTGGTCGCCGGCAATGTCGACCTGAGCGGCGGCATCCACCGCATTCGCGTCTCGTACTACCAGGGCCCTCCCATGTACCTCGCTCTGGTCCTCGAAGTCGCCGGACCGGATGGAAACTGGCAGGTCTTCAGCACCGATCATTTCAAACCGCCTGCCAACCCCGAACAATGGAGGTACGGCAAGCCCGGCGATCTGGGTCCCGATGAGCCTCCGCTCGCCGATTCCGAAGCGCCTAAGAAAGCCCAAAAATCCTTCGCCGATGGCGCCGCGGCACTGGCCGATGGCGATCTCAAACAAGCGAAAGAGCACCTGGAGCGCGCCACCAAACAGTACAAGGATTACGCGCAGGCCTGGAACTCCCTCGGACAGTTGTGGGAGATGGAACAGAATCCCGATCACGCGCGGCAGGCCTATGAACACGCGCTGGCCGCGAATCCCGAGTACATTCCCGCCTACGTGCGCCTGGCGGACCTCAACCTGACGCTGGGACATTACGAGGACGCCCTACAGGTCACCGGCGCCGCCCTGGCGCACCAACCGGCAGGCGATCCGCTGATCTACCTCTACGATGCCGTCGCCAAAGAACATTTGAAGCGGCTCGACGACGCCGAAAAAAGCGCCCGGCTGGCCATCGATTGTGACATGGCGCGCGAAGCTCCCCAAGCCGAATATCTGCTCGGCATGCTCCTCGCCGCAAAACGCGACGTTCCAGGCGCCCTCGAGCATCTGCGAACTTATCTCAAAATCGCCCCGCACGCCCGCGACTCTGAAGAAGTGCGCGCGAGGATCAAGGAACTCGAACAACCGGTTCGTGCCAAATAAGAAGCATTTCTCGGCGTCTCTGCGCCTCGGCGGTGAACTGCTTCCTAGTGAGGCGGCACGATCTCGAACCCTTCGGCGGAGAGAACCAGTTCCTCCATCGCGACGTCGTTGCCTTTTCCACCTAGCGTCGGACCCGTATATTTCACCGGCTTCGCGTTGCTCAGTTTCCAGGATTGGACCGGGTGGCCGGCCTCATTGCGCAGCGTAACGACCACGTCGTGCCGGAGCGAAGATCCCGCGTTCCTGGCCTGGGTGATCCAGTTCCACAAACTCGAAGAATTCACCACCCCGCGCTTCAACGTAACGTCCCCGAGCTTGTGCGTGCCCGCGATCTTCGAAACGTGCGTGAGCCCCGATACTTCCTGGAACCCGCCCAACGAATTCGCCGGCCCGAACTGCACGCTCAAGTTGACCAGGTAGGAAAACGAGGAGTACGGACGTTGCGTTTCCATGGTTGGGCCTCCGGTCTCAAACGCCACCCAGACTGACGGGGCGAAGTCTCACGGCTAAGATTAGCACCTCCGGCCGGCCGCGGCTCGCTGGCGCGCGGCGAGAGCGGGCTGGATTACTTGTAGTAGATCCCTTGGTGCCGGGGGGGGTTGTCGTTTAACATGTAACAGGAATGCGCTTCACCGAATCGGTCCTGGCCTACCGGCGCTCCAGGGTTGTGGCGATTTCGGCGGTGATGATCGCGATCATCGCCCTTCTTGACTGGAAAGTCGCGCGCGAAATGTCGTTCGGCTTTCTTTATTTCTTCCCCATTTTCCTGGTGGCGAGTTGCTACGGACAGTGGCAGATCGCGGTGACGGCGGCGGTTTGCGCGGTTCTGCGGGAGTTTTTCGGGCCGTACAATCACGCGTACTTCCTGCCACGCCTGTTCCTGGCCTGGGGCTCGTTTACCGCGGCGGGTTGGCTCGTGCGCGGCGTCCTGATTAATTTTCAGAAGGTGCGCGAGCAGCTTGTCGAGATTCAGGCGCGCGACCGCCTGCTGCGGGATTCCGAGGAACAGTTGCGCGTTTTGATCGAGACCAGCTCCGCGGCCATCCTGACGTTGGATGGCGCCGGTTCGGTAGTCCAGGCCAATGATGCGGCCAGCCGCCTGCTCGGCACGGAAAAGAACGCCCTTCTGGGCCAGAATATCGCCGGCTACCTGCCGGCCCTGGCGCAGGTACCCTCCGAGCACGGGGCGCAGGTGTTTCGCACTACCATGGAGTGCGACGCCAAGCGGCAGACGGGCGAGACCTTCACAGCTAACGTTTGCTTTTCCACATACAACTTCTCGGGAGCGCCGCGGTTAACCGCGGTAGTAACGGAGTCCGAGTCCTCGGTTAGCGATCTTCCGGCCGGACAGGCAGATGCGACGGTCATACTAACCAATCTGGAGCAGACGGTGCTGCGGGGTATCTTTGAGGGGCAGACCAACAAAGAGATTGCAGGCGGCCTGGAAACGTCGGAAAGTGCGGTAAAAAGCACCATTCAACGGCTGTTCACCAAGCTCGGCGCGCGCACCCGCAGCCAACTGGTCAGGATCGCTATCGAGCGGCTGGGCAATGAGTTCCAGGTCGGACGCGCGGCCAAGGCAACGGCTTCCGACCAAAAGATATTGTCCAAGTAACGGGCGCGGCTGAAAGATGGCTTGCCCGAAAACGCGTTTGGAGCGAAATTAGTTCTGTCAGCAGTTGGTTCTACTCCTCCTTAATTCACGGGGCCGCCTGGTTAGCGGCCCCTTCAGACCTGAGGGAATCCCAGAACTCCACTACGCATTAAGCTACTCCATTACGCATTAAGCTAAGGTGACAGGCACAAGCCGTGCTTCTCCCCATTCCTTATCAAGGCCCGTTGACCCAAGAGGCCTCCGGCTTTAGAACCCGGCTGGTTGTGGTGGATGAAACAGAGGAGTTGGCCAAGCGCAACGAGGACAGGATTGTCGCCGGGCCTTCTTCAAAAATCGTCCGCGAGCCATCGAGGCTCCTGCGAGCCTGCTTCCCACAGGAATGCAGGAAGTAGGCGTGCGAGAAATCTGGAATCGTGAACTCTACGTGTTGACCTTCCGTAAGCCAAACTGCGCACATTAGTGAAGGCGACGCTTTCCGTCTTATCGTGCGGTGAGAATGCCCGTCCGCCTCCCCACTATAGAGACATAGCGCAAATTCATGGGTTCCATATGCGTGGGTTCCAGCCATAGTTTAGTGGGGGGATCGCCGCCGATCTGCCAGATCCGGCGGCACATAGACAGGTTGAGCCGCTCGCGATCGCCGGTGTTGCTGCTGGGGGAAAGCGGTACCGGCAAGGAAGTGGTGGCGCGCGCCATCCACGACGGTGCGGGGGCCGGCAGTTTCGTTCCCATCGACTGCGGTTCCCTGGTGGCCCCGCTGATGGAGAGCGAGCTGTTCGGCCACGCGCGAGGCGCTTTTACCGGAGCCGCCGAAACCAAGCGCGGGCTGATTGAGCTGGCGGACGGCGGTACCGCCTTTTTCGATGAAATCGGTGATCTGCCGCTGGAAGTGCAGGTCAAGCTATTGCGGCTGCTCCAGGAGCGCGAGTTTCGCCCCGTCGGATCGCTGACAACCCGCAAAGTGGAGATCCGCGTGATCGCCGCCACGCATCGGGATCTGGCGCGCGAGGTGGAGCACAAGAGCTTCCGCCAGGACCTTTTCTACCGCCTGAATGTGGTTACCTTGAGGCTGCCGCCGCTACGCGAGCGGTGCGAGGACATTCCCGTGCTGATCGATTGCTTCCTGGAGCGGCTGGGCGCCAAGCACAAGCTCACCAACGAGTGCATGGAAACGCTCATGTCCTACGCGTGGCCTGGTAACGTGCGCGAGTTGCAGAACTGCATCGAGCGCATGGTCGCCATGAACTCGGGGCCGCTGCTGCAAACCGCCGACCTGCCTTCGGCCCTGCAAACCCATCTCGAAGCCCGCCGGTGCGGGGTGCTTTCCGTGGCGGCTGCGGTTAATGGAGCACCGAAGCCTCTGCCCCCGGCGCCACAATCAGGTATCATTCCTCTGACGGAGATGGAAAAGCACGCCATTCGCAACGCCCTCGAATACACCAAGGGAGATCGCGCCATGGCGGCCCTTTTGCTGGGCATCGGCCGCACCACTCTGTATCGCAAACTGAAAGAGTACGGCCTGGCCGTTTGAGAATCGCGCTCGACGCCACCTACAGCGTGGGAGAAAATCTTTCCGGAGTAGGAGTGTACTCGCGTGAGCTCATGCGGGCGCTGACGACCGCGCATCCGGACCAGCGTTTCGCGTACTGTTACCGGCCCCACCGCTACCTGCGTTCCTTCGGCTCGGCGCTTCCCGCCAACGCGCATCGGACGTTGCTGTATGAGCCGCTCTTTCCGCGCAGCCGCGAATTCTTTCACGGGCTGAATCAGCGGGTTCCCGAAATGCGCTTCCGCCGGACCGTCACCACTTTTCACGACCTGTTTGTGCTGACCGGCGACTATTCAACGCCCGAGTTCCGTAAACGCTTCGCCGATCAGGCGCGCCGCGCCGCGGCTGAATCAGACGCCATTATCGCGGTGTCGGAATTCACCGCCAGGCAGGTGGAGGAACTGCTGGGAGCGGAGCGCGCCAGGATTCACGTGGTGCATCATGGCGCCGATCATGTTGCCTGTGCCGCCGCCCGCGAGCGCGAAAACATCGTGCTCCATGTGGGAGCGGTGCAGAAGCGCAAGAATATCGCGCGCCTGGTGGAGGCGTTCGAGCGGATGCCTCGTGGCTGGAAGCTGGTGCTGGCCGGCTCCGCGGGGTTCGGCGCCGCCGAAATCTTTGCGCGCATTGCCAACAGCCCGCGGCGCCAGGAGATTCAGGTATTGGGCTATGTTTCGGCGGCGGAGCTTGCCCGGTGGTATGCGCGCGCGCGGATTTTTACGTTCCCCTCCTTAGACGAAGGTTTCGGCATGCCGGTGCTGGAGGCCATGGCGGCGGGAGTGCCAGTGATCGCGGCCCGCCACGCGGCCTTGCCGGAGGTCTGCGGAGACGCGGCGTTACTGGTGGACCCGGAAGATGTGGCGGCCATCGCGGCCGCGATCGAGCAACTCATGGAGGATCGGGCCACAGCCGAACGGCTTGTGGAGGCAGGCCGCAAAAGGGCCCGGGAATTTTGTTGGCAAAAGGCTGCTATCGAAACCTGGAAGGTTTATCAATCGCTACTGGCGGGTTGATGCTCCGCGCCGGGAACCTGACCTCAGATCTTCACTTCAGATCTTCGTCAACGGCGATCTTGAGCGCGCGCAAGAAGCGCTGATCCTGATTGGTGAACTTGATTTTCCCAGTGGATTCGAAGACGCGCTTGGGTTCCGGACGAGCTTCCGGCTCCGCGCCATCCTCGGCATCCTCGTTTTCGTCCCGCTTGTTAAACCCGATGGTCGCCTCAAGCACCAGGAAAACGTCGTAACCAGCCTGCTTGATCTCGCCGATGGCTTCAGCGATGCGATCCGAATCCGAGAGCGAATCGTTGATCGCGTTCCCCAGCTCTTGCATCAAGGCTTTCAAATGCTCTTCCAAAATCAGCCCCTTTCTCCGAGGCTCTGGGCCCCAGAGGACCCTACTTACCGGATGCGCGTAGCCTGCCAAACGTTACACTTCGTTCACCAACACCGGGAGGCAAGGTCGAGTGCCCGTTTCGATTGTAGTGAAACCCGGTGACGCCACACAAGTTAATAATCGGTCAAAATGTATCGTTCCATTAGCAACCTACGGGCGGCCGAGTCCCGCTGGATGAATGAGTTGCGTCTAATTCCTTTGCTACCATAGAGACGTGACCGCCAGTCGCCTGGTCCACCAAGGATATCAGTTCGTTCGCCATGTAGTACCAGCGGTCATCCGCCCCGCCCACAGCCTCTGGCACGAGATGATCGGCTTCCTTTTTCTAGTACTTGCCGTGATGCCGATTCCCTCCGCCATTCGCACCATCCGTGACCTGGAACACGGCGAGGGCAGCGTGATGCGGTTGGTTGTGACTGTGCCATTTGTCCTCATCATGGCCGGATACGGCATCTCGTCATTCCGGCGCGCCCGGAAAATCTCACGCTCGTGAGCCACGAACTGGGCAAACCCGGAGAATTCCCTTACACCCGCGGCATCTATCCCGATATGTACCGCAGCCGGCTCTGGACCATGCGGCAGTACGCCGGATTCGGGAGCGCCGAAGAGAGTAACCAGCGCTACCGGTTTTTGCTCTCGCAGGGCACCACCGGCCTCTCGGTAGCATTCGATCTTCCCACCCAGATGGGCATGGATTCCGACCATCCGCTGGCGGCGGGCGAAGTGGGCCGGACCGGAGTGGCGATCTCGTCCGTTGCCGACATGGAGAGCTTGTTCGCCGGCATTCCGCTCGGCGAGGTCTCGACCTCGATGACCATCAACGCAACCGCCGCCATTCTGCTCGCCTTCTATGTGCTGGTGGCGAAACGCCAGGGCGCCGATCTGCGCAGACTTTCCGGCACCGTCCAGAACGACATCCTCAAGGAGTACATCGCCCGCGGTACGTACATTTATCCGCCGCGCGGCTCCATGCGCATTGTGACCGACATGTTCGGATGGGCAGGCCGCGAGGTGCCGGAATGGAACACCATTTCGATAAGCGGCTACCATATCCGCGAGGCCGGATCGACGGCAGTGCAGGAAGTCGCCTTCACCTTCGCCAACGCCATCGCTTACATCGAAGCGGCGCTCGACGCGGGATTGGCCATTGACGACTTTGCGCCGCGGCTTTCGTTTTTCTTCAACGCCCACAGCAATTTTCTCGAAGAGATCGCCAAGTATCGCGCCGCGCGGCGGCTCTACGCCCATTTGCTGCGCGACCGGTTCGGCGCCAAAAACCCCAAGTCTCTGCTGCTCCGCTTTCATGTGCAGACAGCCGGCTCGACGCTCACCGCGCAGCAACCGGATATCAACGTCATTCGCACCACCATCGAAGCGCTGGCCGCGGTACTGGGCGGACCTCAATCGCTGCACACTAACTCCCGCGACGAAGCTCTTTCGCTGCCCACCGAGGAGTCTGCGCGGCTGGCCCTGCGCACGCAGCAAATCATCGCCTTTGAAAGCGGCGTCACCAACACTGCCGATCCGGTTGGCGGCAGCGAGTACATTGAGGACCTCACCGATGCCATTGAACACGGCGCGCAACAGTACCTGAACCGCATCGCCGATATCGGCGGCACGCTCCAGGCTATCGAAGCCGGCTACATCCAAGGCGAAATCCAGAACGCGGCGTTCGAATACCAGAAGGCGGTCGAACGCGGCGAGCAGGTGCTCGTGGGTGTCAACCGGTTCCGCATGGAGGAGCAGCGGAAAATCCCCACCTTCCGGCTCGATCCCACCATCGAACGCGCACAACTCACACGCCTGCGCGATTTGCGCGCCGGCCGTGACAACAAAACAGTAGCCGAGTGCTTAGGGCGGCTGGAACAGGCGGCACGCGGCCCGGAAAACCTGATGCCGCCGATCCTCGAAGCCGCTGCTGCTTACGCCACGCTGGGCGAGATCTCGGACCGGCTCAAATCCGTGTTCGGCGAATACCGCGAAGCGGCGTAGGGCGCGGCGGCATGGCGCGTGCGCGGCTTGCGCTCGCGGAGTCCCAATTTGTAAAGCAGGCGTCCCACGTGATCGCGATCGTAGTGCACGCCAAACTGGCTTTCGATGACCGCGGCCATGCGCGCCGTCGTCCAGTGATCATCGGAAAAACCGTAAGCCATGGGCCGTTCGCGATAAATCTGCGCCACACGGTCCAGTTGCTCCCGGGTGAGGCGGCTGGGCCTGCCGGTGGCCTTGCGGCGCTTGAGTGAATCGACTCCCTTGTTTGCCAGCGCACGAAACCAGCGGGAAGCGGTGGTGCGGCTGACGGAAAATTTGCGGGCTACCTTCGATTGAGAGAGGCCGTTCAGCAGGTCTTGGGCTGCCTCGAGACGTCTCTGTTCCATCTCCTCACGAGTTAAGGAGATCTGAGCGGCTATATCCATAGTCGCGCGGTATATAGATTGGCCAGAGCAGACTTAGCATATCGCAAAACAATTAAACTGTAAATTGTTTTTTGTGGGAATCAATCAAGAGCGGCCGCCTTGATTGAGTTACGCCGGTCACAAGGATCCTCCCAGAAATTACGGACCCGGGAAGATACGGAAAACGCATGTGTTGCTCACCACGCGGCGTGTCACCGCACGACCGCATGGGCAGAACCCGATGCTACACTCCGGGCAAGATGCAACCCACCACCTTAACCACTGATCCACAAACGCTTACGGCTGCGGGTCCGGCCGCGCCCACGACGGGACTCGATATCTCCGGCCTGAGCGGCGATTACACCCTGGAAATTACCGTGCAGGCGCTATCGTCCGCAAGCGGCACGCCCAAGGCGCGCGTGGTCCTCGAAGACACGGTAAACGCGTTCACCAACGCCGTTGCGGTAGTTGAGATGAACGTGCAGGGGCCGCTCAACGTTCCGGTTACCCACCTGTTCAAGAGCGACGAGGCGCCGTCGCTGCGCATCGGCACAGCCAGCGCCAAGCTGCGCCTGAACGTCTACACGCTCGAAGGCACCTCACCCAGCATCACCGTGCACGGAGCGATCTGGCAGTAGGGCAGACGCGGCCGGCTCCGGGCGATAGAATAGACCGCGATGGAGCCGGCGAACAGGTCCGAAAATCTTGACAGTTTCATTGAAGCCGCCAAAGGCAAAGGGGCGTCCGACGAGTTCCTGGTCAGCCTGCTGCGGGAGCAGGGCTGGCCGGGCAAGGAGATCTACGCAGCTTTCCGCCGGCGCTACGAAAGCGTGACCGGGCTGTCGCTGCCCGAGCACGGCAGCGACGCCGGGGAGTCTGCGCGCGACGCCTTCCTCTATTTGCTGCTCTATTCGACCCTGGCGACGTGGACGACGGCGCTCGGGTCGCTGCTATTTACCTTCATTGACCGCTGGCTCCCCGATCCGCTGGCGCAACAGCACTTCGAGAATTCCCGATATGCCGTTTCCTCCGAGATGGCCTGTATCATCGTGGCCTTTCCGGTTTTCCTTTGGGTGATGCGCTTTATTCTGCGGGATGTAGAGCGCCACTCGGAGAAGACCGAATCCGGCGTCCGCAAATGGCTGACCTATATTGCGCTGCTGATCACGGCAGGAATCGTGATCGGCGACCTGATCACCTTCCTGGCTTATTTCCTGCGGGGCGAGCTAACCATTCGGTTCGTTCTGAAATCGTTGACGGTGATGGGAATCGCGGGAAGCATTTTCTGGTACTACCTCGGTTTTCTGAAGCGAGGCGCCGAAAATGTCGAAGCCTAGGGACCGGCTGCTGGCGGCAGGAGCCGCGGTGGTTGCGGCGGCGGTGGTGGGGTTCGGGTTTTATGTGCTCGGGCCGCCGCAGAACCAGCGGGCCATCGGCGCGGACGAGCGCCGGATACAGGATCTGCGAGCGATCGCCCAGCAGATCTATGGCCGCCATTCGCTTCCTGCCACGCTGGCGGAGCTGAGATCTGGCGCAAAGCTGGAAGATCCCGTCACGCACGTCCCTTACGAATACCACGCAAAATCAGGCACGGCTTACGAGCTCTGCGCGACGTTCGCGACCGCCAGAGCCGATAGCGATTCGGAATACCCCAGGCCCACCACGTTTTGGAACCATGGCAAAGGGCGCCAGTGCTTCCAGTTGGATGCGGCGCAGGCGCCAGCTTGGTAGATTAGCAGGGCTCAAGTGTTTGAGTCGGGTTCGCCGCCTGGAGCCTTTCGCAATCCACGGAATCACGCGGAAGAGCAAAGTGTATCCCATGCCGGAACCGGAATTGCCATTGCGCCAAAGGCGATCAAAGCATCCTCCCGGAATCTTGGTTCACCGTTCATGACATCGATCAGGAACAGCACACAAAAACCCTCCCAGCACAACACCGCAACTACGCAGACGCGTTTAAGCCCTCTCGCCTAGTTCAATGGCATGCCCCGGAACCGCGTTTGGATCTCTCCTCGGGCGCAACCAGCCTGTAAAGAGCGGGTCGTGCATTCACACTATCCGGCGAGAACGGTTCCTTTAATCCTCCGTCCGCTACCGCGGCGCGAATCCTTCTAATAATCTCGCCCTCCCCGCCCGAGGCCGACATGGACTGAAATATATCTCAACGCACTGCCGACTTGACCTCGCGCGAGGCCCAGCATAACGTGAAGAGAGTGGACCAGATTACACTTCGGATCCAACGCGACGACGAGAATGGATGGCTTGTTGCCTCGTGGGATGCTCCGGATGGCGCGGGAGGCATCACGACTCAGGGACAGGACGTGAGCGACTTGCAGCAACAAGTCACCGAGGCGGTTGCAACGTACTTCGACGAAGGGACCGCTCCGAGGCACATTCGTCTTCATTTCGTCAGCAATCCGGTTTTGGTTCAAG
>Ga0335079_10005110_pt1 | contig 15054 bp, 10 predicted proteins | sample Lox_Sample_33_FD_206719 | JGI IMG/M metagenome (GOLD analysis project Ga0335079, IMG submission 206719) | Soil microbial communities from Loxahatchee National Wildlife Refuge, Florida, United States - Lox_Sample_3.3 | ecosystem: Environmental > Terrestrial > Soil > Wetlands | place: USA...
ACCGGGGCGGTCGCGCTGGCGAAATCTTTCTGGTGGCAGCCGAAACACGGCATCGCACCCAAGGTGTAATTGTTGTTGAGATGGCAGTCGGCGCACTGCCGCGGTGGAACCGCGTGTCCTCCTGAAAGAACAAACCCGGTCGTGCTGTGGTCGAACCCCGTAATTTTGGCGTTCAGCCAGTTGTCTGTCGTATGACAGTTCTCGCAACTGGTCGAGAACTGCGCTTTGACGTGGCTCGGGTTGGTGGTCGACGTGAAGTCCTTCAGGTGGCATGAGTCGCACGCAGTCGACATGATCTGGAATTTGCTGTTGGCTCCGCTCTTATGACAGGCATTGCAGTCAACGGCGGCGTGAGCGCCCGTCAGCGGGAAGCGGTTGTTGTGTTGCTCGACATCTTTGACGGCAACCTGCCATCCCCGAACCGTATGGCATTGCTCGCAGTTAGCTCCCAGTTGGCGCCTATGAATATCCGCGTGGCAGTCCTGGCAACGTTGGCCGGCGTTTGAGAACACCATCTTTACGTGACAAGAACTGCAAGCCACAGCAGTATGCATGCCGCGCAGAGGATAACGCGTCTGACTGTGATCGAACTCGGGAACTGCGCGGATTGGCCTCCATCCATTCGAGGTATGGCAGTTCTGGCAGGGAAGTGCCAGCTTGCCGTGAGGACTATGAGTGCCTTCGTAGGTCTGCGCTCGTTCGCTTCGCGCAAATCCGGAGAGTGCGAGAAGCAAGACGACAACGAATTTGGGGGTAACCCCAGCACCCATGACCCGCACCTTGCGCTCGTTCTCTTTACCCCAAGAAATCAGAAAAACGTAGCCGAGACAGATTGAATATCGGCCGCAATTTAGCAGTCCAAGTCGAGTATCGAGTCTCTAGAGCCTAGCCCGAAGTTACGCGGTAAGTCCTGCCATCAGATTGGCAGGTTTTTCTCTTCAAATTGGGGCGCGTATTTAAAACAGAAGCGGCGGTACACATTATTCCGCTCAGGCGTAACGACAATTTAGCGGAATAACGAGATTTTCTTTGAGATATACATCAGCAGAAGATGTGGAAGGGGGCCGGAGGTTGTAGTCCTCTGGAGACTAGGTCTTTTACTGGGTTCTCGCAATCTCACAGAACAATGGCCCGCGTCTGTATGTTTTGTGGGGAAGGCCCGGGCGTTTTGCTAACGTGATGTGCATTGTCCTCCGCTGATTTCTTTCGAAGCTCGGATGCGCATACCAAAGAATCTAATTAAAACTAGGAAAACTCACGTGACGATAAGGCGGCGTCAGAGAACGCGGGCTCACGGCAGCTGCCAGCGTTTCGCGAGTTCCAGCTCCAGCGTACTTTTGCCTTGTTCGAGGTTGTGCTGAATCTTTGCCATTACAAGGTACGCGAGTTGGCTTCGTTTGCAACGCACTGAAATGCCACTGGCTGTGCCCGTCCCGATATCGACATAGGTAACAAAGTGAAGTATGGTCGGCGTTTGAGGACGATTTTCGAACTTTCCTGTTGATTCCGAACCGCTCTGAGTCGATTTTTTCAGCATGTTACGACCTGAATGTTAAGGCTCTCAGGGCTCCGCCAGTCAAATCGGGCCATTCCACGCTGCCATCTGGGAATGTCCTGTTGTCCTGACTGCAGGCCAGCGGGCCGGGTTGCTGAGAAAGTTGATTTCTAAACCGTATTCTGACTGCAGACAGGCCTTCGCAACCACTGGTACCTCGGCCAGCCGTGACTAGGGCGCAGAGACACAATCAGCAACGCAATGCAGGAAGTCGTTAGCGGAGATGTCGAGCACCCGCTAATGGACTTCCGAATGGCAAAACTCGAACCCTCGGAGCAGCTAGAATACCGGTGACCGCCCTTTTCCGTCACATGCCACTAAAAGGTGCTGAATCCTTGCGAAGCTATCGATGGTTTGGTCCCGACGATCTGCGCTCGTTTGGTCACCGTTCGCGTGCCGCTTCCATGGGGCTTATTCACGCAGACTATTTGGGCAAGCCTGTCATCGCCATCATCGACACGTGGAGTGATGCCAACCCGTGCCATAGCCATCTGCGCGAGCGCGCGGAAGATGTAAAACGTGGCGTCTGGCAGGCCGGCGGCTTTCCCATGGAAATGCCGGCCATAAGTCTCGGGGAGACTTTTCAAAAACCGACCACCATGATGTATCGCAACCTTCTAGCGATGGAGACCGAGGAACTACTCCGCTCCTACCCGGTGGACGGCTGTGTGCTTCTCGGAGGCTGTGACAAAAACACACCGGCGTTGTTGATGGGCGCCATCAGCATGAATCTACCCTCGATTTTTGTTCCTGCCGGCCCGATGTTACGAGGAAACTGGCGGGGCCGGATTTTGGGCAGTGGCGCAGACGTCATGAAGTATTGGACCGAGCGCCGTGCCGGCACCTTTGGTTGCCAAGAATGGGCAGAAATCGAAGAGGGTGTCGCACGCTCAGCCGGAACCTGTATGACGATGGGGACCGCTTCGACAATGACGAGCGTCGCTGAAGCGTTGGGATTTTCCCTGCCGGGGGCGAGTTCGATTCCTGCCGTCGACGCTAATCACCCTAAGATGGCTAATTTTGCCGGACGCCGAATTGTTGAAATGGTGTGGGAGGATCTGAAGCCACGAGACATATTGACTCCGGCATCCTTCAAGAATGCAATTGCTACCGTGCTCGCCCTGTCCGGATCGACCAACGCTGTGATTCACATGATCGCACTAGCAGGGCGGGCAGGAATTAAGGTGACCCTCGACGATTTTCAGCAGTTGTCGGAAACGACCCCAGTGCTGGCAAATCTGCGACCGAGTGGCGAATACCTCATGGAAGATTTTTTCTATGCGGGAGGACTTCCGGCGCTTTTAAACGCACTCTCTCCGCATTTAGATCTCAACGCGCTGACTGTAACCGGCAAGACGCTGGGCCAGAATGTTAGTGACGCGCAAATCTATAACACCGATGTGATCCGTACGGGTAAGAATCCTGTTTTTTCTTCCGGAGGGCTTGTAATCTTGTACGGCAATCTGGCTCCTAACGGCGCGGTCATCAAGGCTGTAGCTGCCGATCCAAGGCTGATGAAACACTCCGGCCGCGCGATTGTCTTCGACAGCTACGATGAGATGAATGCGAGAATTGATGACCCAGACTTGGATGTAGACGAGAGCAGCGTTCTTGTTCTGCGCAACGCGGGACCCAAAGGAGGTCCAGGGATGCCAGAGTGGGGAAACCTCCCTATCCCAAAAAAGCTGCTCCAGGCTGGCGTACGTGATATGGTGCGAATCTCGGACTGCAGAATGAGCGGAACGAACTACGGCACCTGTGTTCTGCACGTAGCCCCAGAATCGTTCGTCGGCGGACCACTCGCCCTGCTACGGGAAGGCGATGTGATCGAACTCGACGTAGCATGCCGCCAGCTAAACATGTGTGTCAGCGACGCGGAACTCGCCCGCCGGCGAGGTGCATGGCACCCCAGGAACGAACTTTACCCACGTGGGTATGGAAAGCTCTTTATGCAACACATCAAACAAGCGCATGAGGGCTGCGACTTTGACTTCCTTGAAGGAACTGCGTCCATCCCAGAACCCGAAATCCATTGACGCAACATCGGGCAGTCAAGTTGGAATATCCTGCCTTTTCACACGAACCCGAAACATCAAAATCGCTGAGACCAGGAAGCTGCCAACCAGAAATGAAAGACCCGCGCTGAAGGAATGCGTGCGCGTCAGCAAATACCCGACAATGAATGGGCCAACGAACCCGCCTAGATTTCCTACAGAGTTGATGAGACCAATGGAGGCAGCGGCGGCCGACTCGGTAAGAAATTCCGTCGGCACAGGCCAGAAGGCGGGGTGGAAGCCGAAGTACGCCCCCCCCACTCCCACGAAGAATAGCAGCGAAAGAAAGACATTCGATCCCATGCGGATTGCCATGAAAAGAAAACATCCGCTCAGCAGAAGAGGAATCGCCGCGTGCCAGCGACGTTCACGGGTTCGATCAGAGTGCCAACCGTTAAGCTGCTGAACCAGGAGTCCGGCGAGGTACGGCAGGGCCGCTAGCAGGGTCACCTTCGTGTCGCTTTCGCCGGACAGTCGCTTTATGAAGCTCGGCAGCCAGAATCCAATGCCATAGTTTCCGGTAGTGGCGAAAAAATAGCACGCAGTAAGAAGAATCACATCGCGGTGACAAAGCGCTTGCCAGATCGTGTACGACCGCGCTTTCTGCTTGGACTCTTTTTCTTCGCTTAACGTGGAGGTGATCCAATTCCGCTGCTCAGGATTCAGCCAGTGTGCCTGTTGTGGCCAGTCCGTGAGGTAGAAGAGAGCAATGATGCCAAACAGGACTGCAAGAATTCCTTCGAGAATGAACAGCCAGCGCCATCCACGTAGGCCAAGCCAGGAGAGCCCGAGCAACAAACCAGCAAGTGGCGACCCAATCACATACGAAAGGGGCATTGCGGCATAAAAAGCCGCGACGGCCTTGGCGCGGTCTATCACACGAAACCAATGGGTGAGATAAACAATTACCGCGGGGAAGAATCCTGCTTCTGCAGCGCCGACCAGAAAACGGACAACGTAGAATTGGCGCGCGGAATGGATGAGAGCGAGTAGGACAGTCAGTATTCCCCACGAGATCATGATGCGGGCAATCCATCGTCGCGCACTCCAGTGTTCCGCGATCAACGCGCCCGGGATTTCCAGCAGGAAGTAACCAAAGAAAAAAATACCTGCGCCGACGCCGATAGACCGATCACTTAGACCCAAATCGCGTGGCATTTGAAGCGCCGCTGCGCCGACGTTCATTCGATCGAGAAACGCAATGACATACAAGACGAAAAGAAAGGGCAGCAGACGCCGTGCTATTCGTCGGCTGGCAAGTCGGGCAAGACTCGGCACATCTGCATTTGACGCACTCCGGTTAGGCGAAGTGACGTTTGTCTGCGGTAGTGGCATTCTCCCTTTACACTCTGCTGCTGGGGTTATGACCTACGTTTGCTATTCGGGCGTCCTGAGCCGTTGAGCGATCGCCTCCCCCAGTTCCGTAGTTGACGATGATCCGCCAATATCCGGTGTGCGAACAGAAGACTCGGCGAGAGTCGTAGCGATCGCATTCTCGATAGCGTCAGATGCCTCAGATGCACCGAGATGTCTCAGCATCAGCGCACCGGACCAGATTTGTCCGATGGGATTTGCGATGCCTTTGCCTGCAATATCGGGTGCTGAACCGTGGACTGGTTCGAACATCGATGGGTACTCCCTTTCGGGGTTAAGATTCGCGGAAGGAGCCATGCCAATAGAACCTGCCACGGCAGGCCCAAGATCAGAGAGAATGTCACCGAAGAGATTCGAGCCGACGACAACGTCGAACCAGTCCGGATGCCGCACAAAATGCGCTGTCAAGATATCGATGTGATACTGATCAGTTCGCACATCCGGATATTCGACACTCAGTATTCGAAAACGTTCATCCCAAAATGGCATAGTGTGGATGATGCCATTCGATTTGGTAGCGGAAGTTAAATGCTTTTTTCTGCTACGCGCCAGATTGAAGGCGAAGCGCAGTACGCGGTCCACTCCTGTTCGGGTGAAAACGGTCTGCTGAACTACTGTTTCCTCTTTTGTTCCTTCATAGATTCGACCACCAATGTCGGAATATTCTCCTTCATTATTTTCGCGAACGATGGTGAAGTCGATGTCGGCGGGTTTCCTGTTCTTAAGTGGGGTCTCGATACCTTCCAATAACCGGACCGGCCGCAAGTTGACATATTGCTGAAAGGCGCGACGAATAGGAATCAATAGACCCCAGAGAGAAATGTGATCCGGAATATCCGGGCGTCCGATTGCGCCGAGATATATGGCATCAAATTTGCGAAGTTGGTTGAGACCATCGGCCGGCATCATCTTGCCTGACGCCAGATACGTTTCGCAGCTCCAGTCGAATGAATGCCATTCGAACCCGAACCCGAAGTGAGTGCCGGCAGCTCCGAGCACACGAATGCCTTCTGGGACAACCTCACGGCCAATGCCATCACCTGCGATTACTGCTATTGCGAAAGTTTTCAGACCGACTCCCCCGTAGCATCGATGCTTTTGTTGGCCAGCCTCTTATCATTGTCTCAGTTGCCGGTGGCCCTACAGCAATAAATTACCACTGAGAAAATCATGCTTCTCGCTCTCCTGACACAATAGGCAAATCTCGACTGTCGCTGGTTGGAGGTTGTTTTATTCCTCTGCTGCGCGGATACGTCGATGCAAAAGACTTCATGGTGTTAACGGGCGATAGATCAGCAATTGCACGCAAAATGCCCCTAGCAGAGGTTTCGAGTGAAATCGCCTTATAATTCTGGCGCGGGAACTCGAATTGTGATAATCGCTAGGGTAAGCCAGTACGCACGGGCCGGGATAAACGCAAACCGAAAGCGAAGAAACAGAACCTCGCGACGAGAGCGGAAATCGCCCGTGCATATGCCGAGCCGAAGCGGCACTCGGTTGCGGCAATCCACCCGCTCTTGAGGAGCCAGATGCCCCTGTCCTCGCTCCTCTGAAACCGAAGCCTAAATTGGGTTCAGCCGCAATTGCGCTTCCTGAGCCCGGCGCGAGGCCCGCGCCGCGTCGTCTCTCAACCATCCCAACATTTGCACTATCTATGAAATCGGGAAGCGCGACGGACGCTCCTTTATCGCGATGGAATTTCTCGAGGGGACGACGCTGGGGAGCACTATCGCCGGGCGTCCGCTGGCAACCGAGAGTATTCTCGATCTGTCCATAGAAAACACAGAAGATCTACAACGCGGCTCATGCGAAGGGAACCATCCATCGGGACATCAAGCCTGCCAACATCTTTGTCACTTTCTCGAGGCCACGCGCAAGTACTCGACTTCGGTCTCGCCAAAACTAATTCCGAGCGCTGGCAACGCGCCGTGGCCGCTACATCGCAGCCTGTGCCTTAGCGTATGCGGGAGAAGATGCTCAAGCCGAAACATTGATACAGGAATTGGCCAGGGATTTACCGCAGGATGCGATCATGCAGTTCGCTTCTTTGCCGACCTTGCGCGCGCTAAATCGTGGAAAGAGCGCCGAGGCCATTAAGATCCTCAAACTGGCCATGCCCTACGAACTCGGAGACTGGGCTTTATATCCGGCCTGCGACAGGGGGAAGGAAGAGCGTGAAGGAAGAGCGTTGCTTGCCAGCAGATTGCAGACTAGAATGGCTGCCTAAAATGCCCGACTGACACCTCGTTCTGAGCAGTTCGTCCAGGAGGGGAACATGGCGTCCTCACCTCGCTACCCGGGAATCCGGGTCACGGCCAATGGGAACCAGCTGGTTTCCTATCACACTGAGACTCGCATTGCTGATGCGGGTGTCTTTTACCCCATTACTCCTTCGACTGAAGGGGGAGAACTCTACCAGCAGTCCTTCGCCGAAGGGCGTCTCAACGTCTTTGGCCGCAGTACGCTAGCGGTCGAAGCGGAAGGCGAGCACGCAGCGCAAGGTGGCGCGATTGCGCACTCGGTGTGTGGGAAACGGGTCGTCAATTTCACCTCCGGCCAGGGCATTGTGTACGGAGTTGAGCAGTACTACCACGCACCGGGGAAATGTTCGACGATGGTGTTGGAGGTGGTCGCTCGGGCGCTGACCAAGCACGCGCTCAATGTTCACTGCGGGCACGACGACGTCTACGGCGCGCTCGACACGGGATGGATCATCCTATTCGGCAAAGACGCGCAACAAGCCGCGGACCAGGCGCTGATCTTGCGCCGCGTAACAGAACTCAGTCTGACCCCCGGCATGAACGTGCAGGATGGCTTTCTTACCTCCCACCTGGAGCGTACGTTCTATAAGCATGAATCCGAGCTAATCCGGGAGTTCCTGGGTGCGCCGGATGACGTGATTGAGTGTCCAACCGAGAGCCAACGCATCCTGTTTGGGCCGACCCGACGGCGGGTGCCGCGGATGATCGATCTCACCAACCCAGTGCTGCTCGGGCCGGTGCAGAATCAAGAGCACTACATGCAGGGAGTCGCTGCGCGACGCAACAACTTTACCGAGCCGATCATGCATTTTCTGGAAGAGGCTTATGCCGAATTCGGCCTGCTGACTGGCCGATACTACGGTCTTGTAACACAGTACAGGACCAATGATGCGGATACAGTGTTTGTATCGCTGGGTTCCGCCGCGGAAAATATTGAGGCTGCCGTCGATTACTTGCGTGAGCGCAGAAGCGCCAAGGTCGGATCCGTTCACCTTAATGTGTTTCGTCCTTTTCCTGAGGCCGCAGTAATCGGGGCATTGGCGGGAAAGAAAAATGCCATTGTTCTTGAACGAACGGACGAGCCGATGGCCGGGGACAATCCGATGGGGCGCGACATTCGGACTGCGCTCACGAAGGCTTTACGAGTTGACGGGCCCGCTCCGAGCAACCTGCCGGCGATTCAGCCTGAGCGGATGCCCCGGCTTTTCTCGGGGATCTATGGGCTCGGGTCACGCGACTTTCGTCCAGAACACATTCTCGGTGCGTACGAATTTGCGACAGGGACGCGGTCGCGGCGGGACGGAAAACGAGCCGATGACGGAACATCCTTCTTCGTGTTGGGCATTGATCATCCGTATGCCGTCAAGTCTGATGAAACCCCATCGCTGCTTCCGGAAGGAGCGATTGCCGTGCGTTTCCACTCGATCGGTGGGTGGGGCGCGATCACTACGGGGAAGAACCTTGGCGCGATTCTGGGCGATCTGAACGACCTGCTTTATGAGCGCGACAAGATTGCTGACGAACTGGGCAATCCAAAGGAAATCATCCACGTCAGTGCTAATCCCAAGTACGGATCGGAAAAGAAAGGCGCTCCTACTGCGTACTTCATGGTTGCCGCCCCGGAACGCATTCGCGTGAATTGCGATTTGCGTCACGTCAATGTTGTGCTGTGCTGCGATCCCAAGGCCTTCACTCATACCAACCCTCTTGACGGAATGTCCGAGGGAGGCTGCCTGGTTTGGGAATCAGAAGAGGAAGGCGAACAAGCCTGGGAGCGGCTGCCGCACTGGGCCCGCAAACAGATCATCGACCACCACATTCGCGTTTTCACCCTGCCCGGCTTCCAGATCGCCCGCAAGGCGACCGATCGTGCTGATCTTCAACTTCGTATGCAGGGCAACGCATTTCTGGGCGCGTTTTTTGCGGTTTCACCATTACTAAATGAGTTCCGCATCACCCCAGAGCAGTTCCGCGAGGTGGTTCACAAGCAATACGTGAAGAAGTTTGGCCGACTGGGCGAAGCGGTCGTGAAATCCAATATGGAAGTCATGACCCAAGGCTTCGAGCGAGTGCGCGAAATCCGCGTCGGAGAACTGGAGGCCCCCGACCATTCGACGCTGCGAGGAGAGGCTCTGTTGCCTGTGTTCGGCGGCGGAGATGATGGAGGCTGCCGCACAGGATGCCGTTCCGTGACAACACCGTCGGGTCAGAGCGAGCGGACACCGGTAACGCGGGTCGCGACCTTCAACACAGAGTTTCGTGGAGGATACGGCTACAACCAGCCAGCCTCAGCCTATTCCTCGGTGGGTGTCATCGCAGCGGGTTCAGGAGACACCGCCTCCAAGTATGTCGCGCGCCGTGAAACGCCGCTGTACATAGCCGAAAACTGCACACAATGCATGGAGTGTATTGCCGTTTGTCCCGACACGGCTCTGCCCAATTGTTCCGAAGACTTGGAGACGATTCTTCGCACGGCTATCAAGCACTACGTTACGGATTCGGGCGAGCGTCAGAAGATGTTACGTTCTCTCCCCGAGATGCAGCAACGCACTCGCGAGTTAATGCGAGATGCTGTGGCCAGCAATGCAGGCACACCACTGCCGCAGATCATTCACAGAGTCACCAACGAGATTGATGGATTCTCGGATGAGGCCAAGCGTCAGTTGTTCGCCATCATCGACAAGGTTCCGATGGCGTTTCAGAAGGCAAATGCCATTTTTTCCACGCCGGAAAGAAGAAGTCCGGGTGGAGGTGGTATCTTTTCCATCTTTGTATCCGACCTGTGTAAGGGCTGCGCTGCCTGCGTGACTGCCTGCGGCGACCACCAGGCGTTGAAGATGGTGCAGGAGACAGAAACGGTGAATGCTGAGCACGAGACGGGCACCGCCTTCCTGAACCTCCTCCCCGAGACACCCCAAAAGTATCTCGGTCTGTATAACAACCAGCACCCGGAGGACTCCAAGACCGCTACGCTGCGCAATATGTTGATGGTCCGTCGCAATTACGACGCCCTGGTTTCCGGGGATGGCGCTTGCGCGGGTTGTGGCGAGAAAAGCATTCTCCGGGCCATCGCAGCCGTGACTGAGGCCTACATGCGTCCCGTCTATCACGCCAAAGCCGAAAGGCTGCAGGTAAAGGCGGGGGAACTGGAAAAGAGAGGAACGGAGAGTCTGGCTGCTCTCAAAGCCAGAAGCGAGGACGAGTACCAGCTCTTCCGACAGGCGGTAGCGCACCTGCTGATGGGGCTCGGCGGAGAAGATGACAGGGATACGAAAGCCCGGATCGCGCAGAACGAAACAATCTCCGATCGCGAACTCGTCGACGCCATTGTCACAGTCCTGTTGCAGGAAGCGTTTAACCACAAGGGACTGCAGGCGGTTGATGGCCGTCACGCAAACGGAATGTCGGTCATGGCCATGGCCGCGCACACCGGCTGCAACACTGTTTATGGATCCACGCCTCCCAACAACCCACATCCCTATCCGTGGATGAACTCGCTGTTCCAGGACGGCATCACGGTCGCCTGGCTCCTGGGAGAAAGCTTCATCGTCGACCACTCACGACGTTCGGTCATTCCGGAACGGCTGACGGATGCGCTACTTCATCGCGATCAAGATGTGATCACGGAGCGCGAATACTACGAGTTTACGCATTTCAGTGACGCGCTGATGACCGATCAGGAAGTTCTCGAACTCCCGAAGGTTTGGGCAGTCGGTGGGGACGGAGGAATGGGCGACATCGGATACCAGAACACTTCGAAGGTGATCCTGCAGAACCGTCCGAACGTGAAGGCGCTGATGCTAGATACCCAGGTCTACTCCAACACGGGCGGACAGAATTCTGATTCAACGCCAATGCTGGGCGGGAGCGACATGAACGTATTTGGTGCGGCCACGCAAGGCAAGAACGTAGAGAAGAAAACTGTAGCCGAGACGTTCCTGGCCGGGCACGGGTCGCCGTTCGTTGCTCAGGTGTCGATTGCCAATGCTCCGAAGCTCTACCGCGCGATTCTCGACGGCCTCGAATATCGCGGGACCGCCTTCTTGCAGTGCTTCACGACATGTCAGCCGGAACACGGTGTTGGCGACGATATGGCGCTGATTCAAGCGCAACGAGTGCGAGATTCACGAGGAGCGCCCGAGTTCGTGTTTAATCCGCGACTCGGAGAGACTTATCCGGAGGCGCTCGATTTGAAGGGCAACCCGTCGCTCGAACTCGATTGGTATGAAACCAAGTCAAGAGTGACCGGCGAGGTCAGCCGCTACACTGTCGCTCACTGGTGTGCCACCGAAGCGCGATTCCGCAACCATCTGAAGAAGATCAAGAAGGATGACGCAGACAAACTGATACCCCTGGAAAACATGTTGGTGCGCATCACTCAGCAGGACGTAGTGTACCGCCGGCATCTGATTCGGGAGAATCGTGCCTATGTGCCCGACTTCGGGGTGTACATCAAACTTCCAGGAATGAGCGGCGAGGCGGAATACCGCGCCATTTCCCGGCAGCTCGTGCTGTTCTGCGTGGAGCGCCGCAAAGCGTGGCGCATGCTGCAAAGCAAAGCCGGCATCGAAAATAGAGAGTACAAGGCGCAACGTTCAGTCCTTGCCGATGTGGATGCCGGCAAGATTTCGAAACAAGAGTTGTTTGCCCACGGCGAAAGGCTTATGAAGGAGCGATTGTATCCGCCGAGCAGCGAACCCCCGGGCGAGCAGGTCAGACCTGCTCCCAGAGGTGTCGACGGCAGGGTTCCGCATTAAGAAGGCTGAAATCGTCAGTGATTAGGCGTTCAATGTAATCGCCTTTTTACGGGATCTGAATTCCCATGGAGCATCGAGTAGCAGACCCGCGTCTGACCAGCCTGATCCGCGCTGGCTCAAAGCAAACGTTCTGGAAGATGAAGAACTCCATACGAACGAGGAGGGCACTCCACAAGGAGGTCGATCAGCGTCTTGCTGAGTAATGTGGATCTACACTAGGTGCTGGACCTGTGGTTCGAAAGAGTGGGCAAGCCTCGATTAAGAGGTGAGGCCTATCTGGTGCGATACAACGACGACTTTGTATTGTGCTTTCAGTATCGCAAGGAATTCTTCGCTTTCAGGATGCACTGCGCAAAAGGCTGGGGAAGTTCGGCTTGACCCTCGAAGCGAAGAAGGCCAAGTTCGTCGAATTTGGTCGCTCCGCGCAGAAATGCGTAACCGCAGATAAAAGGCAGTGACAGTCCACCACTAACAGCCGTTCGCGCCTTTTACGAGCTGCAGGAGCGGGCAGTGTGCCTGCTCGGACCAGACCGCGTGTTCTTCTCAAACTGACCGCGCCGGCTCCGGACCCATTGCTCCCCACGGACATGGGTTGGCGGTTGTCGGTGCTTGTTTTCGTTCCGGTGCTCAGAGTCACGCAGCCAGAACAGAAGATCCTCATCTTGAACTTCGGTTTGATCGTCCTGTCGGTGCCAGGGGACACTCCTCATCCGAACGCTCGCAGGTGGCACATGAAATCACGAAGTGGATCATCTGGAACTCTTCGCACTGCTCCCGCGTCCAGAAATGCAACATCCAGTCCTCCTTGAGGTGGAGGCCAACAACAGCCATAGGTTCGCTGGCCTAATGGGTATCAGCAATGGGCCGTTCTCATGCATGCGAACCCTATCACGATCCGGTCTTCAGTTTCCCTGAACGGCTACAGTTCGTTTATTCCTCGATTTCTGGCCCGCACCGAGATGAACGAACCGAGAGCACGCAGATAAGTCAGAGCTGCTCTGTAACCTCTGTCGTCGCTCATGTCTGCATCGCCACACTCCTGAAGAAGCGAAGTGCGTAAGCAATGCGCGGGAGCTCGTCTTTAAGCTCATCACTCAAATTGCTGCCGCGCGTATCAGTGTGGTTTTGCTCGAAGAAGTGATAAGCGCGCCACTTTATCTCTTCGTGCATTCGTTCATCCTGTGTGTACGGGGGCTGACTTGATGTTTCCATCTGAAACTCCTACTCTTCCATGCGCGTTATGCGCAGACGAGGGCGGAGAGCTTTCCGATTCAAGTGCATCATACGGCGCCGCGATCCGTTCGCCTCGGCTTCTCGAGTGTCGCGTCGCAAAGAGTCTTACAGAATTCCCTTCGGATTTCATAACAGCTCGTGTGTTGGAACACAAATCACGCGGCTGATGCCGTCGCGCAGGCAGCAACATGCGCCGGATATAAGCAACCGCGTTCCGCAGGCTTTTCCTCACACCTCGGGCAGTAAGGCACCATGACATGGCATGACCAGTCATTCGCGTTACCGCATCCGGGACAGGTCGTGGCATGAATCCACAATGCTGCTCGAACGTACATTATTGGCGAGCCGCAAATAGCGCAGCACAATGAGCGCCGGTTCACCACGCAATTGTGCTGGATGAAGTATTTCAGCGAGTCGCTGAAGTCGGAAGCCGTCATGCGAGAAGGCGTGCGCACGGCTCTCCACCCCTCCGCCAGTATTTCCAGATGGCTTAATCCCTTCAAGCAGAGGAGATCAATTCCGGAATGCAACCTGGCGATCTTCGGGCTAGAAAAAGTGTTGCGACTACCTTGCACTGAGACCCTGTGCAAAGCGGTAACCGGGGTCACTGCTTATTGTGATTTAGGTCATCTTTGGACGATTCCGGCGAGAACTGGCGGTCGTGTTTCGAGCGCGTAAAGCCCCCGTTGAACTCGGGGGACGAGATAGCGTGAGATTGGTATTGAAATATGTAGCGAAGGACAACCCCTCGTGTTTCTGATCACCTACGGCCGTACTGCTATGCACTGACTGTTCTCCATTTTTTCGGCAATCTACGTCCAATTGAGGTATCCGTATGACTCACGAAAGGACAGAACATGACTATCGCGTAACTGCTTGGTGGACTTCCGGGCGGACCGGAATCGCGATGTCCGATTCAGCCCCGAAAGCTATTCACTTTTCCGTCGCCCCTGACTCAAGAGGTCTGGAGGGCGCTGGACTCCCGTGGAACTTCTGTTGGCGTCGGTGACTGATTGCTTTACGACCACCTTTCGCACGATCGCAAGCGGTGCGAAATGCGACTATACTGATTTGGAAGTAGAAGCGAGCGCCATAGTCGCGCACGACCGCGACGGGCTTCTCGTTGGGTGAGATCGTCATCCGTCCGATTTTGAAGATCACGATCCCCGACCAATCGAAGCGTGCCTTAGACTTGCTTAAGAGAAGCAGCACGCCTCTGGTTGGTCTCCGTGCCCTCGATCTCCCATATCAATACGACCCAAACGTGCAGCTCGTCGAAGAGGAATTCATGGTCTGATCGAATCTCAATGGATGTAGGTGATGTTCTCATGGGTTCTGCCAGTCCCATACAAAAATGCTCCAACTGTTGCGGACAGGAACGGTATGCGTTCTGCAAGGTTTCCGATCGCCTCATCGAGCGCCTTCGCAAGATCAGTTCAACGGCCGCATATCGGAAGAAAGAACGGCTGTTTGTTGAGGGCCAAGAGGCTCGTGGGGTCTTTGTGCTCTGCACGGGAGGAGTGAAACTTTCTAGCTCCTCCAGACTGGGAAAGAACATCATCACCCGAATCTGCAACCCCGGCGATGTGATTGGCCTGAATGCGGTCGTGTCCGGCCTTCCCTATACCGTCACGGCCGAGACGATGGTCGCGAGTCAGGTCAAATTCCTGCCGCGCAGCTTATTTCTGTCCCTGATGAACGAAGATGAGGAACTGACACTTGTGGTCGCGGAACAGTTGAGCATCAGCTACTATCGGGTTCATGATGCTGTGCGCGTCATTGGCCTCGCAATTCATCCGGTGGAGAGGCTTGCCAGCTTC
>Ga0335079_10005111_pt1 | contig 15053 bp, 16 predicted proteins | sample Lox_Sample_33_FD_206719 | JGI IMG/M metagenome (GOLD analysis project Ga0335079, IMG submission 206719) | Soil microbial communities from Loxahatchee National Wildlife Refuge, Florida, United States - Lox_Sample_3.3 | ecosystem: Environmental > Terrestrial > Soil > Wetlands | place: USA...
CTACATAGTGCCAGTCGATGCGGAATTTCGCCTCCTCTTCCGCGCCCTTTCTGGCAAGATTCACTTGTGCCATCGCTCGGGTGTAGACAGCCCGGCCGCCCACCCTGAGCCCTTCTTCGCGCACGCGCAGTTCTTTGAACCCTTCCGGAAACTCGAATGCGACCTTATACTCATAGAGCATGCCCTGCAGTTCAACCTCAATTTCGAACCGCACCGGCACGTCTGTATGTCCACGAGCAAGGTCTTTCGGTCTCACCAGATCACCAACCCGATTAGTGCCGCGGCCGATCTTCTGGAGAATTTCCAGTGCGCACCCGACGGTTGTTTTGCCGGAGCCGTTGTTGCCGATCAACAATATAGAGGATTGGCCTAAGATGGGTAACTCGAAGTTTTCCAAGCACCGGAAGTTATGAACGTACAGGCGACGTATCACAAATGAATGATAGCGCGGTTCTAAAACGATCCGCGCCCTTACTCGAAATCGATCCGCGCGATCACCAGCTGCGGCATCATATTGTTCCAGTCCTCGGGGATGTTGTCGAACGGCAGCCGGAACGGTTTCGCCGCACCCGGCTCCAGGCCGCCCACCTTCTTCCCTACGATGGGCACTCGCTGCCGCAAGACCACCTGCCCGGACGGATCGTAGAACACGCAGTTGATCTCGACCAGTTGCAGCATGCGCGGGCCGGTGTTCTGGATCATGCCCGTGATCTCGACCACGCGCTGCTTGAAGTAGTCTTCGTGCGCGGTCATGTCCACGCCGCTCAGTTTCAGGTTGGTGACGTACGTCTTCGCCTCGCCGGTGAGCGGCGGCGGGGGCGGCGGGGGCTGCTTCGACGCTTTGTCCAGACGCCAGAATCCAACCGCTCCGGCCACCAACACGATTGCGATGATGACGGCGGCCGGATGGATCGAGAACTTATTTTCCGCCAACGGTCATTTCTCCGATTTTCACCGTGGGCGCCGCCACGGAGCCTCGGAATTCCAGGTCGCTGCCGACCGCTTCCAATCCGAGGAGCATATCTTTCAGATTGGCCGCTATGGTCACTTCGGAAACCGCGAACGCCAGCTCGCCATCGCGGATCCATAGACCGGATGCGCCCTGGGAATAGTCTCCCGTCACAATGTTAACGCCGAATCCCTGCACCTGTGTGACGAAAAAACCGTTGCGAATGCCGCCGATGATCTGCTCGGGCGTAACGGTGCCCTTCTCGAGATAAAAATTCCCGTGACCGATGCCGGCGTTACCCGTGAGTCCCCGCGACGCGTTACCCGTCGTCTTCATCCCCAGCTTGCGGGCCGCGTAGCAATTCAGCAGGTAACTCTTCAACACGCCTCTCTCGATCACTACCGTGCGCCGTGAGGGGACGCCTTCATCGTCGAAAGGAGAAGTGCCGAACAAGCCGGGTATGGTTCCATCGTCGATCACGGTCACCGATTCGCGGGCTACCTTCTCACCAAGCTTTCCTGCCAGGAACGATTGTTGCCGGTAGACCGACATGCCGTGTACGGCGTCGAAGATCTCGCCGACCAAGCTCCGCGCGACTCGCGGCTCAAACACCACCGGCACTTTCTGTGTTTCGACTTTAACCGGATGAAGCCGGCGCAGCGCGCGCTCCGCGGCGATGCGTCCCACCTTGTCTGGTGGTTCGAGCCCGCCGAAGCCTCTTGCCAGCGTCTCCCAGTAGTCGCGTTCCATTGATTCGTTTTCGCGCGCCACCGGCACTACGCTCAGTGAGCAATAGCTGGTGCTATATTCGCCCGCGAATCCGCGCGAGTTAGCGAAGATATGCCGCCCGGTGTGCGTATCGAAGGATGCGCCTTCGGAATTGGAAATACGCGGATCGACGGCCAGCGCCGCTGCCTCGGCCTTCCGGGCCGTCTCAATCTTGAGTTCGGTATCGAGCTCCGGCACATCCGCCGATGACAGCCGTAGATCGCCGGGCAGTTTTCCCAGTTCTTCCGGTTCGGGGAGTCCGGCGTGCGGATCTTCGTTGGTGACATCGGCCAGCTCGATTGCCGATTTCACTAAATAAGCGATTCCCTCCGCGGAGAGATCCGAGGTTGACGAGGCCCCGGTCTTCTTGCCGATCATGATCCGCAGTCCGGCGCCGCGCGAGCCGGCTTCTTTGAGATTCTCCAGTTCGCGCATGCGTACGTTCGCCGAGAACTCTTCGCCTTCGGCAATGGTGCACTCGGCATCGGTGGCGCCGGCCGCCTGTGCCCGCTTCACCACTTCCGCCGCCAACTCAAGCAAGTGATTCCGGCTCAAGCCGTGCCCCCTACCGTCATGCGGTCGATGCGTATCGTGGGAATGCCCACGCCCACCGGCACATGCTGATTCTCTTTGCCGCACACGCCGATTCCCTCATCCAGCTTCAGATCGTTGCCCACCATGCTCACGTACTTCAGCGCTTCGGGTCCATTGCCGATCAGAGTTGCATTGCGCACCGGGCGCGTTACCTTGCCGTCTTCAATCAGGTAACTCTCCGATGCCGAGAACACGAAGTTGCCGCTAGTAATGTCCACCTGGCCGCCGCCGAAGCTCACGCAGTAGAGTCCCTTGGGGACGGAGCGAATAATGTCAGCCGGTTCGCTCTGGCCGGCGAGCATGAAGGTGTTCGTCATCCGAGGCATCGGCACGTGCTCGTAGCTCTCCCGCCGTCCGCTGCCAGTCGAAGCCGAGTGCATCAGCGTACTCGATAGCTTGTCCTGCAGGTATCCGCGCAGAATGCCATTCTCGATGAGCACGTTGCGCTGCGTAGGGTGGCCTTCGTCATCGACATTCAACGACCCGCGCCGGCTGCTGATGGTGCCATCGTCGATCACTGTGCAAAGCTCGCTGGCCACCTTCTGCCCAATGCGGTCGCTGAAGGCGGAGACCTTCTTCCGGTTGAAATCGGCTTCCAGCCCGTGCCCCACCGCTTCGTGCAGCAGAATGCCGGGCCAGCCGGGGCCCAGCACTACCGTCATCTCGCCGGCCGGCGCATCCACCGCGGCCAGCATCGCAATGGCTTCTCGCGCGGCTTCGGTGGCGAAATGTTCCGGCGGATTTTCGTTCTGAAAGAAGCCGAGCTCCACGCGGCCGCCGCCGCCCGAATGGCCGCGCTGCGGGGGACCGTCATTCTCGCGCGCCAGCGCCGCCACGCTCAACCGCGCCAGCGGCTGCCGGTCTACCGAAAGAACTCCCTCGGTGGTGGCTACCATCACGTGCCGTAAGTTGTCCGCGTACACTGCCTGCACCTGGAAGATGCGCGGATCGTAGGCCCGCGCGGCGTGGTCGGCGCGGCGGACCAGATCGACGCGCTCGGCAAAAGCCGTCTCCGTGGGCGCGTGTACCACCGGATACAAGTTGTGGTGGGTTCGTTCCTTCAAATCGAACTTCTCTACCTGGCTAGGCCCCTTGGCGATGTAAGCGGCCACGTGCGCCGCCTTGCGGATCTTCTCCGGCGAGAGATCGTCGCTATAGGCGTAGCCGGTCCGCTCCCCGGCGATCACCCGGACGCCCACCCCCATGGTGACCCCCTGCGCGGCGCTTTTGACGATCGATTCGTCGATGCTTATGGAACTCGTCAGCAGGTACTCGAAATACAAATCAGCGTAATCGCCTCCATGCGAAAGGGCTTCGGCCAGGTATTTCTCCAAATCCTGGCGCGTAATGTGGAACCGGGTAGCGAAGATAGACTCGGAAAACAGCATGATTTCAGGCTACCAGGAATCGGCGTAATCAAAACGTATGCTGGCCGTCCAATACTCTAGAGAGCCATAGCCGGTAATGGCCGCATACGGTAACATTAGCCAACACATGGTAGGGGCGCCTGAGCTGCGATGGGTGTCTGCCGGAGCCCTCCCGGCGGGGCCTCTCGGACCCCCGATCTTCTTTCCTTTTCTGAACTTTGTAACCTGGCGATGGGCTGGGACGCCTATGCAACCGAGCGATAGGTGTTGCCGGTTGCCGTTCCCCCGGGTGCGGCATGCTGGTTGATTTCGAGCTGATCAAACGCGCGCAATCTGGTGAAAATGCGGCGTTTAACGAAATTGTTGTGGTGTACCGGAAGCGTATTCTGGGAACCGTCACGCGTTTGATCGCCCGCCCTGAGGATGTCGAGGATGTCGCCCAGGAAGTCTTCCTGCGACTGTATTTTTCCCTCGACCAGCTCCGGACGGCAGAGGTCTTTGAACCTTGGCTGTATCGCCTGACCGTCAATGCGGCTTACGATTATCTACGTAAGCAGCGGCGGCGCCAGGAGTATCGGATGTCCGACCTGTCCGAGCAGCAGATGTTGATGGCCGATGCTGTGGCAGGCGGAAGGGTGGAGCGCGATGAGCGGGATCAGAAAAAGACCCGCGAATCCGTGGATGCCCTGTTGGGGGCCGTTTCCGAGGCCGATCGGATTCTGCTCATGTTGAAGGAACTGGAAGGCCTTTCGTTGAAGGAACTGGAAAAGATTTACGACATCAACGAGAATGCCCTTAAAGTTCGCCTGTTTCGGGCCCGGCAGCGGGTTTTGAAAGCCTTTAGCGCCACCGCCAAAGGCAAGGAGCCGGTTCGTACCGGTTGACGTATGGATCTGATGCGCGGCAGTAGCGACGAGCAACTCGATCAGTTGTTTCGAGCGTATCGTGAGGCGTGTCCCACGCCCGAAGCGGGTCCCAACTTCATGCCCCAACTGTGGCAGAAGATCGAGTCCCGCCAGACGTTGGGCTTTACCCTGCGTCGGTTTGCCAGTGCGTTTGTCACCGCGGCGGTCGCGGCTTCGCTGGCTTTGGGCGTTTACATGGCCATCCCACGCACGCCGGCGCCGAATGCATCCTACTATTCCAGCTACGTGGAGGCGCTGGCGGCCGCCAACACCATCGATACTCCCGACATCGTCGCCCCGGTGCGCTTGGATTTAGGCGAGAAGTGATGAGCAGCGCCGTGCCCAAGTCGAAACTCTCCGCGGTAGTTTACCTGGCGCTGGTGTTTCTCAGCGGCGCGTTGGTAGGGGGCATGTCTTACCGCCTCTACTCCATGAACACGGTAAACGCCAGCAGCGGTAGTTCCCGTCCCACTCCGGAGGAGTTTCGCCGCCGTTACATCGAGAGCATGCGCAGCAAAGTCAACCTGGACGAGAAACAGGTCGAACAGGTGAACCAGATTCTGGACGACACGCGCACGCAATTCGACCAAATGCGCAGCAAAATGCACCTGGAAGGGCAATCGATCCAGAACGAGCAGGTTTCCAAGATTACTGCGATTCTGCGCGACGACCAGAAGTCCAGCTACGAAGCCTTCCGGGCCGAGCGCGAGAAATTGCGCCAGCAGACGCGCCGGCAAAAACGCTAAGCGCTCCGTTCCGCGTCAATCCCGATTTGTTGACTTTTGTGACACGTGCGTTCGATTGCGCCAGTCTCCCTGCAACCGTAAGATGGACGTCATGATGCGGAACGGCTCCGTTCTGACAGCGGCGTTGCTGAGCGTTCTCCCTGTTCTTGCCCAGAGCGGTCCCGCGCAGGCCGGTGACTCGGCATGGAAGAAACTGGAGTTTCTACTGGGCAACTGGCACGGCACCGCGGGCGAAAAAGACACGCCGCTTGGCGCGGGACAAGGAGGCTATTCCTTCCTGGCTGAACTGAACCAGAAGATTATCGTCCGACGCAACCAGGCTGCGTACGATTCAGGTGTGCGCCACGACGATTTGATGGTGATTTACCTGGACACCCCGAACGGCACGCCCCGCGCGATTTATTTCGATAGCGAAGGAAACGTGATCCGCTACAGCCTGACATTCCCGGCGTCGAACCACGTCATCTTCGAGTCCGACGGGAGTCAGCCCGAAACGCGCTATCGGCTGTCATATTGGCTCGACGGGTCTGCGCTCATGGGAAAGTTCGAGATGGCCGCCTCGGGCGCGGAGTTTAAGCCGTATATGAATTGGACGTCGAAAAAAGAGTGAAGCGGTCCGAGCCGGAGCCTATTTCGCCGCCGGTTGCTCTTTCTTGGCTGCGCGGCTGACCTTGTACTTCTTCTCAAACCGCTCCACGCGTCCCGCCGTGTCTATCAATTTCTGACGGCCCGTGAAGAACGGATGACAGGAAGAGCAGATTTCCACGCGGATGTCGCCCTTGTGCGTGGAACGGGTCTTGAAGACGTGTCCGCAGGCGCAGATCACATTGACTTCGGCGTATGCCGGATGAATTCCAGCCTTCATGTTACGGGGATCCTTTCGAGAAATTTCAGTATAGCAAAGCCGTCAAATCGCTCCGGACGCCGCCCGGGCCTGCGACTCCTCATGAAAAGCAAAACCCCCGTGATCCTAACAGGACCACGGGGGTTGGTAGCCTTGGATTACCTGAGGCCTAACTGACGCGTGAGGCAGCTGGTCCACAGGAACGTGACCCCGGTACTGGACGGGGTCTCAGCATAAGAGGCTCGACTCTAACAGTCAGCCACCTCGCGCGGTATATGACTATCCATTTTTACTGGACCACCTCCTTTCCCAGTGATAAATACATACTCGCATGACCCGGAAAGCCTTGTCAACAGCTTGTTTTTAAAGGGCAAACCGACAAACTGTGGTTACATGTGCGGCGCACGCCGTAAGGAACTACAAATGTCGGGCCGCAAAGCGGGACATCGCCAGCCCATCCATCCAATTGAAAGGGAATTGGCCGGTGGTGTAGTGCCCGCAAGGCAAAGTGAAAACTTCGTGCGGAAGCTCGAAGCGGCGGAAGTTGTCGAGCACCTGCTGCGAGTAGCGTGGCAGGAAACTGGAGTCGTGCCGCGCCCAAACCAGCAGATTCTGGATCTTTCGTCCGCGCAAACGCTCCAGGAACGAAGCCGGACTGATCATCGCCCAGTAGCGGCGGAGCTCGTCCTGGCTCACTTGATCGCCGAAGCCGCGGCGCACATGCTGGGTGGAAAGGCCGGTCCAGACCACATCCGAGAAGTACATGGAAACGTGATTGAAGATTCCCACGCGGACGCGTGGGTCGTGGGCGGTGGCGATGAACGCCATGCAGGAACCGAGACTGGTTCCGAGAATGCCGACTCGCTGGTAGCCTTGCTGCTCCAGCCAATCGAGGCAGGCGCGCACGTCAATGATGGTTTGACGCGAGGCGTGGATGGTGCGGCCGATGTTGCTGGAGACGTGGTAGTCGGCGCGCTGCAACTCTTTGGGCATGCGCTCGGCGTGATACGCCATGGTCATGCGCAGGGCGCTGATGCCGAAACGGTTGAGCAGCTTCGCCAAGCCGACGTGACCGTTGGCGTCCGAGTTCCATTGCGGCAGCACGATCAGCGCGCGGCCGCGGTCTTCCGGAGCGCGAAACCAAAGCGCGTGCACCTGATCGTTTTCCGGATAAGCGGATGGTACGGGGCTGGTGAAGGTCAGGCGGTTTCCTTCCAGCCGGTAATCGCGCACCTTCGGATAGCTGTAAAACCGGTCGGAATTCTCCCGCGCCGAGTCCGCGAACTCGGCGAGGCAGGCGGACGAATGTCCGTTCGCTTCGGCCGGGCATTGCGGAAAGCTCAGGCGCGCCAGCCAATCCAATCCCCATTCGAATGGCCGAACCAGCCGATTGTTATCGCGGGTCGCAAGCTGACGCTCCCAGCGATCCATCCAGCGAGCGTAGAATCCCATGTGGTGAGAAATAGTAGTCTAGCAAAGAAAAAACCCACTCCGGCAGATGGAACCGGAGTGGGGCAAGTAATCCCCGTGAGGCAACGCCACCAAAGCGTTTGAAAACCTCTCAACCCCAACGCTCCTGGATTATGCAACCCGAATGCCAGCCCTAACAGATTGATAATAAACATCCGAAATATTGATAGTCTTCTAGATTCGGAAGTCCTGCTACCATTTCCCGAATTGTGGAAGAGATCGACGGGCGTTTGCTCTACCGGCGGTGGAAGATCTGGGAGTCCGATGCCAGGGGCGTGGGGAACGTGCGCGAGATGTGGTCCTGCCACGTCAGGCTTTCTTCATCGGCGAGCGACCAGAGCAGCCCGAGCAAGGTACAACAGCTCAAACAGGAACCTGCGAGGCGCAGAACGCGGTGCCGTGGTTCCGCCGGGAAGCCATCGAACGTGGTGAGCCTCAGGCCCGCCCAACGCATGCCAGCGCTTTCGGTGCCGGCGATCGTCCAGAACAGCCCGTAGGTGAACGCCATGAGAAACAGGGCCGCGCCGAACATCAACAGGTTGTGCCGCGTGGCCACGAACCCGCCGCCCGCCAGGAAAAATGCCGCCAGAAACAGGCCATATCCGCAGAGCACCATCACGCAATCGAACGCGGCCGCCACTGCCCGGTGTAGCGGAGTGGCAACCGGGGCCTCACAGAATATGACCGCCTCCACGGTGGTTCCGAGCGTGCGCGAAGTGGCCGGCAACGCCGGCAGAAAATCCAAACGGCCTTGAGCTTCTGAAACCTTGGGCACCGGGCGACGCGTCTGTACACGAGAAGCCGGCTTCGCGGGATCGGGCGGCCGCGCGATTGGATCCGCGCCGATCGGAGCGTATGACTCAATAGGAATGACGTTGGATGCGGGCCTTTCCGGAAACAGATTCCGCTGCACGGCACGCGACAGGTTGGGCGCCGGCGGCTGCGGAGGCTGGATCCGTGGAGCCCGCTCGGCCACGGCGGCTAGCGATCCATCGGTGCGCCAACGGAACTCTCCGGTCAGCGTATCGTCCGGTTTGCGGCCGCAACGGCGGCAGCGATGCTCTCCTTCACCATTGCGGAACCCACAATACGTACACGTCATTTTGGGGCGGCGACTCTCCTTGCTGGAAACCGATCGGAAGCCGGCGGAGTGTGTTAAGTTCTCCGTTGAGGCTCCGCCTGAAAAACTCTCTTAATCTACTTAGCATAGTAGTCCTGTATTGTCACGAGAATTCTTCGAGTAATGCCTCTATTTTGGTCGTTACCATACTGTGCAGCCTCATCTTAGCTACGCAGGTGCCAGCTCAGGTTTCAACCGCGCAACCCGATCGGCGCATCCTCACCGCGCGTCCGGACGCACCGCCAAAAGGGGATTGGAATGTTTCCGCGACCGTCGAGGAATCCGAGGGCCGTTTATACAAGCTGCACGGCAAGGCGGAGGTCGAAGGTGCAACCATGTTGATGCGCGCCGACGAAATGGATTTCAACAAGGACACCGGCGATTTGCATGCCAGCGGCCACGTCTACTTTCACCAGTTCGAGCGTGCCGAGGAGATTTGGGCGGATCGCGTCGATTACAACACGCAGTCGGAGACGGGTAAGTTTTACAATGTCAGCGGCCAGGCCCCGGGCCACGTCGACGCACGCCCCGGTGTTCTAACCACCACCAGCCCGTTTGTCTTCGAGGGCGAGTGGGCCGAACGTTTAGAAGATCACTACGTCCTGCACAACGGCTTCATCACCGACTGCCGCATGCCCAACCCGTGGTGGAGGTTGAAGGGTCCAAAGTTCGACATTGTGCCGGGCGACCACGCTACTGCTTACCATTCCACATTCTTCGTCCGCAAAATGCCGCTCTTCTTCACGCCCTACTTTTACAAGTCCCTTAAGAAGGTTCCGCGGAGGAGCGGATTCCTGCTGCCCAGTTTCGGCAACAGCTCGCTGGCGGGCAAATTCTTCGACTTGGGCGCCTTCTGGGCCATCAACCGCAGCTATGACGTGACCTACCGGTTCACCGATTACACGGCGCGCGGCACGTCGCACGACGTAGATTTACGCGGCAAACCGCGTGCCGCAACGGACTTTGACGCAATCATCTACGGGGTCGAGGACCGCGGTCTGTATCCGGGGACGGCCAATCCGCAGGCTTATGGAGGCCTCCGGCTGAATATTGCAGGCAAGTCCGACTTAGGCGACGGCTGGAATATTCGCGGACAGTTCAACTACGTCAGCTCCTTCGACTTCCGGCAATATTGGTCGCAGTCGTTCGCCGACGCGGTTGGCACGGAATCGCATTCGGTCGGATTTCTGAACAAGAACTGGTCGGACTATTCGTTCAACCTGGTTGCCGAGCGGATGCAGAATTTCCAAGGCGGCGAGGTCTCCGTCACCGACCCGGTAACTCAGGCCACCAAGCTCGAGACCAACGCAATCTCGATTCGCAAGCTTCCCGAAGCCGAGTTAAGCGGGCGCGAGCATCAGATCTGGCAAAATGTGCCGCTCTGGTTCTCCTTCGATTCCTCCGCCGGGCTCCTATACCGCGAGGAACCGATCTTCGATCCCACCGACACTGTGCTGCTCGACCATTTTCAGACGTCGCAGTTCGCGGACCGGATCCACCTGGCTCCGCACTTGATGACCGCGCTGCATTGGGGGGCGTTTCACATCGTGCCGCGCTTTGGAATTGACGAGACGTTCTACTCGCAGAACCAGGCGCAGGGATTGAATGGGCCTCAAGTATTAGGCACCAACCTGCTGAGCAGCTCGCGCGACTATTCGGTGGATTTCATTTTCCCCTCGCTGGCGCGCGTTTTCGACAAGAAGACGTTTCTCGGGGACAAGCTGAAACATGTGTTTGAGCCCCGCGCCACCTACAAATACGTGGATGGCATTGGCGACAACTTCGCGCGGTTCATCCGCTTCGATGAAACCGATCTGGTTTCCAACACGAATGAGCTGGATCTCTCGTTAACGAACCGGCTGTACGCCAAGCGTGGCGACCAGGTAAAGGAAATCGTGAGCTGGCAATTGGAGCAGAATCGATATTTTGACCCGACTTTTGGCGGCGCGCTGATTCCGGGCCAGCGCAACGTCTTCCTCACAACAGACGAGCTGACACCGTACGCATTTCTGGACGGCCCGCGCGTCGAATCTCCGGTGGTCTCGATCTTCCGTGTCAGCCCCTTCAAGGGCCCGACCATTGAGTGGCGTACGGATTACGATTCCACCCGCCGGGAGATTGTGAATAGCACGGTCTCGATTGACTACCGCTGGAATCAATACTTCCTGTCGGTGGGGCACAATCAGGTCCACACCGACCCGATCTTGAACGAACCGGTAGACCAGTTCCACTTTCGAGCCGGCGTAGGAGACCCCAATCACCGCGGCTGGAATGCAGGCGTCGACGGCATTTACGACTATCGCCAGCATTTGCTTCAATATGCGACCGTGCAGGTGACCTACAACACGGATTGCTGCGGGTTGAGCATCCAGTGGCGCCGGTTCAATTTCGGGTTGCGGGACGAGAGCACATTTCGCATCGCGTTCTCGATTGCCAACCTGGGGAGCTTTGGGAACCTGCGCCGGCAGGACCGGCTGTTCTGAGACCACAAAAAGTTTAAGGCCCCGAACTGGGTGGCTCGGGGCCCTTGCACTCAGAGGGTTGACGGCGGGAGGGGGCTCGCCGTCAGGGATGCTGTCTGTCTGTTGGTTTTATATTACCAATTTAAGATCTGATTGTCTATAACTTTCTTCCAAAAAAATACTGTGGGGAAATTCCCCGGTCCGTGCCGGGTCGATAGCGTCAAGATCGCGACCGCCGGCGTCAAGATTTGGCACAAAAAACTGACTTTTTGTGACCGCTGAGTACTGGGCAGTAGTGGTTAACACTAACCGCGCAATTTGCCAGCAAGTGTTTTGCGCGGCGCAGCTTAATTTGGGGGCAACAGGGATTTCCGCGGCGGACCTGATAACGCGTCCGGCTTAACTAAAGTGGTATTGAGCGGGTGCCGACCCCATTGTAAGTTGATGGAAGCAAAGGCGGTCCCTGTGAGCGAGAACCAGCTAACCAAAGAACCCAAACAGACCAACGAGCGCGAAAGGCGCGGAAAACGCCGCTTCGTCATCGAGCAAGACGTGCGCTACAAGATGCTTTACGGCCAGCGCATCGCCGAGACCGGCTCCGGCCGGACGACCAACATCAGCAGCAGCGGAGTCTGGTTCTCCACTGAAACCATGCTCACGACCGGCATGCCGGTGGAACTCTCCATGACCTGGCCGGTGTTGTTGAATGAATCCTGTCCGATGAAGCTCATGATCTATGGTTGCGTCGTGCGCAGCAATGAGAAGGGCGCTGCCGTGGCCATCGAGCGCTACGAGTTCCGGACGCAAGGCCGAACCTTCCAGCAGCCTTCGATTCCGCAGGGAATCGAACTGCGTTTGCCGGGCTAGTTCCCAGAATTCTCCGTTCCCACTTGGGCCGCGCCGAAACCCCACACCGGTGCGGCCATTTTTTTTCGTGAATTTCAGGGCTCCTCACTCCGCGGCTTTCCGCACGAGCCTCTCCATTACTGCGATATTCGGTACCAACTCCTGCGGTAGACCGTGCCGGGATCGGAGATATTGAGGGGCGTTATACGAGATCCACGCCTTGCCGCCGCCATCCTGCCAGACCAATGCCTTCAATGGGAGGTCGATGGCGATACTGGGTGAGGCGAGCATGAGCGGAGTTCCGGCTTTCGGATTCCCGAAAATCAGGAGCTTGGTGGGAAGCATCTCCATCCCCACTTTCTGGGCCTCACCGCTGTGGTCGATTACAGCAAACAGCTGGACTCCCTGCGCGAGCAGGATTTGTTGTAGCTTGGCGACCGTTTCATCCACCGAGTGGCGGCTGGCAATGGTGACGATGCCGTTGTCGGGAGTGGGACTCATCGATATTCTCCCATTGGATCAATCGCCTGCCCGTCCCGCGCCTGTTTTGGAGCGCGCCGGTACCGCCGCAAATAACGGTGTCAAGCCCTCGGCCATCGTCGGATGGGTCAAGATTGCATCGCGCAATGCTGTGTAGGGCATTTTGCCCAGCATGGCGGTCTGGACCACGGCAATCACTTCTCCGGCCTCGGGGCAAAATGCGGTGAGTCCCAGAATCGCGTCACTCTCCGCACTGACGAGCGCTTTCAAGAATCCGCGGGTTTCGGAAAGCGTTCGCGTTCGCAGTACGGCATCAATGGGAATCCTGGCGACACGGTAGGGAATGGCGCGCATCCGGGCTTCTGTTTCGTTCAGGCCCACGCGCGCCAACTCGGGATCGGTGAAGAGGCAGAACGGCACGAGTCGATCCTGGGTAGTACGGTTGCCGCCTTTGAGATTGTCATGGACGACGCGGAAGTCGTCAAACGAGACATGCGTGAAGTCGGGGCTCCCGGCGCAGTTTCCCATCGCCCATACACCGGGTGCCGTCGTCTGCAGCCGTTCATTGACGCGAATGTAACCGCGGCCGTCCAGCTCGACACCGGCTTTGTCCAAGCCCAGACCTTCGGTATTGGGCATGCGGCCGGTTGCCACCAGGATGTCTGTGCCTTCGAGCGTCTTCTCGCCCCGCGAGCTTCGGACGTACACCTTGACTCCACGACCGGACACGCCCTCCACGCGGAGGAGTTCCGCTTCGAGCAGCACGTCGATGGCGTTATCTTGAAAGAGCTTGAGAAGCTCTTCGGCGACGTCGGAATCCTCGTGCGGGGCGAGTTGCGGCCCATGCTGCAGGACGGTGACACGGCTACCGAACCGCCGCATTGCCTGGGCAAACTCAATGCCGACATAGCCACCCCCGAGGATGATCAGATGTTCCGGCGTGCGATCGAGTTCGAGCGCTTCCAAATGAGTGAGCGGCTTGGCTTCTCGAAGCCCAGGTGCTGCAGGAACCGCCGTGCGCGTGCCGATGTTCAAAAAGACCTGATCGCCCTCGATCGTTTGGGTGGGACCGTCTTTGGCCTTCACTTCCACGGTCTTGGAAGCGATGAAGCGGGCGTCGCCTAAGATCAACTCCGCGCCGCTGGCTTGGTAGCGATCGCGATGCATCGCGACCAGGCCGTCTACCATCTTTCGCTTGCGCTGGCGGACTCCCGTCATCTCGATCTTGATGGGGCCGGTGGTGATCCCGAATTCGGGAGCGCGGTGGAGTAACTCGGCTACCTTCGCGCTGCGGATGATGTTCTTACTCGGCAGGCAGGCGATGTTCGGGCAGGAACCGCCGATCAGCCCGCGCTCTACCACGGCCGTACGGCGGCCGGCTTTCGCCATGGTCCAAGCCAAAAACTTTCCGGCCTCGCCGCTACCGATGATCAGAATCTCGTATCGCTGCTGTTGGGCCACCGGGCACCTCCCTGGTTGGATTGGCAATCGTCGATGAAGATTGGATGCCGGGGAATCACGCGTGTCGCAGCCAAAACGAGCCTTTTGTCTCATCGCGCACAGTAGAGAGGAAGCTCTGGTACGTCAAGTGCCTCTCAAAAGCATCGTGCGTTGTGGAGCATACGCAACGCCCAGGAGACGGTGATGCTTTGGACTATCTTTGTAATTCTGCTGTTGCTTTGGCTGGTGGGGTTGGTAACTTCTTACACACTAGGCGGATTCATCCATATTCTACTGGTGATCGCGATAGCCACGCTGTACATCGAAGTTGTGACCAACCGGCGAACGGTTTGAGTCAGAGGGCCCGCAGCGCTCTGGCGGGTAGGGTGACCACCGCCCACACGAGTGCGAGCGCACCCTCGACGGCGATTCCCACGATGCGAAACGGCAGAAGCAGTAACCAAACAATGGGGTAAAGCACCAAGGCCGCCAAGGCCAACGGCCAGCACAGAACCAAAAGAATCAACCACAGTAAGAACTTCATCCCGGTTTTCTCCCGTCATCCTCCTAATACGCACGAAGACAAGGAATTGTTCAGAGTCTGCTAGGATAAAACTTCTTGTCCAATGCTGCGTTTTGAGACCGCCGGAGAGTCCCACGGCGAGTGCCTAGTGGCGACGCTCACGGGCCTGCCGGCGGGCATTCCTATATCAGTAGAAGCGATCGACCGGGAACTATGGCGCCGGCAACAGGGTTACGGCCGGGGCGGACGCATGAAGATCGAAACCGACCACGCCGAAATCCTGGCCGGGGTGCGGCATTCGCGAACGATCGGCTCGCCGGTTGGTATCGTGATCCGAAATAAGGACTGGCAGAACTGGACGGAGGTCCTACCGGTAGAAGACATCGACGGCGCGGAGGACAAGCGCAAACCGGTGACGCGTCCCAGGCCGGGACACGCCGACCTGGCGGGAGCCATCAAGTACAATTTTCACGATGCGCGTTACATACTGGAGCGCGCCAGCGCCCGGGAAACCACCGCGCGGGTAGCCGTGGGCGCCA
>Ga0335079_10005113_pt1 | contig 15052 bp, 14 predicted proteins | sample Lox_Sample_33_FD_206719 | JGI IMG/M metagenome (GOLD analysis project Ga0335079, IMG submission 206719) | Soil microbial communities from Loxahatchee National Wildlife Refuge, Florida, United States - Lox_Sample_3.3 | ecosystem: Environmental > Terrestrial > Soil > Wetlands | place: USA...
TATCTGCACGGAACCGTTATCGAGCAGGCACGGCGTCTAAAAAGTAATTGGAACGGATTATCCATAGCAGTGATAAATTTGGGGAGTTTCATGATCTCATCGACGTTTTTGCTAGGCCTCGGCATTCTCGTGGCTGTCGGCATGGTTGCCTGGGGAATGTCAGGTATCATCCTCGGAAAGGTCATCACCAAAAGCTACGGAACGGTAGACGGCGAGCGGAGGTATTACCGCTTCGTTCGCCGCGACGAGGAACCCATCTGGTTTTGGATTCTGTGCAGCACTTATTTGGGCGTCGGAATTGCCATGATGGTATTGATTTACGTGTTTCTTGAAATGCCCGCCATTTCCAACTGAAAACGTGAGTTGACCGAGAAACTATTGCGACCTTGGCGGCTTATCCGTTTTCGCTTTCATCAACGGTGGCAAGCGCAGACGCTATCTAAGAACACGACTCACAAGGCAGCGGCAACCGTTTCGCCCCCGCTTCCGATCGCAACCACCAACGGGCGGGCAATCGCGACACGGGACAAATCCACCGAATACCGGCCGGGACAACTCTTTTGAATCAGATAAGGGTCGGCCCAATCGTGGTTAAACGAGATCGAATGTCCAGGGCGTAAATGTTGGCCCGCCATCAGGTTGACTGTATGACTTGGGTCGGGAAGCGAACTTTGAAGAACGGTCAGTTACCTGCCAAAAGCGTAGATTACAGCGAGTCTGAATCTATCGGGTAGTCTAATATAGAACCCCACACGGCCGGCATCGAGGGAAAATCCGGGCGGTGCAGGAACGGCTCGTTTTCCCCCGTCTGGCACAGGTTAAACGTCTGCGGCAAGTTGGGGGAACACACTTCCAACCTACCTTTTGCGGCCATAACACATGCAATTCCAGGCACAGATATTGCTGTTCCCCTATTGATCAAGCGATTTTAAAGGCCCGCATATGCCACGGGAGAGGATTCGCCGGTTTTGCCTAACGGAACGCGCTGTTGCCGTTGGGGTGAAAATTGAGGTAAATCGCTTTCGGCGGTGCGGCCATAAATACGGAGTCGAGATGACGTTTAAGCACCGATTGGCACCGAGGATACCAATATGAACGGCGTGCTGGGAGCAATGAACCCGGCACGATCGCTGGCGCATACGGCAACGTTGGTTGCGAACGTGCCGTCCGATACGCCGATTCCCATGAACGATTTATTGTGACCATGGCGATCGGCCAACTGAGCGCGGACGCTGTGCCTATCCAAGTCGCGGCTACTACAGACGCCCCCGACGATTTTTTAGTTGGCGGTAATCCCCTCGCAGTAGCACCCGGAGACGCCATAGTGTATCTTGCAGCCTGCATAGACGAGCCGTACGTTCAATTTGCAACGTGGATTTAGGTTTCTCGAGGCCAAGGAGTTTGACAGTGATAACAAGACAACGCGGCTTTACCCTGATTGAAGTGGCTATCGTGCTGGTCATTATCGGCCTGCTATTGGGCGGTGTGCTGAAAGGCCAGGAGCTGATCACCAGCGCCCGGGTCAGGAACCTCATTTCCCAGCAAGACGGAATCAAGGCGGCTTTCTTCGGCTTCCAGGACCGTTATCACGCCCTGCCGGGTGATTACCCTGGGGCGCTGGCGACCACCAACATCCCGAACGTCGCGGCGACCTTGGGCGGCAACGGCGACGGACAAATACTCAATACCGCCGGCGCCAACGAACAGACCATAGCGTGGACCCACATGTCGCACGCAGGTTTCCTGACCGGTAGCTACAACATGGCGACCGCGACCGATGCCGTCGCCCAAGCCAATACGCCGAGCAACCCCTACAACGCGTATTTTCAAATCATTTACGACAACAACTACAGCATTGTCGTTGGCGACCCGGCCGCCGCCAACCTTCACAATCTGAAGACGGGGAACGAGATACCGGTAGATATTCTGACCGAAGTAGACCGCAAGATTGACGACGCCAATCCGGGGCGCGGCACATTCCGCTTCAGCAGCTACCTCGGAGCGGGAACCGCACCGACTGCTGCAACCTGTGCCGATCTGACGAACGGGGTCTGGCTCACCACCAGCGGCCAAACCAACTGCGGCGCCGCGTACCTGTTCTAGCTCCATTACAGCCAAGTCCACGCGACACATTGATACAAAAATGGGCAGAAAATCAGTGCCCACTTTTGCTGCAACTCCGCTACCCCGTCAGGGCCAAAACAAAGAACTCCGATTAACTGTAAATGGCAACGGCAGTTTGGGAGAACTGCCGGAGATTGGATTGCGCACGCTGCCTGTGAGATCACAAACGTCTTTCTCAGGTTCGGGTCATTGCATGGCGGTGTCGGCGCAAACCCGAAAGATTCGTCAGAAGCGGATGCGAGCCGACGTTACTCGCTCGATACTAACAATTCATAGCTCCAAATTGCGTACACCAAAGCAAACGCCTGCAATATAGTAAAGTGTCCATGCGCCGGCAAAAAATCGGTCGGTTCAAAGCGCGGCGCCCAACGTTGATTCAGGAAAAAAGATTCTCAGAAAGGAGGCAAGATCATGTGCGACAAACTTGAATACCCTCGGAACAGCGGCGATTCAGGCCGCAGGAATTTTCTCAAAGTGACGGGCGCCGCGAGTGCGCTCGGGCTTATCGGCGGCAATCTCTTTATCGGGTCGGCGCGCGCCGATGCACTGACCAAGGCACAGCGCGACAGTATGACGCCGGAGCAGATCCTCGAGGTAATGAAGGCCGGGAACCAGCGCTTCCGCAAAGGAGAGCGGAAAGACCGCAATTATCTAAGGGAACAGAGGGCGAGCGCCAAGGGCCAGTATCCCGCGGCAGTGCTTCTTACCTGTATCGATTCACGCGCGCCGGCTGAGGTGATCATGGACCTCGGCATCGGTGATATCTTCAATTGCCGTGTCGCGGGCAACATCGAAAACCAAGACATTCTGGGTAGCATGGAGTTCGCCTGCAAACTGGCTGGTGCCAAGGTCGTGCTGGTGATGGGGCACACTAAATGCGGTGCGGTGAAAGGCGCCATCGCCAATGCCGAGTTGGGCAATCTCACCGGACTGCTGGCCAAGATTAAACCCGCGGTGCAGGCGACAGCATATACCGGTGAGCGCTCGGCGGCGAACTACGATTTCGTGGATGCCGTGGCGCGCACGAACGTCACGATAACTCTGGCAAACATTCGCAAAAATAGCCCCGTACTCGCGGAATTGGAAGCCAACGGCAAGATCGAGATTAGCGGCGCGATGTACAACCTGGAAACGGGCGCCGTGGATTTCCTCGGTTGACCCGGAGAAATTTCTAATCTTCCCGCAGGAATTGTAACTGCCGCCAGGCGGAGCGGGCGCTTTTGGGAATCGACCACACCCCACGCGTAACAGTGCTCCCGCAGTCGGGGTAATTCCATAACGAATTTGCCTTGTACCTACTGCCTGTTCTGAATTCGCCGCCAACTTGCAGGCGGTGTCCCGACTAGTCGCTTGAATGCGCGCGCGAATGCGGCTTCGGATTCATAACCAACATCGAGTGCTATCGACGCAATGGGCGCGTGGCTCTGCCGCAGCAGATTTGCGGCCGCTTGCATGCGCCACTGCGTGAGGTATTGCATGGGAGGCTGTCCGATGAGCCGCACGAATCGTTCATAGAACGCCGAGCGCGACAGCGCGATTTCGTCAGCCAGTGTGTCTATCGTCCATGTGCGAGCCGGATTTTCGTGTATCAGCGCGAGCGCCCGTCCTACGTGGCGGTCGCGCAATCCCGCAAGCCAGCCGGAACTTGCTTCGGGAAGCCGCTCCACGTAGCGGCGTATTGCATCGACAAACATCATCTCGCTTATGCGCTCAAGTACCGCGTTACCACCGGGGCGCTTGTTCTGCGATGCGTTGACTGCCTGCCGCATGACCTGGCTGATCCATGTACCTTCACCGGCTGCCGGCAGGTGCAGCAGTCGCGGCAGAGTCGCAATCAATGGATTGAAAGGCCGCAGGTCGCAACCGAGAAATCCGCATGCAACGTTGGTCGGCGACTCCGGTGCAGGCTCTCCATAGGTAAACTCTGTCAGTGTGCGAAATACGACAGGAATCGGCTTGGGATCTTTGCGTGTGGCATATATCCAGTCCCGGCGCATGCGCGTTGGCTGTATTCCGGGTGCGCTCGACATTACGTGCGCGTCACCATGCGGAAACATCACCGTATCGCCCGTTTCCAGACGCACCGGCGGCTCGCCGACAATCGCCGCCCAGCCACTGCCCTTCGTAATTACGTGATACTCCATCACGTGCTCCGCGCCCGGGTTTACCGCTCCGGCGATCTCTTTCGCGGGCGGCGCCTCGACTGCCCATTCTTCCCCACAACTCAGCCAATAAAACACCGCACCGCGCAGGCGGACTGAGCGCAGCACATCGGACAAAGTATCGGTAGTCATCGTCTAGGCTCCCGGACGAACAGCCAAATCCGGCGGACGGTCAATCAAGTCCGCCAGCAACTCGGGACGTACGAGCAAATGTGAACGACGGCCGGTCAAGTGTCAAGCGCGTGCGAATGGAATAATGGGCCCCGTTCCAAACCTGAACCGATTAACGCAATCATTGTTTAAGGAGAATGAAACATGACTACCATTGCTATACCCACGTCTTCCATGCAAAAGGCATCCGTTCCCGCTGCGCCAGATTACGCAACCATCAAGCAACGCCAGCAGGCGACCTGGGCCAGCGGTGATTTCGCAGTCATCGGCACCACACTGCAAATCGTCGGTGAAATCCTGGCCGAGGCGGCCGATATTCGCGCCGGTGAGTACGTGCTCGATGTCGCCGCCGGCAACGGCAACGCCACGCTCGCCGCTGCGCGCCGCTTTGCCAAAGTCACTTCGACCGATTATGTGCCCGCGCTGCTCGACAAAGGCCGCGCTCGTGCTGCGGCCGAGGGTTTGCAGGTTCATTTCCGTATTGCCGATGCCGAAGATTTGCCGTTTGAGGGCAACAGCTTTGATGTCGTGCTATCGACGTTTGGCGCAATGTTCACCCCGGATCATACGCGGCCCGCGCGCGAGATGCTGCGTGTGGTGCGCAACGGGGGACGAATCGGCCTTGCAAACTGGACGCCCGAGGGCTTTATTGGGCAGCTGTTCAAGGTCATCGGTAATTACATCCCGGCGCCAGTAGGCCTCAAGTCGCCCGCGCTGTGGGGCACCGAACCACATATTGTTGAACTGTTTGGCCCCCACGCGACGGATATTCGCACCGTGCGCAAGAATTTCAATTTTCGGTATCGCTCGGCAGCGCACTGGTTACAGATTTTCCGTGATTTCTATGGGCCTGTACAAAAAGCGTTCGCGGCGCTTGATCCCGCCGGGCAAGACGCCCTTGCGAAAGACGTTACGGCGCTGCTCAACCGATGCAATACCGCGGGGCCTGTTTCGCTGGTCGTGCCGGCTGAGTACCTCGAGGTCGTCATCGATTGCAAGTAATGATTTGCAGGCGACCATGCGCGACCAGAACCGTAAGCACCTCGGTATTGCGCTCGTCTGCACCGGCCTAATTTGAAGTCAACCAACTTAAGGAAACTACCATGGGAGCAATTTTCTCGCTTTTATACGGCCTGATCGTCTACGCGTTGTGCGTGGCGACGCTTCTCTACGCGATCGGTTTCACCGGCAATCTCTTCGTTCCTAAGTCAATCGACACGGGAGCGCCGGGGCCGCTTGCTCAGTCGGTGATCGTGAACCTTCTCCTGCTCGGCATCTTCGCCGTGCAGCACAGCGTCATGGCGCGGCGCTCGTTCAAGCGCTGGTGGACAGGCATCGTGTCCCCGGCGGTGGAGCGCAGCACTTTCGTGCTCGCAGCCAGCCTTGCGCTCGCACTCCTGTTTTGGCAGTGGCGCCCGATTCCCGAGCCGATCGTCTGGAATGTCGGGAGCACAGGCGGCGCGCAGCTGCTGTGGGCCGCGTTCTGGCTCGGTTGCACGGTGTTTCTGGTGAGTACCTTCCTCATCAACCACTTCGAGCTGTTCGGCGTACGGCAAGTGTTTGCGCGCCTGGCCGGCCGAGCGCTTCCAGAGCCAACGTTCAGGACGCCGTTCTTCTATCGCTACGTGCGCCATCCCATTTATCTCGGCCTCCTGCTCGTTTTCTGGGCAGCGCCGGTCATGACGACCGGGCACCTGCTGTTCTCGATCGGTGCCACCGGCTACATCCTCGTCGGCATCTGGTTCGAGGAGCGCGACCTCATTGCGCAGTTCGGCGAGCTCTACCACCGCTATCGCAACCAGGTCGGGATGCTGCTGCCGAGCCGCAAGTCCTTATGAGCGTTGGACTGGATCGGGTGGGCCAAAATCAAAGTGTGCCTCCTTGTGGCACTGCTGGATCCGCCGGTCCGGAAGCGCGCATTGTAAAAACCACCAAGGGGATCTTTCATGAGCAGCAAAAAAACTTACCAGGGCAGCTGCTTTTGCGGCGCGGTTCAATTCACGGTCAGCGGCGAGCCGGCTGCAATGGGTTATTGCCATTGTGAGTCGTGTCGAAGCTGGTCGGCAGCGCCTGTCAACGCCTTCACTTTATGGAAACCCGAAACAGTGCGGATCACGCGGGGGGCGGAAAATATCGGTACTTACAATAAGACGCCGCGCAGTTATCGCAAATGGTGCAAGACCTGCGGAGGCCACATCTTTACTGACCATCCCGGCATCGGACTCACTGACGTGTATGCGGCGGTCATTCCAGACTTCCCGGTCCATGCTGGCGTGCATGTCAACTATCAGGAGACGAAGCTGCGCATTAGGGACGGGTTGCCGAAGATGAAGGACCTCCAGAAGGAAATGGGCGGTTCAGGTGTTAGCGTGGCAGAATAACACGGCAAACGCTTCAAGATTCAGCGCCGAGCCAAGGGTTCAGCCAACCTGCCTGCTCCACCCTTGCGTCCATCGGCTTTGGTTGTGTGCTAGCGATCTAGGAAGAACACGATGCTCGAACTCCGCCCGACCTGCGAAAACTGCAACAAGCCTCTTCCGCCGGACTCGCTGGAAGCCCGCATTTGCTCTTATGAGTGTACGTTCTGCGCGACGTGCGTCGACAATGTCTTGGGCAATGTGTGCCCCAACTGTGGCGGTGGGTTTATTCCCAGGCCTGTTAGGCCATCGAAGAACTGGAAATGCGGCAACTTCCTCGGCAACGACCCGGCAAGCACCAAAATCAAGCATAGGCCGGTTGATGCCGCGGCGCATTTGAAGTTCTCGGCTCCAATCAAGGATATTCCCCCGCAGAAGCGGTAGCGCCCGACCCTGTTCAAGACGGCCAACCGTGTCGTTGACAGTCCCTAAGTGTCCGCGCTTATCACTGCAGCGCTTGCGCGCGCCTTGGCTTGCGGCGCGTGGAAGGATGGGGTCGCACAGACGAAACTCTTCTACGCGTGCTATCTTGATCTGCACGATTTTTCACATTAGCCCAGAAACCACGTGGGGCGGCTCTACGTGACTAAAATCGGCAGTTTGTTCAGAACGCTACCGCCAAACGCCACAACCCTATTGAACACAAAGGCTTTCCTTGACAACCGCCTAGCATGTAATTTGCTCGTCTTATCTTTAGGGTACGCTCAGGACGTAAATATCGGCGGCCGTAGACAAGCGAGGCCGGACGCTTTAAAGGGAAAAATGCCGTGAACAAGACGATGGAGATGTGTCTACAACCGATGCAGGCAGTAGCTGCGGCCCATGTTACAGGCAGGCAGGGAATCTGCACCGCGCGAGGTAGGTTATGTGGGATCGACCGGATGTCTTTGTTACCCTGTGGGTGCTTCACATATTGTTTGTGGCTGTACTTGCCGGCGTCGGCGTAGCGATGCTGACAGCAACACTAACACTAATAGCATCAGAAGCATAATTCCGGCGTAGTTCAGCCGGTAGTGCGGCGCATTTTGCGCCAGGTTGAAATGTGATTTCAGCCTGAGCAAAAAGAACTTGTGTTGCCCGAGAAATTTTTACTCCGGAACAAACCCCTTTTCAAAATTCGCTGGATTTCGGGAACTACCGACATGGAATGGAACCGGTCCTTCGCGAGCGTTTGCCCTTGGCCAGTATCGGACATTCGCCACAGCATCTAACCAATTCTATTTGGCCGACGAAACTGCCTAGATTAAGGTTCTACGACCTAGATGCAAAATTTCCAGCCGCTAAACGCCAACACGATATCGCCTTAAATCCCAATTAATGATTCGCATCCGCAAGCGAGACGGTTTCCGAAACGGTTAAAAACCTGCTTCCGAATCAATGCAATCAGCGCTCAAATCTAGGCGCGACGGTCGTGCTGCCGGCATTTTCCCCGATCGTAAGTTGCACTGTGGTCTGTCGGTTCGCGACCCCGTCCAAGTTCAAGTGACTGCCTTCGGCCGTGAATTTGTAGCGGGCTTTGCCAAGCGGAGTGATCTCAGCTTCCAGTTTTCCGCCGCCAATGGCCCCTTCAAACTTGAATTCCCCTCTCTTATTTTGGCGGAAGGAGCCGGCCGGGATTTTCGCTGAAAAAGTGCCGATACTGACGGTCACATCTTCCGTCAGCGGCGCGATGCCGTTGCTGCCCGCGGCCAAGGTAAACGTCGCTTTCATATGGAACTCGTCATTGTTCGTGGAATGATGATGCGACTCAAACTTATCGCAATCAGCACGGCCATGATGCGATTCGAACTTGTCACGGTCAGGACAGCCATAACGCGACTCAAACTCGTCACGGTCGGCGGAGTAATGATGCAACTCGAACTGGACGTTGACTGCGAAAAAGGCAAATGGCGCGAGCGCCGGGGTAATGGCCACCCCGGATGGTTGACCTCCAAGCGCGACCGTGGCTACCACCGTGTTGGTCGCGGTGTTAATCACTGAGACGCTTAGGGAGTCAAGACTCGCCACGTAGGCGCGAGTCCCGTCGGACGTTATTGCTAATCCGTAAGGAAACAACCCAACAGGGACTGTCGCCACAACAGTGTTGGTCGCCGTGTCGATCACCGAGACATCGTTGGAGCCCGCATTCGTCACATAGGCGCGGCTGCCATCCGGCGTGATGGCAACGTGACCCGGTTCAAATCCCGGCGACGTGATCGTGGCTGCTACCGTGTTGGTCGCGGTGTTAATCACCGAGACAGTATTGGAGCCAACATTCGTCACATAGGCGCGCGTTCCGTCCGGCGTGATGGCCACCCCGGCGGGTAAGGACCCCACTGGCTCTGGGATGGTGGCTACCACTGTGTTGGTCGCCGTATCGATCACCGAAACGGTGTCGGAGCCTAAATTCGACACATAAGCCTGGGTTCCATTCGGCGTGATGGCTAATCCAAAAGGTAACGACCCAATAGGGACTGTAGCGACCACCGTGTTGGTCGACGTGTCGATCACCGAGACATCGCCGGAAATCTCGTTTGCTATGAAGACGCGAGTTTCATTCGGTGTGATGGCCACTTCTGAGGGGTAGGACCCGACCGGAATCGTGGCACCCACTGTATTTGTCGCAGTATCAATTACCGAAACACTGTCGGAGAACTGATTCGTCACAAAGGCGCGGGTTCCGTCCGGCGTAATGGCCACCGCTACTGGAAACATCCCCACTGGGATCGTACCAACCACCACGTTGGTTGCAGTATCAATTACGGAGACGCCGTTGGCATCACGCGTCGTCACATAGGCAAAAGGACTCGCCTCCGCCGGCGTGGAACCGACGGCCGCCCCGAGTAAAAGCAACGCCAGGAGCACGATGCTGCTGCGTCTATGTTGAAGCAGAGCGAAGCGTTCGCACTGGCGATTCTGTTTAAATTTACTGCGACAAAAGAATTTGAGTTGCATGATATTCTCCCTGGTATACGCGAACGGCGTCTCGTTAAATAGAAAAGACGCTGCATTCTTGTCTCGCAAATTGGATTTTGGCTTTCTGCAAGCACGGGAACCATCAGAGGAAGCTTTTCCTTTCTCGGCATTGGGCAACATGCAAACCATGTTTGAGTCCTCCTTATTTGCAGGAAAACTCTCGTATGAAAGGATTCGACCGCTTTCGCGGCGCTAATCCGGGTCGCCGAGGCGACTCAGGATTTCGTATCTGAAAGACGTGCCGCCATTAATGAACCTGGGGACCGCTGGAAGTTATTGCTTTTCAAATCCATTTTCGTTTCCGTCTTTTCTTGACGGTTTGGGATGAAGATTATGCGTATATAAGATAAATAAATATGTGACTTAACCCACATTCTCATTTTCTATTATTGTTGTGCACTCAATGGCTTGAGTTGTGCGTTTTGCACGAATTTGACTGCCGCATTTATCGGCTTAGAAAAGAACCTGTTACGCTGCAATATTTTTAGCGCTGAGAAATCTTCGTTTTTTCTTTGCGCAGAATTTTTTCAAAGATCACTATAGATCGGTCTAAACAACCTTGCGGGTCGCAGGCTAGAGGTCGGCTTTTGGCAAAAATAGGACTACTAACACGAGGCAACAACGTACACCAAATGGCGTTTGAACCACCCAGTCTTATGAAGCGATCTTTCGATCGACTCGGATTCAAAAGTCTCAGATCGCCCCTTTCAAATCTCAACCGCAACGAGCTGCACCACGACATATGACTACTGCTTCATTCTCGGGCATTTCGGCTTGCGTGTCCGCCGGCTAGAACTCGGTAGCATGACTTGCCACCGACTGAGGCTGGCGTAATCTTAAGAAAGGCGGTGTCTACCCTCAGTCAAACGGCCACGGCATCGCTTTGGGTAGTGTCAGGTAAGGTTTCGCGGACGGTTGCTGACGAATCTCTTGTACGTCGACTGACCGCCACCACGGTGTGACTTTATGGATGTGCGCCGGCTCAACGGGCTCGCCCAGCCGCGGCATCAGCAGCTGCGCACCGTGCTTTGGACCGAGCGTCAGCAACGTCTCGGCTGGCTGGTCCCAATCATGCAAAGCCAACGGAAACGTGCCCCAATGCACCGGCAGGAACGCACCGCCACCCAACAGGGCGAGCGCCTCAAGCGCGTGTTCGGGACCGAGGTGAATGTGGCCCCACGATGGGTGGAAGGCGCCCACTTCCAGCATGACGAGATCAAACGGGCCCAATCGGGTGCGGATCGCCGCGTATTCGGTCGTCAAGCCGGTGTCGCCACTAAAAAATACGGCGTGCCGCGGGGAGCGAATAACCAAGGATGACCAAAGCGTCGCATTACGGTCCTTGAGCCCGCGACCCGAGAAATGTTGCGACGGCGCCGCAGTCACCGATAACTCGGTGTTCGGTAGCGTGTGAGATTCCCACCAATCAAGCTCTGCAATGCGTTCCGGCGGCACGCCCCACGCCTCCAGGTGCGCGCCGACGCCGAGTGAGGTAATGAACGGCACATTGGACTGCGCCAGCTTGCGGATGGTTGGATAATCGAGGTGGTCGTAGTGATCATGAGACACGAGCACGACGTCGATCGGCGGAAGCGCCCGTAGCGCAACGGGCACTGGCTGGAAGCGTTTCGGCCCCACCAGACGCGAAGGCGAAGCGCGACGACCCCACACGGGATCAGTCAATACTCGAATCCCGTCTATTTCGACGAGGACGGTAGAGTGACCGAGCCAAGTCGCTCGCAGTCCAGTTCCCGGCGTACTAGACCACACTTCGCGTGGATCGACGGCGGGGAGGCCCGCGCGCGGCACCCGGCGATTGCCGCCGCGCAGAAAATCTGATAGTGATGGCCTCGGTACACTGGTATCGCGTAAACCCGGCAGTACCGGATGAATGTTGCGAAAGCCGTCTCCGTCCCAGAGTGGCGAGGATTGCATGCGCTCGAGCCGCAATCCGCTTGGCCTCGCACCTATAGACTTGTAATGCATGCCGTTCTCCACGCCGTTTCACATCCAAAGGAATATTGTTGGCCTAATTCCACCCAACGGGAATTTCCGTTTCCGCTCGATAGCCCGCATTGCGTGTTGACTACCGGAGTAGGAATCGAAACTATGAAATATGGATTAGCAGCCGAAGTCATCCGTTCAAATTCTGAATACCATGAACATTGGGTCCAAAATCAGTTATGACCACGACCGATGAACGTGGTTCGAGCGGAATCGCCGCATCTCGGGATAGAATTGAGGCAACCGCATATCTGGCACCGGCTAAAGCGAAAGGGATCCGACCCGGGGAGCGATGAAATGCCGACACAAAGACACGCGATAATCCTGACCGCCCGGAGAGGCGAAGAACTGCTCGACACGCCGGTCCTTAATAAAGGAACTGCATTCACGGACGACGAACGCGCAGCGCTCGGCTTGCACGGTTTACTGCCGGCGCAGGTCGAGACACTCGACCAACAAGTTAGGCGCGCGTACGAGGCGTATCAGAGGAAGGAGGATGACCTGGAACGACACATCTATCTGCGCCAACTCCAGGACAACAATGAAGTTCTTTTCTATCGCCTCCTGCTCGACCACATTGTGGAAATGATTCCAATAGTTTACACGCCGGTGGTGGCGCAAGCTTGCCAACAATTCAGTCACATTTACCGGCGTCCGCGAGGTCTCTTTATATCGTATCCGTTGCGCCACACGATTCCTGTACTCTTGCGAAATCGCCCCCACCCGGAAGTCGACGTAATTGTCGTCACAGATGGAGAGCGCATCCTGGGTATCGGTGATCAGGGCGCCGGCGGCCTCGGCATTCCTATCGGCAAGCTCTCGTTGTACACACTTATCGGCGGGATCCATCCTTCGCGCACCTTGCCGATCGTCCTGGATGTAGGGACCAACAACCGCGAACGCCTCGATGATCCGGAATATCTCGGCTGGCGCCATGAGCGGGTGACTGGAAGCGACTATTTTGATTTCATCGATCAATTCGTCCAGGCGGTAAAGAAAGAGCTACCGGACACATGTCTGCAGTGGGAAGATTTTGCCGCGGAGCATGCCCGGCCCATTCTTCTGCGCTACGGCGATCAACTTCTGACTTTCAATGACGACATTCAGGGGACGGGCGCTGTTGTCCTGGGCGCCATTCTAGCCGCGCTTCGTGTAACTGGAAAGAGTTTGAAGGAGCAGCAAATCGTCATTCTGGGAGCGGGGTCTGCGGGAATCGGTGTTGCCGACTACCTGCGCCGGATGATGATGGCGGACCGGCTCTCAAACTCGGACGCCGTCAGTCGCTTCTGGATTGTCGACAAAAAAGGTCTGTTGCATGGCCGGCGGATCGATCTTACGCCGGAGCAACAGGTTTACGCCCAGGGGTCCGATCGCGTGGCCAATTGGCCGCGCACCGTTAACGGGGAAGTCGGCCTCGCGGATGTGATCGGAAAAATCGAAGCCACGATTCTGATAGGTCTTTCCACGGTTGGTGGTGCTTTCACGGAGCCCGTTGTCCGAGAGATGGCGCGCAAATCGCCTCGTCCGATCATTCTGCCGCTCTCCAATCCCACCGTGAACTCGGAAGCCAAAGCCGATGACCTGATTCGTTGGACGGACGGTCGCGCACTGGTTGCCACGGGTTCCCCTTTCGAGCCGGTCAACTTTCGAGGACGACGCATTCCAATCGCGCAGTGCAATAACATCTACATTTTCCCCGCCATGGGTTTAGGCTGTGTAGCGTCTGGCGCGCGCCGAGTAACAGAAGGTATGATTTTGGCGGCAGCCCGGGCGTTAGGCGAGAATTCTCCCGCGCTCAAAGATCCCAACGCTCCCTTGCTGCCTGCGCTAACGGACGTGCGCGAGGTGGCAGCGAAAATTGCCTTGGCGGTTGGCACAGAAGCGCAAAAGGCAGGCGTCGCACCGCAGACGACGGAGGAAGACCTTCGACGCCGGGTAATTAGCAGCCAGTGGAGCCCTTCTTACCCTAGCGTTATCGCTGCAACGAAGGATAAATAGGGGTCGCTATAACTTTGATGCATTTGTTGTAGACGGAAACGAAAGAAGAAAAGCGGGCGCACTTTAATCTGAAGTAGATCGAACGGCCGAACGAAGCAAGTCTTTGGGCCGATAAAAAAGTTACGCTGACGCTATTTAATTAGCTACACCGACCCGCTCGATATCCGGAGAGTGTTAACCGATCAAGCCAACAAAATGGCATGGGGACGGGATAATCGGGACCCGTTCGGAGCGAACCTGCCGGTCTAGGACAGCCGGCGAAATTGATTCCGACTCGTTTTGTTTTTTTTGCCCGTTAAGCCTATCGTCAAATATCTGCTATGACCACGCTTCAATCATTGATCGAAAACTACGGCTACTATGGCGTCTTCGCTGGCGCTTTTCTCGAAGGTGAGACTGTGCTTATCCTGGCCGGGTTCGCTGCTCACAGCGGTTTTCTGGCGCTTCCTTGGGTCATGCTGGCGGCTTTTTGTGGCAGTCTTTTTGGCGACCAGCTTTATTTCTTCCTCGGTCGCCGGCACGGAAAGCGAATATTGCAACGTTTTCCTTTGCTCCAGCGGCGCGCAAACAGGGTTGATGCGCTTCTCGCCCGGTACCACACGCCCATTATTCTTGCAATTCGGTTTCTCTACGGGCTGCGCATCGTCGGCCCAATCGTCATTGGCATGAGCGGCGTGCCTGCTCTGAAGTTTGTGGGACTGAACATCGTCAGCGCCGTTATATGGGCCGCGATGTTCAGCAGCGCGGGATATCTCTTTGGCGAGGTATTAGGACTGATGCTGACCAACCTGAAACGCTATGAAGAATTTGCGCTCGGGGTGATTGCACTGATAGGGCTAATAATCTGGATTACCTACCGACTTCGAAATAAGTGAACGGAGAGGCCATCATGTCTCGAACTCGACCCGGCGCGACTGTCTGCTTGCGGCGGCGGACATTGAATATCGCACCCTACTCGTCAGACCGCGTTTGAACTACTATACATTTGGAGCGGCTCGATAGGTGGGCTACTTGAGTCGCCTATTGCTAGGAAGCGGCGGCCAAGTTGCCTGACACATTAGCATCGGGCGACCAACGGCTGTTGACTTGGATCAATACAGTCATTCGCACCCGAGATATTCTCATTACTTTATTTTTGGCGTGGGCTCATCATGGGCAAAAAACAACAGAGACGACACCGTGCGATCCGCAGGCATCGGAGGCATCCACATCCTTTTGTCA
>Ga0335079_10005114_pt1 | contig 15052 bp, 9 predicted proteins | sample Lox_Sample_33_FD_206719 | JGI IMG/M metagenome (GOLD analysis project Ga0335079, IMG submission 206719) | Soil microbial communities from Loxahatchee National Wildlife Refuge, Florida, United States - Lox_Sample_3.3 | ecosystem: Environmental > Terrestrial > Soil > Wetlands | place: USA: Florida...
TTTTGTCTTCGCCTTCTTTCAGCTGCCATACAGGAAAGCCGAAGGTATGCGGGTCGCGTTGTGGGCGATGACTCTCCTTGAAGGAATCGCCGGAGGAAAAGTTGGGGTCGCGGCCGCGCATGCCGCTGGCGCCGGCACCCATGCTGCCGATGCCGATGGGGCGTGTGTCGGCGAGTTTCTGCATAACTTCCGATCCAGTGATGCTGAGCTTCGATGGATCAATCTGCCACGAGTAGCGGGGAGTGACATTACCAAGAGCCTGGGGATTGAATTGCCGCGGAAGCGCGGTGATGCCGAATTTTTGAATGGCGTCGGTGATGATTTGTGCGCGCTGGTCGTAGAGCTTTAGCGTAGTGTCGAAGTCCTGGTTGACGAACATTTCGAGAGCCTTGAGAAAGCCGAAGATCGTTTCCTTGCCGACTTTGCAGCAGCGACCGATACGGTCTTCCTGCGGACTCATGTTGAGCAAAGCATAGCGAATTAACTCTTCCCTGCCGATCAGCAGCCCCGAGGCTTGCGGACCACGAATATCCTTGCCACCGCTGAAGGTCACCATGTCAAAGCCCATGGCGGGATATTCCCAGAGTCGTTCTTTCGGAGGGACGTCGGCTGCGGCATCGTTGAAGGTGTAAAGACGGTGCTCTTTGGCAATGGCGATGGTCTCGGGCCCGCTGACTTTACCTTTATCCGAAAGAATATTCGTGAAGTGAATGGCGAGGGTTTTGGGATTGATGGCAGCGATCATCTCTTCGCGGGTCTCGACTTCGACAAGTTTTGCGCCCGTCTGACGAATCTGATGGTCGAAGGGATAGCGGTGAGACTTCTGAATAATGACTTCGTTTCGAGGAAAGTCGCTGACGTCGGGGATGGAACGCATACGCGGCTCGAGGTCTTCGGTCATCATGCCGGCGTAGCCCACGACCATGGCAGCAGCGGCGCCTGCGGTGACTAGACCGGTATAACCGGCGGGAGATTTACAGAGATTGGCAATGAACTTCCCTGCTGCGATCTCAAGTTCGTCGATGAGAACAAAATGCTCGTTGCCCTGGCGAATCAATTCCATGACTTCGGGCTTCATGACCGAGCCGCCAATGACGGTGAGCGTGCCGTTGATATTGACGAGAGGCGTGACGCCGAGCTCAGCGTAGACATTTCCTGTCGAACCTAGGCCGGAGGTGATAGGAACGATTGGATTGCCATCGAGCACCGGTGCGGAGGGCTTGTGCTTCTTGCTGAGGGCTGCGCCGGCTTCCAGTTTGGGTGCGGCGAATGCGCCACCTGTGACAGCCGCGAGCGCAGAGAGAAATGAACGGCGATTCCAAGCAAACTTCAGATTCATGCGCGGTTCCTTTCTTAATTTCACAGGGCGCTATTGTTCAAGGAGGATTGCGCGGTAGATTCATGGATTCGGTACAGCAGCCACTTTCCCGCGGAGGACGGTGACGGACGCGGGCGGCAAGGTATAGAGCGTGCCGGGGGACGCGGCAATTGTCGAGCTGGCTGCGGGGCCGTCGGGATCGGCGTAGCCCTGTTTCCGGTTGGAATGCCATTCATACTGATTCTTGCCGAAAGTGATCATGGCGACAGATCCGGAGAAGGAGTTGTCGGCGTTGGCGTCGGAGTCGTGAAAAACGATGTGAACGGAGTGGGGATTGTCGTGGTCCTTATTCATGATGAGCAGCGACCACTGACCGTCTGGCCGTAGGACGGGATAGACAGTGACCAGTACATGACCCGCAGCGTCCTGAATATCGGTGGCGGCGCGGAAAAGCCGGTGCTCAAGGTCTTGCGGTTGCACCCACTCCTGGGTGAGGAGCTGCGCGGCGAAGTACTGGGAGGTTTTGCGCTTGGGGTCGATCTCGTAATTTTTGTCGACCATAAACATGTGGTAGGTGCCCCAACTGTTGGAACAATTGGCGTGAGCCGGCGAATACGGCAAGTCGTGATAGTAGTAAGTGCCTTTGCCGCCCGCGGTGAGGAAACCGGCGAAGGAATCGGCGAGCCAAAGGGCGCCAAAAATATCGACTGCGGCTTCGCCACCATGCGCGTTTGTCTCGGTGTCGTACATCGGCACATGGGCAGGCAGGCCGTCGGCGCGCCAGACATCCATGATGTGCGAGATGAGCTGCGGCTCGCGGTAGAGATTCTCCCAGGGAGTTTCGCAACCGTCGTAGGGATAGTGCTCGAAAGACATGAAGGCAAGATCGGAGAGACGGTTGCGCGCTTTCAGATAAGCGAGAAAACGCGTGAACCAGGAATTCTGCCCGTCGGCGTTGCGCCACACCTTGATGTCTTCATCGACGCCCTGGAATACGGGCCCGCCCAGCTTTAACGCGGGATCGAGTTTGTGAAGCGCGGAAGCCCATTGAAGGTAGAGTTCCGCGTAATCTTCCGGAACCATGTACTGGCCGTCGGGCTCTTCGCCCATTTCGATCAGGGCGATGGGATACCCGCGTTTTTCGACGTAGGCGATCTGCGCGACGGAATCTTCCGGGATGCCGTAGAGCATGGCCACGGGAATGATGGCGGGCAAGCCGCGCGTGATACCACTCGTGTAGAAGAGATCAAAGCCGGGCTGATCGCCGGATTCCATGCGGTCAGGCGCGATGTAGAGGTTGGCAGGCTCGTGCCAAGGATCGACCGAGGAACAATAGGTAGCGGTCTGTTTCTGGTCGGGAGAATGTCTGACGAGATCGAGAAAGGTTTGCTTTTCGTCGAGGGTGCCGGCGTAGAGTTCTTTGATGGCGTAGCCGACACAGTTGCGCGGGTCAGATGAGCCATGGGTGTCACAGGTATTTGAGGATTGCGTCATCAGGATGCGCAGATACCTGGTTTGTATGGGTTGCGAGTCGAGGCGCAGAGTTGTCGCACCACCTTTGGAGCCAGTCACGGTGCCGGCGGCAAAGTTCTTCCAATCGCCCGAGCCTTGTTCGTCCATGGCGTCGCCGGTGCCGACCCAATACTGAACTTGATAGCTAGTGGCATAGGGTTCGGCCCAGTCTATGCGAATGGCGTTGACCGGATGAACGGCTTCCAGGTCGATGACGACCCATTGTGGGTGGAGCGAGTCGTCTTGGTGAGTAAAGAGATGCGAGAGGTAGGGATTGCTCTTCCAGTAGGTGTTGAGATCGCCGTCATTCAGGCGCGAGTAGCCGTCGTCTTCGCTACCGCCATTGCGAGTGAAGCCGCGATGAGGGAGCGAGTAACCGTAAGAGTGGCGGATAAACTCAGTGGGATTGGCGTCACCGGTGAAGTAGCCTTTTCCGGCAGGATCGCTCCAGGTCCCTCTGGGATTCCAGTGCCAGGCTTGCACGAAGAGTTCGGTATTTTGGCGGTAGGTGATTTGGCCCCACCCGGCGGAAAGGATTTGCTTGATGGATTCCGGCTTGAAGAAAGGGTCAGTGGCGTTGCTGGGAACACGGTCAACGGTGGAACCCAGCGCATAGAGCGGGCTAAAGGAGTTAGCAATGTGAGAGGGAGTCGTGTCGACACGGATCGTTTGCGCCGGTAGCTTCGGAACGAGTAGAAACGCTGCAGACAACGACAGAAACACGACGTATAAACTCAGTGGATGCGGAGTGCAGGGCTTGTTTGAATTTTGCATAGGTTGGCCAGCAGGTTTTTGGATTGCAACGGAAGAACATCACGCATGCTGGTATGATGTCAAGGCCCTAAAACGATTTAAATGGGTTTGTTGGCGCGAGGACGAGCCTGGCGGAGGAGTGTAACGATGCGAATACGGGTGCTGGAGGACAGGAAGGCACTGGGAAAAGCCGCCGCAGAGCAAGGGGCGGCGGCGATCCAGCGGGCAATTACGGAGAAAGGGAAAGCCCGAATCATTGGTGCGAGTGCCGCATCGCAGTTTGAGTTTCTTGAAGAATTGACGAATACGCCGGGGATCGACTGGAAGAAGGTGGAATTGTTCCATTTGGACGAATACATCGGGCTGCCAAAAACGCACCCGGCAAGTTTCTGCAAATTCCTACAGGACCGGCTGATTTCGAAAACGGGAATCGTGAATTACCACTTTCTGGACGGAGAGGAGAACGTCGGGGATGTGATTCGCCGCACGAATGCCGCGATCAGCGAGTCGCCGATCGATGTTGCGTTTGTCGGGATAGGCGAGAATGGACATTTAGCGTTTAATGATCCTCCTGCGGATTTCGAAACCGAGGAACCGTTCCTAGTGGTGAATCTGGACCAAACCTGCCGGCAGCAGCAGGTGGGAGAAGGCTGGTTCCCGAAAATCGAAGCGGTGCCGACGCAGGCGATTTCGATGTCGGTGAAGCAGGTGCTCAAGTCGAAGGAGATCCTTGCGATCGTGCCTGGGCCGAAGAAGGCGGAGGCGATCAAGAAATGCTTCGACGGGCCTATAAGCCCGATGGCGCCGTCGTCGATTCTGCGCGCGCACGCGCAAGCGACGATTTATCTCGACCGCGAATCGGCGGCAAAGTTAAGTCCTTCCACGCTAGCCGCACTCGCCGCCTCGGCGCAAGCATGATGCTACGAATCAACTTGAGCCGAGCAAGCAGCCCCTGATGAACAGAGAAGCAAAACCGCAGGGCAATGCCCTCATTCCGCGAACTCGCGCGATTCCTTCTTTGCGGTGGTGGATCGGAGGAATCCTGTTCTGCTCGACGATGATCAACTACATCGACCGGCAAACGCTTTCGCTGCTGGCCCCAATCTTCCAGCAGGAGTATCACTGGACAAACACAGACTACGCCAACATCGTTGTGGCGTTCCGCGTAGCGTATGCGATCGGGCAGACGGTGTGCGGGAAATTGATGGACCGGCTGGGGACGAAACGCGGGCTCACGTTCACAGTGTTGTGGTACTCGATCGTTTCCATGCTGACCCCGCTAGCGAGGGGATTCAACAGCTTCCTGGGATTTCGTTTTTTGCTGGGGGCGGGAGAATCCGGCAATTGGCCGGGAGCGACCAAGGCAGTATCGGAGTGGTTCCCGAAACAGGAACGCGGGCTAGCGACAGCCTTCTTTGACAGCGGCTCATCGATTGGAGGAGCCATCGCGCCGTTTGTGGTGCTACCGGTGTATTTTCGCTGGGGCCGGGGCGCGGCGTTTGTGATTCCCGGCTTGCTGGGGTTGTTGTGGCTGGTTGCTTGGCGATGGCTGTACCACCGCCCCGAGGAGCATCCGCGCATCAGCGCGAGCGAATTAGATCTAATCACAGCGGACGAAGCCGATGAAACCGAGCGAAAGGCCAAGCCGCGATGGCGTGAACTGCTGAAACTGCCGCAGACCTGGGGCTCGATTGTATGCCGATCGTTCGCCGATCCGGTGTTCTTCTTCATCGCGGACTGGTTTCCGATTTATCTGGTTGCAAAAGGTATATCGCTAAACAGCGGGTTGATTGCTATTTGGATTCCGTTTGTTGGAGCCGATTTAGGGAATTTTTTTGGTGGGTGGATGTCAGGCTGGCTGATCCGGAAGGGATGGCCGGTTGGGAAAGCTCGGAAGGCGTTAGTCATGTTCGGAGGATTCGGCATGACGCTACTGATTGCCACGATATTTACAACGAATCTGCCGGTACTGACGGTGCTGTTCGCAGTAGCGACGTTTTGCTACGGCTCTTATACGACCATTGCAAACGTGCTGCCATCGGATTTGTTCTACGCGGAGTCGGTGGCCTCAGTCAGCGGGTTAAGCGGTACGGGCGCAGCGATCGGAACGATTATCGTGTTCGAATTGGCAGGGCACTTATCGGATGCGCGGGTCGCCACGGGAACACATTTGTTTGATCCTTTGATGATTCTGGCGGGGCTGATCCCGTTCGCCGGGATGATTCTTGTGTTGCTGCTGGTGCGGAACACCCGGGCGACGGAGCAAGGTCTCACGCGAAAGATTTGAGACAGCGAAGATGGCGGAGGAGGACATGAGTCTGGAGGCGTTTCAACTCAATGGCAAGACGGCGCTGGTAACAGGTTCGCGGCGCGGAATTGGCGCGGCGATTGCGGTGGCGCTGGCCGAGGCTGGTGCGGACGTTGCGTGCCACGGGCAAAATCCCGATCCCGGAGGAGCGTGCGACAAGATTCACGCGTTGGGCCGGCGCACAGAGTACTTCGAAGCCGATATAACGAACGCACACGCGCGAACGGCGCTGTTTGAAAAAGTGCTCTCGACATTCGGGCGGCTAGACGTTCTGGTGAACAATGCCGGACCGATTCGACGGGCAGCTGCGGCGGAATATTCAATGGAGTCTTGGGAAGAGATGATCGAAGCGCACTTGTCGGCGGTGTTCCACCTCTCGCAGCTTGCAGGGCAGGAGATGCTGTCGCGGAAAATGCCAGGGAAGATCTTAAATATTGCTTCCCTGCTGTCGTTTCAAGGCGGCATCCGCGTGGCCGGCTATTCCGCAGCGAAAGCGGGAGTAGCCGGTCTGACCAAGGCGATGGCGAATGAGTGGGCTTCGAAAGGAATCAACGTAAACGCGATTGCGCCGGGCTACATCATCACGGACAACACCGCAGCGCTGCGCGAGGACCCGGCACGCAACCAGCAAATCCTGAGCCGTATTCCAGCCGGACGCTGGGGCGAACCGGCGGATGTGGCGGGGGCCGCGGTGTTCCTTTGCTCGGCGGCGAGCAATTATGTACACGGACACGTGCTGGCGGTGGACGGGGGCTGGCTGGCGTTCTGAAATCAGGCCTTCGGGCAAGCCTTGGCGTTGGCCATTTGACGTGCGACGGGGCAGGCTGTCTGGGCGCTGGTCAGAAGGCTTTCCAGCATCTTCGACAAATCTTTTTGCATACGGCAAAGGGCGAGACTCTTTTTTTCGAACAAGTCGATTTTTTCTTTGGTGAGATCGATCATACGCTGCAGGCCCTCCGGGCGCTGACGGTGGGTCGACACCGACGCGACAGAACGATGGAGGTCGATCAGTTCCTTGATTTCACGGAGGGTGAATCCGAGTTCCTGGAGCTGCTTGATTCCCCTTAGAATCTCGACATCCTGACAAGTATAGGCGCGATATCCGGAGGAAGAGCGAGACGGGCTGCGGAGGATTTTCCGACGCTCGTAAAAGCGGATGGCGCCGATTTGCACCCCAGCTTCTTTCGATAGTTGTCCAATTCTCATGGCCCGCCAGTTTAACCTCTGAAACATCGTATTAACACAAAAAGCAGATTCATTGCGCGAAGCACGCACGATCGACCGGAGATCCTGGCACCGCTCGGAATGACAATTGCGACCGGATAAGACTGGCCCTGGAACGACTCTAACCACGCAACTTCGGCATGGTGCGGCTGACTCGGAAACCGAAGCATAGAACGCGGTTAGGCTGGACCAGCAAATAGTAACGGGTACACAGAATCCTTGGGTAGGTTGAGTACCGTTCCGGCGGACTCCCACATCTTACGGGAATGGCGTCGGGGCCAGCGCGCGCCGCCAGAGCAAATTGTCGAATTTTCTGATTGCCAGTCGTCTTAGGGATGCGGCAAAGCGAGGACGTTTGGAGCGTCCGCGCGGCGGTCGAATGCGAGCTTGAACAGAGGAGAATCACGGGTTCATGGGCCACAAAGAAGCTTTAAAGGGAGTGGAAGTTCCCGGGCGCCCCGGGTTTCAGAAACTGATTTGCGGGAGTGTCCTGCTGGCAAGCATCGTGCTCGGGGTGTCGTGCAATCGCGGAACCGCACAGGCCGGCAGTCCGGCCACTCTTCCACCGACCCTCGTCACCGTGGCGTCGGCAAAGGCTCAAGATGTCCCCCGCTACCTTGACGAGATTGGGAGAAACACGGCTTTTGAGTCCGTGTCGATAACACCGCAAGTGGGTGGACGCGTGACGGAGCGCCACTTCCAGGACGGCGATAACCTGAAAAAGGGGCAGCTTTTGTTCGTCATCGATCCGCGGCCTTACAAGGCACAGCTGGACGCGGCGCAAGCGAGCCTCCAGCAGTCGAATGCGGCCCTGAACCTCGCGAAGATACAGTTCGAACGAGATCAGGAGTTGGTCGGCAGCCGCGCCATATCGAAACAAGACTACGACACGAAGAAAAATACGGTGGAAGTGGTGCAGGCGCAGATTGAAGCTGCAAAAGCGGCGATTGAAACCGCACAAATCAATCTGGATTACTGCTACATCCGTTCGCCAATCGACGGTCGCGCGGGAGCGCGACTTGTGGATGTTGGAAACGTGGTGCAGGCGAACACCACTGCCCTGCTGTCCATCCAGCGACTCGACCCGATCTACGCCAATTTCACCATAACGGAACGAGATCTACCGGAAGTGCAGAAACAGATGAGCCACGGCACGCTCAAGGCCCTGGTAAGGCTGTCGGGTGACGCAGAAGATGGCGCGCGGAGCGGCAAGGTCGAATTCCTGGACAATTCGGTACAGAACACCACGGGGACGGTCAATCTCCGAGCAACCGTGCCGAACGGGGACCGGCACTTCTGGCCGGGCCAGTTCGTGAATGTAAAACTCGTGTTGGCGACGGAAAAAAGCGCGTTGCTCATTCCGAACCAGGCAACGCAGATCAGCCAGCGTGGTCCGTATGTGTACGTGGTGAAACCCGACAATTCCGCCGAGCTGCGGCCCGTGACGTTGGGACAGCGCCAAGGCAGCGATGTTGTGGTGACTTCGGGGATTAAGGCGGGCGAGCGCGTCGTGGTCACAGGCCAGTTGCTGGTGCGGCCCGGCGGCCAAGTGCAAATCGAGAATGGCGAGTCTGGAGTGCCTCCTTCGCCTGGAGCGAAGACTGACGGGCAAAAGGGCTCCTCATGAACTTGTCTGAACTCTTCATTCGCCGTCCAGTAATGACGGTGGCGCTGACGGTGTCCGTCATCTTGTTCGGTGTGTTCGCATACATCAGTCTCCCGGTGAGCGATTTGCCAGCGGTGGACTACCCGGTGATTCAGGTGAATGTGGGTTATCCCGGCGCCACTCCGGAGACCATGGCCAACAACGTGGCCACGCCGCTTGAACGGCAGTTCATGCAAATCCCTGGGCTGGAGATGGTCACGTCGAACAACGGCCAGGGCCACTCGAGCTTCGTGCTGCAGTTTGACCTGAACAAAAGCCTGGATGCAGCGGCGACGGACGTTCAAGCAGCGATCACCCGGGCGAGCGGACAACTTCCGGTCGACTTGCCGAGCCCCCCGACGTTCACAAAAACGAACCCCAATGACCAGCCGATTCAGTATCTGGTGCTGGTGAGCGACACGGCGACGGAAGGGCAGCTATACGATTACGCAAATACGCAAGTTGGGGAACGCATCAGCATTCTGCCCGGCGTCAGCCAGGTGGCAGTTTATGGAACGCAGTCGGCTGTACGCATCAAAGCGGATCCGTCCGCGATGGCGATGCGGAATATTTCGCTTGAGGATCTGACCACGGCGGTCAAGAACGGTACGAGCTACACCGGAGCGGGGCAGTTCGACGGGCCGCATCGCAGTTTCCTGCTGCAACCGCAAGGGCAGCTGAGCACCGCGGAACAATATGAGCAGCTGATCGTCGGGCAAGACAAGGGCGCGCCGGTTTATCTGAAAGACGTGGCGGCCGTAAAGCAAGGAGTGCAGGACGAACGAATCGACATGCGGTTCTGGGCGAGGGGCTATCCGACCCCGGGCGCCACGGTGGTGGTGGCGGTATTTCGACGCGCGGGGGCGAATGCGGTGGAAGTGTCGAAATCCGTGCGGGAAGTTCTGCCTACGATTGAGAAGCAGCTGCCCAGTTCGGTGAGAATCGCGACCGCGTATGACCGCTCGGCGACCATCGTGGACAGCATCAAGGACGTTCAAGCCACCTTGTATCTCGCATTTTCGTTGGTGGTGATGGTCATTTTCCTCTTCCTGGGACGGGCGACAGACACGTTGATTCCAGCGGTAGCGTTGCCTTTGTCACTGCTGCTGACATTTATTGCGATGCGGATTCTGGGTTACAGCCTGGATAACCTTTCGCTAATGGCTCTGACTCTGGCCATCGGATTCCTGGTGGATGACGCCATCGTATTCTTGGAAAACACAGTGCGGTTGATGGAGGAAGGCAGATCGGCGCTGGAAGCGTCCATCAAATCGGCGAGAGAGATCAGCTTCACGATTTTGACGATGACGGTATCGCTGGCGGCCGTGTTCATCCCGCTGGTTTTCATGAGTGGACTGGTTGGCCGAATCTTCCGCGAGTTTTCGATCACCATTGTCATTTCGATTCTCGCGAGCGGTATCGTTTCTCTGACATTGACGCCGTTGATGACTTCCCGCCTGCTGGCCAACCGCGGCCCGGGGACGAAGAAGACGCTGGTCGAACGAATCGCCAGCAACATCGAGCAGCGGGTGCTGAAGGTGTATGGACGACATCTGTGGTTCTTCCTGCGCCATCGCTGGATTTCGTTGCTGATCTGGGTTGTCTGCCTGTTCGGCACGGGCTATCTCTTCTATGCGGTGCCGAAGTCCTTTCTGCCAGTGGGTGACAGCTCGCTGATCTTTGGCGTGCTGGTTGCGCAAGAAGGTTCGTCGCCCGAGCAGATGCACCGTTATCAGGATTCAGCAGAGCAGATCATGCATGCCAATCCGGCAGTAGCGGCAACGTTCACGATGAGCGGAAACGGCCAATTCTTACCGGGAAACCAGGCGTTCTTGATTCCGTTCCTGAGCGATCCGAAGAAACGCGTGCCGATTGATCAGGTTGCCTTGCAGTTGATGGGCGGAATCATGTCGAAGGTTCCGGGCGTGGTGGCGTTTCTCAAGCCGCAGCCGGTCTTGCAGATCAGTACAGGCGCGACAGCGAACATTCAGGGACAATTCGCATACGCGATTTCCGGGATTGACGCGAATGAGGTGTATGACTCGGCAGACAAGTTGCTAGGGAAAATGCACGAGTATCCCGGATTTTTGTTCGTAAACTCGGACCTGTTCAATCACACACCGAATCTGCAGGTGGACATTCTTCGAGATGAGGCCAAACTATACGGCGTCTCCGAAACGCGGATTCTCACGTTGCTGCACGATGCGTATTCGCAGAACTACAGCTACCTGATCAAGAAGCCAACGGACCAGTATCAAGTGATTCTGGAAGTCGCGGACGACAAACGCGCCGATCCACAGGATTTGAGCAAGCTCTATATCAAAAGCGATGACGGCCAACGCATGATTCCGTTGAGCGCGGTGACCTCGTGGCACCCGGTGATCGGGCCGCAAGCGGTCAATCACATCAACCAGTTCACGAGCGTGACGATCTTTTTCAACATGAAACCGGGCTTTACCGTTGGGCAAGCTACGGATTTTGTGGAAGCGCAGGCAAAACAGATCCTGCCCGCGGGCGTGAGAGGGCAATTGCAAGGTGAAGCACTCACGTTCCGGAATACGGCAACGGATCTGGCGTGGTTGATGCTGGTGGCGGTGTTCGTCATGTATGTGATTCTGGCGATCCTGTATGAGAGTTACTTGCACCCGATCACGGTTCTTTCTTCGCTGCCGGTTGCCCTTGTAGGGGGATTACTCACATTGTGGCTGTTCCATTCGGAGGCTTCGCTTTATGCGTACATCGGCATGTTCATGCTGATGGGCATCGTGAAGAAGAACGGAATCATGATCGTGGACTTCGCCGAGCAGCGCGTTCGCCAAGGCATCCAGGACGACCATGCCATTCACGAGGCGAGCATGGAGCGGTTCCGTCCGATCATCATGACGACGATGGCGGCGCTGTTGGGCGCGCTGCCGATTGCACTGGGATACGGCCAGGATGGTTCTTCGCGGCGCCCGCTGGGGTTGGTGGTGATCGGAGGCCTGATCGTGTCGCAGTTCGTCACGTTGTTCATCACTCCAGCGATCTATCTGTACCTGGAGGATTTCCAAGAAAAGGTTTTGGATCGATTTTCGTTCTTCCGCTCGAGCCATCGGTCGCGCGACGTAATTGGCGCGAATCCAGAACTGGCATTACAAGAGCGCAACGGAGACTGATCGGATGCACCGACACATTCGTCCAATTTTTCTGATTTCCGGCATAGCGGCAGCACTTGTGTTTCTGGCCGGGTGCACAGTCGGCCCAAACTACAAGCGTCCGGCGGTCAGTGTTCCGGCAAATTACCGCGGGGCAACGTCTGAGGAAGCAGCGCCCGCGCCGCCAGCACCATCGGCGGATGTGCCAGCGAAGCCATCCGGTGCGACATCGTTGGGCGACGAGAAATGGTGGGAAGTTTTTCAAGACAAGGAACTCCAGGGACTGATCTCGACGGCACTGAAAAACAATTACGACGTGCGGATCGCCGCAACGCGCGTGCTGCAGGCCCAAGCACAGCTAGGCATCACGCGGGCGGACCAGTTCCCTACGCTCGGGGCGGGTGGCAACGTCAACAGTGTTCGCAACCCCGCGATCGGGCCAATTCCCGCATACGAACTCACGCAGGGAGAGATTGTGGCGAGTGCCGCGTGGAACATCGACTTCTGGGGGCGGTATCGTCGCGCCACCGAAGCAGCACGCGCAAACCTGCTGGCGAACGAGTGGGCGCAGAAGGCGGTGATCGCGAGCCTGGTGGCGAATCTGGCCAGTTCGTACTTTCAACTGCGGCAGTTTGACCTGCAACTGGAAATCGCCCAGCGAACGCTAGCGTCGCGAAAGGATTTTCTGGATTTGACGAACACATTGGAGCAGCACGGGATCAATTCCCTGCTGGACGTTCGGCAATCCGAGCAACTCGTGTACACGGCAGCGGCAGAAATTCCAGACCTGGAACGGCAAATCGCGCTGGAAGAAAATGCCATCAATATTCTCCTTGGCAACAATCCTGGCGACATTCCGCGGGGACTACGGCTGACCGAACAGCCACATGCTCCGGAAGTGCCCGCGGGACTTCCGTCTGCGCTGTTAGAACGGCGGCCGGATATTCGCGAAGCTGAGCAGAACCTAGTTGCCGCGAACGCACAGATTGGCGTGGCGCGAGCGGCATATTTCCCGCAGATTTCGTTGACGGGAACCGCCGGATACGAAAGCTCCAAATTGACGGACCTCTTTCAGGGCCCCGCGGGCGTCTGGTCCTTGGCAGGCAGCTTGACGCAGCCGATTTTTGAAGGAGGCCGGTTGAAATCCGGCGTTCGGCTGGCAGAAGCGCAGCATGAACAACTCTTACTGACGTACCAGCAGAGCATCGAAGGGGCTTTTCGGGACGTGTCGAATGCGCTGGTCGCGTATCGCAAGTATCGTGAATTTCGAGTCCAGCAGGAACACCTGGTGGAATCCGCACAGGATGCGGCGCGGCTCTCGCAGATGCGGTTCAAGGCGGGAAGTGTGGACTATCTCGAGGTCCTCACCAACGAAACTAACTCTTTTTCCGCGGAGTTAACCCTGGCGCAGGCGCAGGGCAACGAACTGATCGCGCTGGTGCAGGTGTACCAGGCGCTGGGCGGCGGCTGGAATTAACGACGCAGCGATCGAGCCTGAGGCGGTTATGTTTTTCGTCCGTTCGGCTGGGCCGCAACTCCAGCAGGGTTGAGCGGAGGCAGATCGCCGGACCGCGTGTCGCTCACGGTTGCGAGTTGGCGGTGCGCGCTCAGTGATGCCAATAGCGCTCGACCGTTCCAAGGTGCTTTTCCCGTTTTCTTGAAAAGAGTCTGCGATAAAGTTGCGATTTGTTGGTCTAAGGTCGCATCAGAGGCACGTGCGTGAAACTCTTCCAGCGATAGGCCTTGACGGCGAAGCCATGCAAGCAACGCGGCGTAAGAGCGCGCTGCGTCATTCGAAGACAATGCAAGCTTCAGGCGCCGCCAGTGACCAGCTTCGGAATCGCGGCAGTTGGCAGCAAGAGACCCGTAGCCTGACACGAGTCTTGGCCACAGGCGCCAGAGAAACCAAACGAGTCCCGCAAAAATAGCCAGAACCAGAACCGAGCGGCCGAAGAACGGAAGATAAGAACGCCAGGCCGGGGCAACTGGTTGGAGAGGTGCAGCGGGCTCCGGCTCGGGAGGGAGTTCCGATGCATACGCAGGGTTGTCGCTGACGTGGAGTTTTGCAGGAGGCAGTCTTGAAGTCACGAGCCTCTGTGACGATAAATTCCACCAGGTGATTTCGATCCCTGGAAGGACATAATCGCCTGCCTTGGTGAAAAGATAGGTGGCTCGCTCTGTTCGAACACCCTGTGTAAATTCTCCGATGGCACTTCTCTCATCATTGACACTGGGCGACTGTGGATAAACGCTTACTCCATCCGGTGCGGAAAGCGCTACCGGAGGGATGAGCATCGCCTTGGTCTTTTGGGTTGCGACGGTGATGGTGCGGGAAATGGAATCGCCCGCGCGGATCTGCGTGAGGGGACGGCTCCATCGTTGCGTGAGAGTGAGCCGCGAGGTTGGCAGGAAATAGTCGAGATGGCGTGCTTCGGGAGGAAGAGCGGCGGCTAGACGTAGGCGCGGCAATGGCAACTTGGCGACGGTTGTTTCAGGGGGCTTGGCCGCGTAGGGCACGGAAATCTCGACCGGAGGAGTGGTAAAGGTTCCGGGCTGTTCCGTGTAAACAATGTAGAACCGGCGGATGCCAGCAAAGGTGATACCACTGATCTGCTCGGTGAAGTGCTCCGGGCGGTCTTCGGAAAGGGTGACGATCGCTCCATCAATTTCGATGGGAGGAAACTCCGGCGCGCCAGTAAAGAAATTGGGAACGAGGACTTCGACTTGAAGTTGAATGGGTTGGCCGACGATAACGCTGGTGGCGGGCACAAACTTCGCCCGAACGGTGGGCCCAGGCTGACCGTAAGCCGTGGCCGTGCACATGAGCGCGAGTGCACAAGAGAAAGGGTAGCGCTTCATGGCTTACCTGCCTCAACGGCTTGGATAGCAAAACGACGACGGAGAAACTCGGCGGGGCTGGTCTGGATATTGCGCATCCAGATGTCGACCATCTTTTCGGAATTCATCTGAAAACGTTGAGTTCCCTTCTTGCCGGAATCGTCCTTGTCTTCGAGCTGGGTTTCGCCGGGCTCCTGATTCGGGGCTTCTTCTTGTTGGGCGTCGCTCTTTTTGGGTGGAGGAATCAGCGAACGAACGAGCTTGAGATTATCTTGAGCATCTTGCCAGTCCGGTTTTGTCTGGAGTGCCTGTTCATACGC
>Ga0335079_10005115_pt1 | contig 15051 bp, 16 predicted proteins | sample Lox_Sample_33_FD_206719 | JGI IMG/M metagenome (GOLD analysis project Ga0335079, IMG submission 206719) | Soil microbial communities from Loxahatchee National Wildlife Refuge, Florida, United States - Lox_Sample_3.3 | ecosystem: Environmental > Terrestrial > Soil > Wetlands | place: USA...
ATCGGCCGAGATTGGAAACTGGCCGCGGAAGGGATTTTCCAGCGCGTGCTGCCGAAAATCCGGAATGGAGCCATTATTTGCCTGCATGACGGCCGGGAGTTGAGCGTCCGGCCCGACGTAGCCGCTACCATCGACGCCGTGCGGCGCCTGATCCCCATTCTCAAATCGCAAGGATATCGCTTCGAAACGGTAAGCCAACTCCTATGTCCGACGAACTAATCCAGAGAATCCAAAACGTAATCGCCAACACGCAACGCATCCCTGTTGAGAAAGTGACCATCGACAGTTCCTTTGAGGAACTCGGCATCGACTCCATGGATGGCGTCAACATTCTTTTCGCTCTGGAAAATGAATTCAATATCACCATTCCCGATGAGGCGGCCAAGCAGATCCGCAATGTGCGCCAGATGATGGAGGGCGTGGAAAGGCTGATTGCGGGCGGTGCAGCAGACACCGCACCCGCCACGTCGTAGAGCATGCACCGTGTCGCCGTTACCGGCATCGGCGTGATTTGTGCGCTGGGCCGCACCGCCCAAGAGTTCGGTCGGTCTCTCCGAGAAGGCCGCCCGGGTATCGGTCCCATCCGTTCCGCGGACGTCTCCACCCTTCGATTTCAGAATGGCGCCGAGGTTCCGGCCTACGATCACCGCCCTTATTTTGACGACAAGCGCGCCGATTTCATCGATCGTTTTGCGCAATTCGCGGTGATCGGGGCGCGCGAAGCGATGCAAGACGCCGGAATCGAATGGACAGCGCCATTGCGCGAGAACGCGGCCATCATTACCGGTTCGTGCGTGGGCGGACAATCTACCGAGGATGCCGGCTTCGTCAATGTGTACAAGCTGGGGATGAACCGTGTGCATCCCTTGACCATTCCCAAAACCATGGCCAACGCCGGAGCCAGCCACATTTCGATGGAGTTCGGCATCACCGGACCCAGCTACACCATCTCCACGGCGTGCTCGTCGGCCTCCCACGCTATCGGACAGGCATTCTGGATGGTGCGGAGTGGCATGGCGCCCGTAGCCATCACCGGCGGCAGCGAAGCCCCGTTCAGCTTCGGCATTCTGAAGGCGTGGGAAGCGTTGCGCGTCGTTTCGCCCGATACCTGCCGGCCGTTTTCCAAGGATCGCAGCGGGATGGTGCTGGGCGAAGGCGCCGGCATGCTGGTACTCGAGCCTCTCGAGGCCGCGCGGGCTCGAGGCGCGCGCATTCATGCGGAGATTGTCGGGTTCGGCATGTCTTCCGACGCATCTCACATCACGCAACCTTCCGCCGACGGAGCCGCTCGCGCCATGCGCGCGGCGCTCTGTGATGCGCACATTACACCTGAAGCCGTGGCCTACATCAACGCGCACGGCACCGGAACCCAGGCCAATGATCCCACCGAGACGGCTGCCATCCGCTCGGTTTTCGGCGCGCATGCCGGCCGGCTCGCCGTGAGTTCCACCAAGTCCATGCACGGGCACGCCCTGGGAGCGGCGGGCGCCCTCGAAGCGGTGGCCGCCATTCTGGCTCTGCGCGACGGCTTCATTCCCCCTACCGCAAACTTCAATCAGCCCGATCCGGAGTGCGACCTGGACGTCGTGCCCAACGTCTCGCGCCAGGCGGATTTTGAATACGCTATGTCCAATTCCTTTGCGTTCGGCGGCTTGAACGCGGTACTGGCGTTTCGCCGGACGTAATCCTCAGAATTTGCAAGTCTGACGAAGGGGCTTTCCTAAAATGGAAGCATGGAGTCGTTTGCAGAATCGGAAACTTCGCCACCAACGCGCCGCCGGTTCTATCTCACGTTCATTTATGGGCTGTGGGGAGCCATTAGCGCGGCTTTGGCCGCACCCGCATTGCTGTATCTTTTTTTGCCGCCCAAAACGCGGGCAGAATCCGATTGGGTCGAAGCCGGCGATGTCACCAGCCTGCAGCCCAAGACTCCCGTCGAATGGGTGTTCCGCAAGAATCGCGTGGATGGTTGGAAGGTTTCCAGCGAGAAGCAGACCGCCTGGGTCGTCAAGCTTTCCGACCAGCAGCTTGTGGCGTTCGGGCCGCAGTGCACGCACCTGGGTTGCGCTTACCACTGGGAAGAGCGCTCATCGGAATTTCTGTGCCCCTGCCATTCGTCGGTATTTTCCCTGGACGGCAGCGTGCTTTCCGGGCCGGCGCCGCGGCCGCTTGACCGTTACATGACGAAAATCGAAAACGGCAAGCTCCTCCTTGGCGGGCTGGTCGAAGTTCGGGACCAGAAATCATGAAGTGGAAGGAGCGCGCGCAGATCTGGCTCGATCACCGCACGGGGATCGAGACGGCCGTTCGTAATTTTCTTTACGAACAGATTCCCGCATCCAGCGGCTGGCATCAGGTGTTCGGCAGCGTGGCGCTCTTCCTGTTTCTGTTGCAAGTTTTCACCGGCGCGCTTTTGGCCTTCAACTACGCTCCCACGCCCGGTGATGCCTACAACAGCCTGCGCTACATCATGGCCGAAGTCACGGGTGGGCGCCTGATGCGCGGCCTGCACCACTGGGGCGCCAGCATGATGATTGTCGTGGTCGTGCTCCACATGACCCAGGTCTTCCTCTACGGCGCATACAAGAAACCGCGCGAGGCCACCTGGATTGCCGGAGTTTTTCTGCTGCTGCTGACGCTGGCCTACGGCCTCACCGGATACCTGCTGCCTTGGGACAATCGCGCCTATTGGGGCACGGTAGTCACCACGCAAATCGCCGCCCAAGCTCCGTTAGTGGGTCCCTACCTGCTGCGCTTGTTAGGAAGCCAGGGCGATGTCGGCGTCGTTACATTCGCGCGTTTCTATGGACTGCACGTGCTGCTACTGCCGCCGGCCACCGTCCTGCTGATCGTCCTTCATGTCTACCTCGTGCGCAAGCACGGCGTGGCGCCGGCGCCCGGTGACGACGCGCGGCCGCCGAAAAAGTTCTTCCCCGAGCAAGCGTTTCGCGACACGGTAGCGATCTTCATCGCATTTGTGATCTTGTTTGTGATGGCGGTGGCCGTGCGCGTGCCGCTCGAACAGCTTGCCGATCCCACGGACACCACGTACATCCCGCGGCCCGAATGGTACTTCCTGTTTCTCTTCCAGACACTCAAGCTTTTCAGTGGTCCCTTCGAAGTAGTCGGCAGCGTGGTGCTGCCCACGCTCGCGATTCTCCTGCTCGTGCTGGTGCCATTCATTGACCGCGGCAAAATGCGCAAAGTGACCCAGCGGACCTTCGCCGCGGCCGTCATGTGTCTGGCCGCGATCGGCTGGACCAGCTTGACCGTGACCGCCATAGTGACGACGCCCAAACCGGCACTCGCGGCGCAGATTGATTTCTCGCAGCCCACCGGCTGGCTGGAACTCTCACCAATAGAAATGGCGGGCATTGGTTATTTCCGCCAGGAGAACTGCACCAGTTGCCACACCGTCGGTGACGGTAAACCCAAGATCGGCCCGGATCTCGCCGGCTCCGCGATCCATAAAACCGGAGCCTGGATGATCCAGCATTTCAAACGTCCCTCCGCCATGGTGCCGGGCAGCGCTATGCCGCCCATCCAGTTGAGCGATGCGCAGCTCAACACGCTGGCCGCGTTTTTGCTGAAACTGAATCCGCAGAATGCCGTCGCGCTGCAGTCCGCCCCCGAATTTGCCGTGGAGGGCGCGCTGATTTATCAGAAGAGCCAGTGCGGCTCATGTCACCTGGTGAATGGAGTGGGCGTGAAGCTGGGGCCGCCGCTCAATGGCCTGAAGCGCCGCCGCACCGAACCCTGGGTGGAGCAGCATTTCCGGGATCCGCAATCTCTCTCCCCCGGCAGTATCATGCCGCCCTACAGGTTCACGCCGTCGGAGATGCAGAAGCTGGTGTCGTACTTGTTCGTGCTGCCGGAGTAGGCAACGTGGGTCAGGCCTTCGGCCTGCCGGAGTGCTGAGACTCCAGGGGCGTTACCCGTCAAGGCGCGATGACTCCCCGAATTACGTCATCCGGCCGGGACTGCATTGCTGTACCCTTGGTAGGAGATCGCTCATGGTGAAAACTACCCTTCTTGTCTGCAGCAAGGCCAGTTTCCTCGCCGCCGTTCTTTGCTGCGGACTGGCTCCGGCCCAGAGTTCTTTGAGCGTCGCTTCCCAGATCGTCGCCAGCGCGAACGGCTTCCTGAATTCGCTGGATGAGGGACAGCGGTCGAAGGTGCTGTTCGAGTTCAACGACGCGGCGCAACGGATGAGGTGGTCGAACCTGCCCACGACGATGGTGCCGCGGGCGGGGCTGAAGATGGGTGATCTGAGCGGCCCGCAGAGGAAAGCGGCCATGGAACTGCTGGCCGCCACGCTGAGCAAGCGCGGTTATCAGAAAGTGCTCGCCATCGTCGAAGGCGACGAGGCACTAAGAGTAGCCAGCGGCGCGCGCGGTTCGATGTTCGGCCGCGACTTGTTCTACATTTCAATTCTGGGCAAGCCTTCCGTCAAAGACCCCTGGATGCTGCAGTTCGGCGGCCATCATCTGGCGCTGAATATTACCATGGTGGGCCTCGACGGTATTCTTACCCCCAGCCTCACGGCGGCACAGCCCGCTAAGTACACCGTCGACGGCAAGACCGTGCGCCCGCTCGGAGCAGAGAACGACAAGGCCTTCGCGCTGATTAATGCACTGGACGAAGGGCAGCGAAAGCAGGCGATTCTCAATTACAAGGTGGCCGACCTGGTTCTGGGGCCCGGGCAGGACGGAAAGACCATTCAGCCGGAGGGCATCAAGTCTTCTGCGATGAACGCCACCGAGCAGGCAATGCTGCTGGACCTGGTGGGCGAGTGGGCGGGGATTATCAACGAACAGGCAGCGCCGGCGCGTATGGCGGAAATCAAGGCGAATCTGTCCGAGACGTGGTTCGCATGGAGCGGACCCACCACCAACGGGATGCCGGCGTATTACCGGATTCAAGGACCCACCGTGGTCATCGAGTACGCGCCGCAGCCGCTTGGGGGAGACCCCACGATGCACATCCATACCATCTACCGGGATCCGACGAACGATTACGGGAAGAAGTCGGTCCGGCATTGAGCGCCGTGACGATGAGACGAATCGCAGTGTGCACGCTGCTCGCGCTGATTCTCGTTAGAAGCGCGGCCGCGCACCGGCTGGACGAGTATTTGCAGGCCACCCTGATAGGAGTGACGCCGGACGGCATTGACCTGGACATCCATTTGACGCCTGGGGTTGCCATGCTGCCGGTCTGGATGGCTGTGATCGACCAGGATCGCGACGGACGGATTTCCCCGGCGGAAGAGCGGGCCTATGTGGGTCGAGTGGTGCGGGAGGTGGAACTGCGAGTAGATGGGATGCCGGCGCCCTTGTCGGTGATCGAGAGCCGCTTTCCGCCGCTCGCAGCCATGCGCGAAGGTTTGGGCACGATCTCGATAAAACTGCGCTCGGCGCGCAGCGGGCACGAGTTGCGTTTCGAAAATCGGCATCTGCCGCAAGTCAGCGTCTACCTGGTGAATTGCCTTGCCGCTCCCTCGGACGGGCTTGTAGTGAGGCGGCAGGCGCGGGACCAGGCCCAGAGGTTGATTGAATTCGAGTATTCTTTCGCCGCGCGGGCGGCACCAGAACCGCAAGCGGCGTGGGTCGCGCTGGGGCCATTCTGGCCGGCTGCGATCGGGATGCTGCTGCTGGCCCGGATGGCGTTACTTCTTTACAGAGCGAAACACGCCGTATCCTAAGACCTTACCGCCCGTCGAATTAAATCGCGTGCTTTGCGGCAGGCAAACCAGCCCCCCCAACGGGCGTGGTGACGACTGGATTGTTGAAGGCCGCGATCATCGGGCGCGCTGCCGCAATCGTCTTCTGAACCACCGGCAGGGAGAGCGAAGCGTCGTGACTCGCCTTATCGTCCCAGACCTCGGTGACCCAGATGCCATCGTCATCCGCTGCATCCCGGGCAATGATGTAGCTCAAGCAACCCGGCATCGCGGCCGTCCCCTGCAGCAGCAGCGAGATGAGCTCCTCCCGCTTGCCCGCCGCGGCCACCATCTTTACGATCAGCCCGTACATCGGCCTCTTCTCCTCCGGAGCCGCCCAGGCGATGCTGCCCAGCACCAATGCGGCGCCGCCCAGTATTTGCCTTCGCGGCCACTCCATTTTCTGGATCATATCAACGCTGAAAAACGTGCCGGACTCTGACGACCCCTCTACGCTCCGCCCGGGAGACTGGCTACGCCCGCTTTCCTTCGCGCCGGATCCCCTCGGCAATCCACATCCGGAGTTGTGTTTGATAGCCTACCGACTTCGCCGCCGCGATGTGCTTGGCCGCGGCGATCTGTTCGGGAGCCAAGCGAAGGGAAATCGGAGACTTTGCGCGGCCGTGGCGGGCGCGAATCTTACCGGCCAACGCGAGCGCCGGTTTGGCCCGAGAAGCCCCGGGCAGCTCGTCCCACACACCCGCGACAGAGTGGCTCTCGAAATACTCCGCCGCCTCTTGGTCGGTTCGAAACGTCGGGATTGGCGACTTTGCGGGAGAAAGTTTCTTCTTCATCTGCTCTACCTACTTTCGGCGAAATAGCCGCCGTTCGCTCAGGTCCATGTCCCGGGCTGTGATCACTCTCACCACACCCCGGGGCAATCGCCGAAACACGACGAAAGCCAGGCGGCCGTCCAGCGTTTCGCCCAACGCTATGTATCGCTTCTGACGCGCTCGCCTGACCTTGTGGTCACCGGCGAAAACCTCTTCCACTTCTTCCGGCGTGAACTCGTGCCGCTCGATATGGGAGATGTTGTCATCGTCCCACTCAAAAGCCGGAAAGGATCACACCAATATCGTATCAGGTTGTATATACGAAACACTACCCTCCAGAGCCCCGTCTTTCACACGGCCGTCCAGTCGGTGTAGCCTGTTTTTGTGGGCAAAGAAGAAGCCGCCGAGTTGCTCTCCATCGGGGGTCATGAGGTTCGTGTCACCCACCCCGAAAAGCTGTATTTTTCCAAGCAGACGAAGGTCTCGAAACTCGACCTCGTTCGTTACTATCTATCCGTGGCGTCGGGTGCTCTGGCCGGCATCCGGGATCGTCCCATCGTGCTCAAGCGTTTCGTCAACGGCGCCGACGCCGAAGCGTTCTATCAGAAGCGTGCGCCCGTCGAGCGGCCTGCCTGGCTGCGAACCGTCACGCTGTCGTTTCCTTCCGGCCGCACCGCCGAGGAGGTCGTGGTCGATGATGCCGCGGGGCTCGCCTGGATCGTCAACCTGGGCTGCATCGAGCTGCACCCCCACCCCGTGCGCTCCGCTGATCTCAATCACCCCGACGAGTTGCGCGTCGATCTCGACCCCGGCCCCGGCGTCGAGTGGCCCGATGTCCGCACTGTCGCTCTCGAAGTCAAATCGTTTCTAGAGGACATGGGCCTTCGCGGCTGGCCCAAAACCAGCGGTTCACGCGGGATGCACGTCAATGTCCGCATCGAAGCACGCTGGACCTTCAGCGAGGTGCGCCGAGCGGCCGTCGCTTTGTCGCGTGCCGTCGAGCGGCGCGTGCCTGCCCTCGCCAGTTCGAAATGGTGGAAAGAGGAGCGCCACGGCGTTTTCCTCGACTATAACCAGAACGCCAAGGATCGCACGACCTGCTCGGCTTATTCCGTGCGCCCGCTCCCCGATGCCCGCGTGTCCACGCCGCTTCACTGGCACGAGGTTCCCGACTGCGAGCCGGCCGATTTCACCATTCTCACCGTGCCCGGGCGTTTCAAACAGATCGGCGATCCCCACGCCGGCATGGACGCCGCGCCAGGCTCGCTCGAAAACCTGCTCGACTTGGCCGCTAAAGACGAAGCCGCCGGACTCGCCGACGCGCCCTGGCCCCCGCATTTTCGCAAGATGGAAGGCGAATCGCCGCGCGTGGCGCCGTCGCGCGCCAGGTCCGCCACAAAGTCGCGCGTGAAGATGCCTCTCCTCGTCGTGGCGAACTCCCCGGATAAAAAGGCCGCCCTGTCGGGCCTGGAAAGATGGAAAGACAAACATCCGGAAGTGACCGCCCTTCTCGCCGTCGACGACATCCTGGTCGATTCCATGCGAGGCCGCTCCTCCACCTGGACCCGCATCCGCGTGAACCTGCGCCATGTGCCCGAAGCGCTGCGCCCGCCGCAGGAAACGCCCGACCCGGATGACGACCCCACCCGCGAATGGCGTCAATGGCGCGGCAAGCGTGCTTAGCACGTGCGGCGTTGCTTCAGCGACTGGCGAAAATCTCCGCCAGCTCCAGCGGTGGAACCACTTCGAGCTGCGCATACGTGCACTCGCCGGGTTTTTTGTCCGTCCGCCACCTTCGAAACTGCGCCATGTGACGGAAGCGATCGCCCTGCATGTGCTCGTACGCCACTTCAACCACCAGTTCAGGTCGCAGCGGTTCCCAGGACAGATCCTTCCCTTGGCTCCAGCGGCTCTGGCCACCCGGCAGGCGATGCCCGGCTTCCCCTTCTGTGGATGCATACTCCGCCCACTGCTTCCAAGGATGATTCGCGAGCGCGTCCTGGCGATAGGGCGCGAGGAATTCTACCAGCTCCACGCGCCTCTCGCCGGAGAAGCTGGCACAGACGCCGACATGCTGCAGGGCGCCGGAATTATCGAAAAGGCCAAGCAGCAATGAGCCGACAGCCGTGCGCTCGCCTTTCTTGTACCACCGAAACCCGGCGACTACGCAGTCGCAATCGCGCTCGTGTTTCACCTTGAGCATCACCCGCTTGTTCGGCTCGTAGGTCCCGGCCATCGGCTTGGCCATCACGCCGTCCAGCCCCGCTCCCTCGAAGCGTCGAAACCAATCCGACGCTATACTCGATTCCCGGGTTGCCGGCGTCAGATGAACCGGCGGTGCCGCCGATGCGAGCAACGCTTCCAGCTCCCGTCGTCGCTTTTCAAAAGTTTCCCCCCGTAGATCCCGATCGCCCTCTGCCAGGAGGTCGAAGAACACAATGGATGCCGGGATTTGTTTGGACAGAAGCTTCACCCGCGACTCCGCCGGATGAAGCCGGAGCTGCAGTGCCTCGAAGTCCAGCCCCCCATTCTTCGCAATGACGATTTCGCCGTCCAGCACGCAACGCGCCGGCAACTGCGCCCGCAACGTCTCCACCACCTCGGGAAAGTAGCGGTTCAGCGGCTTTTCATCGCGGCTCTGGATGAGGATCTCATCCCCGTCGCGGAACACCAACGCGCGAAACCCGTCCCACTTCGGTTCGAAAATCCATGTTGCGCCGGCGGGTAAATCGTCTACTCGCTTGGCGAGCATCGGCAGAATCGGCGGATTAACGGGAAGATCCACGCCTCATGTTATCAGCGGCTACGCCTCAGCAGCAGGCAGCCCCCGATGAACGAGAAGATCCCCACAACGGCGGCGAGTGCCATACCCGCCCAAAGAGCGGCGCCGCCGCCGCCCTCCTGCGACGCAACCGTAAAAAAGTGATGCACTGCATGTACCAGGTGCAATGTGGTGAGCAGCACCGCCACTCCGCTCACGATATTCAGAATTCGCATCGTCATCTCCCTCAGCGCTGCCCCTCTTGATAGAGCCTGATCATGTTTCCCGCACGATCGCGGAACGTAGCAATCCAGCAAGAGCTCCCTGGCGAGTCGTGGTGCACGGGTTCCACCACCGTGCCGCCGTGGGCCGCAACCTGAGCGAGAGTGGCATCGATGCTATCGACCCAGATGGAGGGCAATAGGCCTCGCTCCCCCGAGATCTCTCGATCCGTGACCCAGGCGCCGCTGATGTTCCCCGTTGCGTCGTCAAAGCTCGGACGACTGGTGTCTCGATGCCGGATGTTCCAGCCGAATACTCTTTCGTAGAATGCCGCCGACTGTTGCACGTCAACGGCGGGAATCTCCAGGTAGCACAGCCGCGGCCGGCGTAGCATCGCGAGCCGGTAGGCCGCCTGCGCAACCGTGGCGCCCCATTCGTCCGGACTCAGATCGCGAGCGTGCCGCGAAAACAGCCAGTGGTGCCCATCCAGATCCTCGGCGGCATACTGGAGTTCGCCATAGACGGTCTCGTGAAGATCCTCCACCAGTTTGGCGCCCGCCGCTTTCGCCCGGTGGAAGTGCGCTTCCAGGTCGTCCACGAACACCGTCAGGCTCTGCGTTCCGAAGCCGAGCTTCGCCGGGCTCGCGCTGCCCTGTTCCGCCTGTTTCAGCATGATCCAGGCGTTGCCCAGATGCACTTGCGCCCCGCTGGTCGGATTGCCATAGCGGTAGTGCTCCATGAACCCGAAAGTCTTGGTGAGCCAGGCAATGGCTTTGTGAATGTCTTGATACCTCACGTGCGGCAGCACCGTATCCGTTGGCACCGAGCGGTTCTCCATTCCGCTGATCTCCTCTCGTTGTGACCTACGCATGGTAATGAAAACGGCCCGGCGATGTATTGTAAAAAAGCGTCAACCTGCGGACACTTTCAACGGAACGTGATTGCGCTCGCCGGTCGGGCTGGGCCGGTACGCCGATGGCGCCATTCCCGTCAAGGCGCGAAAGTCGTGAATGAGGTGGGCCTGATCGGTGTAGCCGTGTGCCGCGGCAAGCGCCGCCCAATCCACCGGGCTGTCTGCCTTCATCGATCGCAGAACGCGTTGCAGTCGGCGCACGCGTGAAAATCGCTTCGGCCCCAGACCCACGTGCTGGTGAAAGCGCCGCACCAGCGTCTTCGGTAACAGCCCCACGCGCGACGTCACCTCGGAGATGGAGTTGCCGCGTTCCAACCCGCGGGCCGCCGCCTGGATCGCGGGGTCAGGTTGCCGCGAACTGGCCAGGTGTTCGAGGAGCACGGTTTCCAGCACTTGAAGTTTCGCCTTCACCGTGCGCGCCTCCAGCAGCCGTTCGCGGAGCACCGCGCCGTCCCGCCCCCAGAGTTGATCGAGCTCCACCATCTGATTGCAGGTCTCGCTTAGTGGCAAAGGAAAGAACGCAGCCACCGCGCCCAGCTTGAAATCCACTCTCACCAGGCAACGCTGCTCCTTCGTGTCGATCACCGCGGACTGCGAACGCGGGCCGAACAGCGTTGCGCCATGCGTCCGGTGGACAGCCGCGCAATCCGGCCCGCTGTATGTGCGGAACTCGTCCTCGTGGAGATTCACCAGCAAGTGGGTTCGGCCGGTGGGCAGCATGCGCTCAAACGCAGCCGGAATTTCACCCTCCTGGTAGTGGAGACATGTGACCAATGACGCCAGGGCCGGCGCGTGTGGACGTGCGTTCACAGCGGACACGACCAGCAGCATATCACTCTACGATCGAGTGTGGCGCCGGCCGCCCGCCGCTCGCCGCCCGCCGCTCGCCGGGTCCCGCCCCTATCTGGCCGCCGCTCCTGCCCCCAGCCTCAGTTCCAGCTCTGCGATCCGCTTCTGCAGCGGCGAGGGCGGCGGATCGAGCGCGGCGGCTTGTTTCAGATACCGCAGCAAATCTTTTCCCTTATCCGACGGCAGTTCCAGCCGCGTCCCGCGGTGCAGCACGTACACCTGGTCGCCTTCGATCACCAGGCACCCCACCTTTCCAATGCCGTCATATACTCGCGACAGTCCGATATCGATCAGGATCACCTTGCGGTCGAAACGCGGCGTGATGGCAGCGTCCGCATACGTGTGCCCCAGGACAATCCGTTCCACGCCGAAATTCTTGCGAATCTTTTCCACCAGCGGCTCGAGGGAAACGTCTCCGGTGGACAGCCCCCGGTACCACAGCGGCCCGTCCGGGTCCTTCACGATGCCGCCCTCCAGCTTCGCCGGGTCGCCTTTCAACTCTTGCCGCACCCTCTCGTTCATCTCGCGGATCTTGGTGGAGGCGTACTTCGCGCTGATGCCTCCGTGCAGAAACAGGCTGTCGTTGATCTTGATCACGGTGTCATGGCTCACAATCCACTTGCCGTAGTATCCATCCGGACTGAATAGCATCCTGTGCTCGGCATAGCCCGGCGGGTGCGCCCCGTCCGGCGGATGCTTCTTCTCGTAATCCTCGTCGCGATACGACGCAAATTCCCCCGCCGAAGTGTATCGCAGGTCGCCATAGACGTTCATGGCTTCGTGATTGCCGATCAGCGCGTGTACGTAGCCACCGGCCTCTTCCGCCTGCTTTTCCAGACGCATCAGCAGGTCCATCGCCTTGCGGGAGTCGGGCCCGCGGTCCAGGACGTCGCCGTTCTGCACCAGGTGCGTCTTCCCGCCCGCCCAGTTCAATTGATCGTCAATCAGTCCGGCCGTCTTCAGTACCGCCACCAGTTGGTCGTAGTCGCCGTGTACGTCGCCCACCGCCACGATCCGCCCCACGCCTTCCCAGGTCCCCGGCTGCTCTTTGGAACGGTTGCGGCCGCGCTCCGCCGCCGGAAAAAACGCCAATCGTGCGCGCTGGGAATGGAATACCCCCGGACTGGGGGTGAAGTTATCTCCTTGCGTCGCCGCGCCGGGCCAAGGGGCTCCACTCGCGGCGTGGCTCAGCATCATGGCGGAAGCGCATAAAACTGCGAGAGATCTCATCGGATTCCTCCTTCGCTCCGGCGTCGATGACTCCCGGATTAACGTGAACTACCACTGTAAACCAAAACGGACCGTAGAACTGTCGTACTGTACCTGGTTTGTTCTGATTCCGGAACAAAGTTCTTGAATGGGGCTATAAACTCTGGTAAAAACCTGAATAGAGCTTCTAAAACCGCTGTTCTGTTCTGCATGTGGAACAGGATTAGGTCGAAAAAAAGGAGCAATTAGATTAAGCGCCACGGCCCGTTTCAACAGGTAGATCATTTGAAGGCCGGCGCGCAGGTTGCGTCACTCGGAGGGCAGATGCCGATTCGGATTTTACTCATTTACCGTTACCCCTTATTGTTCCAGGCGTTCAAAGCGCTCATGGAAGGGGAAGGTTTCCGCGTCATGGGTCACCAGGATAACCACGACGCCGTGCCGTTCGCCCAGCAATTCCAGCCCGATATCGTGATCGTCGATTTTGAGACGCCCGGCTCTAACGGTTGCGATTGCGCCCGCCAGATCCTCCAGGCCAGTCCGGCCACGCGTATCATTATGTTGAGCAAGCACACCGAAGAATTTCGCGTGCGCGAAGCGCTGGAACTCGGCGTTCGCGGTTACGTGCTCAAGACGCGCACCGCCGACGAACTGCTGCGCTGCATTCAGGAAGTCGCCCAGGGCCGCACTTACTTCTCGCCGGAGATTGCCCACACCGTGGCCCGCCTGGTGTTGGAGCCTTACAGCTATGGCGCCACGCGGCGTATCAGCGAGTTAACCGACCGCGAACGCCAGGTAGTCACCTTGATCGCCGAGGGCCATTCCACCAAGGAAGTCGCCGCCCGCCTCGGCATTAGCGTGAAAACCGCCGACTGCCACCGCACCCGCATTATGGACAAACTTAATGTCCACCAGACCGCCAACTTGGTCCGCTACGCGATCCGCCAGGGCTTCGTAGAGGCCTGATTCGCTCCATCTCTCCCCCCGCGCGGCAGTCACACCTTCCCTGCCGCGCGTAAATTCATCCTCCGATTTCCGGAATTCACGCCTGCCGCGCCTATTTTTCCGAAATCGCGTCTGGGGGCCTGTAGTCAGGCATCGCTTACCCTGTTTTGTAGGATAATCCTAGGCCTTCCGTCGGCTCCTCCTTGCCTACAATAAGGAGGCGGTAATCGAAAATGAAGTTGGTTACCCTGAAAACCATGAGAATTGTTGTAACTTCGCGCTACGCTGTCTTGAGGAAAACATGAATTTAACGAAAATTCTAGAAGACTTGCGCCGGGAGCGGGCGCAGATTGATGAGGCTATTTTGAGCCTTGAACGGCTGGCCGCCGGGAGCGGGCCACGCCGCGGACGCCCACCCGCCTGGCTCAAAGACCAGAAAACCCGGGGCCGCGCGCCCCACTTGAAGGAATCCGCCAAATCCGTATCCGGCAGTTGACTCTGTTCGCCTGCGCTTACGCCCCAATCCGGCGCTTCGCCCCTACCCCGCTAGGGCCCGCACTCTACTTCTGTCGCATTAAAATCTTGAGCTTACAGGGATCTTTTCGCAGTATAATAATATCGAAAAGCGCGAGAGTTTTTAGATCGCGCACCCACGTTGCCCTATGATGAAGGCGGTTCTCAAAACCCTTGCGATTAGTTTCGGCGGCGGCCTTGCCTTGGGGGCTGGAATCCGGCTGACGCAGGGTCCTGCCAGAACCCGGCGGGAAGAACCGCCTGTCGATCTGAACCCGCTGTTGACCCGTCTCCAAAGTGTGGAAAACCGGATGGTCGAAATGGAGGCCGTTGAGCCAACGGCCTCCACGATCTCCGGAGAGACCCTTGCGGCGTTCGAATCCAAACTAGCCGCCCAGCTTGGGGACGTAGAACAATTGCGCGGCGAGGTGGACGTTATCGATCGGCGCGTGGACCAGTTGGACGCGCAGATCCCGGCCATCGTTCAATCTACAGTCGACAATCGCTTCGACGGCGTGCAGCACAAGCTGCAGCAGGATTTCGACGAAGCGCGCAGCCGCTCCATGGCGGCCTTTGTCGAGACTTTGCAGAGCCGCATGGTGGAGATTCCGGCCATCGTGCAATCCACCGTCGACGTCCGCTTTCGCGACGTGCAGCAGAAGCTGCAGCAGGATTTCGACGAAGCGCAGAGCCGCTCCATGGCGGCTTTCGTCGACACGCTGCAGACGCGCGTGGTGAACCGGATCAATACCCTCGAGACGAATCTCGCCGATCAGTCCGAGGCCATCGGGAAATTGCGCGATACCTCGCTGCGAACCGATGAAAACCTGCAGAAAATGCTGGTGGGCATCGAACGGCTCGTCGACCAGAGTCGCGCGCCACAGCCTGCCGCGCCGGCTCCCCAGGCTCCCGCTCCCGAGCTTGCTCCCGAGCCACGGGTGGTGGTCCGGATAGAGGACTCAGGCGAGCCGCAAAAACTGGCCGCGCATCTGACTCAGGTGCGGGACGGCGCCGTGCAGCATGTGGAGGAGGGTCCGGGCCTTCCTGAGCCGGAGCCCGTTCTGGTTTCCGCGTCAAGGGTTGCTGTCGAGACAGCTCCGGAGCGCGTGGCCGCATCCGCCGTGGCTGTGGCTGAACCCCATCCTGC
>Ga0335079_10005116_pt1 | contig 15051 bp, 8 predicted proteins | sample Lox_Sample_33_FD_206719 | JGI IMG/M metagenome (GOLD analysis project Ga0335079, IMG submission 206719) | Soil microbial communities from Loxahatchee National Wildlife Refuge, Florida, United States - Lox_Sample_3.3 | ecosystem: Environmental > Terrestrial > Soil > Wetlands | place: USA: Florida...
AAATCCAAGCAGCAGCGAAAGGATAACGGTTGTGCCTGCATAGCCTAATGAATTCAAGGCGGCATTAATCGGCGGAACATAAAACAACGAGTTATTACGATTGACAAATAACTCGGTATAATAATCAGTGGTCAAGCCATAGTGGACTGGTGTTTGCTGACCGCGGTCGGCGTCGAGGCGGGAAACAGAACGAAGAGGCAGAGCAAGCATGGGCACTACGAAAAACACAAAGAGCAAAACGCAAAATGAAAAGACAAAGATTCTTTCACGAGTGGTTTTGGCTTTGTGCCGATAGGCGGAGCGCGGCGCAGATTGAACCGTGACGCGAGTCGAAAGACGAGTGTATAGAATCGAAAAAGCCAAAGTACAAAGCAATTGAATGAATGCAAGCAAAGCGGCCAATGGGAGATTTAACATTTGCAGCGCTTGAATATAAATCTCCACTTCGAGCGTGGCAAAGATCGGGCCGCCAAGCAAAAGGATGACGCCAAAGCTGGTGAAGTCGAACAGAAAGACCAGCAACGATGCGGCGAATATCGAAGGACGCAGCAACGGCAACGTCACATTCCACCAGACGCGGCGTTCATTCGCGCCGAGCGAACGCGCAGCTTGTTCCAACTTGGGATCAAGCCTGGAAAGCGCGTTACTGACAATGCGAATCACAATCGTCGTGTTGTAAAAAACATGAGCAAGCAAGATCGCACCCAATGTGCCGACAAATTGAATCGGCGGACTGCTTAATGAAAATATGTGGATCAACGCGAGATTGATCCAACCGCGCGGACCGAGCAATGCGTTGAACCCCGCCGCGACCACAACCGTCGGCAACATAAACGGAACCGTGGTCAGCGCGCGCAGAAGCGACTTGCCGCGAAAATCAAAATGGGCAAAGAGATACGCGGACGGCAAGCCGACGATCAGTGTGAGAATGGTCGATAAGATTGCTTCGTAAAAAGTAAATCCCAAAACAGAAGAAGCAAGTTGAATGTTGCCTGTTTTGAGAGTCTCGATATTCAGTCCAAAGGCAAGAATGCGGAAGAACGGATAAAAGAATAACACGCCGAGAAAAGTCAGCGGTGCAAGCCAGAGGAGGAGACGAGGGAAACCAATTGATTTCATTGATATTTGTAGGGGCACAGCGACGCTGTACCCCTACATTGTTTAATGTAATACCGCATTAGTCCAGGCTTGGATCCAGGCGTCATGGTTCTTGGCAATATCATCTGCGCTGAGCGCGGCGGGCTGGGATGGGATCGGAGCAAAATTGGTAAACGCATCAGGTAAAGAAATATTCGATGCGACGGGATAGACCGCCATCTGCCCTGGAACATCAGCTTGGAACGACGGGCTCAACATAAAGTCAACAAATTTTTGTGCGAGAGCGAGATGCTGAGTCCCTTTGAGGATGCCGACAAATTCAATTTGATGGAAGCAGGTATCGGGTCCGACTACCGCCGCGACGGAAGCTTCCGCAATCGGTGTTGAAGCCGACATCACTTCGTAAGCCGGATCGGTCGCGTACGAAACGACCAGCGCCTGCGTGCCCTGGCCGGATCCGCCGGTGAAGTTGGTGTAATACGCCGTTTCCCAGCCATCAACAGTTACGAGACCATTGGCGCGCAGTTGTTTCCAATAACCCAGATAACCGGGGTCGCCAAAATGTTTAATGGTGGCCAGCAAAAAGTCGAGACCCGGAGACGAGGTGGCTGGATTTTCCATCACGAGCAAGCCTTTATATTCCGGCTTGGTCAAATCTTCAAGGCTTTGCGGCGCGGACAGATTATGCGTGCTGAAATATGTTTTATCATAAACCACGCAGACGTACCCATGATCCACCGGCAAGGCGTTGTTGGATGAATCAAGTTGAAACTCGGTGGGAATATTTTTCAGCGCGGGCGAAGCGTACGGTTCGTAAATCCCCGCATCCAGCGCCTCGGAAAGCAGCGTGTTATCCACGCCATAAAGCACATCCGCCAGCGGCGCGCTTTTGGAAAGGATGGCTTTGTTGAGCATCTCGCCCGCATCGCCGCCTTTGACAAAAGTCACTTTTACATTATTGGCTTGCTCAAAAGCCTGGATGACATTATCGCTCACGGCAAATGAGTCATGGGTCATCACAGTGAGGCTTTGCGGGCCAGTTGGTTTTGGCGCACAGGAGACAACTAGGACTGCTAAGATTACTAGGACGAACAAAAAACGTTTCATGGTTTTCCTTTCTACAAACGATGATGGTTGATCAGCAGCAATCCGGTTTCAATGCTGACTTCGGCGGCTGCATCGAGCATTTCATTGCTGATGCCGCGCGTTTTATCTGGATAAAGAGATTCATTGTTCAGCGGCCAGCGAAGTCCGTTCGTGCGGATGCCTTTGACTACGCCATTCCACGGGATGAGCGAAACAATATCTCCGGGTCTTCCCTCGACTTTGGATTGGTCGCGGCAAAAGAAAACTTCCTCCGCTCCATCATCGAGGCGGCAATCGAGCGTCGCAAGTCGAGAATCGGAGAGCAGGGAAATATTCCCCAGAGTCTGATCGAGACGTCCGCCTAACGCGCCGACAATCAAAATAGACGACGTTTTTTTTATCAGTGCGTGATTCAAAGCTAGTTCAAGATCAGTCTCGTTTTTATTGCGAGGATATTTAACGATTTTCGCATTGGCTTTTTGCAACTCCGCATCCGTAACGGAGTCGAGGTCGCCAATAATAAGATTTGGTTTCAATCCAAGTGCAAGAGCATGGCGCGTTCCGCCGTCCGCACAGATGATGTGATCATCCACGCTGATAATGGCACGGGCTCTTTCAATATCAGGCAATTCGCCATTGGCAAAGATGATGATGCGAGGCATATAAAACAAAAACCATCCTCAGCGGAGGATGGTTGGATTGAAGAGATGTTCCCTCCGCTGGTATTAACCAGATCAGGTAATGCGGGTCGAGCGTTGGACGCTCCTCTCAGCCTGTTGTTGCACAGGCTCCCCGTTCTATGAATTATATAATGACAAATATACTCTAAAGTCTTAGAATGTCAACCTTATCGCACCCGGCGTTTCCACTCTTCCTTCAATTCCAACTCGCGCGGGCTGAGTCCTGAATCAAGGGCAAGAAAATCAATCAAGAGTCGATTGAACTTGGCCGCCTCATCGATCATCGGGAAATGGCCTGAACCTTCCAGGTTAATTTGATGCATGTGTTGTGACAGAGACGCATCATTTTCAACGGGAGGAATGAGGATGGATGGATCATTCTGTCCATAGACCAGCAGGCAGGGAACTTCTGCATTGCGGAATTGCGTGAACAAACTATCAGCTCGAAAATTATTCATCGAGGCCGTGATCGCACGCGTGTCCGATCTGGATGCGTCGGAAAGCGCTAGGGTCGCCTCCGGCGTTCGACTTGAGAGCCAATCGACCAACTCAGACGTATTGGAGGTGCGAAGTTTGGCATTGACCGAGTTAAAGTCGAGGGGAGAATTGACTGCCATGATACGGTCGACACTGCGGGGCTGTTGGGCCGCGAAATAAAAACCGACCAGCGCGCCGAGCCCGTGTCCTACAATTGCAATTTTGCCGATGCCCATTTCATCTAGAAAGTGGCTGACCAGAGCAGCTTGTTGCTCAAGCGAATAACGGCCCTCATCATGAGAGGTATCGCCATAACCAAAAAGGTCGAGGGCATAGGCGCGGAACGAGGTGGATGCCATCTGCATCGATGCAATCCAATATCGCCACGATCCGACCCAGCCGTGCAGAAAAACGATAGGACGACCGCGCCCCAACGCTTCATAATGTACAATGGCCTGGTCGAGAATAATGGCACTCATGTTAATCGTTCATCACACCCGTTCCTGTTCGCAAAAATGGGAGAACAGCAGAGAGGAGGGTAGATCATTTTCCAAACCGAGATAGTATCGCTCTGACTCGCTCGGTCAACTCATCAGGCGCAAAGGGTTTCAGCAGGTATTCTTCCGCGCCTGCATCCAGGCCAGTCTGTATTTCGGATTCCTGTCCTTTGGCGGAAAGAAAAACCACCGGGATATCCTTCAGTTCAGGATTAGCTTTCATTACGCGGCAGGCGTCATATCCGGTCATGCGCGGCATACGGACATCCATTAGAATTAAATCGGGAAATTCACGCGAGGCCATCTGCACCGCTTCCTCGCCATTGTTTGCGGCAACGACCTCATAACCCGCGAACCGCAGAGTGAACGCAACCAGGTCGCGGATATCAGGTTCATCTTCGGCAATTAAAATTTTCGGCATTCGACACTCATTTATCCTTTTGAATAGGCAAAGTAAACGAGAAGGTACTCCCCTTACCCGGAAGTCCTTCACTCTTCATCCAAATTTTTCCATTGTGCATCTCAACCAACTGGCGCACAATCGGCAAACCCAAACCAGTGCCCGGCGTTGCCAATACCAGCGGGTGCTCACCACGATAGAAGCGTTCAAAGACACGCTCCTGATCGGCTGGGGCTATTCCCACGCCATCATCTGCCACATCCACTTGAACTTCGGTTCCATCCAACGCATGAATTCCCACTTGGATGGTTCCATTCTCAGGCGTGTAATGATAGGCATTGTCCACCAAATTATCAATCACCTGTCGAATGCGCTCTGCATCACCCATCACACGCGGTAAAGTTTTCGGCGCATCCAGGGAAATCGCCATGGGTTTGCCTTCCTCCTGGGAACGCCGCAGGGCATCACCGATGACATCCTCGACGATTTCGCGCAGATCAAGCGGCTGCGGAGTCAAGATCACACGTCCCGCCTCGATGCGTGAGATGTCAAGCAAATCATTAACCAGAATATTCAATCGGTCAATATTACCCTTAACGATATTCAGAAAGTGTGACTGGTTTTCATTCACTGCACCAGCCGCGCCCATCAATAACACATCCACATAACCCTTGATAGCGGTCATGGGGGTACGCAGTTCGTGACTCACCGTCGCAACAAACTCGGACTTCAAGCGGTCCACCTCGACCTCATGTGTAATATCACGAAAGATCGATACAGTGCCAAGGAAATCGTTTTGCAAGATAACTGGAGCGAGATGGATCAGGGCGATGCGTCCATCTCCTAATTCCAATTGTTCGGCGTATGTATCGCCGGATTGATAGGAGCTGGGCGATTGAGACCAATTGCGGATGGTCTCCATCCATGAAGAAGCCGCTCTGCCAAACAAACCCCCAAAATCTTCCAGCGGTTGATCTATTACGCGGTCTGCCTTGATATCAAGAATCTGTTGAATGGATGCATTCAAGAAGGTGATGCGATTATTGGGACCGGTCACCAATACTCCGTCTGCAACGGCCTCCAAGATGGCTTGCGAGCGGCTGGCTTCTTCCTGCTCCTTACGCAACATCGATCCGAGACGTTCTGCCTGGTCACGGATCAATTCGTAGAGATGGGCATTATTAATGGCAACCGCCACTTGGCTGGCAATGGCTTTCACAAGATTCAACGCATCCGGAGTGAAATAACGTTCCTCACGGCGGAACACCATCAATACGCCGATCACATCCTCAGCCACCAGTAAGGGGGCCACAATGGAACTTCGATGTTCGCGCGAACCGGATTCCGATTGCACCCAGCGCTTATCAGATTGCAAATTATCGATCAGGGCCGCTTCGCGATTCTGGACAACCCAGCCCGCCAGCCCTTCACCTACTTTCAAAGTAAAACCACGCCCACCCTGTTCCGCTCTATCCGAAAGATAACCGTAACCCGCACGATAATGCAATTGATTATCGTCAGGATGCAAAAGCATGATGGTACCCTGCTCCGCTCCAATGGCGTCATTAAGCAGGGACAACGTGCGATTGAGTGCGCGGTCGAGATCAAGGCTCGATGAAACTTCGGTGAGAATGCGCAAAAGGGTTTCTGTATTCTGTTGTTCCCGTTTCAACTGCGCAGTACGCTCGATGACGCGTTGTTCAAGTTCCTGAGCCAATCGTTGTGTCTCCGCAAAGAGGCGTCCGTTTTGAATTGCAACCACAGCCTGATTTGCCAGCGTGCTTAGGAGTTGAAGATCTTCGTCGGTATATGAATCGTCTTTATAGTTTTGGACTGAAAGCATTCCGATGGTTTTACTAGCCAGCATCAAAGGAACCGCAAGAATAGATAGAGGCGTTTCACGCTTATCGCCTTTCATCAACACCCCCATTTCAACCGCTTGTTTTGAGTTCGGCAAATTGAGCAGTTGATGGTTCATCATCACCTGACTGCTCAGTCCTTCCCCCAGAGGCGTACGCTTGTTGGACGTACGGATACCCTTGTCCAACAAGTAAACGCCTACCACTTCGCGCTTCTCTTCATCAAGCAGGCTGATGTTAAATGCCTCCACCGGCATCAGACGGCGAACTGCTTCATGGATCGCGGCATAGATTTCCTCCGGATCCAAACTGGTACTAATTAAGGAACTGGCCTGGTTAAGGATAGAGAATCGTTCCGCTGTTCTCACCGTGGATTGATATAGGCGAGCGTTTTCGAGCGCAATTGCCGCCTGGTTTGCAATCGTCCGCGCAAGCTCAATTTCCGTCAAGGTAAAGTGTCCTTCACCCACCATATGGGCAAAGAGCAAAGCGCGCAAATTGAGTCCGCTGACCATCGGCAAAACCAGCAAAGCGGTCGTATCGGTACCAACCAGATTCATAATCGGTCGGAGATCGGGTTCGACTGCGACATGTTCCGTGTTGAAGATTCCCAAGGATTCGCGCAACCGCTCAAAAAGTGGAGCATCCGGCAGAGTTTGCGGAAGTTCGTATATCGAATCGGGTATTGTCGATTTCCAAATCGCATGGCCGCCTTCAAACCATACCGTGGAAGTGCGATCGGCATTTAATGCCCGACGCAATTCTTCAGCTGTCAGGCGTAGGATTTGATCGGCATCCAACAAACCGCTCAGAGCCGACGAGAAGCGGTTGAGCAGTGCCAAGCGTTGGGAACGCTGATCCAAATCCGCGGCACGGTTGAGGCTCTCTTCAAACAATTTGGCGTTATCCAAAGCCGCGGCAGCCTGGCTGGCAAACGTCGAAGCCAGTTGAATTTGCTCGCGCGAATAGAAATAAGATTGCCATTTTTCCAACGCAATAACGCCGATCATTTCGCCTTTGGAAACCAACGGGATTCCCAGCCAGGAAAGATGTGGAGCCTCAACCGGTGGGAAGCGTGGGTCTTCGCGCACGTCAGGAACTGAAATGAACTGTCCACTCTTGATCATTTCGTTGAATAATGCGCTGTCGGCAACAGCCACCGTTAAACCGAGGCGTCTTTCAGAATCCGGGAAGCCGCGCACAGCGGTAACCGCCAGGCGCTCTTTATCGCGCAGCCAAAGCGTGGCAGTGTCGAAGGGCAAGACGGACACAAGTTGTTCGAGGAGAGAGGCGATGAGTTCATCCGAGCGCAGGTTGGATGTCATAATGGTGGCGACATCGTTGAGAGCCTGCAATTGGCCAGCGCGTTCCGTCATGGCGTGCACCAAGCGGACGTTTTCAATGGAGAGTGCCACTTGTTGAGATAGCGAAACAATCAAGTTTTCATCTTCAGCGCTAAAAGCGGCGGGCGTGTTGAAATTATCCAAGATAAGAATTCCGAGCATTCGATCGCTGACCACAATCGGGATCAGCAAACTGGATACGGGAAGTCGTCCGCCGGTTGCCTGACGGTAAAGACCGAGTTTCTCAGAAGACAACGCATAATCACGCGGGAAGTCAATCTCATCCACGCGCCGTGGTTTCCTGCTGGCAAAAATCACTCCCGGTAAAGCTTCACCCGCGCGATATGAAATTTGTGACATGCTGTTGTTATCTGCATAACCGGACACAGTATGAGGCATCAGCAGATTGCTTGGTTCATTGAACATCAAGACCGCGCCGGCGTGCGCCGCCGGTAATACGCGGCGACTGCTATCCAGCAAGGCTCGGATGATACTTTCGGGATCAAGTCCGCTGAGGCGGCGGCTGAAATCAAGCAAAAGGTCGACTTCCTGCAATCGACGACGTGTTTCATTGAGCAGGGAAATGTTTTGAAGAATAACCGAGGTCTGCCTGGAAATTTGGTAGTAGACCTGACGGTCTTCTTCTGTGAAATCCGCCATCGGTTCAGAACTGAGGGCCAGCATCGCCGCAATCGGCTTATTCTCCACAATGACTGGCAGACAAATAACACCTTTAGCGTGTAATTGGGACAGGAGTGGAACATCCCGCCATTCAGTGCTTTCGTCAAGGTTTGAGATGAGGATGGGCTCGCCGTTTTGCAATACGGTGCGCAATGGATTCCGCTGACCAAACAACGCTTCAGGATTTGTTGATCTCGGAATATTGCCCAAAACATGAAGCAGGCGAGGACCCTCAGTAACATTTTCCGCCACTAAGGAAGTGCTCATTGCCAATTGAGTGAGAGTTTCGCGGCCCAGCGCCATCAGTGCAGAGGAAGCGTCCAACTGTCGGCTGACCGATTCAGTAATAGCTAAACCGGCGCGCACGCGTTGAGCGCGGCGGTCCAGATTATGCAAGGAAATGGTCTGTTCCAAGTCTTTACGTAGCAGAATCGGCAAATCCTTTTGTGTAACGTTAATTAACCGCTGCTGACGCTGGATTCCGGAGGAAAGCGAGTCGATCCGATCTTTAAGATTATCGTATCGCCTTGCATTGCCAATGATCAATGCCGCCTGAGCAGCAAAGACTTCTACAGAATCAATGGTTGCCCGATCCGGGCGCAAGCCATTGCTGGGTTCATCCAGGCTGATCAATCCAAGAGGTTGGCCTTGCGCATCCTCCAATGGGATCAACAGGAAATCATCCGGATCCCAAGCATTCTGCTTATGCTGATCGCCGCGTACATACTCCGGCGCGTATACGTAATGTACTTCCGTCGGCAAAACAGGCGTTTGATCTGCCGGGATGTAATAGGAACGGCTGATTTTAAATTCAGGCTTCATTAATTGGAGAAGACCAGAATACGGTTGTTTACGCGCTAATAATTCATTTAAGGTTTCCTGAGGAATGCCAAGACCAACGACTCGCCGCAACAATCCACCTTCAGGCTCATAAATGCTGACCAAAACCACCTGAAATGGAGTCGAGTCTTTAATGCCTTGTGTAATGACCTCCAAAGATTCTTCCAGTGAAACATCGGGATTGATGGCATAGCTCGCATTAGACAATTGGACCAGCGTGTCTGCACGGCGGCGTAAGATTTCAGAATGCTGAAGTTCGTTCTGATATATCCACGCATTGCTCAACGCAATGGCGGCCTGAAATGCTAGAGCCTCCATGAATTCCAAAGCTTTTGCGCCGAAATGGGAAGGTTTTTCAGAATGAAGTTGGAGAAGCCCGATCGAACGTTTTTGATGGATCAGAGGAACGACCAGCGCAGAATGGATTCCCGCGTGCGGCGGAAAAAATCCTTCTTGATCGAAATCCGAAACGAGAAAGGATCGCGCCTTTTCAATGGCACTTCGTTCAAACGGAGATAACTCGACATTCGATGAACAACCGGTGGATTTGATCACATGCGGGTTATCTGCCTCCGACCCGGGATCGATAAGAAGAACCGAGCCACAATCAGCATCCAGCGAACGAACACTTTCATTGCGGAATATTTCAAGCAGGCGATTGAAATCCAGTGAAGCACTTAATTCACGGCTGACCCGCGCAATCGTAATCAACTGCTCTAATTGTTCGCGCAGTGTTTGGTCCGTTTGCGAACCAGCCCTGAGATTTTCAATTGCAGACGATAACTGTCCGGCGGCAGTTGATGCAATCTGCAAATCATAATCCGTGAAGAAGTCTGTTTTAATACTGCCCAGGATTAATTCCCCAATCGACTTGCCGTGTATGGCAAGCGGCAATACCATCATCGATTCCGTATGAAGATTTTCCACCAATGGCTTATAAGTGGAGAGCGCGCGCGGATCGAGACTCAGGCGACCCGTCATAAAAGACTGGCCCTCTGCGATGAATTGGTAATCATCATTCCCAACTTCAAATTTTACAAAGGCGATTAGAGCTTCCGGGCTGGCGCCGGCAATCGAGTCACGCTGCAAGTGCAGTTGACCATGCGTTTCGTCCAACAAAAGAACGGCGCCTGCATCCGCTTGAAATAGATGGGTCAATTCGTGAACGGAATATTTGAGCATTTCCTCCAATGTGCTTGATGAAACGGTCAGATTGACCATCCGCCTCAAAACATCCGAGCGTTGATTTCGAAGCCGGTTTTGTTGAATCAGCAAGCCATTCCCGATGATGGCTGCCGCTTGATTGGCGACAATATTCATCAATCGCACTTCGGAATCCGAGAAGGCGGCCGGGCCGCGGTGGTGATGGGAAACTTGAAAATATCCCAGCATATTTCCGCCTGCCTGCAAAGGCATCAGGGCAGAATCGCGCAGGCTGGCCGCCACTGCAATATCTGTCAATCCGAGCCGATGCCAATTTTCATCCAGCGACGCATCCAGTGTCAAAATCGGATTTCGCTCGCGCAGCAATGATTCCGCAGGACTGCCCGGCGCAATCGGAGCGCGATAAATTTCTACGATGTGAACAGGCAAACCGCGGAATGGCACCTGACCTTCCAATGTATGTTTGTTTTCATCGTAGATCAAAAAGCCGACCACGTCTACATCGAAAAGCGGTGCTACGCTATCCACCAGTTGAGCGAATAAATCCTTCGGATCTTGGATAGAGCCGGCCGCGTCCGCCAGATTGGCGAGTCCAGCCAATTCGGAGGAGCGGTGTTGTTCCTCTTCAAATAATATTGAATTACGCAACGCAACTGAGACCTGCCCAGAAACCAGTTGCAACAGATTTACATCCTGCTGAGTGAAAGCCGCACTGGACATTTGACCCGCCTCGATCAAACCGACCAGTTCCTTACCGGCAATCAAGGGCACACCAAGATAGGATTGAATTGCGCTGAATCCGCCGTCCAATTCTTGCCCAGACATGGAGCGGACATCCTTTATAAGAAGAAGTTCCCTATTCTTGATCAATCTTTCGGAAAACTTTCCAAACTGGCTTTGCGAGACGCGAACCAGTTGTGGCTTGGATGGATCCTCGGTTTGAAAATGATATGAAATAAAAGATTGCGTATCTACATCCCAGACTTTGATCTCCAGCAAATCAGCAGGGATGAGACGATTGAGATTCTCAAGAATGGAACACAGAACCGTTTCCAAGTCGAGGTTGGAGGCGACGACTTTACCGAAGTCGGAAATAATGCTTAAGATCGATGACGACGCGTCTGCGCCTTCAGTTGCAAGGGCAGGTGTCAATTCCACAGCGCGCACGGAAACCAGCATCTTTGGATACGGACCCGGCACTTGGAAGGAAGTCAGTTCAGCCAGTCTGCCATTCACGTTGACGCGCTTCTGGCTGGGTACGGCGCAAACATCCAAAAATTCTTCAGGAGGGCGCACGCGGCGCGCCAAGCGTTCGATATCCGCTACATCACCGTCCCGCAAAGCAAACCAGTCTCGGGCGCTCGTGTTTATAAACTCCACTCGTCCGCCGGTTTCTATCACAAGAACTGCTTCATTCGATTGATTAAAATCAGGAAGGACCAGGGTATCATTTTCGCTTCGTCCGGAAGAGGCGTGATTGGGAAACATGCGCACCAGAGCCCAGACCAGTGTGCCAAATACCAGTCCGGCAATGACCAGCCCGATGCCCAAATCCATGCCCGTGGACATTATAAAGAAACCTCTTATGCGGCCGTTAGCGCATCCTGCCGCCGAGCGTCAGCGGCAAGTTCTGTGATCTCGCGAATATCCGCGAACGATTGCTGACTGGGCGATACGATGCCAATCGACATGGTCATGAACAGCACCTTTCCCATTCCGCCATCAGCCTTGGGAGCCTGCATGAAGCCTTGTTGCCTGTCGATGAAGTTATAGTGGGTTTGGACCTCCGCCGCGAAACGTTCCTTGACTCTCTGCTTGATTTTTAGTGCGGCTTCATTGGTTGTGATTACAATGAAATTATCTCCGCCCGCCTGACCGATGAAATCATTTCGCGTGCCCACCTCGTCCACCACCTCACTGATGATCATCGCTGCAAAGCGCATCACATCATCGCCGGCCACAAAACCATACACATCCTTGAACGGATCAAAGTGGTTGACCCGCATATCGAGCAACGCCCAATCCTTTTCCCGAATGATGCGGCGCAACTGCTCTTCGATCAACCGTCCGGCGGGCAGGCCAGAACGCGGATCGGTGAGACTTTCGCGTTCCGATCTTCGGATGGCACCCTGCACACGCAGTTTCAATTCCTCGATATCGAACGGCTTGGTGATGTAATCGTCCGCGCCAAGTTCGAGTCCCTGCAACCGATCACTGCGTTCGTCCTTTTGAGTCAGGAATATCACGGGAATGTGGCTGGTGCGGGTGCTCGTCCGCAAATTACGGCAGACTTCGTAGCCATCGATGTCCGGCAACATGATATCAAGTACGATTAAATGTGGAAGCACATGCTTGGTTTTCTCCAGTGCATCGGAGCCGCGGTGGGCAAGATCCACTTCATACTCCATACCGGAGAAATAGATCTTGAGCATGTTGGCAATATCCACATCATCTTCTACAACAAGCAGTCGAGCCTTTCCCATAGAGCCTCCTCAAACACGCCGCATTTCCGCGGAATGTGCCCGCCGATTCGATTTAATCTGATGAGCGTTGCGGCGCACAGATTCAATTTGTTCTTCCGTCACTTCGCGCTCAAACGAGCGAAAACCGCTCAGGCGGAATCCGTGTTTCTCGGCAATGGCCGTAATCTCGTTCACACGTTCCAACGTAATATCCTTGCCAATCGTATAATCCTCAAAGCGGCCTTCCAAAGCCAGAGCCATGGTTTCAGCCATACAAGCATAGGCCTTGCCTTCGGGAAAACCAAAATCAAAATGAAAATTTACGGGGCCTGGCACATCTACCATTCCACCGTCAATCACTAATATATCATCTCTAGCCGCCGCCACCATTGCAGAAACATCGCGGGGACGGGCTACGTCGCAAACGACACTTCCCGGTTGCAAATGCTCCGGATGAATAATATCATGAATGGCGCTCGTTACCGTCAGGATCAACTGCGCTTCGGCGAGCAATTCCATCCTCGTGCTGACCACCAATTCGGCTCGCGCGTTGACCCTGAGTCGGTCGCGTAAGGCCCCGAGCTTTTTCTCATCCCTGGCGATCAGAATCAGGCGTTCCACGTCACCCGCCAACAGCTCCGCACAGACGCGGCCAATCGCACCCGTGGCGCCGACGACGGCCGCGGTTGCCCCACTTAAAGAAATATCCATCACTTTTGCCGCATCGCGGATGGCTTGAACTGCCAATGAAACGGTATATGAGTCTCCGGTTGTTACTGGGATGTCAAGCTGCTTCGCAATCGTGACCCCCGCGTCGCCCACCACCGAGGTGAACGCACCCAACCCCAAAAGCTGCGCGCCCAGCTGTTCAGCCATGCGCCCGGTTTGAATAATCTTACGATAAACCGTTCGCTCCGGCAACTCCATCATGCGTGCGGGCGTATATGGACAAGCTACAAACCAGCCTTTGACCTGCTTGCCGGTTGCAACCGAGGTGATCCCTTCGATCTCAGAAAGGTAAACCGGCGGAAAGAAGGTGGAAAAAAAATTGATCTGACCTTCTGTTAGAACTTTTCCAAGCAATGGATATTTGCGGCTGACATCACGTTTCGGGTCAATGGGATGGATGATAAAAGCAAAACTATCCATCACCAAGACTCCAATTCCCTATCTTTCCGGCGATGATACAACGCTTGATGTAAATTACCTGATTTGAAATGATGATGGTCGCTGTCTTCGTAACGCACATCGCGGTCAATCACGCGGCGTTCCTTCGAGGCGGCCAGGACTACATCCGATTCAATCATCCGCGAGGGATAAACGATCATCCCCGCACCGAGGCGGCAATTATGTCCCACAGCCCCGCCCATCACCGGACGGTTTGAAATGCTCAATTTCCCGTTCCCATCCATGGCTTTTAGAGCCGCCGGGACGAGATTGTAATCGGTGAAGGTGGAACCTGCACCGATGAACGTATTGCGTCCAACAACACACATTTGCAAACAGGTATTCTGCGCGATCATGCTGTTTTCCATGACGGTGGTCATGAACAACGCTGCCCGAAACGGCATGAATGTTCCATCTCCCACCACCGAAAGCATCAATTGCACGTCCTGCGAAACATTGACGTTGTTGCCGATGATGCAATTCTCGATCACCGCACCAGCGTTGACCGTGACATTATCACCGATGGTGGTCGGTCCATGGATGACCGCGCGCGGATCAATCACACAGTTCTTGCCAATCTTCACCAGTTCCGAAGATTCGAGCAACTGTCGTCCTTCATAAACTGCCTTACTGAGGATCCCTAACTTAAATCCCAAATCTTCGTTGAGACGTTTTTCAAAGCGCGCTCCGCGTCCGAATAAACCGAATACCACATCTGCGATGAAGATATGAACCCAAGAATCAATGGCAAGCAAAGAACGCAACGGCACATGAAAAAGCAGATCGCCGCTTTGATCCGCCATATAAGTCGGCACATGATAATAGCCGATCTCGCGCGATTGCATATCAATCACTAAAGGATCAACATCCGCCACCGGGCCATTGGGGTAATACCACAAGTCCGCAAGATAAATGCTCCCGGCCGGTGTGTAGGAGGTCGAAAGCGGCAAGGCATGTTCTTTGAAGGCCAGATCGTCCGCCGAAAAAGCCGCACGCACCGCGCGCCTGTGTTTTCTCGCCTCCGCCATAAAAGTCCGAATGTAGGGTTCGTCAAAGAACAGGTTGTCGCGGTAAACCAAAGTCGGCTCGCGGACGGGCGGCATGGGCATCCCTTTTTTTAATTCCATTTCGCGCGTCACATAAGGTGCCAGCAAATTTCTCTGCCACAGCCAAAGCGGTGCGTTCTGCAAACGAAGTTCGCGCGCTGGCTCGCAGAATGGCATTATGGCATTAGGTGCATGGAGGATGATTTTTAACATGAGACCATTAATTATAGTAGGGGTGGAATTCTACCCGC
>Ga0335079_10005117_pt1 | contig 15048 bp, 11 predicted proteins | sample Lox_Sample_33_FD_206719 | JGI IMG/M metagenome (GOLD analysis project Ga0335079, IMG submission 206719) | Soil microbial communities from Loxahatchee National Wildlife Refuge, Florida, United States - Lox_Sample_3.3 | ecosystem: Environmental > Terrestrial > Soil > Wetlands | place: USA...
AAAAACGACCCCGATCGTTTGGAACTTCAGAAGTTTTGCAAGATGTGCCGCAAGCATACCATGCACAAGGAAGTTAAGTAGGTAGCAACCGGCTTTGCCGGTGCGACCGCGGGGGTTCGAGGGGGGCATGTGAGGATCTTGGTTTTTTATTTGCCGCAGCGGTCCCCCTAATTAAACAGGCCAGTAGCTCTAACGGCTAGAGCAGCGGTCTCCAAAACCGCGGGTTGGGGGTTCGAATCCCTCCTGGCCTGCCAGTTTCTGACAGACGATGCGTTAAGTAATTTCGCGTATGCGTATGGGAGTGGGTCATGCAGGGTCTTATGGGTCGCATTTCTGGATTCTTCAACGATGTGAAAGCGGAGCTGAGAAAGGTGGCCTACCCCACTCGGGCGGAGACACTGGGGTCAACGACCGTTGTATTAATCCTTGTGTTTATCATTGGGATTTTCTTGTCCGTGCTGGACATGGCTCTTGTGAAAGCGGTTCGGCTCATCATTCAATAGGATAATCCACTTGGTGATATCGATGACAAAGAACTGGTACGTCATTCATACGTATTCCGGATTTGAGGGGCGTGTAAAAACCACGATTGAGGAGCAGGCCGGCCACCTGGGCTTGCAGGAAAAAATCAGCAAGGTTTTGGTCCCCACCGAAGAGGTGATCGAGATTAAAGACGGCAAGAAAAGGGTGTCGACCAAGAAATTTTTCCCGGGCTACGTTCTGATCGAAATGGAAATGACCGATGAGACATTGCAGTTGATTAAAAACACACCCAAAGTGACCGGATTTTTGGGGGGAGAAGCCAAACCGGCGCCCTTGTCCGAGTCCGAGGTGGAGACGTTGCTGAAACAGTTGGATGCGGGTACCGCCGCGCCACGTGAGAAATTACAGTTCCAAAAGGGAGACGCGGTTCGCATTATCGACGGTCCTTTTCTTGGGTTTAACGGCGTTGTTGATGAAGTGCATGCCGAGCAGAACAAAGTGAAAGTGTTGGTGAGCATCTTCGGACGCTCCACCCCGGTTGAACTGGGGTTTTTACAAGTTGAACGCTTGTAGCGAGTTTGCGGCGCGGTCGATGCGGTCGTGTTCGTGTGAAGAGGAGGTGTTGTTGTGGCAAAGGAAGTAACCGGGATGGTCAAACTGCAGATCCCGGCCGGCAAGGCCAATCCGGCCCCGCCGGTCGGTCCGGCGTTAGGGCAACACGGTGTCAATATCATGGAGTTTTGTAAGACGTTTAACGCGAAGACTCAGAAGCAGGAAGGCGCCATTATTCCTGTGATCATCACGATCTATTCCGATCGGACTTTTACGTTTATCACTAAAACTCCTCCGGCCTCCGATCTCTTGAAGAAGGCGGCCGGAATTATTAAAGGATCCGCTGTACCCAACAAGGACAAGGTGGGAAAGATCACGGAGAGCCAGGTCGAAGAGATCGCCAAGTTAAAAATGCCGGATCTTAATGCGGTTGATTTGAAAGGTGCCGTCCATATTATCGAAGGGACGGCGAGAAGCATGGGCATCCAAGTGGTTAAAGGCTGAGCGGATGAAGCGCCCGCCTGTATCGGTATGACGAAGGCGGATGTGCGGCAGACCATCCGCCGTTGAAGTCGAAGGAGCGGAAATGGGAAAGAAATACCAAGCAGCGAAAGCGCACGTGGAACCAAGGAATTATACAATCGCCGAGGCGATGCAGGTTGTGAAGAAAACCGCGTTGGCCCAGTTTGACGAGACTGTGGATTTGGCGATCCAGTTGGGCGTTGATCCGAAGCATTCCGATCAAATGGTGCGGGGATCGGTTCTTCTTCCTCACGGGACCGGTAAGAAAGTCCGCGTCGCTGTTTTTGCGAAAGGGGACAAGGACAAAGAGGCGCGTGAGGCGGGCGCCGACATCGTAGGATCCGAGGACCTGGTTGAAAAGATTACAAAGGGATGGCTGGAATTCGACCGGGTCATTGCGACTCCGGACCTCATGGGCGCGGTCGGAAAGCTTGGTAAAATTTTAGGCCCTCGAGGGTTGATGCCGAACCCCAAATCAGGGACGGTGACTTTCGATTTGGCCAAAGCCATCCGTGAAGTCCGGCAAGGCCGAGTCGAGTTCAAGGTTGAAAAGGCGGGCATCGTCCATGTCCCGGTCGGTAAAGCTTCCTTTGAGCCTCAAAAGCTGACGGAGAACGCATCCACGGTCTTGGAGACGATTGTCAAAGCGAAACCGTCAACCGCCAAAGGGGTTTATCTTCAAGCCGTCTCGGTTTCAACGACGATGGGACCTTCGATCAAGATCGATGCGCCCGGCGTTGCAAAAATGTTCGGGTGAGTGAGGGATTGCGTATGAAAATGAAACGGGAAGAGAAGCAACAGCTCGTCAGTGAACTGCACGAGAAATTTTCCACCGCAACGGTGGCCATCTTGACGGAGTTCAAAGGATTGGGTGTCTCGGACATGACGGAGCTTCGGCAGAAGCTTCGCGGCGTGAAAGGGGAACTCCGTGTTGTCAAAAATACGCTGGCCAAACGGGCGACCGAAGGAACGGCTCTGTCCGAAACCCGTGACGCGTTTCAAGGCGCTATCGCCGTTGCGTTCGGCTACGACGACCCCGTCGCACCGGTCAAGATCTTGAAAGAATTTGTCGATAAGAGGACGGAGAAGATCAAGGTCAAGATCGGGGTTATGGAAGGACAGGTCTTGGACTCCAAGGGCGTGAAGATGGTCGCGTCACTGCCCAAAAAAGATGTGCTCATAGCGGACCTGTTGAGCCGCATCCAATCGCCGATGAGCGGGTTGGTCGGAGGGCTTCAAGGGATCATGAGGAAGTTCGTGTTCGCCATGGCGGCGATACGAGACAAGCAGACGGCAAAGTAAATCGATTTCAACATGAAACGGAACCTACCGGAAAGGAGCAGTCATGACAAGGTCAGCAACGGATGTAAAGCTCTCGAAAGATGATTTAATCAAGGCCATTGAAAGTATGACCGTTCTGGAGCTCTCGGAGTTGGTCAAGGCGTTGGAAGAACGATTCGGGGTGACGGCGGCCATGCCTGCGATGGCCGTGGCCTCGGCCGGCGGCGGAGCGGCGGCAGCGGCCGCCGAAGAGAAGACCAGTTTTGACGTCATCTTGTCGGCCGCCGCGGCGGATAAGAAGATCCAGATCATCAAGGTGGTGCGTGAATTGACCAGTCTCGGTCTTAAGGAAGCCAAAGATCTGGTCGAGGGAGCGCCCAAGGCGGTGAAGAGCGGTGTGGCCAAGGAAGAAGCCGAGACCATGAAGAAGAAACTGGAAGAAGCGGGAGCCAAAGTCGAAATTAAATAGGGATATTTCGACGGCCTGAAAGAGGATGATGGCATAATGATCGCCCCCGGGTCTTCATCGGCCGAGGTATAACCAGCATCACTGCTTCGTAGGGAGGAACGGACAACGTGAGAAATCGGAAGGACTTTTCGAAAATCCAAAGCAGGATCGAGATCCCCAATCTCATCGATATCCAGAAAAGTTCGTACGAGCGCTTTTTGCAAATGACTGTGCCACCGGATCGGCGTCAGGACCGGGGGCTTCAGGCCGCGTTCAACAGTGTATTCCCGATCACGGACTATAATGACACGGCCTTGATCGAGCTGGTTGACTATTCGCTGGGCGCTCCCAAGTACGGCGTGCGGGAATGTCTGGAACGAGGCATGAACTACGCCGCCCCGTTGAAGATTCGCGTTCGACTGCACCTTTTCGACAAAGAGGCCAAAGGGAGCGCGAAAAAAATCCGCGAGAGCAAGGAATCGGAAGTCTATCTGGGCGAACTTCCGCTCATGACCGAAACCGGAACGTTTATTATTAACGGAACGGAGCGGGTGGTCGTCAGCCAGTTGCATCGCTCTCCCGGGGTGGCGTTTACTCACGATAAAGGGAAGACTCACGCCAGCGGAAAAGTTCTGTTTTCGGCCCGCATCATTCCCTATCGGGGGTCCTGGCTTGATTTTGAATTCGACACACGTGACATCCTCTATGTCCGGATTGATCGTCGCCGGAAGATGCCGGTGACGATTCTGTTAAAAGCGTTCGGATACACGACGGAAGATCTCTATGGGATGTACTATCCGGTCGAGGAAATACAGATCGAGAAGGGGAAGTTTGTTCGAAAACTTGATCCCGATATCCATTCGGGAATTAAATCCCCGATCGATATTGTGGATAAAAAGGCCAAAGAAACGATCATCAAGGAAGGCGGGAAGATCACCAAGCTGATCATCAATCGTATCCGTAAGGCCGGGATCAAGGATATTCCGGTTCCCCAGGAGGAATTGATCGGTCGACTGACGGCGAGTGAGCTTTCCGATCCAAAAACGCACGAGGTCCTGCTGGCGCGTAATAAGGAAATTACCGAGGATGTGCTGCAAAAATTGCTGCGCAGTCACCTGGAAAGCTTCAAGCTGATCTACATCGATCCCGTCACGATTCCGCCGGTGATTCGGGATACCCTGCCGTTGGAGGATGTCGGATCCAAGGAAGAGGCCATGGTGGAAATTTACAAGCGTCTGCGTCCCGGAGAGTCGCCGACCGTGGAAACGGCCAAAACCTTGTTTGACAACCTGTTTTTTAATCCAAAACGGTATGATCTCTCGCCGGTGGGCCGTCTGAAACTCAACAAGAAACTGGGTCTCGATGTCTCACTGGAGAAGCGAACGCTGACCCCCGAGGACATCGTCGAGGTGGTTCGGTATCTGATTAATTTGAAAGCGGCAAAAGGAGAGATCGACGATATCGATCACCTGGGAAACCGCCGGGTGCGCTCCGTCGGAGAGTTGTTGGAGAATCAATTCCGGATCGGGCTGGTCCGCATGGAACGGACCATTAAAGAACGCATGAACCTTCTCGATCTGGAAACGGCGCTTCCCCACGATTTAATCAACGCGAAACCGGTCATGGCCGCCATCAAGGAATTCTTCGGCAGCAGCCAGCTTTCTCAATTTATGGATCAAACGAACCCGCTGGCTGAAATTACGCATAAGCGCCGGCTTTCCGCGCTGGGGCCGGGGGGGTTGACGCGCGAGCGGGCCGGTTTCGAAGTGCGCGATGTTCACCCGTCCCATTACGGGAGGATCTGTCCCATCGAGACTCCGGAGGGTCCGAACATCGGGTTGATCACGTCGCTGGCCACATACGCCTGCGTGAACGAGTTCGGCTTTATCGAAGCCCCGTATCGCAAGGTGAAAACGGCGCGTGTGACGGACGATGTGGAGTTCCTGTCGGCCATCGATGGCGAGCGCCATGTGATCGGCCAGGCGAACTCGAAAGTGGACGGACGGGGCCGATTGGTTTCCGAGAGTATATCGGCCCGGTTTGCGGACGATTTTGTAACGGTGACTCCGGATAAAGTGGAGTATATGGATGTCTCTCCGAAGCAGATCGTCAGCGTCGCGACCGCCTTGATTCCGTTCCTTGAAAATGACGATGCCAACCGGGCCTTGATGGGATCCAACATGCAGCGCCAGGCCGTGCCGCTCATCAAAACCGAAGCGCCTCTGGTGGGCACCGGAATGGAATCGGTCGTGGCCCGCGACTCGGGATATGTGATCTTTGCCCGGCACCATGGCGTAGTTCAAAGCGTCGACGCCAACCGTATCGTGGTGAAATACGATCAGGCCAAGTCCGGAAAGGATAAAGAGAAGGCGACCGAGGTGTTCCCCTTGATCAAGTTTCTCCGTTCCAATCAAAATACCTGCATCAATCAAAAACCGGTCGTCAATCCGGGCGACATCGTTAAAAAGGGAGAAGTGCTGGCCGACGGCCCGGCCATCGAACAGGGCGACCTGGCGCTGGGCCGCAACGTCCTCGTGGCCTTCATGCCGTGGGGCGGATATAATTTCGAGGACGCGATCCTGATCAGCGAAAAACTGGTCAAGGAGGACATGTTCACCTCGATCCATATCGAGGAGTTTGAGGTGGAAGCCCGGGACACCAAGCTGGGGAAGGAAGAGATCACGCGCGACATCCCCAACGTCGGTGAAGAGGCGCTCAAAAACCTCGACGAAGGCGGGATCATTCGGATCGGCGCGGAAGTCCGGCCGGGCGACATTCTCGTTGGAAAGGTGACTCCGAAGGGCGAGACCCAGCTGACCCCCGAAGAGAAACTCTTAAGGGCGATCTTCGGAGAGAAGGCCGGGGACGTCAAGGACACTTCCTTGATCGTGCCCCCGGGCGTGGAAGGGATCGTCGTGGATGTCAAGATCTTTTCGCGCAAAGGCAGCGACAAGGCGGAGCACGCCAAGGTGTTCGAGAGCGATGACATCGGACGATTGCAGCGGGATCACCAGGATGAGCTCCGGATCATCGATGACGAGAAAAACAAGAAGATGCGGAAATTTCTCAACGGCAAGGTGATCAGCCGCGACATCGTCGATCCGGAGACCGGCGACGTAATCCTGAAGCGGAAGCGGAAATTGAACCCGGAAGTTTTGAAGAAGATCTCGGACGATTATTTGCGGGACATCTTGCTCAGCAATCCGGAGGATCAGGAAAAACTGCTCGAAATGGAACGCATGGCCAAGGAGCAGATGGAGATCCTTCAGGAGATTTACGACAAGCGAATGGGCCGCCTGAAAGGCGGGGATGAACTTCCGCCCGGCGTCATCAAGCTGGTCAAGGTTTACATCGCGATGAAGCGGAAGGTCTCGGTCGGGGACAAGGTGGCGGGCCGCCACGGGAACAAGGGGGTTGTGGCCCGGATCCTCCGTGAAGAGGACATGCCCTATTTGCCGGACGGAACGCCGGTGGAAGTGGTGCTGAACCCCTTGGGTGTGCCCTCCCGTATGAATGTGGGTCAGATTCTCGAGACTCACCTGGGCTGGGCGGCCCAAGCCCTCGGGTTGCACGTTTCCAGTCCCGTGTTCGACGGGGCCCGTGAAGGAGAAATCAAGGAACTGTTGAAGAAAGCCGGCCTTCCCGAGAGCGGTCAAAGCATGCTCTTTGACGGACGGACGGGCGAATCCTTTGACCGCCCAGTCACGGTGGGCTATATGTACGTGATGAAACTGCATCATCTGGTCGATGATAAAATCCATGCCCGTTCGATCGGTCCTTATTCGCTTGTCACCCAACAGCCGCTGGGCGGCAAAGCCCAGTTCGGCGGTCAGCGATTGGGGGAGATGGAAGTCTGGGCGCTCCAGGCTTACGGGGCGGCCTCCATCCTTCAGGAATTCCTGACCGTCAAATCAGACGACGTCCCGGGACGGTCCCGGATCTACGAAGCCATCGTCAAGGGGGAGAATTTCCTTGAGCCCGGTTTGCCGGAATCGTTCAACGTTCTTGTAAAAGAGCTGCAGAGTCTGGGCCTGGACGTTGAGTTGATGAAAACGAAAGAATAGAAGACCGTCGAACCCGCGGCTCGAACGCCGTTCGAACCGCGGGAGCAACAAACATTCTTAGGAGGTGTCGCCCTTGGAAGGAATTCGGTCATTCTTCGAAAAGCCGAAAGAGCCGGTCTCTTTTGACGCCATTCGGATCCGCATCGCGTCGCAGGACAAGATTTTATCCTGGTCATACGGCGAGGTCAAAAAACCTGAAACGATCAATTACCGCTCGTTCAAGCCGGAGCGGGACGGATTGTTCTGCGCAAAAATCTTCGGGCCGACCAAAGATTGGGAGTGCAATTGCGGCAAGTACAAGCGCATGAAGCATCGCGGGATTGTCTGCGACAAGTGCGGCGTGGAGGTCATCCAGTCCAAGGTCCGTCGCGAAAGGATGGGACATATTGCGTTGGCGGCGCCCGTGGCTCACATCTGGTTCCTCAAAGGCGTGCCGAGTCGAATCGGCAATCTGCTGGACATGAGCCTGAAACAACTCGAACGGATTCTTTATTTCGAGGCTTACGTCGTTGTCGATCCCGGTCAGACCGACCTGAAAGAAAAGGACGTTCTGACCGAAGACAAATATCGCCAGTTGGTTCAGGAGCACGGGAGTGAATTTAAAGCCTCCATGGGGGCGGAAGCCATACGCGAGCTTCTCAAGCGGGTCGATATCGAGGGGCTTTGGAAAGAGCTCCACGCGAAAGTAAAGGAAGCCGATTCGACCGCGCTGAAGAAAAAGCATACGAAGCGATTGAAAGTCGTCGAAGCCTTCCGGAAATCGGGCAACAAACCCGAATGGATGATTATGGACGTGATCCCGGTTCTTCCCCCGGAACTCCGGCCGCTGGTCCCCTTGGACGGGGGACGCTTTGCGACCTCCGATCTAAACGATCTCTATCGCCGGGTGATCAACCGGAACAATCGGCTCAAACGGCTGATTGAACTGAAGGCGCCCGGCGTCATCATCCGGAATGAAAAAAGAATGCTTCAGGAAGCGGTCGATGCCCTGTTCGACAACGGCCGTCGGGGAAGGGCGATCAAAGGACCCAATAAGCGGCCCCTAAAATCGTTGTCCGACATGCTCAAGGGCAAGCAGGGCCGGTTCCGCCAAAACCTGCTGGGGAAACGGGTGGACTATTCCGGTCGTTCGGTGATCGTGGTCGGTCCCGATCTGAAGTTGAACCAGTGCGGTCTGCCGAAAAAAATGGCCCTGGAATTGTTCAAGCCCTTTATCTTCCATAAACTGGAGGAAAAAGGCTACGTGACCACCATTAAAAGCGCGAAGAAAATGGTGGAGAAGGAAAAGCCCGAGGTCTGGGATGTTCTGGAAGGCGTGATCCGCGATCACCCGGTGCTTTTGAATCGCGCTCCCACGCTGCATCGTCTCGGCATCCAGGCCTTTGATCCGATTCTGGTCGAAGGAAAAGCGATCCAGCTTCATCCCCTTGTCTGCGCGGCGTTTAATGCCGATTTTGACGGCGATCAAATGGCCGTGCATGTCCCGTTATCCGTCGAGGCCCAAATCGAGGCCCGTGTACTGATGATGTCCATCAACAATGTTCTGTCTCCGGCCAGCGGGAAGCCGATCATGGTTCCCTCCCAGGACATGGTGCTCGGCTGCTACTGGTTGACCAAGGAGCGCTTGGGCGCCAAGGGTGAAGGGAAAATCTTTTCGAGCAAGGAAGAGGTCCGCGTTGCCTATGATGCGAGGGAAATCGAAGAACACGCCAAGATCAAGGTCCGGATCAACGGCTCCTTAACGGAGACCACCGTGGGCCGGGTCGTTTTTTCCGAGATCCTTCCGGAGAGCCTGCCGTTCAACACCGTCAACCGGGTCATGACCAAAAAGGATGTCATGAAACTGATCGATGTGTGTTACCGGGAGGGCGGCCACCGTGAAACCGTTATCCTGCTGGACAAGATCAAGGATATCGGATTTTTCTTTGCGACGAAGGCCGGCATCTCGATCTGCATCGATGACATGCACATTCCCGAGAAAAAGGAAGAGCTGATCGACCGGGCGCAGCGGGAGGTCATGGAAATCGAGAAACAATACGCGGACGGTCTTATCACCAACGGCGAGCGCTACAACAAAGTGATCGACATCTGGGCCCACGTCACCGAGCTCGTCGCCAGCGAAATGATGAAGGAGCTGGGAGGCACCGGGGGCAACGGGAAGGCCGCGAAAAAGGAGCAGAGGGAATTCAACTCCATCTACATGATGGCCGATTCCGGGGCGCGCGGCAGTACGCAGCAGATCCGGCAATTGGGCGGGATGAGAGGTTTGATGGCGAAACCCTCGGGCGAGATCATCGAGACCCCCATCACGGCCAATTTCCGCGAAGGCTTGACGGTGCTGCAGTATTTCATTTCGACCCACGGGGCCCGAAAAGGCTTGGCCGACACCGCCCTGAAGACGGCCAATTCCGGTTACCTGACCCGCCGCCTCGTGGACGTTTCCCAGGATATGATCGTCAGCGAAGACGACTGCGGCACCGTGGATGGGATCGAGGTGAGCGCGCTGGTGGAGGGCGGTGAAATCGTCCAACCGCTGGAGGAGCGTATCCTCGGCCGGATTGTCGCCGAAGACGTCCGGGATCCGTTGACGAATGAGGTCATCGTTGAAGCCGGGAAAGAGATGGACGAAGACCGTGTGAAAGCCATCGTGGACGCCGGCATCGACAAGATCAAGATCCGTTCCGTTCTAACCTGCCAGTGCCGTCGCGGCGTCTGCGTCAAGTGCTACGGCCGGGATCTGGCTAGAGGGAAGCTGGTGGAAAAAGGGGAGGCGGTGGGGATCATCGCCGCGCAATCGATCGGCGAGCCCGGGACGCAGCTGACCATGCGGACGTTCCATATCGGCGGAACGGCCAGCAAGGTCGTGGAGCAGACGATCCTGGAGGCCAAGAATACCGGCACCCTGAAGTTTCTCAGTTACGATGCCAAGAAGAACACGGATATTCATAACGCCGGAATCGCCGTGCGAAACAAGGAAGGCGAGTGGGTGGTCATGAATCGAAACGCCAAGATCGCCATTTACGACGAACGCGGGCGGGAAAAAGAAAAATACTCGGTCGTCTACGGCGCGAGGATCAAGATCAAAGACGGGGGACGGGTCGAAGTGGGCCAAAAGTTGGTGGAGTGGGATCCCTATTCGTTGACGATTCTGACCGAGGTGAGCGGCAAAATCGCCTTCGGGGACATCATCGAGAACGTGACCATGAAGGAAGAGGTCGACGAGGTGACGGGGTTGTCTCGGAAAGTGATCATCGACTATCCCGGATCGGACTTCCGTCCCCGGGTTTCCATCAAAGACGACTCGGGAAAAACGGCTAAAATTTCGGGGGCCTCGGTCGCGCGGTACTTGCTGCCCGCCGGCGCCCATATTCTCGTGGAAAAGGGGGCCCATGTCTTTTCGGGCGATGTGCTGGCCAAGATTCCCCGCGAAACGACAAAAACCAAGGACATCACCGGCGGTCTACCGCGCGTCGCGGAGCTTTTCGAGGCGCGTCGACCGAAAGAACAGGCGGTGATCAGTGAAATCGACGGCACCGTTGAATTCGGCGGCTTTGTGAAAGGCATGAGGAAGGTGATCGTCAAGAATGAGATGGGCGACGTCCGGGATTATTACATTCCGAAGGGAAAGCACGTCAGCGTTCATGAAGGCGATTGGATTCATGCCGGGGAAGCCCTGATGGACGGCTCCGCGAATCCCCATGATATTCTCGACGTATTGGGGCCCAAGGAGCTGCAAAAATACCTCGTGGATGAAGTGCAGGAAGTGTACCGCCTTCAGGGTGTGGCCATTAACGACAAACATATCGAGATTATTGTCCGGCAGATGCTGCGGAAGGTGAAGATCGAGGAGCCGGGCGACACCGAGTTTCTCATCGGCAGCCAGATTGAGAAGTCCGTTTTTGCCGCGGAAAATGAAAAGGTCATGGCGCAAGGCGGCAAGCCGGCCATCGGGAAACCGATTCTGCTGGGCATCACCAAGGCGTCGCTCTCGACGGACAGCTTTATATCCGCGGCGTCCTTCCAGGAAACCACCCGGGTGCTCACCGAAGCGGCCATTAACGGAAAAATGGATGATCTGACCGGATTAAAAGAAAACGTCATCGTCGGCCGCTTGATCCCTGCGGGCACGGGATTGGATGCCTACCGTGAAACATTCGTTAATTTCCCGCCGATGCCCGTGGAGGAAGTCCCGGCGGAATCCCTGACGGAAGGGGGGGAGGGGAAGGATTTGGCCTTAAAGGAAAACCTTCCGTGATGATCAGCCTGAGGGTGATGGTCCATCCTGCCGGAATGGAAGCAGCTTCGATTGCGGTTCCACCTCATGCGGGACAGATGAAGTCGGTTCCATATAAATAAACCTTGACAATTATATAATTATTCAGTAGAATCCCGAAGTTTCTACGGATTCGTTGGTTTTGGTCCTAGATACGGATGGATTCTTGGGCTATGAGAGGGAACTTGTGCCGACGATAAATCAGCTGGTGCGACAGGGCAGAAAGCTTGCGAAAGGAAAAACGAAGAGCCCGGCTTTAAAGGGTTCGCCTCAAAAGCGGGGGGTCTGCATCCGGGTGTATACCACCACCCCCAAGAAACCCAATTCCGCCTTGCGCAAAGTCGCCAGGGTGCGGTTGACCAACGGGATGGAAGTCACGACGTATATTCCCGGTGTCGGCCATAATTTGCAGGAGCACTCGATCGTCCTGGTCCGGGGAGGGCGCGTGAAGGATCTCCCGGGGGTACGGTACCACATTGTGCGCGGCGCCTTGGATACGGTGGGCGTGCAGAATCGTAAACAGGGCCGTTCGAAGTACGGAGCGAAACGGCCCAAGTAGATACCAAAGGGCTCTGCCCATCGGTATCTTCCCGGCGAGCAACGCGAGCGAGAGGGGAAGGCTCCATTCGGCTAAGCCGGAGGAGGGGGCGACGTGAGCCCCTATAAAAAGGAAAGAGTATGCCGAGAAGAAGTGCGATTTCACAGCGGGTCGTGAACCCGGATCCCCGGTACAACGATAAAATGGTCAGCAAGCTGATCAACGTGATCATGCGCAAGGGGAAAAAGAGCACCGCGGAGAAGATCTGCTATCAGGCGATGGATTTCATTAAAACGAAAACGGGGAACGATCCGTTGAAGGTTTTTAAGACGGCCATGGACAATGTGAAACCCATGCTGGAGGTCAAATCTCGTCGGGTCGGCGGCGCCTCCTACCAGGTTCCCGTGGAGATCCGCCCGAACCGACGCCTGGCTCTTGCGCTCCGATGGTTGACCCTGTACGCCCAGCAGCGTTCCGGTAAAAGCATGCAGGAAAAGCTGGCCTCTGAAATTCTGGACGCGTCCAACAACACGGGCGGAGCGATTAAAAAGAAGGAAGACACGCACCGCATGGCGGAGGCGAATAAGGCCTTCGCGCATTATCGCTGGTAGTTTATACCGAAAGGAAGTTGGAGGAAACCGTGCCTCGGCAATACGATCTAGATCGAACGCGCAACATCGGTATCATGGCCCATATCGATGCCGGCAAGACCACCACGACGGAGCGGATCCTCTATTACACCGGCATGACCCATCGCATCGGAGAAGTGGACGAGGGCACCACGACGATGGACTGGATGGAGCAGGAGAAGGAGCGCGGCATCACGATCACGGCCGCCGCGACCACCTGTTTTTGGAAGGACTATCGTATCAATATTATCGATACGCCAGGCCATGTAGACTTTACGATCGAGGTCGAGCGGTCGCTTCGTGTTTTGGACGGCGCGGTCGCGGTGTTCGATTCGGTTCAGGGCGTGGAGCCCCAGTCCGAGACGGTTTGGCGACAGGCGGATAAATACCATGTGCCCCGAATCGCGTTCATGAACAAGATGGACCGCACCGGCGCCGATTTCTATGAAGGCGTCAAGTCCATGGTGGATCGCCTGGGAGCGAAACCGGTGCCGATTCAGATTCCGATTGGAAAAGAGTCGGGATTCCGGGGTTCGGTCGATCTCATCACGATGAAGGGGGTTTTCTTCGATGATGAGACCCTCGGCGCGAAATACGAGATCAAGGAGATTCCGGAAGAACTGATGTCGCTGGCGAAAGAATATCGTGAGAAGATGCTGGATGCCGTTGCCGAATTCGATGAGGTGGTTTTACAGAAGTTCTTGGACGGCCAGGAGCTGTCGCCTGAAGAGATCCATCGCGCGATTCGGAAAGGCACCTTGTTGCTGAAGATCAACCCCGTTTTGTGCGGGGCCTCTTTCAAGAATAAAGGGGTTCAGTTGCTGTTGGATGCCGTAGTCAGTTACCTTCCCTCGCCGGTTGATCTCCCCCCTGTGAAAGGGGTGGATCCGCAAACGGAGGCCGAAATCGAACGCAAGGTCAGCGATGACGAGCCCTTTTCGGCCCTGGCCTTCAAGATCATGACCGATCCCTTTGTGGGGCAATTGGTCTATTTTCGTGTTTACTCCGGTGTGCTGAAAGCGGGATCCTATACCTACAATCCGACGAAAGACAACAAGGAAAGAATCGGGCGACTGTTGAAGATGCACGCCAACAAGCGCGAAGACATCAAGGAAGTTTTCGCGGGCGAGATTGCGGCGGCCGTCGGATTAAAGAACACCACGACGGGCGACACGCTGTGCGACGAAGATCATCCGATCCTGCTCGAGATCATGAAGTTCCCCGAACCCGTCATCTCCATGGCTATCGAACCGAAGACCAAGCAGGATCAGGAGAAGCTCGGACTTTCGCTGCAGCGATTGGCACAGGAGGATCCCTCGTTTCGTGTTTCGACGGACGAAGAGACGCTGGAGACGATCATCTCCGGAATGGGCGAACTCCATCTCGAAATCATCGTCGATCGACTCTTGCGGGAATTCAAAGTCGACGCCAATGTGGGCAAACCCCAGGTGGCCTTCAAGGAGACCATCCGGGCCAAGGCCGAAGCGGAGGGGAAATATATCCGGCAGACCGGCGGACGCGGACAATACGGCCATGTCTTCCTCGAGGTTGAGCCTCTGGAGCCCGGAAAGGGATTTGAATTCGTTAATAAGGTTGTCGGCGGCGCGATTCCGAAGGAATATATTCCGGCCATTGAAAAAGGCATCCGTGAGGCCATGGATAACGGCGTGATGGCCGGCTACCCGATGGTGGATCTTCGGGTGAGGGTTGTCGACGGATCCTATCACGACGTGGACTCTTCGGAAATGGCCTTCAAGATTGCGGGTTCCATGGGGTTTAAGGAGGCGGTCCGCCGCGCCAGCCCGGTTCTCCTCGAACCGATCATGACGATCGAGGTGATCGTTCCGGAGGAATACATGGGAGACATCATCGGCGATCTGAACTCGCGTCGAGGAAAAATCCAGGGAATGCGCGCGCGCTCCGGCGCGCAGATTATCGACGGGCTTGTGCCGTTGAAAGAAATGTTCGGTTACGCGACCGACATCCGCTCGATGAGCCAGGGCCGCGCGGTCTTTACGATGCAGTTTTCTCACTACGATCATGTGCCGAAGCAGATCGCGGACGAGATCATCGCAAAAATACAGGGAAAGGCGGAAGTTTAATTAGGGGGCTCGGGCTCAGCCGGTGCGTCGGCTGTGGGGCGTCCCCCGATTGAATGAGGAGGTTTTATGTCGAAGGCGAAATTTGAGCGGACGAAGCCGCACATCAATATTGGGACGATCGGGCATGTGGATCACGGGAAGACGACGCTGACATCG
>Ga0335079_10005118_pt1 | contig 15047 bp, 11 predicted proteins | sample Lox_Sample_33_FD_206719 | JGI IMG/M metagenome (GOLD analysis project Ga0335079, IMG submission 206719) | Soil microbial communities from Loxahatchee National Wildlife Refuge, Florida, United States - Lox_Sample_3.3 | ecosystem: Environmental > Terrestrial > Soil > Wetlands | place: USA...
AGGCACCATCGGCGGTCCCATCGAGTGCGGGCTTCACCGTCACAGCGACGTCGCAGGCCGATGGCAGCGTGAGCGGCACGGCGGATTTCACGATCGTCCACATTACGACCGCGGTAACGCCCACCGGAACGAATGTTGGGTCGGGCCTGACACAGCAGTTCACGGCCGTTGCCCTGCCCGACAACGCACCCCAGACTTTCACGTGGACATGCACGGCGGGCTCAAGCTCGTGCGCGAACTTCAAGCAGGACAGTAATGTCTCGGGCCTGGCCTATTACACGGCGGCGGATAGTTGCTCGGGCGGTAATTGCGTGAAGATCTCGACTGTCTCCTCCGCTGACTCGGCGGGATGCACGGTTGGAAATTGCACCACGGCGAAAGCGTCGATTGTGCCATCGCGGCTCCCGACCGGCACTTATGCCTTCAGGTTTTCCGGGTACGACAGCAGCAACCATCCGGTGATTGCCGCGGGCACGTTTTCGGCTACGAACGGCACAGTAAGTTCAGGCGGAGTGGAAGACGTATTCAATCCCGGCGGGTTCACCCAACTCACGATCACGGGAGGCTCCTACCAGCCGACGTCGTCGGATCCGAATAATTCGAACAACGCCGGGACTCTGACGCTGACGACGTCGGGCGGCACCACTCACTATCTGGCCGTGCTGGATTCTGCCGGGGACATTCAGATCGTCGAATCCGACAGCAATGGCACTGGATCGGGAGTGGTGGAGAAAGCGACCGGATCGGGGATATTCAATTCGGGCGCCCAGAAGTATGCGTTCGGCTTCACGGGAGTGGATTCCGGGGGGAACCGCGTGGGCTACGCCGGCCTTCTGCCGATCGACGGTAACGGCAACATATCGGGCGGCCAGATGGACCTCAACGACAACGGGAACATGACCAGCAATGGAATGTGTTCCTCGCCGTGCAGTTTGAGCGGAAGTTACTCGTATAGCGCGGGCACAAACGTTGGGTCCGTCGCCCTGGACGCCAGCGTCACTCAGGATTTCGATTTCTTCGTCGCCGGCGGGAGTGCCAACTCCAGCAGCCCCGTGAACGTGTACGTCATCTCGAAGGGCAATACGAGCGGCCAGGTGGACACAACCCATCCCGCAGTCGTGGGAACGATGGTCCTGCAGGATGGAACGATCACCTACAACAACGGCGGCTTCAAGGGTTCTTCGATTACCGCCTTGATCGGAGCGAACGCCAACGTGTCGCTTACCTATGGGACCACCGACGGTAATGGGGGTTTCATAGGCGGATTCGACCAGAACTCCAACAGCGGCACGGCGGTTTCCGTGCCCTACGCGCCGGGCTTCATTTACACCTACGCGGCGGGAGCAAGCGCCAATGGACGGTACACCTTCCAGATGCTGGGGAATCCGACGTCAACTCCAGTTGTGGCTCCGCTGCCATTTGTGCTTTACGCGAGCGGCAATAACAATGGGTTCCTCCTCGAGAATGACCAGGGAACCGGCGTAATCACGGGAACGATGACGGCGCAGTCGAACAAGGTGGCGGGCACGTTTGTACCGGCGGCCATGCCGGGGACCTATGCGGTCGCGACCGCCAGCAATAGCCTGGCAAGCCTTGCGCCCCTGGCTATGAACCTGTTGCTGACTTCACCGGGGAACGCGACCTTCAATGTCAGCGGTACGCAGAATCCCGGCGGCCACAACGTGAGCGCAGGGTCCTTCGATGTTAACTTCACGGGAACCGGTACAATCTCGGTGACGACCGGGTCGGGCACAGCGAACTATGTACTGTACGCGGTGGACCTGACGCATTTCTACATGATGCGGGACGCGACGAAGGACACGGGCACTTCCGGCGCGATCCTTTTTGCAGAGGAATAGACCGGGCGCCGCGCAATCAGGCTCGTATGGCGCTATTGGCGGACCTCTTGCCGGGACGCCCTTCCCCTGTTTCCCGCATTCGCGATAAGGCGGCCATCAAGGCTGGTCCGGCGGTTCGCAGCTCTGCCCGATGATCGAGTGAAAGCCCGCGCAGCACCTTCTCACCCTTCGCGGTCAGGTTCAGCAGCACCTCGCGTCCGTCCTTGCCGTCCCGCACGCGGCGGACAAGCCCGCCCCGAGCAAGACGATTCGCCAGTTCGACCGTACTGTGATGCTGGAGCTGCATCCGCTCGGCCAGCGCGGCAATCCGCGGACGTTCCTGCCGTGGCAATCCTTTGATCGCCAGTAGAAGCTGATGCTGGCGCGGTTCGATCCCGGCTTTCCGCGCCGCCTGCTCGCTAAAACGGAGAAAACGGCGTATCTGATAACGGAACTCCGCGAGCGATTGATAATCCGACAAACTCAGCATCTCCATGAAACGGATTATAAGGACTCGGTCAGGAGGGCGTGTTCTTCTCTCCATGCGGCTGGCCTGATCGTGCCCGCTTGCGCATTCCCGACCACACCAGTCGCAGCGGCAGAACTCGCTCACGGCGGCGTTCCGCCTCCAGGCTGTGCACCCGCGCTTTAAGCAGATCGTCGAGCGAAACCATTCCCACCAGCGTGTTATGGCCGTCGCGCTCCACTACCGGGAAGTGCGTAAGCCCGGTCTCGGCCATGCGGTAGACCACGACCCGCAGCGGTTCGTCGGGATAAGCTACCTTCGCGTCTTTCCGCATGACTTCGCGCAACCCGCCCCCATTGGCCGACTGAAGGTAGCGCTGCAACTCGTGGCGGGGAAGAACACCGATCAGCTTGCGCTCGCCGTCCACGACCGGATAAAGCCGTTGCCGACGCCGCGCCCCGTCTTGCAATGCCGCATCAAGCTCCGCGACGGGCGTGTCGGCCGGGATGGCCGCGACCTGCGGGCGCATGACCTCGCGCACAAACAGAATCTCGAGCGGGTCAACAGAATATTCGCGGCTGAGGTGAAAACCCCGGCGCGCCACTTTTTCGGTCAGAATGGACCGGCGCAGCGTCAACACTGTAAAGGCGTGCGCCACCACCGATGCCACCAGCAGAGGAAGAATGACGTTCATGTCGTGCGTCAGCTCGACCGCGAACACAACGCCCGTGAAGGGGGAGCGCATTGTGCCCCCCAGAATGGCGCCCATGGCGATCAGCGGCCAAAAACCTAGTCCTTCGTTGGGCAGAACCGAACTCAGCAAGCCGCCGAGCGCTCCACCCATCATGAGCAACGGAGCCAGCACGCCGCCTGATGTCCCCGAGCCCAGGGAGACCGCCCAGATAATCGACTTGACCAGCAGAATGCCGCCCAGAGTTGCGAGCAGCGCCTGGCCCTGCAACAACGAACCAATCGTGTCATAGCCGACGCCCAGGGCCTGGGGGAAGATCAGGCCGCCCACGCCAACCACAAAACCGCCAATGACCGGCCACCACATCCAGTGGAGTGGCAACTTCGTGAAAGCGTCTTCAGCCGCATAGACGGCCAGCGTCAACAAAGCGGAAAGCGCGCCCGCAAGAATTCCGACCAACACGCAACCAAGGAGTCCTTTCGGCCCGAGGAAGGCAGCGTGAGCGGGAACAGGAAACAGCGGTCCCATGCCAATGATGTAACGCCGGGTGGCTGCCGCCGCGGCGCTGGCCATGGCCACCGGGATCAGACTGCGCGGCTTCCACTCGAACAGCAACAGTTCCACCGCCAGCAGGACCGCCGCCAGCGGCGAGGCGAACGTTGCCGACATTCCTCCAGCTGCGCCGGCCACCAACAGCGTTCTGCGTTCCAGGCTGGTCAGATGAAACAACTGCGCGATCATCGAGCCAAAGGCTCCGCCCGTCATGATGATGGGGCCCTCGGCTCCAAACGGCCCGCCGGAACCGATTGAGATGGCCGAGGAAATTGGCTTGAGGATGGCGACTCTGGGCTCGATCTTTCCGCTCTTCAGCAGGATGGCCTCGATGGCTTCCGGGATGCCGTGACCGCGAATCCGTTCCGAGCCATAGCGTGCCATGAAACCGATGACGAGGGCGCCGATCATCGGGACGAAAACTTCCAGCCAGCCCAGGTGATTACCCGCCGGGGAAACCAGGCCCGTCCCCCAGCGATGGAAAAAGAAAAGGTTGGTAAAGATACCAATCAACCGAAGCAGGGCGAGAGCGACAAAGGCGCTGAATATGCCGATGCCCACGGCGAGCGCCGTAATCGGAACAACACTCCATGTGGTGGTAAAGTCGCCCAGATCTTGAGATCGATTTTGCTGCATAGGGACACTTCGGAGCATAGCCTCCGAACCTTTTGCTTCCCGGCCCCTGCCTGTCACGCAATCCAGGGCCGGCTCCATAAGTATATCGTATTACGATATATTTGCCCACGACCCGGACACTTGCTTCCCCTTCGCAACCGGCTTATTTTCCCTTGATCACCATGCGTGCCGTGGCCAGATTGTCGAAGCGGTCATAGGCGCGAACCACCACCACATGGTCACCGCCAATCGCGACCCCATCCGGCGAAGACACGGTTTCGGGCTGGAGGACAGGAATTCGGAAATCGTAGTCTTCGGTTCTGGCGTCGGACAACTTCCCTACCGGTTCGACAAACTGCCACTCCCCGCCATCGAGCGAGTACTCGGCTCGTTTGATCACGGAAAACGCGTCGCGCGCACGGAAACGCACGTGCGCCTGTTTGGCCTCAAGGGCGGCAGTAAGGTTTTCGATCACGGGCGGCGTGTTGTCCACTTCAAACCGGGCCGAGATTTTTTGAGCGTTCAGGCCTTCGCCCGGCGAGTGGGAAGGCGCATCCGAGGCGACTACCATCACGGTGTAGCCTCCGTCGGGCAACAGGCTGGAATCGAATGTGCAGTAGCGGTCGGTCAGGTCGTCGCGCAGCAGGAGCCAGCGTTGCTCGCCGTCGCCGCGGTAATAGACCGAGTAGACAAGCTGGTCGTCATTGTCGTCGTGCGCCAACCAGCGAATTCCAATGGAATCGCGATCGCGGATAGCCGGCGGCGGAGGATCAAAGCGAGGCTGACCTGGCGCCGGCGGTTCCGTGCCCGTCACATGCGAAATGGGCTGATAACGGTAGCCCGGCTGCACCGTGATCTCGTCGACCACCGGAGCGATGTTTTTCGGCAGATAAAACAGCAGCATGCTCTCTACGCGCGGGGGCACGGTGCCCGCATGCAGCACCGCTTTCCACTGCACGAAACGCGCGGGCGGCACTCTCAGTTCCGGGTTAACGGGGCCATCCACCCGCGTCCAGGGGCTCCAGTTACGGTCGGGATTGTCTACGTTGCCGCTGCGGGCGTAGAGTTCCGCATTCCCGGTGCGGCGCAGGCTGCCACTGCCCCACTGCGAAAATCCGTGGGCGTCGAACACATCGCTTTCGTAGGAACCCTCGGGCTCCGGTGCCGGGCCGAGCTCGAAAATCTTGCCCAGGTTGCTGCTCGATGCATACAGGCCGCCACCAGGGGCGGGGGCGAAGGCCGTGATCTGCGAAGCACTCGCCTTCACCAAATCGGTGAAATCGTCCACTCCATTGATGGCAAAGATATGCCCGCGATTACCGGTTCCCGCGACTAACCTCCCGTGCTGGTCGAAACCAAGTGCGTAAACCAGGTCCTCATGCGAGCTCCACAAATGTGCGGGTGCGCCGTCGGGTGAGATGCGGTAGATTTCAGAGCCGCCGGTGGCTCCGGTTCCGGGTGCGGGAAACGGCATGGAGGGATTTGCCGCCGCGGAGGGGCCGGGGGCGGCTGTGATGCTGATGCCTCCCAGCGACACCGCTGAAGCGGGCTGGGCCGAGGCGCCGGGGTTAAAGCTCATGCCAGGAGGCGATGAAGATCCAGGATGCTTCTCGCCCGCGCCCGCCGCGAAGATGTTGCCGGCACTGTCGATGGCGAGCGCGGTAATTTCTTTCTTCGGGGCGCTATAAAGAACAAATGCGTCGCCGTTGGGGGCAATGCGATAGATCAATCCGCTACCGTCCGATCCGGCAATGAGATTTCCCTTGGGATCGAGCGCCAGTACGCGAATGTGCGCCTCGTCGCTCTTGAAAAACAGCGAATGCCGTTCATCGGCGTTGACCTTGTAAATTTCGCCGTGATCGCCGGTCGCCACATAGAGGTTGCCGGCTGCGTCGAGCGCAAGGTCCCAAATGTATTTCGCCCCGGGATCGAAATAAACCGACGCGCTCCAGGACTCTTTCGCAGCGTCTTTGGCGTTCTTGTCGGAAGGGGACGGAGTTCTCGCCCGGGTGAGCCGGTAGACCTTTCCGTCCGGCGAGGTCGCAGCGTACACGACTCCGTTCTTGGCCGCGACCAGGGCCTGCACCTGCAACTCTTGCGGCTCGAAAATGGGCGTGCTCTTGCCGTCAGGCGTAATGCGATACACGCGCGCCGGCGCGCCGGTGGCCGCGTAGATGTTGCCCGCCGCGTCCGATGCGATCGACCAGACGTAGGTTGAAGGCAACGTCGCCAAAGACTTGAACGTTGGCGCCAGCTCCAGCCCGCCGTCGCTAGGGAAAGCGATGCCGTGGGCCGTACCCTTGATCAGGTCGTCGAATTTCGATTGCTCCCAGGTGCGCGTACCCTCGGCGAAGGCGAATGCGGAAAGAACAACGGTGAAAAAAACAACGGCGAATATCAGAGCAAGCGTTCTACGGGCCAAGGTCATATCTCTTTAAGTGTAATGCTTGAACGCGAAGTGTAATGCTTGAACGCGAGTTAACGGACAGAGTCAATCAGTCTCCACTTCCCTGACTCCGTCCCGCGGCCCGCCCGTTTCGTGAGCGAATCTCAACTTCCGCCTTGCCGGCCACTCGTTTCAGTGGCGGCGGAGTCCGCGGTTGTGAGCGATATCGCGATTTTTCACCAGCCCGTTAATGTCATTGAGTCCGACTGCTTTCCCAAAAGCAGCACAGTATTCTATCCTCGATCTTTCTGGGAGAAGCGCTCGATGGCTCCGATCCCTCGTGTTCGTGTCCTCACTTACTTGGCTCTCGTTTTTTCACTCAGTTCTGTTTTTTATCTCCTCTGCATCCGCCATGGAATGAAAGCGTCCTACATCTTCGGACTTATGTGGTGTCCGGCTGTCGCTGGAGTCTTGACTGGTTTCCTGACGAAAAGACCGTTGCTTGAGTTCGGATGGGGGCTGGGAAAAGCGAGGTATCTTCTGGCAGGCTGGGCGATTCCGATGATCTATATATGGCCAGCCTATTTGCTGGTTTGGGTAGCGGGTCTAGGCGGTTTTCCCAAAGAGCAAACAGTGGAGAGAATCCGGAGCCTACTGCACATGTCTTCGCAACCAACATGGGTCCTGCTGACGATTTTCTATTTGCTTGGTTCCATCGGCGCGGTTCTGTTCGGTTGTCTTTGGGCGGCGGGAGAGGAAATTGGCTGGCGCGGCTTTCTGGTTCCGGAGCTTATGAAGTTCAACTCGTTCACTCGGACCGCAGTGATCAGCGGCGCGATCTGGAGTGCCTGGCATGCTCCGTTGATTATCTGGAGCGACTACAACTCGGGCACGCCAACTTGGTACGCTATCGCTTGCTTCGCCACGATGACGGTTTCCGCCAGCTTCGTATTCGCGTGGATAAGGCTAAAGTCAGGCAGCGTGTGGCCTGCCGTGCTACTGCATGCCTCGCACAACGCAATCATCCAGGGATACCTTGACCCGCTGACCATCGACCGGGGGCGGACCAGGTATTTTGTCGGCGAGTTTGGCTGTGCGATGTTACCGCTTGTTATCTTCTGCGCCTGGGTGGCATGGAAAGGAAGGGGTCAAGTGGACCCGGGCCGAGCAAGCGATTCCGGCGAGCCCGCCTGCGTTGTCAATTGACATTGTCATGGAATAGCGCTCAAAACCGCGGACTGCCCGGTTTCGGAACGGTGGCGCGAGCCGCCCTACTTAATATTAATCGTCAGCATCTGCGCGCCCGACACCACATAGTCCAGCGGTTCGCTTGAGGCTTCGCTTACTGACGACTCGCCGAGCACCACCATGTCCTGGGTGCCGCGCATGTTGTCCATCACGTTCATCACAGAAAGCGGCAAGGTAGGCATCACTTTGTCGGCGACCATCGCTTCTGGATCGGAATCGAAGATCGAAACGTAAACACGATCATTGGAGCGCTCTTTATTGAGCAGGGCAATGGTTGGCGCCAGGCCCAGCCCGCGGCTCATCATGGGCGCCGCGCGATGCATGCGGTCGAGGGTGTCGCCGTCGCTGACAAGAATCCGCAGCGTGCCCTTCGAGGCCGAAGTCGGAATGCGGATCGGGATTTGCCGCACAATCCGCTCACCGCGATAGGGACGAATCACAGTCTCCACGGTGATCTGGTCGCCGGGGCGCGCTTCGGTGACATCGGTGCGCGAGGACTCGAGCCTGCCCGACCTCCGCTCCCGCACCAGATCGAAGTTGAGGGTGACGCCATCGACATGCGGCGCGTCATACGGGTTGCTGTAAATGCGCCCGAACCGCTCGCCGATACTTGCGGCGGCCAGTGCCGCGGCAGGCTGGCCATTATCCTGCGGGGCGAACATATTGCGCAACGTCACGTCCGAATATCCCTGCACTCTCAGTACGCCGCTCATGCGATACGTAGTGTCTTCGCCGTAATCGTTGGTTCCGTGCAGGGCATTGAACACCGTAGCCATCATGGCCAGCGGGCTGAGCCGGGCGTTATTCAGAATCTCGTAGTGAAACTCTTTGGGAATCGGCCCGCCCCGCAACCTTACGGTAACCGGAATCATCTTGGGTTCGTGGCCCAACTCGCCGAGAATGCCGGCCTGCCGGTCCTGCACAAATGCGCCAACTGTTTCCGTTGTATTCACGATTTTGAAAGCGTTGAGCGGCGAAGGCAGAGTGGCCACCACCGTCGCTTTCGTCATGGGCAGGTCCACTTGCCCAAACTGCAGGAGCGGATGTCCACAGGCGAGCAACCGTGTGGGATCGATGTAAGTGACGGTGCAGGTGGCGGCAATATCCATATCGCCGCGCACCAGGACCGCGCTGATCGCGGACCCGGCCTCGACCGGTTCAGGCTGTTTCTGATTACTTGACGATCCTGTGCCCAGGACGGGCACGATGCCGGCGTCGGCGAACTGCCTGGTGTACTGACGCAGCGTGGCTTCAGAAAAGCCGCTGAACACAAAGGGCGCTTCGATGGGTTTCAAGTACTCGCGAAAATCTGATATGGGCAAGGATGCTTCGGGACCCGGGCTGGACGCCTCGGTCTTTCCGCTCTTGTCTGGCGCGCGCGCCCGCATCGGCTCCGGCGCCGGTGCATTGTCGAGCCTGTTGATCTCGAGCATCTCCTCAATCGGCGTCACCCCGGCAATTGGCTCCTTGGAGAATTCGCCGATGCGGAAGGCCAGCGCGCCTGCCAGTTTGCCTTCGAGATATACCGGGCTACCGCTCATTCCCGCGACCACACCCGTATATTCCGGCTTGGCGCCCTGCAGCCTGACAAGAATAATGTCGCCCTTGGGGCCATTCACGTTGCGCAACACGCCCAGGACTTCCACATCCATGGATTCCGGCTTCACGCCCTGAAACACTGTGAGCGCCGTACCTTTCATGCCGGCATGAACCTGGTCAAGTGGAAGAATGTTTGGGTTTTCGATTACGCCCGCATGCAGAGTTGCAGCAAGGCACAGAAAAGCGGCGCGCAAGGCCGTAATTCTCATGAAACGTCCCCGGAGGTCAGCTAAATGACCACACTAATTTGCTTAGACTCCGCGTGTAGTCAGAATGGTTTTGCGAGGAGGGAGGAGTTGCACCCTGCAAAATATCCCACCGCAGAGTTGTTGCATCTATACTACCACAGGTATTTCCGAGGTTTGCCCATGTTTTCTATCCGGCTCGTAGAGCTTTGGCGGGCGCATTTCTGGCGCCGCAAACATCTGACAGTGCTGGGATTTGCGGTTCTTGTGCTGGCCTGCGCCAGCCTCCTGGCGATGGCCCAGAGCACCTCCCAACAACCTCAACCGCCTGCGGCCAACCCCAACCAGCAGGATGCGCCGCCGGAAGCCGGCGGGCCACAGAACGACATCGGTCCCTACGTGATCCCCAAAAAGAAGGAAGAGCCCCCCCCACCGGCACCCGAAAAGCCGAAGAAGATCGAGAACATGCCCAATTACTCGATCAGTGTGGATGTTCCCCTGGTGACCCTGGATGTGCTGGTTACCACCAAAGACGGCCAGACCATCCCAGGCTTGAAGCAGGAAAATTTCAAGATCATGGAAGATGGCGAGGCTCAGAAAATTGCTTCTTTCAATCAGACACAGGCGCCGATCACGGCCGTCCTCTTGATCGAGTTCGCGGCCGCGCGTGCCTTCTCGGGAACTCAGGCATATCACTACATGTATGACGCGCTGAACGCTTCCTATACTTTCGCCAGCGGCCTGAGGAAAGACGATTACGTCGCGGTTGTCTCCTACGATATGAAACCCTCGATCCTGGTCGACTTCACGCAAGACAAGCGTGCGATTATGGGCGCGCTCAATGGGCTTCGCGTTCCCGGTTTCAGCGAACGGAATTTGTTCGATGCAGTCTTCGATACCCTTGACCGGATCGATCGCATCGAGGGAAAGAAGTACATCATATTGATTTCCTCTGGCGCCGACACCTTCAGCAAGCTTACTTACGATCAGATTCTGAAGAAGATCAAGTCCACCAAGGACACAACCATCTATCCCGTCAGCATCGGCTGGACCTATCGCGAACTGGCGGAGGCGCACAACATGGTGGGCCCGGCTACGCAAGTCGGCTGGTTGCAAAACGACAACCAGATGAATACGTTCGCTAAGCTCACCGGTGGACGCGCCTACTTCCCGCGTTTCCAGGGCGAGCTGCCCGAGATCTTCAACCAGATTTCTGCCGACATCCGTAACCAGTACACCATTGCCTATCACCCTACCAACACCAAGCTCGACGGATCCTACCGCAAGCTGAAGGTAGAATTGCAAGCCCCCGACGGCGGCCCCCTCAAGGTTCGCGATCAAAAGGGCAAAGATGTGAAGTATGTCGTGTACTGCCGGGAAGGCTATACCGCCAAACACCAGGTGGATTAGAAGGCTGCCTAAGACCCGGTGCTACATGTGATTGGGGAGTGAGGCGATTTGAAAATCATTGCCGCTTAAGGCCGAGGCGCGATCCCCGCTATTTCAGCGGGCTATTTAAGCTCCCCGCTGGCGCTCCATCCGCCTGTGCCTCACTCAGACCCGTGACTTCGCTCACTGCGCGGCGGCCCGAGGCGGCCTAGCGTGGAGTCGTCAGCTCTGCCGGTCGAACGGCTTCCCTCCGCCTCCTGCGCAGGGCCCCGAGGTTCGCCATGCTGTTCCTCATCTGGGCACTTCTGTTCCTCGCCGCCGCTTGCCTGATCCTGTTCATGCCTGCACTTTGGGGTAAGCACATCTACAACAATTACCGTGGCACGCGCACTGTGAATTGTCCGGAAACGCATGGTCCGGCCTCGGTTCGCATGAACGCAATCCGGGCTGCCTTTACCGGTCTGAGTGGCAAACCGGAGGTGAGCCTTGCCTCCTGTTCGCGCTGGCCCGAACGCGCCGGCTGCGATCAGGCGTGCATCCCGGAGGCGGAACGCGCACTCCTTCGCCCTCCGTCGCAAGCCCGCAGGTTAAGTAAGAATCGGATTCCGCAACTCACGCTGGTGGTCTCTGGCGTCATCTGGTTGCTGGGAGTTCTGTGGCACTCCGAATACATGTTTCGCTCGCCATGGGCAAGGGCGGTTGGCCTCACGGATCAGCAAGCCCATGACCTCGCCCGCACGTGGACCCCTCATCTGCTCACGGTTGCCGCCTGCTTGCTGTTTTCCAGTGCGGTCGCCGGTTTGCTTGCGTGGATTGGCGCTCCTACGGTCTGGCGAGGCATACAGGTTTCCCTCGCTCTATGGATGGTTCTCGCCGGACTACTGCTGGCCGCTGGCAACTGGAACTTTGGCCGAGACTTTTTGCGCATAGAAGGCGGTTACACAGTTCTGGCTGCCCTGCTGGCCGGCACCGTCCTTGGAGGTATGTCGAGAAGCGCAGTTCCAAAAATCTCGGCTTAAGCGAAGCTCAGGGCCTGAAAGTACCAGCGACAGCCTGGTTTTCCACAGAAATCGTTGCAGCGCGACTTCCTCTAAGGCGAAGAAAAAACGAACCTTACCCCGACGAATCTCATTTGTAAACGCAATTGGTTGTGGTCGCCTATCTGGTAAACCGCTAGATTTAGCGGTCGGCGCTTGGACTCCCATTGTGGAATCGCAACCTTGAAGTTTCGTCTTGACAATCAATGAGTTAGGCGTAGGATGTGGTCAAAAGTGGTTGAAAGTGGAACAGACAGTAGAGGTCGGGGCTGATATTAGCCGTTTTCGGAGCGCCAGTGGATTGCGAAGCTGACACCCCCAAACCGAGCCCAAACGAACCCGATTCCACCTGCGTTTTAACCGCTTCTACCTCCCTCGTGCTGTTGGCTGTGGTAGCAGCCAGAACTCAAAGGACCCCGGCAACAACCAGGGCACATGTTTCGCGGCAATCACCCAACTCGCGTCGACGAAAAAGGACGACTCAAGGTCCCCGCCGAATACAAACGGGTGATCGACGAGAAATACGCGCAGAGATTTTACATAACCAGCATGGACGGCATAAGTGCCCAGATATATCCCTTCGAGGAATGGGAACGGATCGAGCAGAAGCTGGGGCAGCTCTCGACCTACCACCCGACCAAGAAGAAGTTCTTGACGCGCACGAACTATTACGGGCAAGAGGTGGAGATGGACGGCCAGGGGCGCCTGCTCATCCCGCAGATCCTGCGCGAAGCGGCGCACATTCGCGGCGAAGTGGCGGTGCTCGGCTATCAGACCTATCTCGAAGTCCGCAACAAGGAAGCAGTCGACCAAGAGATTCAAGAGCAGCCTTTCACGGATGACGACACCAAGACGCTCGCCGATTTGGGCATCTAGTGGAAACGGATTCTGGACAAAGCACCCCCGAGTGGGGTGGGCATGGTTCGGCGGAAAACGCGGCTGGCCATGTTCCGGTTCTTTTAAAAGAAGCGATCGATTTTCTAGCCGTGCAGCGTGGCGGAACTTATCTGGATGCCACGGTGGGCTTGGGCGGGCACAGTTTCGAAATAGCAAAACGCCTCGGCGCACCGGGTCATTTGATTGGCTTCGATAAGGATCCGAAGGCGCTCAATGAGGCGCACATGAAACTTGCGCCGGTTGTTGGACGTCCGTCGTTGGTCGTTAGTGAATCAGTGGACGAGCGACGAGAGACGAACGAAAAACGACCCGACTGGCCGGCTGTGACGTTGATGCATGGCTCGTTTGCCGAGCTTGCCAACGACCAGCGACCGGCGACCATCGACGGCATCCTCGCCGATTTGGGCGTGAGCAGCCTGCAGCTTGGCGACGCTGGGCGGGGATTCAGTTTTCAGGCGGATGGGCCCCTGGATATGCGGATGAACCCGCTATCGGGGCGAACCGCCGAACAAGTGGTAAACCACCTCGACGAGCGCGAGCTTGCCGATGTGATTTACGAATTCGGTGAGGAAAGGAGGTCGCGGAGAATCGCCAGAGCCTTGGTCCGGTCGCGGCCGATTATGACGACAAAGCAACTCGTTGACGTTATATCAGCCGCGGCCCGGCCCATGAAGCACGACCGAATCCATCCCGCGACGCGGACCTTTCAGGCTCTCCGAATCTTCGTAAACCGTGAACTGGACGATCTGAAAGCACTGCTGGAGGCGGCGCCTCGCGTGCTGAAGCCGGGCGGAAGGCTGGTGGTAATCAGCTTTCACTCGCTCGAAGACAGGATCGTGAAAGACGCATTGCGCGAGGGCGCGAAGTCGGGCGTCTACCGGTTGCTGACGAAAAAGCCGGTGACGGCGGCGGAAGAAGAGATTGAAAGCAACCCGCGTTCGCGGAGCGCCAAGTTAAGGGCGGCCGAGCGAACCTAGCGGGTGGCGGAGAGAGTTTGAGTTGGTCCGGAGAAACTGCCGGGCTCCCGGTGCGGTGATGGTAAGGCGTGCCGGGTAAAAGTTTTGCGGAAGAGCGGGCCTTCAGGCCGCGTAATTGAGCAATCAAGAGAGGGGCTTCAGCCTCCGTTGTCCCAGGTTCTGTGGTGGAGTTCTTTCGGAACGGCCGACAGAAGTACAAACCAGGCTCGGTCCGAAAACGAAGGCGGTAACAAGAATGATGTACACCGGCACGATGCTTGAAGATCTTTTCGCGGCCGTCGAACGCGCCGAGCAAATGATCAACGCTCGCGAATTTGTTATTGCCGAATCGCTGATGGAGGATTCCTGGTTCGCTTCCGTCCGGGAAACCGCCGATTACGATTCGAAGCTGGAAGTGGCATAGCAGCAGTCAGTCAAGAAAGAAAGAGCAGTCAGTCAAGAAAGAAAGAAAAGAGAGCACTCATGAGCGCCGCCGTCCGAATGCACGCAATCTCCCCGAGCGGACGAAAGTCCTGCTGGCTGGGCACGCCGGAAATTTATTTCCGCAAAACCATCGACAACTCGCGCCTGGTGAAGGTGGAAGACCCGCGCCGCGACCGCGAGATGCGCGTGTTCGGCGTGGTGCTGTGCTGCCTCTTTCTGCTCGTGATGGCCTATGCGCTGCAACATTTCCGCGCCATCGAGTACGGCTACAAGATTGAAGCCCTGCGCTCACAGCGCGACGGCCTTGCCGGCATGAACCAGGCGCTGCGGCTCGAGGAAGCTTCACTTCGCGATCCGGACCGCATCGACGCGGTAGCGCGCAAGATGGGCCTGCAATCACCCGATCCGGGTCAGGTCATTCGCATGGATTCAGGCAATGATGCCGGCTCGCCGGTAATGGCCAGCGTCGCGCCGGTCTCGGTGATCTCGGCAAGATAGCCCAAGCCTCAGTTCCCAGTCTTTCTGTTCTTGGGTGAGCAGCTTTTATTGAGAACTGAGAACTGAGAACGGGAATGTCGGCAAACAACTCTTCTTCCAACGCGCGTTTCCGCCTTTACGCCCTTACCGGATTTCTCTGCTTCTGGCTGGTCGTCATCTGCGGGCGGCTCATCTACCTGCAGATTTTTTGCTACGGCGACTTCGAGCGGCGAGCGCAGCATCAGCAGCAGCGCAGCTTCGATCTTT
>Ga0335079_10005121_pt1 | contig 15043 bp, 10 predicted proteins | sample Lox_Sample_33_FD_206719 | JGI IMG/M metagenome (GOLD analysis project Ga0335079, IMG submission 206719) | Soil microbial communities from Loxahatchee National Wildlife Refuge, Florida, United States - Lox_Sample_3.3 | ecosystem: Environmental > Terrestrial > Soil > Wetlands | place: USA...
GAAGAATCGACAATTAAAGCCAATCGATTCTGAGACTCCTGCAACTGCCGCTCTTTGCTCGCGGTAAGGTCCTGCTGCGCCCTGCGCAGTTGCTCCTCCATGCACTTGCGGTCGCTGACATCGCGTATAGCACTTAGCACCAGCATTCCGGAGGATGTGGGCACGGGAGACAGGCTAATTTCGACGGGAAACTCCGATCCATCCTTCCGGCGGCCCCGCAGGTCCAATTGAGCTCCCATGCGGCGCATCTCGGGCTGAATGCGATATCGGTCGCGGTTTCGCTGGTGCAGGCTCCGCTGGCTGACCGGCACCAGGATGTCAACGCTCTGGCCGACTAATTCGCTCTGGGCATACCCGAACAAGCGTTCCGTTTGCGAATTGACCTGAACGATTTCGCCATCCTGATTGACCGCCACCATGGCGTCGGGAACGGCCTCAAAAAAAACGGGCGACAACAGGGCCTCAGTTACGGCGTCGGCGAGTTTCGGCCGTTTCTTCTCAGGATCAGTATCGCTTACGTGCGGACGCATACCACCCCACAGTTACCCCTACTATACGGCTTCCCAGCACTCTCGCCAAGCCTTTCCCAGATTGGCTCCAGTCAAGATGCGTGAACATCCTAGCGACGGCATCCCGCGCAGTAGCCACCAACTTCCAGGCGCGACACAACGATGTGGAAATGGCAGTCGCGCTCCAGCTGGCTCTTCAAAGACTCAAATGTCTCGCTCACAAATTCGGTGATCTTTCCGCAGCGGAGGCATGCCATGTGAATGTGATCGCGCCCCGATTTTCTTTCATAATAGTGACCCTCACCTTTTAAGTGCATCAGGTCGAGTTCGTCGACCATCCCCTGCCGCTTCAGGAGGTCCAATGTGCGGTATACGGTACTCCGGTCTACCGAGTTATCCAATTTCCGGGCCTTGCGCAGGATCTGACTCGCATCCAGGTGCTTCGCAGCCGTTTCAATTACGGCCAGAATTGCCCGTCGCTGGGTGGTCATGCGGATTCCACGCCCTGCGAGTTGCATCTGCAAACGTCCCGGAACTTCGGTGCGCGGAAGAGGCACGTTCGAATCTCCACTATGAGTCGCAACTGATCGCAAGAAGCATGCAACGAAATCTGCGCACGCGGATTGACAGCCAAGCTGCGTACCTCTAATCTTCAAACTATAGCTGTTTTGCGACTGAGTCGCAACTAAAATCAAGGACAGTACATTGACCGCATGATTTCAGCGCTGTTTGTAAAAGCACGGCAGGCTTTCGCCTGCGGATGTCTGTTACTCCTATTCTTATCCTGTTTTCGCGGGTCACTATTGGCACAGGAAAGTCCATATATCGTGACTTATGACCACTACCTCGAAGAACCAGGCAGTCTCGAGGTCGAATACTTCTCGACCTTCGGCACCCAGCGAGCCGGCAACGATTTCCATGCCTTCTGGACCGAGTTTGAATACGGCGTGAATGCCTGGTGGACAACCGAGCTTTATTTCGACGGACAATCGACCTTTTCCGATAGCACTCTGTTTACCGGCTTTCGCGTGGAGAATCGGCTCCGCTTGCTCCAACTGGAACACTTCATAAATCCGGTGCTCTACATTGAATATGAGCAAACCAGCGGCGCCGACAAGATTCTGAAGGAAATCGAGGGGCATGACGTGGAGTCCGACTTCGACGACTCCAACGGCGTGCTGCGCCAGGAACATGATCATGAACTCGAACTCAAACTCTTGCTCTCCAGCTCCTTTAAGGGCTGGAACGTCGCGCTGAATCCGATATTCACAAAGAACGTATCTCCTGGCGAACCGTGGGAATTCGGATACGCCGCTGGAATTAGCCGTCCGCTCGCCTTGAAGGCAATGCCCCGGCGCTGCAACTTCTGCGGCGAGACCGTCATTGCGGGCCTCGAGATGTATGGCGGGTTGGGCGACACGAGGAATCCGGGTTTGAACAACACCTCGCATTACCTTGCGCCCGCGATCGCCTGGAACCTGCCCTCCGACTGGACATTTCGCCTTTCAAGCGGATTTGGGCTTAATGACAACAGCCACCACCTGCTGCTGCGGTGGGGAGTTTCGCGTGAATTCTCGAGCTTCGGAGAATTGGCGAGACAACTGTTCGGAGGCCGCAAATGAAGGTCGTGACCGTACTTCTCGCAGCCTGCTGCGTTCCTCTGGCGCTTGCACAGGAGAGCGCGATACGGCAGAGCAAGACCGATCATTCCACATACGCTGCCCTGGCTAAAGCTCCCGTCTCGGCGCGTTCGCGGGGAAATCCTTTTGCCGGCGATCCGCAAGAGGTTACCGCAGGGGGAAAACTGTTCGAGCAACACTGTGCGGAGTGTCATGGCCCAAAGGCGGGCGGAACCAGGCATGGCCCGAGTCTGCTACTGGATCCGGTACAACAAGCCTCTCCCGGGACGCTCTTCTGGATTCTAACGAATGGCGTGGTCCGTCGTGGCATGCCGGTCTGGTCGAAGCTCCCAGAACAGCAACGTTGGCAACTCGTGACTTTTCTGGAGTCGCTTAAGCCGCGCGCCTCTGGATCGGCAAGCCGGTAGCCGGAACGAATACTTATTTCGCGCTCGGTGCGGCAGGCCTATCTCTGATTCCCACCTCTAAAGACCGCCAATGCCGCCTGGCCGAGGCTGATACCGCCGTCATTCGCCGGAACGGCATGGTTTGCCCAGATCTGCAATCCGGTGTTGTTCAGTTCCGCCTTCAAGTCCTCCATCAGTAACTCATTCTGAAAAACACCACCCGAAACGACTACGATGCCTAGATTCTGAACATGCGCCAGACTTCTCACCGCTTCGGCCACGCCGTGCGCAATCCCAGATTGAAAGGCGCGCGCAATCTCCGCGATGTTACGCCCGTTCTTTCGATCCAAGGCAACCGCCTTGAGGAGAGGCCGGAAGTCCAACTCTCCCTGAAGAAACGGAAATGGATAACACCCCGCTTGATCCGTCCCGCGCGCCATATGCTCGACCCACATTGCCGCCTGCCCCTCAAACGTGATGTCATGGGTAAAGCCCAGCAAGGCTGCGGCCGTATCGAACAGCCTGCCAACCGAAGTTGTAGCGAACGTCCTGACATTCTTGTCGACAAGCTGCAACGCGGTCTGAAAGCGGGACGGAAAGCAGAAAGGCGGGTCGCTTAGACTGGGCAATCCTTCTACTTGCACGAGAAATCCGGCCGCCGCCTGCACGGGATGCTGGGCGGCCGCATCGCCACCCGGCAACACCGCTGGCCGTAGGTGAGCGACTCTCTGAAATCCATTTGTAAGGCTGCCCGAAAATATTTCCCCTCCCCAAATGCCGCCGTCATCACCGTAGCCGGTACCGTCGAAACTCACGCCCAGCACCCGTTCTTCCCAAGCGCCACGCTCCGCCAGTACAGAGGCGACATGCGCGCGATGATGCTGCACCGCCAGTTTTCCTGCGGCTGGGAAGCGCGCGGCATGCGCGGTCGAGCGATACTCGGGATGCGCGTCGTAAGCTATCAGCAGGTCCTCCGATCGAATCTCATACATCGTCATCAGGTCGTGTATGGTCTCCTCAAACGCGCGGAACGCCTCGTAGTGATCGAGATCGCCAATGTGCTGGCTGACAAATGCCTGACCTTCGACGACCAGTGTCACGGAGTTCTTCAAATCGGCTCCCATTGCCAGGATCGATTCCGCCACTTGCCCTCGCGGCACCGGAAAACTCGTAACTGCGCCCGGCGCGTAGCCGCGCGATCGCCGCAGGATTGCCGGCCCCAAGACCCCCGCCCGGACCACCGAATCGTCGACGCGCCTGGCTATCGGGCGCTCGCCCACAAGAAATGCGTCCGCGATACCCGACAACCGCTCGAACGCATCATCATCTTCATACGCGATCGGCTCGCTCGACCGGTTCGCACTCGTCATTACCAGAACTCGCGGGGCCCCAGCCGAAAACAGCATATGTTGCAAAGGAGTATAGGGCAGCATGATACCCAGTTCGCGATTGTCTGGAGCGACGCCAGCCAACTCGCGCTTGGCGGGGCTAAGCACAATCGGACGCGCGATTGACGCAAGCAGGTTTCTCGCCTCCACCGTAAGTTCTGCCAGTTCCTGCGCATCGCTCACGGTTTCAACCATCACGGCGAATGGTTTCTCCTTGCGGAATTTCCGGTCCCGCATGGCGCTGACTGCGTCCGCGTTTTGCGCATCGCAAGCCAGGTGGTATCCACCCAGGCCTTTGATCGCGACAATTTTCCCCGCTTGGAGCAACTCCACCGCCTGAGGAATAACCCGGGCGTGGCCGCTCACGTTTTCTGTCCCTACCTGCAAGTAATAGTGGGGTCCGCATTGGGGACAGGCCACCGGCTGTGCGTGAAACCGCCGGTTGGCCGGATCGTGATACTCGCGGTCGCAATATTCGTCGAACGGCCAGCCCCTCATCGTCGTTTTCGGGCGGTCATACGGCAGCGCCAGAATCACCGTGTAGCGCGGCCCGCAATTGGTGCAGTTGATATAGGGATACCGGTAGCGCCGATTGCCCGGATCGGCAAGCTCGCGCAGGCAGTCGTCACACACTGGGAGATCGGGTGAAATGCGAACCGTCGGCCGCCGGTTGCGCTCACTTTCCTTGATAATGAACTTCTCGTATCCCTCGGCAGTGGTGGGCACGACTTCAATGTCGACAATGCGTGAAGCTGGAGGCGCCTCGTTCTTCAAGCGCTTCAGAAACTCCTGCACCGCACCATCACCGCCTTCAACGTGAATAGCAACGCCTTCTTCCCCGTTCAGCACCCATCCCGAGAGATTCGATTCGGTCGCGATGCGATAGACAAAGGGGCGAAATCCCACCCCTTGCACCACTCCGCGGATTTTGATCAGACAAGCGTCGCCCATTGCGTAAGAGAACCGACGTATCAGTATTGCTGGAATCGAAAGCAGGTGCCCGGACTTTGCGCTCATCATTGAGCGCTGCGTTCGCGCCAGTTCGCCCCCATGGGAGCGGCCGCCGCTCGATAGGTTCTATCGGCCTCTGCTAATCTCGTTCCTGCGTGGATCAAGCATACAACGCCATCATTGCAGGTGCGGGCGCCGCCGGCCTGATGTGCGCTATCGAGGCTGGAAAACGAGGGCGGCGAGTACTGGTGCTCGAGCATGCGGATCGCATCGGCAAGAAAATCCTGATCTCCGGCGGAGGCCGCTGCAACTTCACTAATCTCTACACCAGCGCCGATAACTTCATCTCCAGAAATCCTCACTTCGCCAAGTCCGCGCTAGCGCGCTACACGCCCGATGCGTTCTTAAAACTGATCGAAAAGCACCAAATTCCTTATCACGAAAAAAAACTCGGGCAGCTATTTTGCGACCGATCAGCGACCGATATCCTGCACATGCTCGAGGAGGAATGCCGTGGTTTCCGGGTCGAAATCAGGCTCAACACAGAGATTAGCTCGGTAACGAAGCAAGACCAGTTCGTCCTGCAAGCCGGGAAGACGACCTTCACGGCGCCCAGGTTGGTAGTGGCAACTGGAGGGCTGTCAATTCCCAAGCTCGGTGCAACTTCATTTGGATACGATGTGGCCCTCCGGTTTGGCATCAAAGTCCAGCCTGCGCGCCCCGGCCTGGTGCCCCTGATTTTGAACGAGACCGATCGCAATCTATGGTGCGATCTTGCCGGAGTATCGACCGAGATCGTCGCGTCCGTGGCTGGCGAAAAACAGCATTTTCGCGAAAAGATGCTCTTCACGCATCGCGGCCTGAGTGGGCCCGCAATTCTACAAATCTCATCCTATTGGGATGGCACAAGCCAGGTATGGATCGACCTCGCTCCCGGTATCCATCTGAACACCCTCTTGCGATCACGTGGCCCACGCAATCCGTCGAACTGGAAATCCCTGTTGCATGAAATCCTGCCGCACCGCCTGGCAGAACGATGGCTCAAGACTTACCCACCCGCGGGCAATTCCGACCGCGCTTTCGCGGACGCCGAGCAACGCATCCACAACTGGGAGGTGACGCCAAAAGAAACCGCGGGATATGCAAAAGCCGAAGTGACAGCGGGCGGAATTGACACCGACGAGCTTCATGCTCGCACTATGGAGGCTCGAAAAATTCCGGGTCTGTTCTTCATCGGAGAGGTGGTCGACGTCACCGGCCAGCTCGGCGGCTTCAACTTCCAGTGGGCATGGGCCTCGGGCTTTTGCGCCGGACAAGCAATATGAGAACAGGTCGGAGTCACTCCAAGCGACGCTGTGGGTCTCCGCGGGCCCGCAAAATTGACGTGATAATATTAGGTTGTGTGACCTCATGGCGGTGTAGCTCAGGTGGTTAGAGCGACGGTCTCATAATCCGTAGGTCGTTGGTTCGAGTCCAACCGCCGCCACCAGATTGAACCCACCAGTCCGGCAGCTTTCCGCCGAAAAACTTACTTCCTGTTGAACTCGTGCCCGCTTCTTCAGCGTGCGCCTCTTCGACGATCCCAGCTGCTAGGGATTTACCACCTGCTTCACGGTGCCTGAACTGGTCCTAAAAACAGAGTCCCCCGCGTATGTACCTTTAATACTATGCGCCTTGGCCGTCAGCGACGATGTTGTGAACGTCGCCACCCCGCCCATGGTCGCGCCTGTACCTGCTAAGGTGACGCCGTCATAAAAGCTGACGGTCTCTCCGTCCGGTATTTGACCGAAGGATGATGTCACGGTCGCCGTGAACGTAACGGGTCCTCCGGCCACGGACGGTGAACTGGAAGTGGCAAGCACTGTCTTCGAGTTAACAGGAAGTATCTTGATGTACTCCTTCACGGTCGCCGCACTTCCCGAGTTGCTAGTGTCACCCGAATACGTGGCCGTTACGAGGCGGGACCCGGTAGTCGGATACGATTTGGTGAGAACCGCGCCTCCTCCAGCCACCGGAACTGTGGTGCTGTGGCTCCCATCCTTGAAGGTAACGGTACCCGTCGTCGCGCCGCCATACTGGCCTCGAACCGTCGCCGTGTATGTTACTGGTTGATTTGGAGCTGCGGGCGTCGGGCTGGCAACCAGGGAGGTCGTGGTCCCCTCTTGACTCACAGTCTGGATCAGGGCTGCAGACGTACTGGCCAGTACGTTGACGTCTCCGCTGTAACCTGCTGTAACCGTATGCGAACCAGGGAGCATCACGACTCCAGACAGAGTCGCCGCGTTATTACTGAGATTGACGGTTCCCAGCGAAGTCCCGCCGTCAAAAAATGTCACCGTACCGGTAGCCGGCACGAGATAAGACGGCGAAACCGTGGCTGAAAGCGTAATAGGTTGTGCGTAGGCCGATGGATTGACACTCGAAGAGACCGCGGTCGTGCTCGCATCCTGGTTGGTCGTCTGAATCAAGGGGGAAGAACGGCTCGGCGAAAACGTCGAATCCCCGCTATAAGATGCAGTTATGCTGTGGGTGCCGAGGGAAAGGGTGGATGTCGTCAGAGTCGCTATCCCGCCAGCGAGATTGGAGCTTCCAATTGCCGCCGTCCCATCCAAAAAAGTAACTGTTCCAGTCGGCATTTGACCACCATGGGTCGTCACCGTGGCCGACAGAGTCACAGATTGTCCAAGGCTTGACGGGTTCGGTGATGAAGAAAGTGCAGTCGTCACAGTCGCGCTCAAGCCGAATATCTGTAGCTGGCCATAGCTTGCCACCAACACCTTGCCGTCCGCTACCACCGGGACGATGTTCGCGTTGCCGGTCAAGCTTGGCCACGTCCCGGCCTGTGATTGAAAGAGCGGAACCATGTTCTTACCCAAGTCGGGATCAAACGCATAAAGTGTAATGACCGGGTTGGTGCTTGATTGCGGCCGCGTTACCGCCCAGATGATCGCATCGCTGGTGTTATTTGAAGAAACACTGGTAAAGAAACCGGCGTCCTGCAGGCTGCCCCCCAGCGAGGCGGAGTTGGCAACCAGACTCAGCGAGGGCGTTGGCGTGCTGTCGAGTCTCCACACTTTCACCTGCGTCCCGCCACTGCTCACGATCCGCGGCATCGCGTCCACCGGATCCACAAAATAGGATGGCCCGCACCAGCAGCCACCAATCGAATAATTCCCCAACACATTGCTATTCGTGCTGGAGTATCCCCCCAGGCTGTCTTCGTTTAAAAAGAACATGCCGCCACGTTTTCCTGCAGCCACCGCAAGGTGGGGATATAGACCCGGTTGATCGGGAAGTACCATTACCCCCCCGGAGCCAAAGTCGCCATCGGCCTTGTCCCATTCCGACCAGGCAGACGGCGTAAATAAGTCAACAACCCTCGACAGGTCCGGCGAAATCTTGATTACACTCTCCTGAATGTTTGTTACTCCATCGTATGTCATTCCAGACTTATCGGAGTTTCCCGTCACTGCAAGAACATTACCCAAATCGTCCGTGGATGGGCCAAAGCCGGACATCCAGATCGAAGACAGGAAGAAACTTCGCGGAGAAGTAGCCTGGATATCGAAAAGGTCGTTCGCCGCAAGAGCCTGAAGCGTACCCGCTTGCCATCCCAATAGCCATCCGCGCGAGACATCGGGACGGATGTCGCAAAAACTTCCAAAACCGGCGTAGATGTTGCCATTTGCCAACAGCAGGCCGGCGCGCTGCCGCTGATACTTTGCCGTGAAGTTGAACGTGCTCCCATCGGTAAGCGTGTGCGAAGCGGTCACGACTTGCGGCGGCACCTTGTCTGCCAGGCTGCCGAGATCCAATGCGTGTAGCAAGTAGACGGGAGTACTGCTTTGTGACGTATATACCATCGCATACAAGGTGCTGGTCGCAGGATCGATCACCGGCGTCGAATTGATCCCAACATTTGGGCCGTTATTATTGCACCCAAGAGGACGCGGTATCGGCGTCCCGAAGTTGGAACTCAACAGCACCGTGCCGGTTTCCGCATCAATGGCATAGATCGTGTTACCCTCAGTGGCCACGTACACCACGTTATGCATTCCTTGATACTGGCCCGCTGTTATGTTTACAGCTTGCATATACAGCGGTTGGCTATCCACCTGGTCATCTAACACAACCGAGTAAAGAAGTCCGAAAGACGAACTATTTACGTTGGCAGGAGTCAGAACAGTCTCATTCGAATTCCAGCCTGTGCGGTAGTTATCGTAGTGATAAGTCGTGACTGATTGTGACCACGCAATCCCTGCTCGCGCGATAAGAAAAAAGAGCAGCAGCGTGGAATAGACCACAGAGCGAACTCGACGCGACGTCATAGCATCCTCAGTCTGCACGGCGTGACTGTCAGCCGCGGCCGGGTTGGAGGTGATGTTTACGCAAAACCGGCGCCCACAGCCGGATCCAGGACTCCTGACATGATGGCAGAAATGGGCATTGCTATTCTGAATATTTTTCATGGCCCCTTGCTGGTGTCCCACTCAAACGCGTATTTCATCCGCCGACAAGGGGAGGGGGATTTTCGTGGCAGTCGAAGGACCCAATAATTGTCCTTCCAATAAGGCTGGGGGTCAATACCACCCATCCCGCCCAACCATCTTATTCAGTGTAAGTCATTGAATCCACAAGGCCCGCCAAGAAGGGCATTGGGCCAACGTCAAGGTATAATCACAGCCGCGCCGTCGATCGAATCGCTCTTGACCTTAGCCAGCGCGTCGTTTACCTGCTCGAGATGAAAGGTCGTAATTCGAGGTCTGAGTTTAATGTCAGCAGCAAGCTTTAGAAAGTCCCGCCCATCCTGTCGCGTCATGTTGGTAACGCTGCGAATCTGACGCTCGCCCCAAAGCAGCCGGTCGTAATCGAATTCCGGCATGCGATCCAGATGGATCGCGTTGATCGCCACCACTCCCCCCTTACGCAAACTGGAGAGTGCCGCAACCACTACGCTCCCACTGGGCGCAAAGGTGACTGCACGATCCAGTTCGATAGGAGGCTTTTCGACCTCGGACCCGACCCATTTCGCTCCCAGCGAGCGGGCGAGATTTTGATGCGACGCCCCGCGCGTTGAAACATAGACTTCGCAGTGCCAGGCGCGGAGCACTTCAATCGCGAGATGCGCCGACGCCCCAAAACCGAAGAGTCCGACTTTCTCTCCCGGTTGTACCCCGGCAACCCGTAAACTGCGAAAACCTATAATGCCCGCACAGAGAAGGGGTGCGGCGTGCAGAGGATCAAGCGCCAACGGCAGAGGAAAAACAAAATCCGATCGCGCCACCGCAAACTCGGCGTACCCTCCATTCACGCTGTAGCCTGTGAACGTGGCGGAGTCACAGAGATTTTCGAGTCGATTGCGGCAATACCAGCAATCGCCATCCGTCCCTCCCATCCATGAAACGCCTACCCGGGTTCCCAACGGCAGAGCCTCCGGCGCGGGAGCCAATACTTCCCCGACGATCTGATGCCCTGGAATCAGATCCGGCCGCAGCGCTGGCAGTTCGCCCTCGACAATGTGAAGATCGGTGCGGCAAACCCCGCAGGCAAGCACGCGCAAAAGGACTTGTTCAGTGTTCGGTTCGGGCTTCGGAACCTCTTCAACCCGAAACCGCCGTTCTGAAATCTTCTCCCGACACTCAAGCACCGCCGCCTTCATGCTATCGATGTTATCCTAAGGAACGCACGACGCCGCGCTTGAACCCGCCATGCCCGATCCCGAGAAGCCAGGTCCCGACGCTCCCGAATCTACCCCGGCCAATGAGCCGGCAGAGTCTTTCCAGGCCATTTTTTCCGAATACGAGAAATCCCATGCGCTTAAGGCTGAATCGGGTACCCCGCGCCGCGAAGGAACCGTAATCACGGTCACCGCTGATGCCGCCATTCTCGATATCGGTTTCAAAAGCGAGGGCCTCCTGCCGCTCAACTCTCTGCCCGCCGATATGAATTTGAAACCCGGCGACAAGGTGCATGTCTCCGTCAAAGGCCGCGATCCCGAAGGGTACTACGAATTGACGCGCGGAAAAGTCGAACTGCCCACCGACTGGGCCTCGCTCGAGAAAGCCTTCGCGGAGAAATCTGTCATCGTCGGTAGAGTGTCGGGCGCCGTCAATGGTGGCCTTAGCGTCGATATCGGCGTGCGCGCTTTCATGCCCGCTTCTCGCACCGGCACGCGCGATGCCGCTGAAATGGAAAAACTGGTCGGACAGGAAATTCGCTGTCGTATCACCAAGCTTGACGTCGAAGATGAAGATGTAGTTGTCGATCGGCGGGCCATCGCCGAAGACGAAGAAACCGCGGCCAAGCAACGCCGGTTTTCCGAACTCAAGGAAGGCGACACAGTCCGCGGTGAGATTCGCAGTCTCACCGACTACGGAGCGTTCGTCGATATTGGCTCCGCCGACGCTCTGCTGCACGTCGGTGAAATTTCCTGGCGCCGCGTGAACAAGCCGTCGGATGTGCTGTCCCCCGGGCAGCAGGTTGACGCCCGTATCATAAAGATCGATCCCGAGAAGCGCCGCATTGCCATCAGCATGAAGCAACTGCAGCCGCATCCCTGGGATTCGGTGTCAGCGAAATATGAAGCTGGCGGCCGCGTGCGCGGGGTTGTCACGCGCATTGCCGATTTCGGCGCATTCGTGGAAGTCGAGCCTGGCGTCGAAGGACTCATCCACATCTCCGAAATGTCGTGGGCAAAACGAGTTCGCAATCCCGGCGATTTGGTCAAGGTCGGCGAAACTGTCGAGGCCGTAATCCTCGGCGTAAACCTGGGCGAACGCCGCATGTCGCTTGGGCTTAAACAGGCCCTTGGCGACCCTTGGACCGGCGCAGCCGAAAAATTTGCGCCTGGCACGGTAATCGAAGGACCGATCACGAACATCACCAAGTTCGGTGCCTTTGTGCAGCTTGCCGAAGGCGTCGAGGGAATGATTCACGTCAGCGAAATCAGCGCCGAGAAGCGCATCAATCATCCGCAGGAAGCCCTAAAAACCGGTCAAGTCGTAAAAGCGCAGGTGATTGCGCTTGATACCGAGAGACGAATCATCCGCCTCAGCATGAAACAACTCGTGCCCACAGGTCTCGACGAATATCTGGCCGAGCACAAAGTGGGCGATGTCGTGACCGGCCGATTCCTCGAGATTTCTGACGGCTGCGCACGGGTCGAATTGGGCATGGGAGTTCAGGCGTCCTGTCGCATCCGGGAAAAATCCGAGACTCAGCAAAGCCAGAGCCAAGCGGTAGTCCCTGAATCTCCGTTAGCCGGCAAACCCGACCTCTCGTCGCTCGGTTCTATGTTGCAGGCCCACTGGAAGAGCGGCGCAAAACTGGTTTCAAACCAGCCCGAAGGTTTGCGTATAGGCCAGATTCGAAGTTTTCGAATCGTGAAGCTCGACGCCCCGGGGAAGAAGATTGATTTGGAATTGGAATGAACGCTCTGATTTCCAAGAGCGGAAGAGGCCAGTTCACTTAGGGTTGCTTCAAGGCGAAATCTCTTATCCGCGCGCGTTTACCATCATCAGCGCGAACAATGCTGGTAGGTAGAAAATCGTCGCCTGAAGCAGGCGACGGGCGGGGAGTTTTGAAGCTGCCGCGGTGGCCGGCAAGTGCGCCGCACCCAAGCCCATTGACACACGGAATAGCATCGCTCCCATCAGAACAGCGCCCACCAGGTACACACGTCCCGCCATCCCGGCAACCGCGGGCAAAATGCTGACCGGAATCAATACTCCCGAATAAGCGAGAACCCGCCACACGGTTGATTTGCCGTCTGACTCCACCACCGGCAGCATCCGGATTTCGCCCTGCTCATAGTCCTCGCGATATAGCCACGCGATCGAAAGAAAGTGTGGAAACTGCCAGATAAACATGATGGCAAATAGAATCAAAGTCTCTGTTTCGATGCGTCCCCGCACCGCCGTCCATCCCAGCACGACCGGCATAGCGCCCGGAAATGCCCCCACAAAAGTACATACTGGCGAAATTTTCTTCAGCGGCGTATAGGCTGCGAGATAAACCAGCGCCGTCAGAAATACCAGCAAGCCAGTCAGCAGATTCGCATAAATTGCAAGATAAATGGACCCTCCCAGGGTCAGCCCGAGCCCAACTGCGCCGGCATGCGCCCGCGACATTCTTCCCGAAGGCAAGGGACGCAGCGCCGTGCGACGCATGCGTCCGTCGACACTCGCTTCCATCACTTCGTTCAAAGCCGCCGTCCCGCTTGAAACCAATGCGATTCCTAGCAGCGTATGGAAAAGGCCAAGTGTCCACGAGGATATGCCCATCCGGTGCGCTCCAAAAAAATAGCCGCACCATGCCGTCAGCACAATCAAAGTCGTGATGCGAGCCTTGGTCAGCTCCGCGTAGTCGCGCGCCAATACGCCCAGACGTCTTGTAGAAGAATTTTGCAATTTCCTCCCCACACTTCCCTTTTCCCCATCCGCCCTCACCCGGCGGTTTGTTTCAATCCCTGCTGAAAAGGCTCTCGATGACAGTACGGCAAAGGATAGCATTCCTATCCTGTCATTGCTCAAAAGTCAAGGTGAATTCCTTTTTGCGACCCGGTCAGCAACATATTCGCACCGTCATGCATTTCTTTGCAAACTAACGGCTCTCTTCGGTTCTTGTTATCGTGAACGCTTCGGGTGGATCAAAATAGCATTGGTGCCACATTCCCGCATCGTTCAGGTTCCCGGCCCTCCATCGCTGAAGGGTCGAAAGCGTGGCCGCAATCATACCGCCATCGACGGAATCGAAGATCAAAACAAGACCCGAGAGGTGTGGTGTCTTCTCCATTTCCTCGTAACTCTTGTCAAGCAGCGACTTGGCAAACTCCAGTTTCGCGCTCGCCCCGCCGCCTTGTTCGTTTTCCCGAATCCTCTGCACAGAAATAATCTTCACGTTTTTCCCCCGCAGCGGCTCCCAGTCGCCGGGAAATTGCGCAGTTTCCTCGCGGCTCACCTGGAAGAGGTCAGCGGCCGTCGGCGTCGGAGCCGCGCCGTTCTGTGGAACATCCGCGATGCCCTCCGGCATTTCGAGGCTGGTCCGCCAGATCCAGCCACGCGAGGGCCCCGAAATTCGCACGTGAACCCACTCCGCGCCGAAGTCCAGCATCTCGAATTCATCCTGTGCACTCGCCAGAAAAAGAGTCTTGCCTGTCAGGCTCGGCGATCCCACCACCGGGGTTCCCGATTTCTTCACGGCCACCAGATTTCTTGGATGCCCCTGATTTCTGATGATTTCCTCCAGACTCGCGGTCTCCGAGCGCAGTTCGGCATCTTTGGACTCCGACTTGGCATCAGCACGATCCTCGGGTCTCCTTTCTGATGGCGTCGGCCCCCGGCTCAAGGGAAGCGAAAACGAGCTCGCTCCTCCCGACTCCGGCATGGGAGCAGAAAGTGCCGGCCTCGCCGTCGAGTCCATGTTCGGCGTGAGTGTGGTCCCACCGCCTATGGCCGCCGATCGCGCTTCAGCACCTGGGGAGAGGCTCGACAGCTGATCCGATATCTGGTCGAGGACGTCGTTTTCAATGCGCCCGTTCGAGTTCACCAATTGGTATCCAGATCGCGATGTATCCGCATCCCGATACCAAGCGGTCACTTTCGCAATCACGCGCACCACCGATCCGCCACCCGGCGCGGCGCTCACTTGCACCGTACACTGGTAAAACCCACGCTGGTAGCGGCTCAACGGCTGGTCGCCCGGCCGCGCGAATCCTTCCAGCGTCGGCAAATGTCCGCTTAGCGAAGGCTGCAATTGCTGGAGAGCTTTTTCGACCGTATTCTTTGACTCGTGGAATGTGCGCTCGACCGGCGTTATCTGCGCGCCGCAGTTTGCAGCTGCAAAGCAGAGCGCTAGACCGGCCAGGCTCGCCTGAACCGTTCGCGTCGTCCTGAACCTAAAACCCGACCAAATCACGGCACCGGCTCCAGTTGATCGCGTTTTACCCATCCGTGCTCGCCTTCATGTGTTTCGACCCCAAGCCAGTATGGGCTGACAATGACGACCATTACCTCGGTCCCAGGACCCAGAGATTTCAGCGTATTCGCCGAGTGGAATGGCGCCGACTTCAGGGGCGCCCCGGGCTTCTTGACAACCTTCTCCACTAGTTGCCGCAGTGCGGCAAGATGTTGCTCGGGCGTTTCGTGCGGGTCCGCGGAACTCGTCTGCCC
>Ga0335079_10005122_pt1 | contig 15040 bp, 14 predicted proteins | sample Lox_Sample_33_FD_206719 | JGI IMG/M metagenome (GOLD analysis project Ga0335079, IMG submission 206719) | Soil microbial communities from Loxahatchee National Wildlife Refuge, Florida, United States - Lox_Sample_3.3 | ecosystem: Environmental > Terrestrial > Soil > Wetlands | place: USA...
TCGCCTGGGCCGGATGGTCGAGGTCACCGCCACCGAGGGCGGGGATCACCTGCTGACCGGCGAGGTCGAGATCGAGATCGATGACGCACGGGCCACGCTCGCGCTTCCGCCCGGAGCGCCCGGACGAGAAATGACCGGCGAGGAGCTCAGGACCAAGCTCGAGCTGTGCGGGGCCGGTGAGCTCGCCGACCTCTCCTGGGAGTCGGCGGCGTCGTTCCTGCGTTCGGTTTGATCAGCGCTCGACGGCCGCGAGCTGTGCCTGCCACTTGGCCAGCTGGGCGCGCTGGCAGTGGGAGCACGTGCCCACGTGGGCGACGTGACCACAGACCTTGGCGACCTGAAGCTGGACGCGAGCGGAGGCGGCGCTGGCGGGGGGTGCTGGAGTGCGAAGCATCGATGTATTCCCGGTCTCGACTGGCTCGGATGGGTCTCTGAGCCCTTTATCGGCCGCACCTGCCTCGGGTGTAGTGCGGCGGCGACGTTCTACCCGCATCCCAGCGAAACTAGCCACGCGAACCGGCACAAACGTAAGAATTAATTAGGCTCCGTGTCGATGGTTCAGCAGACCCCCAGCGAGCTGAAGGAAGTCATCGCCGCCGAGCGCACCGGCTTTCCCTTCCTGGTGTGGCGGACCGAGGACGATGGACAGCGGTTGCTGCTGCTGAACCAGGCGAACTGGCGCGTCACCATCGGCCGGGATCCGGCCGCCGACGTCCCGCTGCCCTGGGACGCCGAGGTCTCGCGCACGCACGCGCTGCTCGAGCAGGTGGGGCGCGGCTGGATGCTCATCGACGACGGCCTGTCGCGGAACGGGTCGTTCGTGAACGGCCACCGGGTGGTGGGGCGCCGGCGGCTGACCGACAAGGACCGGCTCGTATTCGGCGGCACCTCGGTGACCTACCGCGAGACCTCGGGCGCCATCACCCAGACCGCCTCGGCGATCGACACGCCGGCGGCGATCCCACTCTCGCCGATGCAGCGCAAGGTGCTGATCGCGCTCGTTCGCCCCGTGCACGAGTCCGATTCGGCCACGCCGGCGACCAACCGCCAGATCGCCGAGGAGGTGTTCCTGACGGTCGACGCCGTCAAGGCCCACCTCCGGGTGCTGTTCGAGCGCTACGGCCTCAGCGAGCTTCCCCAGAACGAGAAGCGCGCCCGGCTGGTGGCGACGGTGCTCGACGCCGGCGCGTTGTTGCCCCGCGATTTTTAGGGGCCTCGCACGGAATCCGGCGCGACCGCGGTCGCTGCTCGACACCGCAGAGGCCGGATTCCGCACGCTCGGCGTCCGTGGGGCCGTGCGGGCCCGTCCGGACCGTATTTGCGAGCCAGGTTGGGTTCGGCGCGCGGACGGACAAAGGCGCCCCTCGGCCCGGTCAGGCGACCCCCGAGCATCGATAACTCGACAAAGCGCGGCTTCGAGCTGGGCCTCGCCGTACTACGCACGATAATCGCGCGTAACGCGACAGGGCGGGCGCAGAAAGTGCCGATTGTCGAGTTATGCAGGTATTTTCGCCGGTAAGGCGGCCCGGGCCGGCCTCTCGCCGACGACCGCACGACGGTTTATGACTCGGGGGCGCGCTCGCGTTTTCTCCTGGCGCGCGCGAGCAGCAGCCGATCGGCGGCGATCCCCAGTAGGAACGCAAGCACGATCACGACGATGAGCGGCGTCTGACCAGTCGCGATGAGCCAGTGGACCTTTACGTCGTTGAGGTTGATCAGCGCGAACACCACCACGAGCGCTCCGATCACCCCGGCGGCGATGAGGCGCTGTTGGCGGCGACGGTCGACGTCCGTACGAGACGGACGGACCACGTCGGATGAATCGTCGGCGGGCTGTCGGGTCGCCATCAGCGCCTACTCAGCAGGAGCGGGCTTGTCCGCGACATGAATTGTGCTCCTCACATGCGCCGCGCGCCAGCGTTCGGGCGCCGTGGCCGCTTGGGGCCGCTCCTGATCAGCCCGGTGGCTGTCGCGAACCGACCGGCAGCGGTCCGAGCTGCCGACGGATGATGATGTAGGCGATCGCACCGCCGGCGAGCGGCACGAGCAGTCCGATCGCTTGGTGCAGCAGGACCGCCGCGACCGCGGGATTGTGGTGAACGCCATAGACGATCAGCATGCCGGCGATCCCCCCGATCGTGCCGATGCTGGCGGGCAAGGGAACCGATCCACCGAGCGCTCCGATGATGTACGCCATCACGACGAGCGCGAACGCGGGATTCGGGTGGGCGTGGACGGCGAGCAGGGCGAGCCACAGGATCAGCAGGTCGAATCCGAGGTAAGCCACCGCTCCGGCGACGGCCGTCGCGCCGCCGCGGTGAGACATGATCCGTTTGGTGTCGGCGACGGCGTCCGCCAACGTCGTGAGCGTGCGTGCGACCTTGGCATGCTTGGCTCCAAGCCGGCTCGCGTATCTGCCGGCGCGGGGCGCGATCAGCAGCACCGCGGCGATCCCACATGCGGCGATCGCCGCCGGTAGCAGCGTCAACAGAAGGTTGTCCTCGCCGCCAAAGATCCCGGCCGCGAGCCCGAGGCCGAACACGATCAGCGCAATCGCGTCCACGCCGGTGTTGAGGAAGCTGAGGTTGAACTGCCGTTCGGCGATCACGTTGGTCGGCATCCCGAACCGGTGAAGGATCCACCCGCCGACGCCCATGCCGCCGAGCGAGCCGCCGGGAACCACGAGCCCACCTCCGAGCTGCGCCCACGCCACGCGCTGGTCCATCCGCCACCCCCGGCCGTCACGCTCCAGCGTCTTGTCCGGGTCGACGATCCTCCGCCACGACACCACAAACCCGGTCTCGGACAGCACCTCGAGCGCGATCGCGCCTGCCACCCACTTCCACGACACGTGCTTCAGGCTGGTGAGCGCCTGGTTCAGCGTCGGAATCAGTCTGAGCACGAGATAGGCGACGACCAGGTACCCCACGAGCTTCAGCGCCGACCGCCGCAGGTGACCCTTGACGTCGCTTAGCGCCCGACGCGTCTGGCGCGTCCACCTCGGCCGCCGAGGCGAATCGACAGCTCGGCCCGCGGCGGGCTCGACCGTCACGACTTACGCGCGGCCCGATAGCTGCACACGCGCCAATCGTATCCCTGCCGGCTCCGCGTCGAGCGAGCTTGCGGCCCACAAGGTGTGAGAGCCACACCCTAGGGGTGGCTGTAATCACACCCGCCCGGACTTACTGTTTCGCCCATGACGACGAGCCAATCGAAGACCGGAACAGGGGGCAACTGGACAGGACGCGAGATTGGCTCATCGCATTGGGGGCTTGGGCTGGGGGCTTACAACGGGGGCCGCAGTGAAGCGGACGGTGCCCTTCCGGAACGGGGATACACGATTCACGTCGCGTCTCTCCGCGAGCTGGCGGACATGCTCGTTCCGGAAGGGCGTCGCCGCTGCCCGCCGAGCTAACGGCCCGTTCAGGCCGCGAGGTGTGCTGTGATGCAGCCGCATGATCGGCGTGCGGCGCCAGACACGGATCTACCTCGACGGCGTCAGCGGCCGGCGACCACGCGTTCCGCTCGACGCGGACCGGCTCGAAACGGCCGCGAGGAAGCGCATGCGACCCGAGGCTTTCGCCTATGTGGCCGCCGGCGCGGGGAACGAGCGGACGCTGGCCGCTAATCGTTCCGCCTTCGACCGGTGGCGGATCGTCCCGCGGATGCTCCGCGACGTCGAGCGGCGCGACACCAGCGTCGAGCTGCTCGGGCAGCGCCTGCCGAGCCCTTTCCTCCTGGCGCCCGTCGGCGTGCTCGAGCTCGCGCACCCCGAGGCCGACTGCGCGGTGGCGCGCGCCGCCCGGGACACCGGCACGACGATGGTCTTCTCGAATCAGGCCTCGAAGCCGATGGAGGGCCTGGCGCGGATCCTCGAGGACTCCGCGCACTGGTTCCAGCTCTACTGGAGCCGGTCGGACGCGCTCGTCGAGAGCCTCGCCGCGCGGGCCGAGCGCTGCGGCTGCTCGGCGATCGTGATCACGCTCGACACGACGATGCTCGGCTGGCGCTCGCGCGACCTCGAGGGCGCCTACCTCCCGTTTCTCCACGGCAAGGGGATCGCGCAGTACACGAGCGACCCGGTGTTCACCCAGCTGGTCAGCGAGGGGCCGGTCGAGAGCTCCGAGCAGCAGCCCCGCCCGACCCTGGCGGCGCTGCGGACGCTGATCGAGCTCACGCGCGCGTATCCGGATGGCTTCGTGCGGACGCTCCTGTCGGGGCGCGGGCGGGCCGCGGTCCAGCGCTTCACCGAGATCTACTCGCGTCCGTCGCTGACGTGGGACACGCTCGCGTTCCTGCGCGAGCGCACGAGCCTGCCGATCGTCCTCAAGGGGATCCTCCATCCGGACGACGCCGCGCGCGCCGTCGCCGAGGGCATCGACGCCGTGATCGTCTCGAACCACGGCGGCCGCCAGGTCGACGGCGCGATCGCGACACTCGAGGCGCTGCCGGCGGTGGTCGCGGCCGTCGATGGCCGGATCCCAGTGCTGCTCGATTCGGGGGTACGCGGCGGCGCCGACGTGTTCAAGGCGCTCGCCCTCGGCGCGCGCGCGGTGCTGATCGGCCGCCCCTACGTCTACGGCCTGGCCATCGCCGGCCGCACCGGCGTGCGCGAGGTGATCGAGAACGTGGCCGCGGACTTCGACCTGACGATGGGCCTCGCCGGCTGCCGCTCGGTGTCCGAGATCGGGCCGGACGCCGTCCTGCCGGCGCCCGGCCTCGAATCCGCTGTACGGTCGTCGGTCAGTTAGCGCTGATAGGCGTCACTCCCCGCCCGAAGAAGTTGTGGGCGATCGTCGTGGTCGCCGGATCGACTCCTAGCGTGAAGATCCCGATCTTCTGATCAAAGAAGCGGTTGCCCGCGATCACCGTGTTCTTGATCGGTCCCGGCACGAGGAACGCCGGAAGGGCTGGCCCCGGAGGCGATCCCGATTCGACCAGGATTCCCGTCGTGACCTTATCGACGACGGCGGCGAAGTCCTCGTCATAGTCAAGGTTGTTGTTGATGAGGGTGTTTCCCACGATCACGTTGCCGTTCAGGTCGCCGGCGAGATGCTGGTGGATCGTCACCCCGCCCAGACCGTTGCCGGCGGCGAAGTTGTCGCGGATCACGTTGCCGTAGACGCCCGAGTACGGAGCGCCGCCTCCCATCAGGACACCGGCGCCCTGTCCCTGTGTGCCGTTGCCGTTGACGACGTTGTCCTCGATCAGGTTGTCGAAAACACCGGCCGTGCCTGTCGGCTGAAGGGTCGCCGGGTCCACGGCCGCACTGTGGGAGGCCAGGGTGATCCCGCAATCGCGGGTGTTGTGTGAGGAGTAATTGCCCTTGACCACGTTGTGGGAGGTCGGGCCGAACTCGTCGGTGAGCAGGATCCCGCCGGCATTGTCCACGACGTAGTTATGGTCGATGACGGAGTCCGTGACCGCGACGAGGTGGATCCCTTCGCCGCAGTCACCCGGGGCGTTGGGCGTCGAGAAGCACTGCCCGGCGGTGCCGCCGAAACCGGCGTCGTCGTTGACGATGACGTTGTGCTCAAGTCGCACGTCACTGACCGGCTGCCCGCTCGTCACCGGCGTACCGTCATTGGTCGACGGAGCCACCGGAGCGGTGCCGACGAGGATCCCCTCGAACTGGGCGTTCTCGATCTTGAAGCCCTCGACGGTCGAACCCGACCCGCCGGGGCCGACGATCTGCACGCCGTTCCCGGTCGGCGCCGAGCTCGCGTCGATCACCGCCCCGAATCCCCGCAGGTCGATGGTCTTGTCGAGGACTACACCGCCCTGATAGACGCCCGGCAGCGCGATCACGGTGTCCCCTGCGTCCGCGCTTGCCACGGCAGCCGGCAGGCTGCACGGTGCCCGGTGGCTACAAATCGCGCCTGCGCCGTTCGGTGAGGCCCACAGTGTCCCTCGGTCTCGACCGTGTCCCCACGCCGTCCCCCCGGCGACACCAAAGACTCCCAGCACAACTAACGTCGTAGTGACGGCGAACTTCTTCACCATGAACTTCTCCTCGGTCCCGATTTTCGGGCGCCGGCACCCGGTCCCACGATCGCCCATGACCGCGCGCGATCGCGCGCGGCATTCCCCGGTACGCGCCACCCACGATGCGACCCTATCCGGGGAGGATTCAGTAGGCAAGGGCAGCTCTTATTAACTCTTCGCGTATCTGCCGCGGTGGCTGCGACCCCGCCGGTCAGCGCACGCGCAGATTCGTGAACGACGCGGTCGTCGTCCATGTCGACAGGCCCGAGGCGTGGAACACACCCACGTCCTGCCTGCCCGCCGATGCCGACGCCGCCACGGTCTCGGTGGCGACGGGATTCCACGTCTTGCCGCGATCGGTCGAGTAGTAGCCGGCGTAGACGTGGCCTCGGCGCACGAGCCGAAGCCCGACCGGCGCCGCGACCGTGACCGACGGAACCGCGGTGTGCTGGTCGACGTCCGCGCCGCCCGAGGCGTTCCAGGCCATCACGATCGTGGCGTTCCCGCTCACATACAGGACCACGGCCGCGGGCGAGTGCTTGCCCGCGGTCATCCGGTCACGCTCGATCAGGCCGGCGCCGCCCTGGGGGCCGGCCGCCGGATCCGTGGTGACCGTAGCCTCGGCGCTCGAGCTGCGGCCGGCGCCGCCGGGCCTGTAGATCGCCGCGTAGGAGTCCGTCGGCGCCGCCCCGAACGGTGGGTTGTACACCCCCACTCCACGCGAGCTGATCGCGAGCCCCCGGCCCGAGGCGCCGAACGACGCCGGGTGCGTGGTCTTATCAGCGGTCGCGAGCGGGCTGCCGACCGGGGCCGAGACCAGCTCGCCGAGCCTCGCCGACGAGGTGTGACGGCCGTCGGGCGGATCGAATGACGCCGCCCCGCTGAAGATCGACATCGCGAGCGGGGGGCCGGACGCCGGCGCGGTGATCCGATAGGAGACCGTGAAACGCTGCCCGGCCGCGAGCAGCGGGATCCGCGGGCGGCCAAGCGGCTTGACTTGCCAACCCGGCCAGGCAGAGAGCGACAGCGCCACCCGCTTGACGCCGGACACGCCGTTATTGGTGAGCGTCTCGTACAGCGTCGTCGACTGCCCGGCATCGACCTGGGGGTCGGCGGCGTTCAGCGACAGCACCGTGTGCGGCGTCAGCTTCATCGCGCGGCGATTGGACTCCACGCTCACCCTGAACATTGCGACGCCGTGGCCGGGCACGAATGCGGTGATCCCGCCACCGGTCTCGGTCACAGCATTCGTCCACAGGTTGTGCACGCTGTAGAGGCGCCTGCCGGGAAGGCCAACGGCGGTGGCCGTGGTGGCGATCGTCGCAGCGGCGTTGTTCGAGTTGAACAGCACCACCGCGCGGCTGCCGTCGCTCAGGTTCTTCGTCATGACCCACAGCCCGTCTGCTCTCGCGATCGGCACGCCGGGCTGGCCGAGCGGGTCCTGGTCGACGGCGATCACGTTCGGGTTCTCATAGATCGCGCGCTCGGCGGCGTTGAGCGTGCCGATGTTCGTGCTCGCGATCAGGGGCGCGGCCATCTCGGCCCACAGGCTGAACTCGCTTGTGTATTCGAGCAAGCTACTGCCGCCGTTGCCGATCTGGAGCAGGTCGGGGTCGTTCCAGGCGCCGGGTCCGGCGTCCCGGTACAGGCCGACCGTGCCCTCGAAGTTGCCGAGCATCGACCCGAAGTCGTCCTCGATGTCGGTGGTCGTCCGCCACAGGTTCGAGATCGGCGCGCCCCACAGCCACGGGTCGTCGCCCGGATCGGGGTTGCACATCGAGAAGACGATGGGACGGCCGGTGGCCTTGAGCGCGTTGCTCATGCGGGTGTAGAGCGTCTGCTGGACCTGCTGCTGCGACTCGCCCGGGAAGTCGCCGTACGGGATGTTGCAGCGGTCGTACTTGACGTAGTCAACGCCCCAGGCGGCGAACGTCGCCGCGTCCTGCGCCTCGTGTCCGTAGCTTCCCGGGAAGTGAGCGCAGGTCGTGGTGCCGGCATCCTCGTAGATGCCGAGCTTCATGCCCAGGCCGTGGACGTATGCGGCCACGGTGGCGATGCCATTCGGGAACCGCGTCGGATCCGGGACGAGATTGCCGGCGGCGTCTCGGCTCGGGGACATCCAGCAATCGTCGATGTTGACGTAGTCGTACCCGGCCGCCTTCATGCCGTTGTTGACCATCTCCTGGGCGGTCAGCTCGACGAGCTGCGCGTTCACGTTGCAGTAGCTCGAGTACCAGTCGTTCCAGCCCATCGGCGGGGTCGGCGCGAGGCCGTTGCTCTCGGCCGCGGCGGTCTGGACGATCCCCGCGAATGCGGCGAGGCAGGCGGTAGACACCAAGGCCAGCCGCAACCAGTCGCGAACCCGTCCCATGTGCATACGATGCCGGAGCCCTTCCCCATGAAATTCTCCGCCAACCTCAGCTTCCTGTTCAAAGAGGTCCCGTTCATCGAGCGGTTCCGGCGGGCGTTTGACTCCGGCTTCCGCGGCGTGGAGTTCATGTGGCCGGGGCTGGACCAGGTCGACGCCGTGGCTTCGGCCGTGGCCGAGACGGGACTCGAGGTCGCGCTGTTCAATTTCGACGCCGGGGACATGGCCGCCGGTGACCGCGGGCTCGCGGGTGACCCGGATCGGCGGGCCCAGTTCCGCGACAACGTCCCGGTCGCGCTCGAGCTGGCCGCGCGGATCGGATGCCCCCGCTTGAACGCGCTCGTCGGCGTGCACCGGATCGGGTTCGCGGTCGAAGCCCAGCTCGAGGCGGCGCGGGAGAACGTAGCCTGGGCCGCCGAGCAGGCCCGGGCGCAGGGCGCCAGCGTCATGATCGAGGCCGTCAACTCGCAGCAGAACGGACCGTATCTGCTCGACACGACGGCAAAGGCGATCAGCTTCCTCGACGCCGTGGGCGCCGATAACGTCGCGCTCCAATACGACGTCTACCACATGCAGCGCATGGAGGGGAACCTGGCGGAGACGATCACCCGCGTGCTGCCACGGATCGGGCACGTCCAGATCGCCGATCCTCCCGGGCGCGGCCAACCGGGCACGGGCGAGGTCAACTACGGCTTCGTGCTGAGCGTGTTGGAGCGCAGTGGGTACGGTGGGTGGGTCGGACTCGAGTACAACCCGACGACACCGACGACCGAGGAGAGTTTCGGCTGGATGAAAGAGCTTGGCTATGCCTGACAACACGATCGGCTTCATCGGCCTGGGGATCATGGGTGCGCCGATGGCCGCGAACCTGCGGCGCGCCGGCTATCAGCTGGTCGTCCACAACCGCACGCGCTCGAAGGTCGACAAGTTCGTCTCCGAAGAGGGCGGGGAGGCCGCGGCGACGCCGAAGGAGGTCGCCGAGCGTAGCGATGTCGTGATCACGATGCTCCCCGACTCGCCCGACGTCGAACAGGTGTACCTCGGCGAGGAGGGCGTGATCTCGGGCGCCCGCCAGGGGCAGCTGCTGATCGACATGAGCTCGATCGCGCCGGCGGTGGCAAAGGCCGTTTTCCAAGCAGCGTCTGCGGTGGGGGCCGCGGCCTTGGACGCCCCCGTCTCCGGAGGCGACGTGGGCGCCCGCGAGGGCACGCTGTCGATCATGGTCGGGGGTCCGGAGGACGCGTTTGAGCGTGCGCGGCCGCTGTTCGAGATCATGGGGAAGACGATCGTCCGGCTCGGCGAGGCCGGCGCCGGTCAGACGGCCAAGGCGTGTAACCAGATCCTCGTGGCGGTCACGATCGAGGCCGTGAGCGAGGCGCTCGTGCTCGCCTCCAAGGCCGGCGTCGATCCCGAGAAGCTGATCGAGGTGCTCTCGGGTGGGCTCGCCGGCAACAAGGTGATGGAGGTCCGCCGCCGCAACTTCCTCGAGCACGACTTCACCCCGGGGTTCAAGCTTGCCCTGCACCACAAGGACCTCGGGATCGCCCTGCGCACGGCGCGCGAGCTCGACGTGTTCGTCCCGACGACGGCGATCGTCGATCAGATGCTGGCGGCGCTCGAGGCGGCGGGCGACGGCGGTCTCGACCATTCGGCGCTGCTGACCGTGATCGAGCAGCAGTCCTCGCACCGGATCAACGACTAGCGGGCCGCTCGCTCCAGGCTTCCGGGTTGAGGCAGCTCACGGGGACGTGGCCCGCGAGCAGCTCGCGCAGGTTGGCGACCACCGCCTCCCCCGTGCGCGATAGGCCGAGCTCGGTGTACGAGGAGACATGTCCGGAGAGCAGCGCGTTCGGCGCCGACAGGATCGGGTCGTCGGGCTTCACCGGTTCGTGCTCGAACACGTCGAGGCCGGCGGCGGCTATCTGCCCGCTGTGGAGAGCATCTACCAGTGCGGGTTGATCGACCAGTTCCCCGCGCGCGGTGTTGACGAGCACCGCGTGGCTGGGTAGCGCTCGAAGCTGCCGGGCGCCGATCAGGTGGCGCGTCGCGGGGGTGCCCGGCGCGTGCAGGGTCAGCACATCGGTGCGCGGGAGCATGCCGTCGAGGTCCGCGAGCTCAACCTCGTGTTCCCGGCAGAACTCGACATCCGGATGCGGCTCGACCGCAAGCACGTGGCAGCCGAAGCCGCGGACGCGACGGGTCACGGCCTTGCCGATCGCGCCGAGCGCGACGATGCCGACGGTGGCGCCGGCGAGATCGCGGCTCGGGCCGCCCGGCCGCCACTCGCCGCCCCTGACGTCGGCGTCGAGCTCCCGCAGCCTCCGCAGGCACGCGAGCATCAGCGCGAGCGCCATGTCGGCGACCGCCTCGGCGTTGACCGCAGGCGTCGTCACAACGGCTACGCCGGCATCGGTCGCGGCGGCGACGTCAACGGCGTCCGAGCCCGTCCCCCAGCGGAGAAGCGCCTTGAGGTCGGGCGTTTTGTCGAAAACCCCACGCGTGTAAGGCTCGCTACCGGCGACGACGGCCCACGCACCGGCGAGACCGCGGGCGAGCGTGGCGTCATCACGCGTTGACGAGAGCTCATAGCGGTTGATGATCTCGATTCCGGGGATCCGCTCCAGCTGCTGTGCGGCGTATTCCGCGGACCGGGTGGCGAGGACTACGGTTCGGGTTTCGGGCATGCGGCGTCCGCAACTGTACCCCGGGGGGTGTAGGGCGCCATCCGAGCGGGCAGAGGTTGGGAAAGCTAACTGGAGGAGACCATGCTTCTGCTGCTTGCAGCCGTGCTTTTGATCATCGCGGTAGGCGGAGGACTCCTGATTCACCCGCTGTTGTTCCTGATCGCGATCCTGGCCGTAGTCGCGCTGGTGAGCGGCCGCCTCTGAGCGGCCGCTTGCGCCGGCATAGCGCCGGCGCTCAGCTCGGGGTGAGGTTCTCGGCCCGGGCGAATCGGTGACTGCGCAGCTCGTCGGGCGGACTGCCGTGGAGCACCCACATCCGATCGTCGCCACGGCTCAGTGCACCGGAGCGGACGAGCTCGCCCATCGCCGTGGTCACGGCCGGCCGGTGCGCCCCGACGAGTACCGCCAGGCGTTCGTGGGAGAGCGGCTGCGGGATCGCGACGCCGTCCGGCCGCACCCTGCCCCACCGCTCGGCGATGTGCCAGAGCGTCAGGAGCAGGCGGTCCTCGACGCGCGGATGATGCGAGATCGCGAGCGCGACCGCGAGTGAGTGCGCGCGGCGAGTGCCTCGGCTGAACAGCTCGAGCCCGAGCTGCGGCCACGGGTTCATCTGCGTGACCAGCTGGTGGTCGAGCACCGCCAGCCTGGTCGGCTCGAGCACAACCCACCCGACCTCGGCCCTGACGTGCAGTCCCGACGGATCCCAGCCCCACGGGCGGAGCACGTCGGCGTCTCCGATCAGCTCGACGGCGCGGCGGCCGAGCACCTCCACCTCACGGCTGAGCAACCCGTCGATCACGAGGAAGCCCTGGTGGTGGACGTCGGCCTCGAGCGCCTCGACGGCCTTCCATTCACCCGGTGACAGCCGCCGGACCCGCGTCACCGCCTGCCGCCGCGCCCGTTCCCGCTCGTTGGGGCTGAGCAGCTCCCCAAGGTCCGGGTCGGCGTCGACGATGCTGATCAGCTCCGAGGTCGGACCAACCGTCATCGCTTACAACCAGTCCTCTACCTCGATCGACCAGTTGGCGCTGTCCCACCCGCCCCCAATGGTGATCTGGTAGACGCCCGGTCCCGTGTCGAAGACTTTGGTCTTGCCGGTTCCGGAGCCTAGGTTGAAGGATTTGTTAGTGCCGGACCCAAGCACCTGAGCACTCGGGCCGTTGCAGAAGAACACGAAATCGCAGGTGCCGTTGTACGACATGCTGTAGACGATCCGCCACTGAGACCCGCGGATCTGGAACGGGACCGACTGAGCACCGGTGAACGACGTCACCTCATGCCAGCTCGGCTGCTCGGCCGCGAACAACTCGACCGTGTCGCCGGGCTTCAGCTGGTGGCCGGCGCTCGGGGACTGGCGAACGACGACGCCGGGGGTAACCCCGGGTGCCGGCACCGTCGCCACATTGGCATGCAGCCCTTTGTGGCGGAGGGCGCTGGTCGCGCTGGTCGCGGTCTCTTTGGTGAGCGACGGAACGGTGACCGGCGCCGGACCTTTGCTGATCGCGACGCTGATCGTCGAGCCTTGCTTGACGGTGTCGCCCTGGCCCGGCGTTTCCGCAAACGCAGTTCCAGGCCGCGCGCCGCTGAAGTTGTGGGTGAACGTGGCCTTGAGGTGCCGGCCGTGGAGCTTGGCCGTGACCTCGCGTGCGGTGAGCCCGTTCAGCTTGGGGATCGAGACGGTCGGCGCCGCGGTCAGCGCACGCGCGGCGAACAGCATCGCGCCGAGCACGGCGAGGGCGACCGCGAACACGGCAACGGTGCGCCGGCGCCCGGCCGGATTCACGGTCCGGCGCGCGGTCATCCGCGGCGCGGGACGGGTCGGGTCGACCCCTCCGCGCGGAAGCGTGCGGGTGTCGGCCGCGAAGATCTCCGTCGTCGCGTCCGGAACCTGTGTTGCAGCCTCCCACCAGTCTTCGCTCGGCGCCGGTGTGTCGACACGGTCCGGGCCGGCGCTGTCGCGCGCTCGCTCGAGCGCGTCCGCCATCGCGACTGCCGTCTGGTACCGGTCCGCGGGGTCCTTCGCGAGCGCCCGCGCGATTACGCGGCCCAACGTCTTCGGGGTCCGCTCCGGCAGTGGCGGCGGCTCGAGGTTGACGTGCTGGAGCGCGATCTCGACCGCGGATTCCCCGCCGAACGGCGTGCGCCCGGCGAGCATCTCGTACAGGACGATGCCGGCGCTGTAGACGTCGGTGGCGGGCGTTACGGGCTGGCCGCTGGCCTGCTCGGGCGCCATGTACCGGGGTGTGCCGACGATCGTCGCGGTCCCGCCGTCGGTGCTGCCTTCGGCGAGGCGGGCGATCCCGAGATCGCCGACCTTGACCCGGCCGCGTGCTGATAGGAGCACGTTGGCAGGCTTGATGTCGCGGTGCACGATGTGCTCGGCATGAGCGTGCTGGAGGGCGCGGCAAAGCTGCTCGGCGATGTCGCACGCGTCCCAGGGGTCGAGTGGGCCGCCACGCTTCAGCCGCATGGCCAGGCTCTCCCCCTCGACGAGCTCGGTGACGAAGTACAGGCCCTCCTCGGCCTGCCCGACGTCGAAGATCTGCACGATGCCCGGATCGCTGACCCGGGCCAGCAGTTGCGCCTCGCGCTCGAAGCTCTCGGCCCCTTCGGGATCCTCGGCCCACCAGGGCTTGATCACCTTGATCGCGACCGGACGCGCCAGCCGCCGGTCGTGCCCGCGATACACCCGGCCGAAGGTCCCCTCGCCGATCAGCTCGTGGAGCTCGTAGCGTCCGTCGAGGGCGCAGCCGGCGAGATCGGGGGCGTACGGCATGCGGTTCTTACGCTCCTCGGGCCGTCTCGAGCTCGCGCTGGATCGTGGCCTTGTACAGGTTGGTGTCGACGGCGACCGTCAGCAGCTTGAAACCGGACCTGGCGTACGCGTCCGCGGCCACGCCGCCGCCGCAATGCATCCCCGCGATCAGGCCGTTGGCGTCGCAGACCTCGCGCACGCGCTCGATCGCGTCCGACAGGGCCTGGCGGTCCTCGCCGGGGTCGACCGCGACGATGCGCGGGGGCAGCCCGAGCGCGATCGACAGATCCGACGGGCCGACGTAGAGCCCGTCGAGGCCGGGCGTGGCGGCGATCTCGTCGAGGTTGTCGAGCCCCTCGCGCGTCTCGATCATCGCGAAGCACAGCGCGTCCCCGCCGATAACGTCCAGCGCCCCCGAGCCCATCAACAACTGTGCGCGGATCGGCCCGTACGACCGGTGGCCGTGCGGCGGGAACCGGCACGCATCGACCCCGCGCGCGGCCTCGGCGGCGTTGTCGATCAGCGGCAGGATCACGCCCGCGGCGCCAAGGTCGAGCGCGCGCATGATCAGCCACGGCTCGTTCCACGCCAGCCGGGCGAGCGGCACCGCGCCGCCGGCCTGGGCCGCCTGGAACATCGACACCATCGTCGCCTCGGTGGCGGCGCCGTGTTGAAGATCGACGCACACGAAGTCGTATCCGGCGGCGCCCGCGAGCTCCGCGGTCAGCGAGGTCGGGATGCCCGCCCACATCCCGAAGACGGGCTCGCCGGCGTCCCATTTCGCACGCAGGCGCTTGCCCGCCGAGATAACAGAGCCCTCCATCGAGGGCCCAATGGTATTAGGGCACGGTCGTGTCCGATTTGTGACCGGGCCGCCAGACGCCGCAAGGCATGGCGTCCGTCGACCGCAGCGTCGACACGTTGCCGCTCCTGTCGACCGCGATGAGCCCGCCGTCCCCGTCGCATTCCGCCACCGTGGTGAGGGCGGCGCGGGCGGCCTCCTCGAGCGTCATGCCGTGCTCGACCAGCGCGGCCACCAGCCGCGCGGCGCCGGCGCGGACGAACGACTCACCCTTTCCGGTGCACGACACGGCGACGTAGCCGTCGGCCCAGGTGCCGGCTCCGATCAGCGGCGAGTCGCCGACGCGGCCGGGCCGCTGGCCTTGGAGCCCGCCGGTCGAGGTGGCGGCCGCGAGGAGACCGGTTTCGTCGAGACACACCGCGCCGACGGTCTGCCCACCGTCCTGG
>Ga0335079_10005123_pt1 | contig 15039 bp, 12 predicted proteins | sample Lox_Sample_33_FD_206719 | JGI IMG/M metagenome (GOLD analysis project Ga0335079, IMG submission 206719) | Soil microbial communities from Loxahatchee National Wildlife Refuge, Florida, United States - Lox_Sample_3.3 | ecosystem: Environmental > Terrestrial > Soil > Wetlands | place: USA...
ACGACAAGGGCAACACTGCGGAATTCCAATGCTGCTATCACGGCTGGACCTACCACCTCGACGGCCGGCTCAAGGCGGTGCCGCTGCAGCACGGCTATCCGCGCGATTTCGATCCGACGAATCCAAAGACCGCCATGGTGCAGGTGGCACGCGTCAAAAGCTACCGTGGCTTCGTCTTTGCGTGCGAAGCGGCAGACGGCCCGAGCCTCGAAGATTTTCTCGGTTACATGACGACTTCGTTCGATGACATGATCGACCGCGCGCCGGACGGCGAGATCGAGGTCGCCGGTGGCGTGTTCAAGCACGCCTATGACGGCAACTGGAAACTCTATCTCGAAAACCTGTGCGACGCCGCCCATCCGCTATTCACGCACCGCTCTTCGATCGACGCCGCGCTGGCGCAATCCGACGACGTCCATTCGGATGGCTCGGGCGAGATCGCCATTCGACAGATGCGCCAGAACGGTGCGCCCTACAGCTTCTGGGAATCGCAGGTCGGCATTTGGACCTATCCCAACGGCCATTCCTATCTGGGCGACTACCACGACGACGCGAAGTTGATAGCAGCCCTCAAGGACCCGATCTTCCGCGACTACATCGCCGCGATGGAAAAGAAGAAAGGCAAGGCCGAGACCAAGCGCGTACTCGAGGTGCGGCGCTGGAACAGCAATGTCTATCCCAATCTGTCGTTCATGAGCCAATTTCAGCAGCTGCGCGTGGTGCATCCAATCGCCGTCGATCGCACCGTCGTCTACACCTACAATTTCCGCCTCAAGGGCGCGCCGGAGAAAATGTTTCACAGCACGATCAGCTTCGCCAATACCGTCAATGGCACCGGCTCGCTCGTGCTGACCGATGATCTCGAAATCTACAATCGCATCGGCATGGGATTTTCGAGCGCTGGCGCCGAGTGGATCGAGATCGGACGCGGATTTGCGAGCGACCGGCCCGATGCCCATGGCGGGCGCCGCGGCCAGAATTCGACGAGCGAGATCTACATCCGCAACATGCTCGATGCCTGGGTCGCCTATATGACGAAAGGCGATGCCGCCCTGCGCGCGGCATCCTGATCAGGCCGATGCCGCGGAAACCGAGACGCGCGCGTCGTCCGGCAGCGCCCCGGCGACGGCGCCACGACATGGCGCCGACCCGCAATGCGCGGATACCGCCGCACCAGGGTTTCGACATTCGTCGCTGCGAGCAGTTCCTGCTCCATGAAGCGCGACTGCTTGACGACGGTAAGTTCGATGACTGGTTGGCCTTGTTCACGCCGGAGGCTTGGTATTGGGTGCCGAGCGAACCCAACCAGGCCGACCCGATCGAAACCGTATCGCTGATCTACGACGATCGGCGCCTCTTGGAGACGCGCGTGCGGCGTCTGGCCAGCCCGCGCATGTATTCGCAGGAGCCGCGCTCGCGCACCAGCCGGATGGTCAGCAATGTGACGATCGAAGAGAGCGGCAAGGATGCCTGCACCGTGCGATCGAAATTCATCATGATCGAATATCGCCGCGAGCAGCAACGGCTGTTCGGCGGCACCGCGCTGCACCGCCTGATACAAGCCGACGGCCGTATCATGATTGCCTGGAAGCGCGTCGATCTCGTCAATTGCGATGCGCCGATGGACGGCATCACAATTCCGTTCTGAACGGCTGCGTTCAGGTTCCGGTAGGCCGGTGCAGCGCGGTGCGCGTGCGCTGGCGCACCAGCCATTTCGAGCGGCCGGCAACGCCGAGAGCGGCCGCGCGCAGGAGCGGCGGCCAGGTCGTCGGCACGCCCAGTAGATATGAGATGCGCTGCGTGTGTTCAGTGAGCGGGCGCTCCTCGCGCTCCCAGATTTCGAGCGCCGCGGTGATGTCGCTTTCGCGCTCGAGATAGACGGCAAGCGACAGCGCATTCATCATCGCGCAGCCGCCGCCCTGCCCGATATTCGGTGGCAACGCATGCGCGGCATCCCCAACGATGGCAACACGTCCGGCCGACCAGCGTTTGAGCTTGATCATTTCGAACCGGTCGTAGCGGCCTTCGCCGCCGATGCGGTCGATCAGCGTCTCGAGATGCGGGAACGACCATTTCCATTCGATCTTGTCGACCGGAACGACTTTGCCGGCTTCGTCGCGGTCGAGCATGGTCAGCGCAATATAGACGTCCGTCTCGCTGCACGGCGTATAGAGGAGGCGCCGCGTTCCCGACCAATACTCCACCGTCTTGGCGCCGCCAGTGATCGCCCGCTCCGCGGGCGTCTTGTCGATCAGCATCCGCGTGCAGCCGTCGACCAGATATTTCCGTTGCGCCAGGAGATCGAGCGAATCGCGCAGGCGCGAATTGCTGCCGTCCGCGCCGACGATCAGGTCAGCCTGGATCCGCCGGCCGTCCGCCAGCATCAGTTCGCCGTCAGGCGTCGCGCCGACCCCCGACGAATGCATCACGATTTCGACGCCGGCACGGGTCGCGACCGCGGCCAGCGCATTGATGACGTTCTGGCGGACGACGCTGAAGACGCGACTGCCCGCCCAGCGGTGTTCGGAGATAAGCCGATTGCGATCGTCGCGCACCTCTCGGGTATGCGCGATTGGAGCGCCGTCGACCGCGGCTTGATAGGCCCCGATCGCCTCGAGCACGCGCAGGCCGTTCTCGTAAATGTAGATGCCTGCGCCGGTGGTCCGCAGCTGATCGGCACGCTCATGCACGCGCACGCTCCAGCCGCGCTGCGCCAGCGCGCACGCCGCCGTGAGACCGGCAAAACCGGCGCCGACAATTTCGGCGTGCCGCTTTCTCATGGAGGTGTCATGCCAGAATTCTCGACGGAAAAAGATGTGGCCCTTTGATGCGTCGCGCGTATGATGCCCGCGTTTCGCCGATGACGATCCATTGGAGGCTCAAATGGCCCGCCTGCGCCATTTCGCGGTTTGCGTCAACGATCTCGACAAGGCCGCGAAGTTCTACGAGACGGTGTTCGATCTCAAGCGCATCGATCGTGAAGACCTGGAGATTGGTTCGGCGATCTACATGAGCGATGGCGTCATCAACCTTGCTTTGCTGAATTTCAAGGGTAACGCCGGCAGCAAGGCGTCCGATCTCAAGAATCCGGCCGGCTTCGTCGGCGCACACCATTTCGGCTTCCAGGTCGACGACTTGGCGGAGACGCAACGGCGCATCGAAGAAAACGGCGGCAAGTTCTTCTTCGATCTCGGCGACGAACGGCACGGAAATTTCGAACGCAAGTTCAAGGATCCGGACGGCGTCATTTTCGATATTTCAAAGAACGGCTGGCAAGGAACCGACAGCTATCACAAGAAGTGAGTGTGACCGGCTCGCCGCCGCTACTGCACGAATTGATTGGTGAACAGCTCCTCGACCGGCGTCTTTTTCTGGATGATGCCCTTGGCGAGATAGAAATCTTGCAGCTTGGCAACGCGCTCGGGATCCACGGCGCCGAGCTGCTTCTGCCCCGGATAGACGAGCCTGTCGTAATAGTCGAACGCCTCCTTGACCTGGCCTTCCTTGCCGGTCCACTCGGGAACGAATTTCACGAAGTCCGCCGCCGCGGCGTTCGGGTCGTCCATGATGTCCTTCATGCCGTGCAGCGCCGCCTTGACGAAGGCACGCACCATGTCGGGCTTGTCCTTGATGATCTGGTCCGACGCGGCGATTGCCTGCGCCATGTGCGGGAAGAACTCGTCCGTCGGCATCACCTTGACTTCGACCCCGGCCGCCTCGACCGGCGGAATCCAGTCAGGCACACCCGCCATCCCCACCGATTTGCCGGTCGCCACCATTTGCCAGACGCCGACCGGGCCGGCCGACTGGATGTTGACGTCGTCCTGCGTCAGTCCGGCGCTCGCGAGCAGGCCGAGCAGCGCATAAAACGTGGTGTCCTGATACGACATCACCGTGATCGTCTTGCCCTTGAGATCGGCGGGCTTCTCGATGCCGGAATCCTTGCGCACGACGAGCTGCATGAAGCCCTTGCCGCCGAACAGGGCCACCATCTTCACCGGCACGCCGTTTTGCCGGACCACAATCGGGGCATCCGCGACGATGCCGCCGATCGGCACATTGCCGGCGCCGACCTCCTTGGCGACATCCACGCCGCCGCGGCCGACAGCGTAGCTCACGTCAAGCCCGGCTTGCGCGAAATAGCCCTTGCCTTTGGCGAGCTGGATCGGGCCGAACGCCGGTAGGATCGGCGGCGCCGGAAACAGATAGGTGATCTTCTCGTCGGCCCGCGACGGCGACGCCGACTGCAGCAGGCCAAGACACAGTGCCGCGCCGGCTGCGGCCCGCAACGCGCGATGCGAAAACACGACGCTCATTCGCACGGACATCATCGGCTCCTTCATCTACGGGCGGAACGGCTCGGGAATTGTTGCTGCGCCGAGCCTGCCCTCTCGGCGATACCGGCATTTGCCACTATACTTCACAAATCTGGGCGGCGCATGCAATCGGCCCAAGCAAAATCCGGTCGATCCGTTCATGGCCGACGTCGTACGCCTTGAATACCGCAATGTGACGATGCGCTTTGCGCAGCGCGGCGGACAAGGCGTACTCACCGCAATCCGAGGCGTGAGCTTCCGCGTCGGCGACGGCGAAGTCGTTTCGCTGATCGGACCGAGCGGTTGCGGCAAGAGCACGCTGCTTAATATCGGCGCCGGCTTGACCACGCCGGGCGAAGGCGCCGCTTTCGTCGACGGCGAGCGCGTCGAAGGGCCGAATGCCCATGTCGCGTTCATGCTGCAGAAGGACCTGCTGCTGCCGTGGCGCACGGTGGCCGAGAACGTCATGTTCGGCGTCGAAATTCAGCGCGTGGCGCCGGCCGAACGCCGCGCCCGCGCCGAACGATTGCTCGCGAACTTCAATCTCTCGGAATTTGCCGGGCATTATCCGCACCAATTGTCGGGCGGGATGCGGCAGCGCGTGGCGCTGGCGCGCACGCTCGCGGTCGATCCACACGTGCTGCTGCTCGACGAGCCGTTCTCCGCAGTGGACGCGCAGACCCGCATGCTGCTGCAGCGCGATCTGGCACAGACTCTCAAGCGCGCCGGCAAGACTGCGCTCCTGATCACCCACGATCTGCTCGAGGCGGTGACATTGTCGGACCGCGTGCTGGTCATGAGTGCACGGCCGGGCAGCATCATCGACGAGATCGCAATCGACTTGCCGCAGCGCGATGATCCAATTGCCCGGCGCAGCGCGCCGAAGGTCAGCGATTACGTCGCGCGGCTGATGGAGCGTCTCGACATCAGCCATGCTTCGCTTGAGTCGCAATCCGTGGACGGCCGCGCATGAGCGATGCCGGTCGCACGTCACTGATACGCAACGGAACGCTCGCCAGCGTCGCGCTGCTGGTGCTGTTCCTGGCGGCCTGGCAATGGGGGCCCGGCCTCCTCGGCATTCCGACCTTCATCGTGCCGCCGTTGTCGATGGTTGCCGGCGAGTTCGTGCACGCCTGGCAGATCAATCATCTGCTGCTGCACACGGGCGTCACCGCGGCCGAGGTGCTCACCGGCTTCCTGCTCGGCAGCCTGCTCGGCGCCTTCGTCGGCTATCTACTCGGCATGTCGCCGACCGCAGAATTCGCACTCTCGCCCTATATTCTGGCGCTGCAGATCGCCGCCAAGGTCGCATTCGCGCCGCTGTTCATCCTGTGGATGGGCTTCACCGTCTATCCGAAGATCCTCGTCGCCATCTTGATCGTGTTCTTCCCGGTCATGGTCAACGTGCTGACCGCGATCCGCGGCGTCGATCCCGATCTCGTCAATCTCGCCCGCGCCTTCAAGGCAACCCGCGCGCAGATTTTCTGGATGATCGAATTTCCGAGCTCGATGCCGCCGATGTTCGCCGGCTTGCGCATCGGCTCGACGCTCGCGGTGGTCGGTGTCGTGGTCGGCGAATTGGTCGGCGGCAATCGCGGCCTCGGCTACCTGCTCACCTTCGGTGAGGGCCAAGCCAACACGCCAATGGTGTTCGTCTCCATCGTGATGTTGACACTCGTCGGCGGCATCGCCTACCTCGCCGTCATCCTGATCGAGCGGCGCGTGCTTCATTATCTGCCGGCACGAAACATCGGCAGCAATTTCTGACCCTCAGTTTTCCGTTCCTCAGTTTCTGACCCTCAGTTCGGAAAATGCTCGGCGTGCCAATCAGCCTCGAGATCGGGATTGATCTTGCCATCGATGACGAAGACGCCGGGCGCGCCTTCGGCGACCCAGGCCTTGACAGGCGCGAGATCGTCAAGCGTTCGCGCCGTCGCGCCGCGGGCGCCATAGCCGCGGGCGATGGCGACGAAATCGGTCTCCGGGAATTGCACGATATCGATCGAAAACCCCTGGCGACGGAAGTAGTGCACCTCGGCCGCATAGGATGCATCGTTATAAACCAGGATGCACAGCCGCAGCCCAAGACGGATCGCGGTTTCGAGGTCGGCAATCGACATCAGGAAGCCGCCGTCGCCGGTGCCGAGCACCGCCAACTTTCCGGGATTGGCCAGCGCCAAACCGATGATCGACGGCAGCCCGAGCCCGACCGACTGAAACGAATGGCTCAGGCATGAGGCGCGGGCATTGGGCACGCGCAGATACCGCGGCACCCAGCCGCAGAAATGTCCGGAATCGGACGCGACGACCCGATCGTCAGGCAGAATGGCGTCGACCGCCTTGCTCAGCGTGCGCGGATCGATGAAATGCCGGCTCGATTCGTCGGGGTGCGGATAATGATGGTTGTCGCCAGCGCGGATGCGTTCTCGGATCGCATTGCTGCGCCGACCGATCTGCGCCTTCCCCGCGCCGCGGCGCATCAGTTCGGCGAGCAACGCTTCCGCGGTGGCGCGCGCGTCGCCGTGCACCGCATACTGCACCGGCATCTGATAGCCAAGCTTCGGCACGTCGATATCGACCTGTGCGACTTCGGCGCCGGGCGCGATCAGCTTGCCCTTTTTGGTCGTCCATTGGGTCAGGCTGGCGCCGAAGGCGAGGATGAAATCGCTCTCGGCAATCAGTTCGTCGGCGATCGGCGAAGAGAAGCCGCCGCTGATGCCGACCGACCACGGATTCCCGGAAAACAGGCCGTGGCCGCAGACCGATGTCGCCAACAGCGCGCCGAGTGCGTCGGCGAGCGCAACGAGCGCCGGCTCGCCGCCCGAAATCACCGCACCGCGGCCGCCGAGAATGAGCGGGCGCTGCGCACGCAACAGGGCGTCGGAAAGCCGCTCGACGGCACGCGGATCGGGATGGAGCCGCCCGGGCCCGGGTGGCAGATCGAGTGGCGGCAGGTTTGACGCGAGCGTGGCGTTCTGCACGTCGAGCGGCATACTGAGCACGACGGTCTGACGATCACGCAGTGCCCGTGTGACGGCGCGCTGCATATCTTCGCGCGCGGATTGCGGCGTATGCAGCCGTTCCGCCACGGCGCCGACCGCGCGCACCATGTCGGCCTGCTCGATGTAGAAATTGTTTTTGACCGCACCGCTCGGCACGTCGCCGGCGAGCACGACGAGCGGCGTCCGGCTCTTCGCCGCCTCGCCGATGCCGGTCAGCGCATTTGTCAGTCCCGGGCCGGAATGAACGCTGACCAGCGTCAGTTCGCCGGTCGCTTTGGCATAGGCATCCGCCATGCTGGCGGCGTTGCATTCGTGTCGCGCCGAGATCAGTTCGACGCCGTTCTCGACGAGGGCGTGGGAGACCTTGAAGTTGGCGGTGCCGAGCAGGCTGAAGCAGCGGCGTGCCCCGTATTCGGCCAAATCCTTGGCGATTACGGAAGCGACCGTCGCATTGCCGCTCATGGCTTCGTCCCTTCGTCCACAGCAAAAATATCAATCAACACAATGATATAATACATGACTCAGCTGCCGGTCGATAGCCGTGCGGTCAGGGGGTGCCAGCCGATGAACCGGCCCCGGAAGCGCGACCCTCATGCAACGGTGAATAAAGCTTCAAACTTGAATATTTAAGCTTGAAATATACGCCGAAGCTTGCCATGCTGCGCGCGCACAGTCAGAGCAGGCGGCATCCGATGAAGATCGCGTGCCTCGGCGGTGGCCCGGCGGGCCTTTATTTCGCGATCAGCATGAAGCTGCGCGAGTCCGCTCACAACATCACCGTGTTCGAGCGCAACCGGCCGGATGACACATTCGGCTGGGGCGTTGTGCTGTCCGACGAGACGTTCGAGAATCTTGCCGCCAACGATCCAGTCAGCGCCGGCGCCATCCGGCGCAACTTCGCCTATTGGGACGATATCGCGGTGCATTATCGCGGCCAGCGGGTAGTCTCGCGCGGCCACGGATTTTCCGGTATCGCACGCAAGCAGCTCCTGATTTTGCTGCAGCGGCGGGCGCGTGAGCTCGGCGTCGAGCTGCGTTTCGAGACCGAGATCGCAAGCGCCGCGGCCCTCGCCAAAGATTACGATCTGGTCGTTGCCGCCGATGGGCTCAATTCACGCACCCGCAACGATTTCGCGGCGTATTTCAAACCGGCGATCGAAAAGCGCAAGAACAAATTTGTCTGGCTCGGCACGCGTCAGAAATTCGACGATGCCTTCACCTTCATCTTCGAGGAAACCGAGCACGGTTGGATCTGGGCACACGCCTACCAGTTCGACGCCGACACCGCGACATTCATCATTGAATGCGCAGAACCAACCTGGGAACGATTTGGCTTTGGCGCAATGAGCCAGGACGAAAACTGCCGGGCCTGCGAGGCGATTTTCGCCAAATATCTTGGTGGCCATCGGCTGATGTCGAATGCGGCGCATATTCGCGGCTCGGCCTGGCTGAATTTTCCCCGCGTGCTGTGTGAGAAGTGGTCGCACGACAATATCGTGCTGATGGGCGATGCCGCCGCGACGGCGCATTTTTCCATCGGTTCGGGCACCAAGCTCGCGATGGAAAGTGCGGTAGCGCTGACCAACTATCTGCGCAATGAGCCGACCATCGAGTCGGCCTTCGCCAAATATGAAGACGCACGCCGCACCGAAGTGCTGCGCCTGCAGTCTGCGGCGCGCAATTCGCTCGAATGGTTCGAGAATGTCGAACGTTACCTGCATCTCGATCCGGTGCAGTTCAATTATTCGCTGCTGACCCGTTCGCAGCGCATCAGCCACGAAAATCTGCGGCTGCGCGACCGAGAATGGCTCGAAGGCGCAGAAGCCTGGTTCCAGCGGCTTGCCGGCGCCGGCGACAACAAAATTCGGCGACCGATGTTTGCGCCATTCACGCTGCGCGGCATGCGGCTGAAAAACCGCATCGTGGTATCGCCGATGGCGCAATACAAGGCCGTCGATGGCTGCCCGACAGATTGGCATCTGGTGCATTACGCCGAGCGCGCCAAGGGTGGTGCCGGGCTCGTCTGCATCGAGATGACCTGCGTCAGCCCAGAAGGCCGCATCACGCCCGGTTGCACCGGCATGTACGCGCCAGCGCACGAGGCGGCTTGGAAGCGCATCGTCGACTTCGTCCATGCCGAGACCGATGCAAAAATCTGCTGCCAGCTCGGCCATTCCGGCGCCAAAGGCTCGACCCAGCTCGGCTGGGAGGAGATAGACGCGCCGCTCAAGACCGCCAATTGGCCGCTGATCTCGGCCTCCGCAACCGCCTGGTCTGAACGCAACCAGCGTGCCCGTGCAATGGATCGCGCCGACATGGTGCGCGTACGCGATCAGTTCGTCGCTGCGGCCGAGATGGCGCATCGTGCTGGCTTCGACATGCTTGAATTACACTGCGCGCACGGTTACCTGCTCTCGTCCTTCATCACGCCGCTGACCAACCAGCGCACAGACGAATATGGCGGCGCGTTGGAAAACCGCATGCGCTTTCCTCTCGAAGTCTTCCACGCGGTGCGCGCGGCATGGCCGTCGGAAAAACCAATCTCGGTACGCATCTCAGCGAACGACTGGGTCGGCCCCCAAGGCATCGAACCGGAAGATGCGGTCGCGATTTGCCGGCTATTGCAGGAGGCCGGCGTTGACATCTGCGATGTCTCGGCCGGCCAGACTTCGATCGAGGCGCGTCCGATCTACGGCCGCATGTTCCAGACGCCGTTCTCCGACCGCATTCGCAACGAGACCGGCATGGCGACCATGGCGGTCGGCAATATATTCGAGCCCGATCACGTCAACTCCATCCTGATGGCCGGTCGCGCCGATCTCGTCTGCCTGGCGCGCCCGCACCTCGCCGATCCCTACTGGACCCTGCATGCCGCGGCCAAGCTCGGCGATCGCGGCGAGACCTGGCCGCAGCCCTACTATCCCGGCCGCGACCAACTCTACCGGCTCGCCGCCGGCAGCGAGCCGACGAAGGCGGTCGTGTGATGGCGCACCTCGCCGGCAAGCACGCGCTTGTCACCGGAGGTGGCAGCGGGATCGGCGCTGCCATTGCGCTGACGCTGGCAAGGGCTGGCGCGACGGTGACGATCTGCGGATTGAAGCTCGCTCAACTCGAAAAAGTCGCCCAGCAGAGCAGCAACATCCACGCGGAGGTCGCCGACGTCACCGACGAAGCGTCGGTGTCCCGACTCTACAGCGATGCACAGGCCAGCCGCGGCGCGATCACCATCGTCATCGCTAATGCCGGCGTGGCGCGTAGCGCGCCGGCGGAAAAACTGTCGCTCGACTTGTGGCAGAAGACGATTGCCGTCAATCTGACCGGTGCTTTTCTGTCGGTAAAGCCAGCACTCGGGGGTATGCGCGCGCAGCGTTGGGGCCGTATCGTCTTCATCGCCTCGACCGCTGGACTGAAAGCTTATCCCTATGTGGCGGCCTACGTCGCCGCCAAGCATGGCGTCGTTGGGCTGGCCCGCGCACTCGCGGCCGAAACGGCCAAGCAAGGCATCACCGTGAATGCAGTCTGTCCCGGCTTCACCGAAAGCCCGATGCTCGAACGGTCGATCCACCGAATCGCTGCAACGACGGAGCACAGCGAGGCCGAGGCGCGGAACCTGCTCAGGGACCAGAATCCGCAGGGCCGATTCATCCAACCGCAGGAGGTCGCCGACGCCGCGCTGTGGCTCTGCGCCGAGACCAGTGCGTCCATCACCGGCCAGGCGATTTCGGTTTCCGGAGGCGAGACATGGTGAGTGCCCCGCTGCCGGCTGATGCGACTCACACCGAAGCCGACAGCAAAGCGCGGCTACGGCTCTGGATCAGGTTGCTGCGGGCGAGCCGCCTGATCGAAGGCGTGGCGCGCAAACGCCTGAAATCGCAATTTGACGCTACGCTGCCGCGCTTCGACGTCATGGCAGCGCTCTATCGCAAGCCCGACGGCATGCTGATGAGCGAAATTTCGCGCTTTCTCATGGTGTCTAACGGCAACATCACTGGTATCGTCGACCGCCTGGTGACGGACGGGTTCGTCGCACGCGCACAACGCAACGGCGACCGCCGCACCTCCTTCATCAGCTTGACGCGCAAAGGCCGCGCTGCATTCGCCGCAATGGCGATGGCGCACGAGCGCTGGATCGACGAACTGCTCGGTGGAATCTCGGTGCGCGACGCCGAGCAGTTGTCGGCAAAGCTGAAATCGTTCCGCAGCGATTGGGAGGGCGAAGCATGACTGCGATGGCTGCGTTAAAGCCCAAGCACTTCCTGTGGCGCGCGGAAGGCGCCGTCGGCGTCATCCAGTTGAACCGGCCCGACCGCAAGAATCCGCTGACCTTCGACTCCTATGTCGAACTGCGCGACACGTTTCGGGCCCTGACCTATGCTGACGACATCGACGTCGTCGTGTTTCTGCCAAACGGCGGCAATTTCTGCTCCGGCGGCGATGTCCACGACATTATCGGCCCGCTGGTGGCGATGGACATGAAGCATCTGCTCACCTTCACGCGCATGACAGGCGACCTCGTCAAGGCCATGCTCCACTGCGGCAAGCCGATCATTGCGGCGCTCGACGGCGTCGCCGTCGGTGCTGGCGCCATCATCGCCATGGCAGCCGACATCCGGATCGCGACGCCGCAGGCGCAGACCGCCTTTCTGTTCAACCGCGTCGGGCTTGCCGGCTGCGATATGGGTGCCTGCGCCATGCTGCCGCGAATCATCGGCCAGGGCCGCGCCTCGGAACTGCTCTATACCGGCCGCGCCATGACGGCACTGGAAGGCGAAGCCTGGGGCTTCTTCAACAAACTCGTCGCCGCCGAAGCGCTGGAGCAGGAGGCGCTCGCGCTCGCCCGCCGCATCGCGGCTGGACCGACCTTCGCCAACGGCATCACCAAGACGCAACTCAATCAGGAATGGTCGATGAGCCTCGACCAGGCCATTGAAGCCGAAGCGCAGGCGCAGGCGATCTGCATGCAGTCCAAGGATTTCGAGCGCGCCTACAAGGCCTTCGTCGCCAAGCAGAAGCCGGTGTTCGAGGGAAACTGAATGTGCCGACCATCTCTGCGCCCATTCCCGAGCGGCGCGATTATGAGGGGATTTTTCGGGTGAGCGACAAGTCCTTCCTCGCCTGGCCATTCTTCGGCGACCGCCACCGCGCGTTGGCGGAATCGCTCGAACGCTGGTGCGGTGAAAATCTTCCGGTCGACCACGACGATGTCGATGTCGCTTGCCGCGCTCTCGTGCGCAGGCTCGGCCGCGACGGCTGGCTCGCGCATAGCGCGCCGGAGCCTGGAGCCGCAGCGCCACTTGACGTGCGCACGCTGTGCCTCATTCGCGAGACGCTGGCGCGGCACGACGGGCTCGCCGATTTCGCTTTCGCCATGCAGGGGCTTGGCGCCGGGCCAATCAGCCTGTTCGGCAATGCCGAACAGCGGCAGCATCTCACGCGCACGCGCAGTGGCACGGCGATCGCGGCCTTTGCACTCACCGAGCAGAAATCGGGCTCCGACGTTGCCAACATCGCCATGACCGCGCACCGCGACGGCGACGGTTACATTCTCGACGGCGAGAAGACCTGGATTTCGAACGGCGGCATCGCCGATCTTTACGTCGTGTTTGCGCGCTCAGGCGAAGCACCCGGCGCCAAAGGCCTCTCGGCCTTCCTGGTCGCCGGCGATGCGCCGGGACTTTCGGTCGTTGAACGGCTCGACGTGATCGCGCCGCACCCGCTGGCACGCCTGCGCTTCGATCGCGTGCACGTACCGGGCTCCGCCATGATCGGCGTGCCCGGCGAAGGCTTCAAGATTGCGATGGCGACGCTCGACATATTTCGCGCCACGGTCGGCGCCGCGGCGCTCGGCTTCGCGCGACGCGCGCACGATGAAGCGATCACGCGCGCACGCACCCGCGAACTGTTCGGCGGGCCGCTCGCCGAATTGCAGATGGTGCAGGAGCACCTCGCCGACATGGCACTCGACATCGACGCCTCCGCGCTCCTGATCTATCGCGCCGCCTGGACCAAGGATGGCGGGGCCGCGCGGGTGACGCGCGAAGCCTCGATGGCGAAGCTCTACGCCACCGAAAGCGCGCAGCGCGTCATCGACAAGGCCGTACAACTTCACGGCGGCGACGGCGTTCGCCGCGGCCACATCGTCGAACGCCTGTACCGCGAAATTCGGGCGTTGCGTATCTACGAGGGCGCGTCCGAAGTGCAAAAGGTCGTCATCGCGCGACAGGCGCTATCCGGAGCATGACCATGGCTTTGCAATCGCTCGGCCGCTCGGCACACACCGATACATTCGCGCGCGACAATCTTCCGCCATCGCAACAATGGCCGCAACTCCTGCTGAACGATTTCGACTATCCCGAGGAGCTCAACGCCGCGGTCGAACTGACCGACCGCATGGTGGCGCGCGGCTTCGGCGATCACGTGGCTCTGATCGGCAATGGCCGCCGTCGGACCTACAAGGAGCTGTCGGACTGGACCAACCGCATCGCCCATGCCCTGGTCGAAGACTTCGGCATCAAGCCTGGCAACCGCATTCTCATTCGCTCGGCCAACAATCCGGCCATGGTCGCCTGTTGGCTGGCCGCCACCAAAGCCGGCGCCGTTGTGGTCAACACCATGCCGATGCTGCGCGCCGGCGAACTCGCCAAGATCGTCGACAAGGCCGAGGTTGCGCTTGCGCTATGCGATACGCGGCTGATGGACGAGCTCGTCACCTGCGCCAAGACCAGCCGCTCTCTCAAGCAGGTGATCGGCTTCGACGGCACCGCCAATCACGACGCCGAGCTCGACCGGATCGCCTTGAGCAAGGCGGTGACATTTGCTGCGGTGAAGACCGGCTGCGATGACGTGGCGCTGCTCGGCTTCACCTCCGGCACCACCGGCGAACCCAAAGCCACGATGCATTTTCATCGTGACCTTCTCATCATCGCCGACGGCTATGCCAAGGAAATCCTCAACGTCACGCCGGACGATATCTTCGTCGGCTCGCCGCCGCTCGCCTTCACTTTCGGCCTCGGCGGTCTGGCGATATTTCCACTCCGCTATGGCGCCACGGCGACGCTTCTCGAAAACGCCTCGCCTGCCAATATGATCGAGATCATCGAGACCTACAAAGCGACGATTTCATTCACCGCGCCGACCGCCTATCGCGCCATGTTGGCGGCGATGAACCGCGGCGCCAATCTCTCTTCGTTGCGCGCTGCGGTGTCGGCCGGCGAAACCCTGCCGGGGCCGGTGTTCAAGGACTGGGTGGAGAAAACCGGCAAGCCGATCCTCGACGGCATCGGCTCGACCGAGATGCTGCACATCTTCATCTCCAACCGTTTTGGCGACGCCGCACCGGCGACAACGGGAAAGCCGGTCATCGGCTACGAAGCCAAGATCGTCGACGACGACATGAACGAAAAACCACGCGGCGAGGTCGGCAAGCTCGCGGTGCGGGGGCCGACCGGCTGTCGCTATCTCGCCGACAAGCGGCAGACGACCTATGTGCGGGACGGCTGGAATCTGACCGGCGACGCCTTCATCCAGGACGAGAACGGCTACTTCCATTTCGCCGCGCGCAACGACGACATGATCATCTCTGCCGGCTACAACATCGCCGGGCCCGAAGTCGAAGCGGCGCTGCTGTCCCATCCTGATGTCAAGGAATGCGCGGTGATCGGTGCCCCAGACGAAGGCCGCGGCCAAATCGTCGAGGCCCATGTGGTGCTCAAGGACGGCGT
>Ga0335079_10005126_pt1 | contig 15037 bp, 12 predicted proteins | sample Lox_Sample_33_FD_206719 | JGI IMG/M metagenome (GOLD analysis project Ga0335079, IMG submission 206719) | Soil microbial communities from Loxahatchee National Wildlife Refuge, Florida, United States - Lox_Sample_3.3 | ecosystem: Environmental > Terrestrial > Soil > Wetlands | place: USA...
CCGAGATCCGTGCGCTGGTGGCGGACATGGATGAGACCATGCGCTCTCTCAACGGCGCCGGCATCGCCGCGCCACAGATCGGGGTGAGCCTGCGCGTGGCGATCTTCGAGTTGAAGGAGAATCCGCGCTATCCGCATGTGCAGCCGGTGCCTTACACCGTGCTCATCAACCCCGTGCTGATGCCGCTGGGCGATGAGCTCGAAGACGGCTGGGAAGGATGTCTGTCGGTGCCGGGCATGCGCGGACTGGTGCCGCGGTACCGCCGGCTGCGCTACCAGGGGCTGGACCTCGAGGGCGCGCGCATCGACCGCACGGTCGAGGGTTTTCATGCGCGCGTCGTGCAGCACGAAGTCGATCACCTCGACGGCATTCTCTATCCGCAACGCATCCGGGATCTGACGCAGTTCGGGTTCGAGGACGTGCTGGGCGCAGCGGCCGAGAGCTCACTCGACTAGAGGCGGGCGCCTCGCTACGCGAGGGTGTGGAACACCTTCTGCACGTCATCGTCCTGCTCGAGCTTGTCGATGAGCGTCAGCACTTCGGTCGCCTGCGCCTCGGGCAGCTCGGTGGGCACGGTACACACATACTCGTGCTCGGCCGACAGCGGCGTCAGGTGGCGCGCTTCGAGTGCTTCCTGCAGCCGACCGAACTCGGGGAACAGACACCGGATGACGAGCTGCGGCTCGCCCTTCTCGCCGGTGCTCTCGCCCATCTCTTCGAGTCCGTGATCGATCAGGTAGAGCTCGAGATCATCCTGATCGATGCCGGCCGGATCCAGGCGAAATACGCCCATCTTCTTGAACAGGAAGCTCACGCTGCCGGACGTCGCCAGGTTGCCGCCGTTCTTGCTCATGAGATTGCGCACGGCGGCGACCGTGCGCGTCGGGTTGTCGGTCGCGGTCTCGACGATCAGCGCGACGCCGTGGGGCGCGTAGCCCTCGTACAACACTTCCTGATAGTTCGCTGCATCGCGGCCCGCGGCGCGCTTGATCGCGGCTTCGACGCGGTCCTTCGGCATGTTCACCGCGCGCGCGTTCTGAATCGCGCGCCGCAGCGCCGGATTGCCAGCAGGATCGGTGCCGCCTGACTTGACGGCCATGGTGATGTCTTTGGCGATGCGCGCGAACTGCTTCGCCATGCGGTTCCACCGCGCGAACATCGTGGCTTTGCGGACTTCGAATATGCGTCCCATGGCGGCGGGCGCAGGCGCCGGCGCGAAGCCGGCTTAGGCGAGTTCGGCGTGCAGCGAGCGCATGCGGCGCAGCTGCAATTTCAGATCGCGCTCGATCTGGCGCAAGCGCTGCTGCAGCGGTGCGTGATCCCAGTGCTCCAGCACGGCGCGCTTCTTCTCTTCGAGCCACTGTTCCTTGGTGCGCGTCCACTCGCCCACAGCGGCCACGAAGGTGTCGTATTCCTGCGCGATACGGCTGCGGAGCTGCTCGATCTGCACGGGCAGGCGGCTCGCCGGCGGAAGCTTCGCGAGCCGTGCCTGCGTGCGCGCGAACTGTACGGCCAGGAGCGCGCGCTGGATCTGGAACCATGGCGTGCGGCGCAGGCGCCGCGTCAGTCCGACCCATTGCAGGCTCGCGATCAGCCACTTGGTCGGATCCCACTGCCACCAGCGCACGCCATTGCGATAGTCGTGTGCGAACTGGTGGTGGAAGTTGTGGTAGCCCTCGCCCTGGGTGAGCACCGCGAGGATCGCGTTGTCACGCGCGGAGTTCTCTTCCGTGTACGGCCGGCTGCCCCACATGTGCGCCAGCGAATTGATGAAGAACGTGAAGTGGTGGCTCAACACCAGGCGCAGGAAACCGGCCAGCAGGAACGTGCCGATCACATCGCCGACGATCCAGCCCGCGAAAACCGGAATGCCGATGTTCGTGACGAGGACGAGTGCGACGTAGTGGCGGTGCTGGAAGGCGAGCAGCGGATCGCGCTTCAGATCAGGGATGTTGGTGAAGTTGGTGCTGCCGCTCGGGTAATCGCGCAGCATCCAGCCGATGTGCGAGAACCAGAAGCCGCGGCCGGCGGAATAAGGATCGCTCTCATTGTCGTCGACGTTCAGGTGATGACGGCGATGACCGCTGCACCAGGCGAGCGCACTGTTTTGCATCGCCATCGAGCCGAAAATGAGCAGGATCACCTTGAAGACAGGGTGCGCTTCGTAGGTACGATGAGCCCAGAGGCGGTGATAACCTGCGGTGATGGCCATTTCGTTGGCCACCAGGAAGAAAGCACACAGTGCCCAGGACGCTGCGCTGAAGCCGTGGGTGAAACCACGCCACGGCACACCCACCACCGCGACCAGGGCGGTCAGCGAAAAGATGAGGGTGTTGACGAGGATCAGGGGCGGTTTGCCCTGGGTCGTATCGCGGTGCGACATGCGTCTCTTTCTGGTGCAGACCCCACCCGGCTGGGGCCTTTAGATTTGGAAACATAACATGACTCATGGGGGTAGGAGTTGACCCATATCAAGTTCCGCGGGCTAATCGTCGTTTTGGCCCTGAGCTGGGCCGCCGGGGCCCCCGCCCAGGACCCCGAAACCGTGAGCCACGGCCGCTTCGAGGGCGTGCATATTTACCACCCCAATGGCGCACCGCGGCAGTTCGTGCTGTTCCTCTCGGGCGATGGGGGTTGGGCACAGCCGAACGACACCATCGCCCGGCTGCTTGCCACGCAGGGGGCGCTGGTCGCGGGAATCGATGACCGCCGCCTGATCGCCGCGCTCGAGCGCGATCCGGCCAGCTGCGTGTTCCCGGACGGGGATCTGGAGAACCTCAGTCATTTCCTGCAGGCGTACTACCACCTGCCCACCTATCTCACGCCGGTTCTCGCGGGCTACTCGGCCGGCTCGAGTCTCGCCTATGCCATCGCCGCGCAGTCGCCGCGCGGAATCTTTTCCTCGGTGCTCACACTGGGTTTCTCGCCTGACATGGATTTGAAGAAGCCGTTGTGCCGGGGCGAGGGGGTGCACTTCACGCAGCTCGCCAATCAGCGTGTCGTGCGCCTGCTGCCCAGCGCCGAGCTCGGTGTCCCGTGGGTGAACCTCACTGGCGATCGCGACACCACGTGTCCGCCCAAGCCTGCGCAGGAGTTCATGGCGCACGTGCACGAAGCGCAGATGGTGCTCTTGCCGCAGGTCGATCATCACTTCGTGGATCCGCGCCAGTGGCAGCCGCAGCTGATCGCTGCATACACCACGGTGACGGCGGGTAGCCGGGCGACGTTGCCGGCTGCGCCCTCGAGTCTTGCCGACCTGCCGGTGATCGAGGTGAAGGCGACGGGAAGCGCGCCCGCCGGGCTCGAGGACCTGTACGCGGTGATGCTCTCGGGCGATGGCGGCTGGGCCGGGATCGACAAAGAAGTTGCGGCGCAACTGTCGGCGCAGGGGATCAGCGTCGTCGGGTTCGATTCGCTGCGCTATTTCTGGAGCGTACGTACACCGGCGGGTCTCGCCTCCGATCTCGATCGGCTCATCCGTTTCTACGCCACGCACTGGCACAAGGGCCGCGTGCTGCTCGTGGGTTACTCCCAGGGCGCGGACGTGCTGCCGTTCGCCTTGAATCGCCTGCCTGCGGCCACGCATTCGCAGGTGGCCCTGACCGCACTCATTGGACCCGGGCATCAGGCGGCCTTCGAATTTCATCTCACCAACTGGATCGGCTCGGCAGGCGGCCTGCCGATCCGGCCCGAAGCCGACCAGCTCGCGGGCGCGGGTACGTTGTGTCTGTACGGTAAAGGCGAGAACGACTCGCTGTGTCCCGAGCTGCCCGCGAGTCACGCACAGGTCATTCAGCTTCCCGGCGGTCACCACTTCGGGGGCGACTATGCGGGCCTCGCGCGATTGATCCTGCAACGCGTGGAGGCCGGGCGCGCCGGCGCCAACGCCCGCGGATAAACCGGATATAGTCCGGCACCACACTCACCCGGAGGCTGCGCATGATCACGGTCAACGTGTTGTATCCCAACAAGGACGGCGCCAGGTTCGACATGAGCTACTACCTGGGCAAGCACATTCCCATGGTGAAGAAGCTGCTGGGATCTGCCCTGAAGGGCGCCATCGTCGAGCAGGGCCTGGGCGGCGGCGCGCCGGGGACCAAGGCCGAATACACCGTGATCTGCCATCTGCGCTTTGATTCGGTGGAGGCGTTCCAGGGGGCGTTCGGTCCGCACGCCAGCACCATACAGTCCGATGTGCGCAACTATTCGAGCGTCGAGCCTGTCGTGCAGGTCTCGGAGGTCAAGCTGTCCTGAAGCTGCGAGCGCTCAGCGCCTGCGGATTCGCCGCGCTCGGCAGCCTGCCGATGATCGCGTACGCGGCGCATGCGTACGTTTCCAACGAGGACCAGCGCACCGTCTCCGTCCTCGACACCACCCGCGGTGAAGTCACGGCCACCATCCAGGTCGGCAAGCGCCCGCGGGGTCTGAAGCTGAGCGCGGACGGCGCACGGCTCTACGTCGCGGTCAGCGGGCTGCCCAAGTGTCCGCCCAGTATGCGGGAAGCGGAGTGCTCGAAGCTGGAGCATGACGTGGCCGCGGATGGCATCGCGGTCGTCGACACGCAGAAGCTCAAGGTGCTCAAGGTGCTTCGCGCAGGCTCCGATCCCGAGCAATTCGATGTGGATAAGCTCGGACAACGCCTGTACGTCGCGAACGAGGATTCTGCGGCACTGTCCGTCGTCGATATTCCGCAGGCCAAAGTGCTCACGCGTGTGCCGGTCGGCCGCGAGCCTGAGGGTGTGCGCATCACGCCCAACGGTGAGTTCGTTCTGGTGACCAGCGAGACCGACAACACCGTCAGCGTGATCAGCACCCACACGCTGCAGCTGGTGCGGACGATCAACGTCGGGCACCGCCCACGCGACGTCGCCTTCAGCCGCGACGGGCGCACCGCCTATGTGAGCGGGGAGTTCGATGCGACGGTCTCACGCTTCGCGGTGTCGGCGAACACGCCGGTGGAGAAGCTCATCCAGCTGCGCAAGGAAGACCGTCCGATGGGCGTATTGCTCGATGCGACGGACTCACGGCTGTACGTGAGCACGGGCCGCGGCGGGACCATCGCCGTGATTGCACCGGCGCAGAAGCGGCTCATTGCCGAAGTCCCGGTGGGCTCGCGCCCCTGGGGCATGGCGATGACGCCGGATCAGAGGCTGCTCTTTACCGCGAATGGGCCGTCCAACGATGTCAGCGTGATCGAGCTTGCGACACTCAAAGTGCTCAAGACGATCCCGGTGGGGCGTTCGCCCTGGGGAGTCGTGATCGGTCGGTGAGATGCGGCGACGAATGCGCTAGGCGACGGCTTTTCGAGGACGGCCGCGCGGCCGGTGGCGACGCTCAACCGTGGGAGTGACGAGATAGCTCGCCGGGATTTCGGCGATTCCGGAGGTGAAGGGACTCCGCACGGTCACACCCTCGTACGCCGCGCCATCCTGCAGATCTTCGGTGAGCAGCACCGAGCAGGACTGCGCTCGGGCAGCGCCGACGATCAAACAGTCCCACCACGATAATCCGCAACGCTGCTCGACGTCCCGCGCAAGATGGATCAGTTCCGCATCGACCGCGACGGGATCCCAGGCGAAATACGTCAGGACCGTGTCCCAGGCCTCGACACTTGAAATCGCCGGTTGCAGCTTGCGCGTCGCATTGTGGTAATACTCATTGAGTACCTGAGTACTCGTGCGTCCCGTTCGAGTGCGCCACAGGAGCTCAAGCCAATCGTGCACGGCCCGCCGTTTTTGTGGCTCGCGCAACGAATGCCGGCAGAGCAGGACGTTCGTGTCAACGAACACGAGGCCGGTCATAGATCTCATCTCGCGTCGGTCGATTTCCATCGACCCAACCGGCGCTCAGAGTCGGTTGAACCGAGAAGAACTTTCTCATTGCCTCGTTATACGTCTTGAGATCGGTCATCTGCTTTTGCAGGACCTCCCCGACGAATCGAGAGACGCTCATGTTCTGCTTTGCGGCCTGAATCCGAGTCCAAGCGGCCGTTCGCTCATCGAGCGTGATGGTGATGTTCTTCACTGAATAATTATAACACGGAATCCGTGTAATTATTGGTCGCAATCAGAGATGCTCCAAAGCGAGTCATCAATCGCGAAGTCATACCGGGCGAACCGAGCAGGACGCACTTGGTGAGCGCGTCGGCGAGCGCGGCTTCGGCTGCGGTGACGGCCGCGAAGCGTTGATGAAGGCCGGGCTCACGGGAATTGCGCTCATCGAAGCAACGTGAGTAATAGCCTCGATGTTCGGGCGGACGCCCAGATCCGTCGGCGTCGATGTCACTGACGGCGAGCGCCGAGTCGCACAGGGTCACAGCAATGTCGACGCCCGCTGCCCGGCGCACGATGATCTGATGAGCTTCGTGACCGAAGGCGCGCATATCGCCGCCGGCATTCACGAAGCCGGTGCGGCAGCCGGATTCCTGCAGCGCCTCGATCGCGAGATCGACAGCGAAGCCCTTGGCAATGCCACCGAGATCGATCGAGACGGGCGCGCGGCAGCGGACGCTGCCGTCATCCGCGATTTCTATATCGCTGAAGCGACCGGACGCCGAAGGAGTGCAGGGATCGAAGACGCCTTCGGAGGCCTGATGCACGCGACGTGCGAGAGCCAGCACACGTAAGGTTTCTTTCCGCACGCCGACGCTGCTGGCACAGGCGGCAGCGTTGATCAGCGCCAGATCGCTCCCGGCACGGCTCGGATGAAGCAGGTACTCGACGCGAGCTATGGCGGCGAATGCCGAGGCGACCGCCGCGGCGGCCTGTGAGGCGGCGCCCGCGGCGTGCGTGGACGCTTCGATCACGACCGTCGTGCCGAGCGCGATGCGCATGCGGCGGCAGATCTCTGGGGGGGAGTTCATCGTCTGCAGATGCGGGCTCGGGGGTATGCTACAGTAACTAAGAATTATTCGCATTTGCATCCAGAGCCCGGAATCGTGCACCGCTCTCTTCCTTTCGCGCTCATCGGCGCGGGCAGTGTCGTCGCGCTCGCCGCAGCGCCGGCGCGCCTCGCCGTGGCGGAAGACTTCCTTTCCACAGCGGATGCGCAGCGGCAGCTCTTTCCCGAAGCCGATCGCTTCGTCGATGTGGCGATCGCCTGGACGCCAGCGCAGCGTCAGGCCGTCATCGAACGCGCCGGCCCCCAGCCTGCGCACCGCTCGCTGCGGGTGTGGCGGGCATTCAAGGGGGAGCAGCCTCTCGGTCACGTATTCGTCGATGAAGTCATCGGAAGGCAGGACTTCATCACCTATGCGCTGGCAATCGATGCGAACGGCCGGCTGAGCGAGCTCGAAGTGCTCTCCTACCGCGAAAGCCACGGCGGTGAGATTCGCAACGCGGCCTGGCGGCGCCAGTTCAGTGGCCGTGCGGATGAGGGATCGCTGCGCGTGGGTACCGACATCAAGAATATCGCCGGTGCCACGCTGTCCTGCGAGCACGTGACACAAGGGGCCCGCTGGGTACTCGCGCTGTGGCAGGTGGTGCTGCGCTCATGAGCTTCGCGCCCGTAACGCGGATGAGCACTGCTGCGAGGATCGCGACCTACGCCGTGAGCGGGCTGCTGTGGCTGACGGGCTGTGCCTGGCTTGCGCTGCATCTTTGGGCTCAGCGCGATGGCATCGCGGGTCCGCTGCCCCACCCCTGGCAGCCCGTGCTGATGCGATTGCACGGTCCGCTTGCAGTGCTCGGCGTTTTTCTGCTCGGCTATCTCACGCCCACGCACATCCTCGAGCGGCTCGGGCGTCCGGCAAAGCGCTCATCGGGCATCCTGCTGAGCCTCGTCGCGGCCGTGCTCGTCGCGAGCGGCTACTTTCTGTACTACGGCAGCGAGCCGTGGCTCGCCCGGTCAGCGTTCGTCCACGAATGGCTCGGCGCTGCGTGCATCGCGCTCGCGCTGCTGCATTGGCTGCGCGCACCGGCTGTGCGCAACGCGCGGCAACTGCGCTCAGCCGTAGCTGCGCGAAACGAACCAGAACACTCCTAGCCCGACGAGCGCCGCCGACACGACATCGACCACGATGGGGCGCGGCAGCGCGAGTTTCGCGCGCACCAGCACGGCAACGAGTCCCAGCAGCACCAGAACCAGGGTGAGCTGTCCGATCTCCACTCCGCAGTTGAATCCCACCAGGAGCTCTGCCAGCCGGCTCGGCGGCAGCTTCATCTCCAGGAGGTCGGAGGCGAAGCCAAAGCCATGGATCAGGCCGAATACCAGGGTCACGAGCAGGCGCAGCCGCGCCGCATCGCGCAGCTGGCCCGACATGAGCAGATAGCTCGCGCTGAAGAGGCCGGCGCCGAGCAGCAGCGTCGCGGGCAGCGTGATGAAGCCGAGCAGGTGTCCGAGCGCGGCGAGCGCCATGGCGATACCGACCGAGGCCGCGACTGTGCGCGGACGATGTGAGGCGACGGCGACGTTCTCCGCGCCGATGAGCGCGATGGTGAGCGCCACCAGCGCGTCGATGAATTCGGCGTGCGGACGAATGACGCCGGTCACGGCGAGCGCGAGTGTCGCACTGTGCCCCAAAGTGAAGCCCGTCACGACGAACACGAGGTCGCGCAGGCGGCGCGAGATCAGCACCAGCCCCAGCAGAAAGGACATGTGATCCACACCGGTGAAGATGTGCATGATCCCGAGCTCGATGTACTTCAAGAAGCTCGCGCTCTGCAGCTCGCCACCCTGTGCGGCGCTCGCTGCCACGGTTTGCTCGTCGCGCGAGAACAGCTGCTCGATGAACTCACCCTGATCGGTCTCGATCTGCGCGAACGTGATGTGCGAGGGCACCAGCTCGAAGAACGCCGAAGAATGCAGCTCGATGTTCGCCGGGTCCGGGCAGCGGAATGCGAACTCGAAGCGGCGGAACTGGGCCGTGGCCGCGGTAGCGCGCACCGGCGAGGCAGCCGGACAGGCCTTGCCGCCGCTCGTGACAGTGACGTGTGCCGCAAGGTAGTTCGCGATGCGCTCGTTGCTGGGCGGTGCGCCGTCGGGCCCGGCGAGGCGGTTCGCCTCAACAATCGGCAGCGACCAGGCGGCGTGCACTGAGCTGCCGGTGATCTGCCAGACCGAGTGCGTCTCGCTCTTGGTGTGCGCCTGAGCGGCGCCCACCCACACGAGCAGCAGCAACGCTGCAAATCGAGCGGCCAGGCGTGCGCTCACTTCGTCTCGTCCAGGCGGATCGCGTCGTCGGCGAGCTGGATGTCGGCCTTGCTGCGCAGGTAGTGCAGGTTGGCGGCCGCGACGCGGTGCTTGGCATCCTCGGATATATCGCGCCAGACCTCGTTGCTCACTTCCGCGAATTCGCGCTGCACCGGCAGGATGCGCTTCACCATGACGACGATGTGGGTGCCGTCGGCGGCCTGGATCGGTGCGGAGATCTCCCCGCTCATCAAGGGGCTTGCGGCGGCAAACACGGCCGGATCCAGCCGCGTGCGCGCTGCGAAATCGAAGACATCACCGAGATCGACGTGACCGGAATCGAGCAGACGGCGCGAATCCGTGAGCCCGTATTGCATCATCACCGCATCGAGCGGCCGGCCGCCGCGCAGCGCCTGCACCGCCTGCGGTGCGGAGCTGCCGGGTGCCGGTACCACGAGATCGCGCAGCTGCATGACGCCATCACGCACGTACTTCGTGCGGTGCGCGTCGTAGTAGCTGCGCAGCTCCGCATCCGAAGGGCGCTGCGCGAGCACGTCCGCATACAGCTGCAGTTCCACGCCTGCGACCAGCGCCTGGCGCACGTCCGGATCGTAGCTGGGCAGATCCACATCGAGCCCCCGCTGCACCATCAACTCCTCGGCGATCATGTCCGAGAGCACGCGCTTTCGTTGCGCGGGCGTCGAGTCGGCAAAGCGCACCGAATACTGCGTCTGCACCTGAGTCATGAAATCGCTGCGCAGAATCGGGCGCTGATTCACCAGCGCGAGCGCTTCCGGCGGCACACCGTGCGAGCGCGTGCCCTTCGCGGTGAAGAGCCCGTAGCCGGCCAGAGCGAGTCCCACGAGCGCCCCCAGCGCGAACAGCGCGAGCGAGCGGCGCGGGTGCGCGTGAGAGATATCCACCTTCATCGCGACGCCTCCGGCCGGTGCGATCGATCGTAGATGAACACTGCGAGCGCACGGATATCGGCATAGGAGAGCTTGCCGATCCAGGCGGGACACAGCCCGTGGCGGCCGTTGTAGACGCTGTCGTACAACACCGCCCGGCTGCCGCCGTACAGCCAGCCCTTGCCCGTCAGGTCCGGCGCGCCGTAATCGATATTGCCGCTCGCATCGGCGCCGTGGCAGTCATAGCAGCTGCCCTTGTCCATGAAGAGCGCATAGCCGCGCCGGGCGGCCGTTGCATCGGCATCGCGGTGACTCAGGCTGTATACATACTCCACCACGTCTTTGATCTCGGCGTCGTTCAACTGTCCGATGCGGCCGAAGGCGGGCATGTCGGCGATGTTGTGAGACTTGGGGTGTCCTGAGCGGATGCCGTAGAGGATGGTGTTCTCGATGTCGCTGAGCTCGCCGAAGCCGTATTCCCACACCGAGTCCTTCAGATTGGGCGAGCCGCGCGCCACAATGCCGGCAAGATCCGCGCCGTGGCAGCTCGCGCAGTGACGTGCGTAGGCGCTGCGGCCGCGCGAGTCAGCGAACCCGGTCAGGCTCGGATCGGCGAGCAGCCGATCGGGATCCGCACGCAGCAGGGCGCTCCTCTGGCGATGCTCATGCAGCGCATAAAGGCCCACACCGATCACGGCCACGGCAACGATCCCGATCGCGGCGGCACGCATCCTCAGGCCCCGAACCGAGCGAGATCCCATCTGGTCATTGTCGCGACTCATACAGTGGTGTGTCTCGTAAATTACTGTTCTGCATGAGGTTCCATAACGTTAACGAATTTGCCGACACCCGGCTATGCTAAGCCGATGAGCGCGCTCGAGAGCTTCCACCCTGCCGTCTCGGCCTGGTTCGCGCGCGCGTTCCCGGCGCCGACTCCCGCGCAGGAGCAGGCCTGGCCTGCGCTGCAGGCCGGCCGGCCGGTGCTCATCGCCGCGCCCACCGGATCGGGCAAGACCTTCGCGGGCTTTCTGGCCGCGATCGATCAGCTGGTGCGCGAGGGACTGGAGAGTGCTTTGCCGGATGAGACGCGCGTCGTCTATGTCTCTCCGCTCAAGGCGCTCTCGAACGATGTGCAGCGCAATCTGTCGGCACCGCTCGCCGGCATTCGAGATGAGCTCGCAGCCCAGGGCCTGCCGCCGCTCGACATCCGCGCCTCGGTGCGCACGGGAGATACGGCGCAGGCCGAGCGCGCGCTGATGCGGCGCAATCCGCCGCACATCATCGTCACGACACCCGAGTCGCTCTACATCCTGCTCGGATCGGAATCCGGCCGGCGCATGCTCGCCACCACGCGCACGGTGATTGTCGATGAGATTCACGCGCTGGCCGGCTCCAAGCGCGGTGCGCATCTGGCGCTCTCGCTCGAGCGCCTCGAGGCGCTCGCCGGACGCACGCTCACGCGCATCGGCTTATCCGCCACGCAGAAGCCGCTCGATGAGGTGGCGCGCTTCCTGCTCGGAGATCGGCGCCTGCAGGGCGCGATCATCGATGCCGGCCACACCCGCTCGCGCGACCTGAAGCTCGAGTTGCCGCCCGCGCCGCTCGAGGCTGTCATGTCGGGCGAGGGCTGGACGCAGATCTACGATCGCCTGGCGGAGCTCGTGCGCGAGCACCGCACGACACTGGTGTTCGTCAATACGCGCCGCCTTGCCGAGCGCATCGCGCGGCATCTGTCCGAGCGGCTCGGCGCCGAGTTCGTAACCTCTCATCACGGCTCGCTCGCGCGCGATCGGCGGCTCGATGCCGAGCAGCGCTTGAAGCGCGGCGAGCTGCGCGCGCTGGTCGCGACCGCATCGCTCGAGCTCGGCATCGATATCGGCGATGTGGACCTCGTGTGCCAGATCTCCTCGCCACGATCGATCAATGCCTTTCTGCAGCGCGTGGGACGCGCGGGCCATGCGGTCGGCGGTACCTCCAAGGGCCGCTTGTTCCCGCTTTCGCGCGATGATCTGGTGGAGTGTGCGGCGCTGCTCGCGGCGGTACATCGCGGCGAGCTCGATCGCCTGAGCGTGCCCGAGGGCGCACTCGATGTGCTCGCACAACAGATCGCCGCCGAGGTGGGCGCGCGGGAATGCGCCGAGGATGAGCTCTACGGGCTCATCCGGCGCGCCTGGCCCTACCGCAATCTCGCGCGGCATGATTTCGATGCCATCGTCGAGATGCTCGCCGCCGGTTTCACGACGCGCCGCGGCCGGCGCGGCGCGCTCATTCACCACGATTCCATCCAGCACCAGCTGCGGCCCCGGCGCGGCACGCGCCTCACGGCGCTCACCTCGGGGGGCGCCATCCCCGATACGGCTGACTATCAGGTGATGCTGGAGCCGGACGGGCATCCGATCGGCAGCGTGCACGAGGATTTCGCGGTCGAGAGCCTGCAGGGCGATGTGTTCCAGCTCGGCAATGCGTCCTACCGCATCCTGCGCGTCGAGCGCGGCACCGTGCGGGTCGAGGACGCGAAGGGCATGCCACCTTCGATCCCGTTCTGGCTCGGTGAGGCGCCGGGACGCACGGATGAGCTGTCACTCGCGGTCTCGCAGCTGCGTGCAGCGCTCGATGAGCGTCTGAACGAGGGCCGCACCGCCGCGCTCGAATGGTTCACGACCGCCGGCATAGATCTGGCGCCCGCCGCGCAGCTCGTCGATTACCTCGCGAGCGCGCGCGCGGCACTCGGCTGCCTGCCGACGCAGGAGACGGTGGTGTTTGAGCGCTTCTTCGATGAGTCGGGCGGCATGCAGCTGGTGATTCATGCGCCCTACGGCAGTCGCGTGAATCGCGCCTGGGGGCTGGCGCTGCGCAAGCGCTTCTGCCGCCAGTTCAATTTTGAGCTGCAGGCGGCGGCGACCGAGGACTGCCTGGTGCTTTCGCTCACCACTTCCCACAGCTTCGAGCTCGCGGAGGTGGCGAAGTATCTGCACTCGAACAGCGTGCAGCATCTTCTGGTGCAGGCGCTGTGCGCCGCACCGATGTTCACCACGCGCTGGCGCTGGACCGCGGCGATCGCGCTCGCGCTGCCGCGATTCCGCGGTGGCCGGCGGGTGCCGCCGCAGATCGCGCGCATGCACGCGGAGGATCTGCTGGCGTCAGTATTTCCCGATCAGGTGGCCTGCGCGGAGAATCTGAGCGGGGAGATCGAGATCCCGGATCACCCGCTCGTGCAGCAGGCGATCCGCGACTGTCTGACGGATGCGATGGATTTCGAGCACTTCCTGAAAGTGCTGCTCGCGCTCGAAGCCGGGAAAGTGCGCGTGGTTGCGCGCGATCTGACAGAACCCTCGCCGCTCGCGCTCGAGGTGCTCTCTGCGCGGCCCTACGCTTTTCTGGATGACGCACCGCTCGAGGAGCGGCGCACACAGGCCGTGATGAGCCGGCGCTGGATCGACCCGCAGTCCGCGGCCGATCTCGGCCGGCTCGACCCGGAGGCGATCGCGCGGGTGCGCGAGGAAGCCTGGCCGGATGCGGCGAGCGCCGATGAGCTCCACGATGCGCTCCTGTGGATGACCTGTCTCACCCATGAAGAGGCGGCGGCCAATCCGGCGTGGCCGCCGCTGCTTGCGACGCTGCAAGCACAAGGTCGTGTGCTCGGCTTGAGCGCGCCGGTGCTGTGGATCGCCACCGAACGGCGCGCCCTGTTTGAGTCGGCCGATGAGGCGGCGCTGATCGAGATCGTGCGCGGGCGGCTCGAAGGCTCAGGCCCTGTGACGGCTGCGGCGCTTGCAGCAACGCTCGGCCAGCCGCCGGCGCGCATCGACGCGGCGCTGCTCGCGCTGCAGAGCGAAGGCGCCGCGATGCGCGGCCGATTCACGGCGGGCGCCGACAGCGATGAGTGGTGCGACCGGCGGCTGCTCGCGCGCATCCACCGCTATACCGTCAAGCGGCTGCGTGCCGAGATCGAGCCGGTCTCCACGCGTGATTTCCTCAATTTCCTCATCGAATGGCAGCACGTCGGCGCCGATTCGCGCCTGCAGGGACCGGATGCAGTCGCGGCTGTGCTGACGCAACTCGAAGGATTCGATGCGCCCGCCGGTGCATGGGAGACGGAAATTCTCCCGAGCCGCATCGCCCAGTACGACCCCGCATGGCTCGATGAGCATTGCGTCGCCGGACGATTCCTGTGGGCACGGCTCGCGCCGCGCTCCGGCGATGCCGCGCGCGGAGCGGCACCCGTGCGCACGACACCGATCGCGCTCATCGGCCGGCGCAACGTGCGGCTGTGGGCCGCGCTTGCACCTGCGCCGGATCCCGGACGATTGAGCGGTGCGGCGGCCGCGGTGCGCGACTACCTCAATGCGCAGGGCGCATCGTTCTTCGATGAGATCACGGACGGCGCGCAGTTGCTGCCGGCGCAGGCCGAAGACGCACTGGCGGAGCTCGTGGCCCTCGGGGTCGTTCATTGCGACAGCTTCAACGGGCTTCGAACCCTGTTGCTGCCGGCGGAGCGCCGCCGGCGAGGGCATTCGCACCGCCGCCTCGGCCGGGGCGCGCTCTTCGGCATGAGCGATGCCGGACGCTGGTCGCTCGTGCGGCGCGCCGCTGCCGTCGAGCGCCCCGAGGCCATCGAGCATCTGGTGCGCACGCTCCTGAAGCGCTGGGGCGTCATCTTCTGGCGGATGCTCGCGCGCGAAGGGCAGTGGCTGCCGCCCTGGCGCGAGCTGCTCGGCTGCTGCCGGACGCTCGAGGCCCGCGGCGAGCTGCGGGGCGGGCGTTTCATCGCCGGGATCTCCGGCGAGCAGTACGCCCTGCCCGAGGCGATCGGGCTGCTGCGGGAAGCGCGAAAAGGCAGAAGATCGCTACAAGATGTCGCTATTTCGGCCGCGGATCCCCTCAACTTAATGGGAATTACAACGCCAGGACCCCGTGTTCCGGCCCTGACGGCCAACCGGGTGCTGTACCGCGATGGCCTGCCGCTCGCGACGCTGACCGCCGGCGAGACCGAGATTCTG
>Ga0335079_10005127_pt1 | contig 15034 bp, 16 predicted proteins | sample Lox_Sample_33_FD_206719 | JGI IMG/M metagenome (GOLD analysis project Ga0335079, IMG submission 206719) | Soil microbial communities from Loxahatchee National Wildlife Refuge, Florida, United States - Lox_Sample_3.3 | ecosystem: Environmental > Terrestrial > Soil > Wetlands | place: USA...
GGCGCGCCCGGGCGCTGGGCGTCGGTCTGCTATCGGGCGGCTACGGCCGCGAGGAGCTCATCTACTCGGGTGCGTACCGGGTGTACGAAGACCCGGGAGACCTGCTCGCCCACGTCGACGAGGTCGGGGTGCGGCGACCTCTGTAGGACTCGCCTCGCCCGAAGCGGCGCGGTCCCGATGGAGCGCAACCGCCGCCACCACCAGCGCCACCCCGGAGACCTGACGCGCGGTCGGTATCTGCGCGAGCACGACGATCCCGATCACGGTGGCAGTCGCGGGCAGGAGCGACACCATCAGCGAGTACGTGGCACGGCTCAGCCGCGTCATCGCGAGCTGGTCGCACACATACGGGATCACCGAGGACGTGATGCCGACGCCGATTCCGGCGCCGATCGCAACCGGGTCGAGCACATGCGGGACGACGGCCCAGCCGCCGATCGCGGTGGACACCGGCGCGGCGATCAGCATCGCGCCCGCGAGCCCGTCGAGGCCGCTGACGCCCGGCGCCCGGGACACACGATGCGCAAGCACGATGTACAGCGCGAACAGCGCCGCGTTGCCGAACGCAAGCGCGACGCCAATCGGCTCACCGCGCAGCTGTACAGCTACCAGCGCGAACACGCCCGCGACCGCGAGCACGAGCGCGAGCCCGTTCCGCGCCGAACGGACGCCCATCGCCGCGAGCACGATCACCGGGAGGAACTCGATCGCAGACACGGTCCCGAGCGGCAGCCGCGCGATCGCCTCGTAGAAGCAGCTGTTCATCACCGCGAGCACGATCCCGAGTGCCACGACTACCTGCACGGTCCCGTGACCGGCCCGCCCGAGCGGGCGCCACGGCCGCCGCCACAGCGCGAACACGAGCGCCGCGCTCACGATCCGCAGCCAAGCGACCCCGAGCGGGGCGACGCGCGCGAACAGGAGCACCGCGAACGCCGGGCCGAGGTAGTGGAATACGGCACTGCCGACGAAGTAGGCCTGAGGCGGCGGGGCGATCTTCGAGCGCACTCCCAGGAGTTTCCCCATCACCGACCGAGTTGACCATGGGCAATCGAAGGCATTATCCTCATCCGCCTTATGAACAACGGCCAAAGACGCCTCACGGCCTCAGATTTTCCACGGCTCGACGATATCGACCACAAGATCATCAGCGAGCTCTCCGCCGACGGCCGCGTCTCGTTCGCCGAGCTCGGCCGGCGCACGAACCTGTCCTCGCCGGCCGTGACCGAGCGCGTCAAGCGCCTCGAGCAGGTGGGCGTCATCACCGGCTACCGCGCCGAGGTCGACCCGCGCGCGCTCGGCTACCAGCTGACCGCGATCGTCCGCGTCAAGCCCGCCGTCCGGCAGCTGACCAAGATCGCCGAGCTCGCAAAGGAGATTCCGCAGATCGAGGAATGCCTGCGGATCACCGGCGAGGACTGCTTCTACATCAAGCTCCACCTGGGCTCGATCGAGGAGCTCCCCACCGTGCTCGATCGGTTCCTCCTGTATGGCGAGACCACGACCTCGATCGTCAACGCCACCCCGGTACCGCGCCGCGATCCTCCGGCGCGCATGACCGCCTGACGTATCAAGCGGCCGTATGGCTCCTCTGTCCCGTAGTCGGGTCCACACGAACCGGGGAGTCGCAGCATGTCTATCTCAGAATCCGTCCAGCTCGCCTCACAGGCGAGGACCACCGCCCGCGCAAGAGCGTTCGTTCCGCTCATCGTCCTGCTCGCGATCGGGCTGGCGCTGCTCGTCGTGCTGCTCGCCATCGGAACCGGCGGAGCCGGGGCGCATCACGTCGCGGGCGCGACCCCGCACATCGCTCGCTAGCGGAGCCGCTCGCGTCGCCCGGCGCGTTGCCGGGTAGCTGTGAACGCGTGGTGGGAGGCAGAACGCCGTGGCCGGCGCGATTCACGCTGCTCGCGCTGTGCTGGGGCTCGACTTTCCTGTTCATCAAGATCGGCGACGAGGCGCTCGCGCCGCTCCAGGTATCGCTCGGCCGAATGATCGTCGGCACGGCGATGCTTTATGCGATCGTGGGGCTGAGCGGCGAGCGACTCCCGGCCGACCGCCGAACCTGGGCGCGTCTCGCTGTCGCTGCGATCCTGCTCAACGTGCTGCCGTTCACGCTGTTCGCCTACGGGGAGCGCGACGTGTCGAGCGTGCTCGCCGACATCTGGAACGCCACCGTCCCGCTCTTCACCCTGCCCGTCGCGGTCCTGATGCTGTCCGACGAGCACGCCACCCCGCGGCGGCTGCTCGGGCTGGCGACCGGGTTCGCCGGCGTTCTCGTGGTGCTCGGCGTGTGGCGCGGCCTCGGAGCCACCTCGCTCGAGGGCAACATGTTGTGCCTCGGCGCGGCGGCGTCCTACGGCCTCGGGTTTCCCTATGCCCGCCGGTACCTGGCCCACCGCCGCGAAGGACCGCTCCCGCTTGCCACCGCACAACTGATCTGCGGGACCGTGCTGCTGGCGATCGTCACACCGATCTTCACGACGGCTCCGCACGACTCGCGGCCAAGCACGTGCTCAGCATCCTCGCCCTCGGCGTCTTCGGCACCGGACTGACCTTCGTCCTTAACTACTCGCTGATCCGCCACGTCGGCGCCACGGTCACCTCGACTGTCGCCTACCTCATACCGGTCGTCTCGACCGTCCTCGGCGTGATCGCACTCGGAGAGCCACTGCGCTGTGCGTGCCGGTCGGCGCCGTGGTGATCGTGGCCGGCGCGGTCCTCGCGCAGTCGCGGATGGTTACGCGCTGACCGTCTCGCCGCGCTCGGCGAGCACGAGCCGGTCGGTGACGCCGTTGCCGGCGAACGCGGCGCGGAGCTCACGGGCTCCTTGCGTGAAGTGTGTCCAACCCTCGAAGTGGACCGGGAGCGTGGCGCGGACGCCGAGCAGCTTGGTCGCCTCCGCGGCCCAGTCGCTCGAGAGCGTCAAGTAGGCGCCGTCAAACCGACGTGAGAGCTGGACGGCGCCGGCGAACAGCACCGCGACGTCAATCGCGCCGATCCGATCCGCGATCGTCCGCACCACGTCGAGCGAGGCGTTGTCGCCCGAGACATAGACCTTCTCCTCGCCATCCGCGTCGAGGACGAAGCCGATGACCGGTCCGGTGATGTGTTCGGTCCCATCGGGACCGTGCTGCGCGGGAACGGCGGTCACGGTCACCGGCTGGCCATCGGCGCGCTCCACCTCCACCGACGACCACGGCTCGATGCCGACCGCGTTACCGCCGAGGCGCTCGGCACCCTCGACGGTCGTCAGCACCCGCCCCGCGGTCGGCAGGAACTCCCGCCCGGCCGGATCGAGGTTGTCGCTGTGATGATCGTGCGATAGCAGCACGACGTCGATCGGCGGCAGCGTGGCCGGGTCGATTGCGGGGCCGGTGGTCTTGACCAACCCGCCGGCGTATTCGCCCGGCGGAGACAGCGCGGGGTCGGTCAGCCAGCGGAGTCCGGCGTGATCGAGGACCGCGGTCGGGCCGCCTAGCAGGGTGAGCTTCATCACCTCAGCGCTCGACGAAGTACGCGCCGCTCCCCTGGCCGCTCGAGAACCAGCGGCTCGTCACGGTCTTCTTGCGCGTATAGAACTCGACCGCGTCGGTCCCGTGCGCGTGCAGGTCACCGAGGAACGAGTCCTTCCAGCCACTGAACGGGAAGAACGCCACCGGCGCGGCCACGCCGATGTTGACGCCGACCATGCCCGCCTGGACCTCGTGGCGGTAGCGCCGCACCGACGCGCCCGACTCGGTGAAGATCGAGGTCCCGTTGCCGAACCGGCTCGCGTTCACGATCCCGATCGCCTCATCCAGAGTCGGGGCGCTGATCACGCTCAGCACCGGACCGAACACCTCTTCCTGCGCGATGTCCATCTCAGGGGTGACGCCGTCGAGGATCGTCGGCCCCACATACGAGCCGTCAGGATCCCCCGAAGCATCGCGACCGTCGAGCACCACCCTTGCGCCGTCAGCCTCCCCCCGCGCGACCCAGTCACGAATGCGGTCGCGTGCCGCGCACGAGATCACCGGGCCCACATCGCTCGCCTCGTCCAACCCGTCCCCGACCCGCAGCGCGCGCGACGCATCGACCAGCGGACCGAGAAGCTGCTCGTGCGCGTCGCCGACGGTCACGACCACCGAACCGGCCATGCACCGCTGCCCCGCCGCCCCGAACGCCGACCCGATGATCCCCTCGACGGTCTTGTCGATCACCGCGTCGGGCATCACGACCATGTGGTTCTTCGCGCCGCCGAGCGCCTGCACCCGCTTGCCGGCCTTCGCGGCCCGCTCGTACACGATCCGCGCCACCGGCGCCGACCCGACGAACGACACCGCATCGATCCCCGGGTGATCCAAGATCCCCTCGACCACCTCACGAGAACCATTCACCAGGTTCACCACGCCCGGCGGCAATCCGAGAGCGTGCAGCTCCTCGAACGCGATCTGCTGCGTCATCGGCACCTGCTCGGAGGGCTTCAACACGAACGTGTTCCCACACGCGATCGCGAACGGCAAGAACCAGAACGGCACCATCGCCGGGAAGTTGAACGGGACGATCGCCGCACACACCCCCACCGGCTGGCGCACCGTCTCGGCGTCGATATTCCGCGAGACGTCCTCGAGGATCCGGCCCTGCATCGTCGTCGGAATCGCACACGCCGCCTCGACCATCTCAATCAGCCGAGCCACCTCGGCCCGAGCGTCGGCGATCGTCTTCCCCATCTCGGTCGTCACCGACCGCGCCATATCCTCCTGCCGCGCCACCAGCCGCTCGCGCAACTCGAACAGCTTGCGCGCGCGACCGATCGTCGACACACCCCGCCACTCCGGCAACGCCTCCCGCGCCGCGCGCACGGCGTCGTCCAGATCCGAGGCGCCCGACAGCGGCACACGCGCGAGCACCTCGCCATTGGCCGGGTTCAACACGTCGAGCTCGCCGGTCGCGGCGTGCGCCGGCGTCCACTCGCCGTCGATGTAATTGTCAAGAAGGCGGGTTGCTGTTACTGCCATCGATGATCCATTCATGGTCGGGGTCGTTGACGATTGCCCACAGACGCTGCGGGCCGGCCATCACGTTCAGGTAATACGAGTCATAGCCCGGCGGCGCCGACACGGTGTGGTACCCGCGCGCCACGAGCACGCAGTCGCGGTCGCGGAACGCCACCGCCTCGTCGAGCTCGGTCTCGAAGTCATACACGCGCATCAACCCGAATCCGCGGTCTGGCTTGACCCGGTGGTAGTACACCTCCTCCAGCAGCGACTGCCGGGGAGGGTCGTCGTGGTCGTGCTTGTGCGGCGGGTAGCTCGACCAGTGGCCGCCCGGGGTGAGCACCTCGACCACGAGCAGCGACCCGGCCCCTTCGTTCTCCATCAGGATCGGGCGGACGAAGCGCTCGAACTCACCCTGACCCCGGGTCTCCACCTCGATCTCGATCCCCGGCAGCACGCGCGGCTCCGCCCCTCGAAGCGCCGGTGCCCAGCACAGCGCGACCTCGGCGCCACCCTCGCCGGCGCGCAGTCCGACGTGGGACTCGGGCGGCAGGTACGCGGCGTCGGGCAGGCCCGCCCACGGGTCGGCTCGGCCGCCGATGTCGAACCACTCGCCGTGCTCGGAGGCGATGTGCACGACACCGGAGATGACGACCACGCACAGCTCGCGGAAGCCGCACGCGCGCTCGGCGGTGCCGCCCCCTTCGAGCACCAGCACCTCGAAGCCGACATATTCGAACCCGACCGACTCGGGCTCGAACGACAGGATCGCGCCGTCAGGCCCGGGGGCGGAGGCGCCGGAAAGCAGGAGCTCAGTCATCCACCGAGCGTAAATACTGACGCTGGGCCGCGTGGTCACGTTCGTACGTCTCGCGCGCGTCCCGCACCGAGCCCTCCTCGGACACCTCCGCCACCGGCACGTCCCACCAGCTCTCATAGCCGGGCACGCCCTCGTAGCGATCGGCCTCGATGTAGACCACCACCGGGCCGTCCGCCCCGCGCGCCGCCGCCAGCGCCGCCCGCAGCTCCTCGATGCTCGAGGCACGAATGACACGCGCGCCGAGGCTCTCGGCGTTCGCGGCCAGGTCGATCGGCAGCACGTCCGTCGACGCCGGGTCGACCGGCACCGAGCCGTTGTCGGAGTACCGGTAGAGCGTCCCGAACCCGCCCGAGCCAAGCGACCGCGACAGCGCGCCGATCGACGCGTACCCGTGGTTGTCGACGAGCACAATCACGATCGGGACCCGCTGCGCGACCGCGGTCACAAGCTCGCCCGGTAACAGCAGGTACGAGCCGTCGCCCACGAGCACGTACACCTCGCGCTCGGGAGCCGCGAGCTTCACGCCGATGCCGCCCGGAATCTCGTAGCCCATGCACGAGTATCCGTACTCGACGTGATAGCCCTTGCCGGCCGGGTCGCGCGCCACCCACAGCTTGTGCAGATCGCCGGGCGCCGAGCCGGCCGCGCACACGACCACGCCGGTCTCACCGGCCGCGTCGTTGATTTCTTTGATGATTTGCGTCTGCGTCGGTAAGCCGGCCGTGCCGCCGTCGAGCGAGATCAATCGCGCGAGCTCCCCCGCCCACTCGCGTGCCTCCGACCGTGCCCGCTCCTCCCAGGCCGGCTCGGCGCGCCAGGAGCCGAGTGCGGAGCCCAGCTGCTCCAGCGACACGCGCGCGTCGCCGAGCACCGGCAGCCCGCTCTGCTTGCCGGCGTCGAATGCGGCCACGTTGACGTTGACGAACCGCACGCCCGGATCCTGGAATGCCGATTTCGACGCGGTCGTGAAGTCGCTCCACCTGGTCCCGACGCCGATCACCACGTCGGCCTCGCGCGCGAGCCGGTTCGCGGCCGAGGTCCCGGTGGCGCCGACGGCGCCGAGGCTCAGCGGATGCTCGGACACGAGCGCGCCCCGGCCGGCCTGCGTCTCGCACACGGGGATCCCGGTGGCATCGACGAGCGCGCGCAGCGCGGCGACCGCCTCGCTGTAGATCACGCCGCCGCCGGCGACGATCAGCGGCCGGCGCGCGCCCCGGATCACCTCCGCCGCCCGCGCGAGCGCCTCGGGCGCCGGGGGCTGGCGGTAGACCGTCCACACGCGCCGCTCGAGGAACGGTTCCGGCACCTCGAACGCCTCGGCCTGTACGTCCTCGGGCAGCGCGAGCGTCACCGCCCCGGTCTCGGCCGGATCGGTCAGCACGCGCATGGCCTCGAGCGCAGCCGGGATCAGCTGCTCGGGCCGCTCGACGCGCTCGTAGTACCGCGACACCGGACGGAAGCAGTCGTTCACCGAAACAGTGGCGTCGTGAGCGACCTCGAGCATCTGGAGCACCGGATGGGGCGTGCGGGTGGCGAACGTGTCCCCCGGGAGCAGCAGCACCGGCAACCGGTTGATCGTCGCGAGCGCGGCCCCGGTCACCATGTTCGTCGCCCCCGGACCGACCGACGTCGTGCACGCGAACGTCCCGAGCCGGTTGCGCTGCCGGGCGTAGCCGGCCGCGATGTGGACCATCGCCTGCTCGTTGCGGGCGGGGTGGTAGGGCAGCAGGTCGCGGTACTGGTGAAGCGCCTGCCCGATCCCGGCGACGTTGCCGTGGCCGAAGATCCCGTAGCACCCGGCGACGAACCGCGAACGTACGCCGTCCCGCTCCACCTCCTGAACCGCGAGGAACCGGATCAGCGCCTGGGCGACCGTGAGCCGACTCATGCCAGGCTCCATGATGACTCGACCTGGCCCCGAAGCCTTCGCAGCATCGCGTCGAGATCGGGCAGCTCGGCCTCGAGTGCCCGCGAGGTGGCGGTCGCGTCGAGGCGAGTGTCGCGCGGGATCCTTCCGGCGGCGGCAACCTCCGAGGGCGGCGGAACCACGTCGAGCAGGTCCGGATCGAGCTCGAACACCTCGATCGCGCGCCGCGCGAGGCCGACTCGGTCGACGTGCTCGGCGCCACAGCAGTGAAGGACGCCGGTGGCCTCACGGTTTAGCGCCTGCCAGATGAGCTCGGCGGCGTCGGTCGCCAGCGTCGGTGTCGCCAGCAGGTTTATCCCGGGTCCGTCCCAGACGGCGAACCGCTCGCCCGCCCGCAGCGCGTCGACCAGCGATACGACCAGATAGCCGAAACCGGCGTCCTGGGCGCGCGGCGTGTTCGGGCGAGCGCGGTGGATGCCCTGCACGCCCGCGATCCGCGCGGTCGTGCCCCGCGCGGCGGATTCGGTGACGATCAGCTCCGAGCACGCCTTGAGGAAGCCGTACGTGTTGATCGGGTTCGGGGGCTCGGCCTCGGGCGCGGGCCCCTGCGTACCGTCGAACACCCAGTCGGTCGAGATCAGCACCACGTGCGCGTCGACCGCGTTGGCCGCGGCCACCACGTTGCGGGTGGCACCGACGTATTCGTCCCAGGCTCGCCGGCGATCGGTTCCGAGCGCTGCCGGGTCGTTCCAGATCGCGGCGTGCACGATCGCATCGGGCCGGGTTGCGAGCACCGAGCGGCGTACGACGAGCTCGTCGGTCAGGTCGACGTGCTCGTGCCCCGGCGCCACCACCTCTGCCCCGTGCTCGCGCGTGAACACGTGCGCGAGGTTCGAGCCAACGAAACCGCTGGCCCCGGTCAGGTAGATCCTCATGCCTGCTGCACCTCCTCGACGCGCACCGGACGACCCTCTCGCAGCGACCGCCCCGCCGCAAGCCCGATCACGAGCGGGGCGCGCGCGTCGGCGGTCGACACCGGCGGCGTGGTACCGGTCTTGACGGCCTCGACGAACGCTTCCCACTCGCGCACGTAGCTCGGCAGGTAGCGCTCGAGGAAGAAATACGGATGCGGCGGTGCATGAAGGCCCGCCGCGGTGATCACGGTCCCGGTGTGCGCGAGGGGATTGTGCGAGACCGCCATCCCGCCCGACCCGAACACCTCGACGCGCTGGTCATAGCCGTAGGCGGCACGGCGCGAGTTGTCGATCGCGGTCAGGCACCCGTCCTGGTGGACAAGCGTCACGAGCGCCGTGTCGATATCTCCCGCCTCGGCGAATGACGGCTCGATCCGGAGTGCGCCGCGCGCAAACACCTCGACCACCTCGGCGCCGGTCACGAACCTGGCCATGTCGAAGTCGTGGATCATCATGTCGAGGAACAGGCCGCCCGAGCGCTTGACGTAGTCAAGCGGCGGCGGCTCGGGGTCGCGGCTCGAGATCCGCACGAGGTGGGGCTCGCCGACCGCGCCCGAGGCCACGGCCTCGCGGACCGAGGCGTGTGCCGGGTCGAACCGGCGGTTGAAGCCGATCTGGAACGGCACCCCCGACGCATCGATCGCGTCGAGTGCGCGATCCACCTCGGCCAGCTCGAGCGACACCGGCTTCTCGCAGAACACCGCCTTGCCGGCCTGTGCCGCCGCGATCAGCAATTCCACGTGGGTGTCGGAGCTCGAGCAGATCGCGACCGCGTCGAGATCTGCGTCGAAGATCTCCTCCACGCTTCCCGCAGCCGGGACGCCGAACTCCGCGGCAACGCCGCGCGACGCGGGCTCGTAGGGGTCGTAGACCGCGCCGAGCGCTGCGCCCGGGACCTGGTGAGCGATGAGCTCCGCGTGCATTCGCCCAATCCGCCCGACGCCGATCACGCCGATCCGAAGGGGCGCCACCGCGGTCGTCGTGGTCACGAACGCACCTCCTCCCAACCCCCGCTTTCCGCCGACCGCAGAAGCGCGTCCTGCACCGCCGCCCAGGCGAGGGCCTCTTTGAAGCTCGGCTCGTAGGGCCGCCCCTCCGCAACCGCGGTGCAGAACTCGTAGTCCTCGATCGTCACGAGGTCCTCGAACCCGATCGTGTTGCCGCTACCGGGGACGAAGATGCCGTGGTGCCCGAAGCGGTCGCCGCCGAGCACCGTTGTGTAGCCGGATCCGCGGTCCTCGGTGGCGCGGTACACGCGGAGCTCGTTCAGGCGCTCGAAGTTCCATCCGACCGCGCCGCGCGTGCCGTACACGTCGAACGCGTTCTCGCTCTCCGGTCCGACCAGCGTGCGGCTGACCTCGAATGTGCCGCGCGCGCCCGACTCGAACGTGCACAGCATCGCCGCGTAGTCCTCGTTGGTCACTGGCGTGCGCGGGTCCTCCGGACGACCGCGGCCGTAGTGACTCGCGCCGTCGCCCGGCGCCGGGCGCTCGCGGATGAACGTCTCGATAGTCCCGGTCAGCTTCGCGATCGGGCCGATCAGCATGTGCGCGAGATCGACCGAGTGGCTCATCAGGTCGCTGGTCACGCCGTAGCCGGCCTGGTCGAGCTGGAACCGCCACGAGTTCAGCCCGAGCGGGTCGGCTCCGTACATCGAGAAGAACCGACCCCGGTAGTTCGTGATCTCCCCGAGCGTCCCGCTTGCGATCAGCTCGCGCGCGTACCTGACCAGCGGCGCCCATCGGTAGTTGTAGCCGACGCCGCTGATCACGCCCGCCGAACGAGTGGCCTGCGCGGCCCGGGCGACCTGCTCGGGCGTGCCGCCGACCGGCTTCTCGCAGAACACGGCCTTGCCCGCCCGCGCGGCCGCCTCGACGAGCTGCACGTGCACCATGTTCGGCGCGGCGATCCACACGACTTCGACGTCGGGGTCCTCGATCACGGACTCCCAGGCGGCCGAAGCGCGCTTGAATCCGAACGACGTAACGGCCTGATCGATCCGCGCCGGCAGGGCGTCGCTGCACGCGACGAGCTCGGCGTCGAACGCGCGGTTCTCGAACAGCGTCGGGATCCGTAGCAGCGAGCGCGTGTGCGCCTGGCCGAGCCAACCGAACCCGATCACGCCGACGCCTATCCGCCGCCGGGCGCTGCCGGCCGCCGACGCGACCCCTGTCTTCGGAGTAGCCGTCGCGCTCATGCCGGCGATCCCTCGAGCAGCTCGACCACCTCCCGTTCGTAGGGCATGGCCTGTGAGCACAACAGGCGCGAGGCGACGATTCCACCGGCCGCGTTCGCGAACGCGATCGTCCGCTCGTGAGACCATCCCTTGAGCAGCCCGTGGGCGAGCGCACCCCCGAAGGCGTCGCCGGCCCCGAGGCCGCACAGCACCTGGACCTGAGGCGGCCCGATCATCCGGTCGCCTTGCTCGCTCGAGAGCAGCACCCCGTCGCCGCCGAGCTTGACAACTGCGAGCTCGACGCCCCGCGCGCGCAGCCTGGCGGCGGCCTCGCGGGGATCGTCGGTTCCGACCGCCACCGCGCACTCCTCGCGGTTGCCGACGGCGAGCGTCGCGCGGTCGAGGGCGGCGCCGATCCGCGCCGAGGCCTCCTCGCGTGTGCGCCAGAAAGTCGGCCGGTAGTCGAGGTCGAGCACGGTGTGGCACCGCCGCGCTCGGACCTCGAGCATCCCCGCGACCGTCGACGCGCTCGGCTCGTGCGACAGCGCGCTCGCCGTCACCCACAGGATCGGCACGTCGACGACGGTCGCGGCGTCGACGTCGCCCGGCCGGAGCTGGAAGTCCGGGACGGGCGGGTCGCGGCGGAACAGCAGCTGCGGATCCTCGGGCGGGTCGAGCACGGCAAACGCCAGCGGCGTGACCGTGCCGGGCTCGACGTCGACGAACCTCGTGTCGACGCCGAAGTCCCGCAGCTCGTTTATGGCGACCTGCCCGAACGGGTCCTCGCCGACCTTGGTGAACACGGCGGTCCGGTGACCGAGGCGGGCGGCGGCTACCGCCACGTTGGTCGGGCTGCCTCCGATCGCCTTGCTGAAGGTCTCCGCCGCGTCCCAGTCGGCGCCGATCTGCTCGCAATACAGGTCGATGCTGATCCGGCCGATGGTCAGCAGCTCGAGCTCCCTCGCCATCGTTCAAGCAGTCGTCTTGACATCCGGCGCTTCGGCGGCCAGCACCTTGGCGACCTCCTTCAGCTGTGGGTCGGTCGTGCGCTGGAGCTCGTGGCTCAGCTCCTCGAGCTCCGCCCCGCCGGCCATCATCGAGGTCAGCTGCTCGATCGAGGTCTCCGACTTGGCGTACGAGCCGAACATCCGGCCCCGCTTGAGCAACACGAACCGGTCCCCGACCGGGTAGGCGTGATGCGGGTTGTGGGTGATGAAGATCACCGCCCGCCCCATCTCCCGCGCCTGGACCACGTACTTGAGCACGATGCCCGACTGGCGGACGCCGAGCGCGGACGTCGGCTCGTCGAGGATCAGGACCTTGGCACCGAAGTACACCGCGCGTGCGATCGCCATCGCCTGGCGCTCCCCTCCGGACAGCGTTCCCACGGTCTGGTCGGGGTCGCGGACGTCTATGCCCATCTTCGACATCTCGTCGCGCATGATCTGCTGGGCCCCTTTGACGTCGAGCCGCTGGAGCGGGCCCCGGCCGCGCGTCGGCTCGTTGCCCAGGAAGAAGTTGCGCCACACCGACATCAGCGGCACGGTCGCGAGATCCTGGAACACGGTGGCGATTCCCCGCGTCCGCGCATCGCGCGGACCGGCGAACGTCACCGGCTCACCGTCAAACAGCATCTCTCCCTTGTCGGGCGTGTGCACGCCGGACAGGATCTTGATCAGCGTCGACTTGCCCGCGCCGTTGTCGCCGAGTACGCATGTGACCTGGCCGGAGTAGACCGACAGGCTGATGTCCTCGAGCGCGTTGACGCTCCCGAAGTACTTCGAGATCGAGCGCACTTCGAGCGCGGGCGTTCCGTTCGTGGAGGTTGCTTTCTCCATGTTCGAATCTCCTTCGCTCATCGCCGCGCCTTCAGAGCTCGCCGGTAGATCAAGGTGTTGACGATCACCGCCAGGAACAGGATCACGCCGAGGAACGCGAAGTCCCACGAGCTGTCCCAGCCGGCGTAGATCACGCCTTCGAACGCCATACCGATGATGCACGCGCCGAGCGCCGCGCCGATCGCCGAGCCGTAGCCGCCGGTCAGCAGACAGCCGCCGACAACCGCCGCGATGATGTAGAAGAACTCATACCCGACGCCCTGCTCGGACACGGCCGACGACGCTTGCGTGAACGAGATGATTCCGACCAGCGCCGCCGCCAGCGCGGTCCCGACGAATAGCAGGACCTTCGTGCGGTTCACGGGAACGCCGGTGTTGCGGGCCGCGTTCTGATCACCCCCGGAAGCGAAGATCCAGTTTCCGAACGTCGTCCGGCTGAGCAACCACGTCCCGACGATCGTCACGCCGATGAACCACAGGATCGCCGTCGAGTAGCCACTCGGGAGCGACCCGCTCGAGAAGAACGAACTACCGAAGATCGACTTCGCGCCGTGCAGGCCGGCGGGGTTAGTGGACGTGACGGTGATCTGCGTGCTTCCGTTGTTGAGCAGAAGCACACCGCCGGTGCTCGCGCCGCGTAATACGAAGAACGTCGCGAGCGTGACGATGAAGCTCGGCAGTTTCGTCAGCACGACTACGTAGCCGTTGATCAGCCCGATCGCGGTGGCGAATGCGATCGTGATGAGGATCGCCAGCCAGGTGTTCACGTGCCACTTGCCGACCAGCAGCGCCATCACGATCGCGGTCACACCGGTCATCACGCCCGCTGAGAGATCGAACTCGCCCCCGATCATCAACAACCCTACGGGGACCGCGACGATCCCGAAGAACGCCGCTTGCTGAGTCCACGCCGCGATCCCGGTCTGCTTCAGCCACAGGTGGTTGGAGCTCGCATCGAAGATCGCGAACATGATGAACACGAACACCGCGGCGAGCAGCGAGCCGAGCTCCGGACGCCTGAGCGTTCGGGTGAGGCGGCTGATCGGAACCAGCCGTTCGTCTTCCGCCACCTGGGTTGCGGGCGGCGTTGCTATCGGAGGTGAGGTGGCACTCATGGTCCTGGGTTACGAGGTGTCGCCACCGGGCGAGAGCGCAGTCCCGCCCGGTGACCTTGCGTTTGGGTTACGGGTCCTTGCCCGTCAGTCCTGTCCCGCGGCGATCGCAGCTGCGACCTTGCCGACGTTGGACTTGGTCACGATCAGCGGCCCGCTGGCGACGGTCGTGCCACCGCCGACGGTTTGGCCGTTCTTGCGGTTGTAGAGGTCGAGGAACACGATCGGCAGGTATCCCTGGAGGTACTGCTGCTGGTCGATCGCGAACGCCATCGAGCCGTTCTGGAGATCCTGCTGGACGCCCGAGTTGAGGTCGAACGTCGCGATCTTTGGTTTGTTTGGCGGGTTACTGGTGATCAGTGCCGTCCCGATCGCGTTGTTCAGCGTCATCACCGCATTGATCCCCGTGTGGGTCTGTAGGTACGCGGTGACCTGCTGGATCGCCTGCTGCGGGTTCGACGCCGCGTTCGGCGTCGACAGCGTCAGCTCGGTGCAGGCGGGACCACTCGACGGGGCGCTACTGGTCTTGCACTGCGAACCGACCCCCAGTCCTTGCGCGATGCCGTTGCAGCGGTCGAGCAGGTTCTGGCCCGACTGGTGGATGACGCACAGGACGTTGGTCGCGCCGAGCTTCTTGAAATACCCGCCCGAGGCGTCGCCCGCGAGTTGCTCGGGCTGGCCGACGCACGTGAGCGCCTTGCTGGCCGCGATGTCCGTGTCGTCACAGCCCGCGTTGAGCAGAACCACCGGGATGCCTGCCGCCGCCGCCTTGGCCAGCGTCGGGTTCATCAGCGAAGGATCGTGGTCGGACACCGCCATACCGTTTACCTTCGCGTTGATCGCATCCTGGATCTGCGCGTTCTCGGCGTTGTCGTCTGGCTCCGCCTGACCCTGCTGCTGTGACCCGTACGTCTCGGTCAGCGTGCACCCGAGGTCGGCGGCGGCGTCCTTCGCGCCCTTGTATACGACGCTCCAGAAGCTGCCGTTGTCGCCGTGGGTGATCAGCGCAAACTTGTAGGGGCAATTCTTGGCGCCGGTGCTCGAGGCGATGTTCACGGCGCTGGTCGTCGTGCCGCCACTCTTGCTCGCATTGCTGCTCGAGCTGCTGCTACCGCACGCCGCCACCAGCATGGCCGCGATGCCCACGGCGGCGACGATGCCGATAGTGCGAGACAGTCGTCTCATCGATTGATCTCCTCCGTCGTCCGAGCCGTGTGGTGAAGGAACGCGATGCTCTCGCGAGCGTCGCGCATCGGTCCGCCTGCCAC
>Ga0335079_10005128_pt1 | contig 15033 bp, 13 predicted proteins | sample Lox_Sample_33_FD_206719 | JGI IMG/M metagenome (GOLD analysis project Ga0335079, IMG submission 206719) | Soil microbial communities from Loxahatchee National Wildlife Refuge, Florida, United States - Lox_Sample_3.3 | ecosystem: Environmental > Terrestrial > Soil > Wetlands | place: USA...
TATGCGCCCGAGATGTTCAGATTGCCGCGATGGTCCACGAAGCAATTGCCGCGATCAAACCGCCGGTTTCCGGGGACCTGGTAGCCTGTGCCGGGGTTCTGCGGTTGGGTGGCCACGTAAAAATCGCCAATGCAATGCGACCAAGTGTAATTGGCATTGAGCGTCAGGCCGCTGCTGAAGCGGTGCTGGACCGAAAGGACGAGGCCGTTGTAACTCTGCGTCCCGCCCGGGTCGAATACGTCGAGATACCCAATGAGCTGCGACTTTACCGGATCCGCCAAACTCAGGGCGCGCCGCTGGTCATAGTTGGTGGCCGAAGAGCACGGGCCGGGCGCTGTCAGGCCGTACTGTCCGGCGACGCAATTCCCCGGGATGTATTGAGGCTGGTTGGCCTGCGTCGAGGTCCAGATGTGCTCGGTTTCATTGCCGACATAGCTCGCTGAGACCAGCCAGTTCTGGGTGAGCTGCCGTTGGATGCTGAGATTCCACGAATGCAGTTCCGTGGTCGGCATGTCGTAGGAGTTGACTGTAATGTAAGGAGCGTGCGGCGTAAATAAGGTGTGCGAGGTGATGGGGTACGGATTGCCGCCCGCGAACCCAGCCCACGGATTGTCAAAGCCGCCCGTCGGCGCGTTCAGCTTGATTTCATCTCCGAAGGGCGGCGCCACCGTCGTGTTGAACCAGAGTTGGCTAGGGGCAAAATCGTAGAATAAGCCGTACGACGCGCGGATGGACGTCTTGCCGCTGCCGGTGGGGTCCCAGGCCAAGCCAACGCGCGGCTCGAAATCCTTAAATCTCTTGTTCTGGCCGGAGAGGCCTGGGAAACCAGGGTCGCCGGCAAAGTATAATCCCGGCGGTCCGTTGGGATAAACCTTGCTGGTGATTCCCTGGTTGTAGCGGTTGAAATCGAACGCATAGATCGCGCCATTGGCGAAGCCGACCGGAAGCCAGGGCTCCCAGCGAAGGCCGTAATTCACCGTCAGGCGGGGCGAGACCTTCCAGGTGTCTTGCGCGTACAGGCCCATGAACCACTGCCTGACAAAGATGGTGTTGGGTGTGGCTTGATCGAGCAGCGTCAACTTGCCGAGCATGAAGTCGCCCAAGCCCGCGCCGGTGGCGATGCCGCTGAATGAAAAGTTGGGTGACGAACGCACGTTGGCGTACGAGTTCGAGACGAAGAACGATCCATAGCCGCCGAATGCGATCTGGTGATTGCCGCGGATCCAGCTCACGTCGTCACCGAGAGAATACTGAGTCGTGGCGTACCGCGACTCGATTTCAATTCCGCTCCCCATGCTGAATCCGCCCGTGATCGCTAGGATCAGGAATTTTGGCACCGAGCTGTAGACGTTGACGCCGATGTCACTGGCTCCGTAGTACGGTGCGTTTTCGCGGTGAATACCGGTCCGGTCGACCGTTGCGTGAAACGAGTTCACCATACTCGGACCGATCAGGTAGGTATCGCCCAGAGTGAATGTCTGAGCGAGGTTATCGCGGCCACCGACAGTCGTGGCCAGCGGGTTATTGAGCAGATCGTAGGGCGGCACCTGGGTCAGCGTGGTCCGGATATACCGCCCAAACAAGGAATTTTTCGAGCTCTGCTGGAAGTCGATCTTGCCGACGAACTGATACTCATTCTGATGGATGGGCTGGACGAAACTATATGCGCCGCACGGATTGCTGGTCTGCGGCAGCGTCTTGACGATGTTCATCGCCGCCGGATCGTAGAGCGCGGGGGAGATCTGGTTGTTCGTGAATGGTGCGGCCAGCGTCTTTTGGACTCCGCCGTTGCAGGCCGGCGACTCGAACGCAGTCCAGTTGCCCGCCAGCATGTCTGCCGTGGGAATGAAGGCCAGGTTTGAGGCGGGCTGCTGCCGGGTCAGCGTCTCCTGCCATCCGCCGAAGAAGAACAGCTTGTTCTTCATGATAGGCCCGCCGGCGGTTCCGCCGAACTGATTGCGCTTTAAACCGTCGGTGAGACGCACTCCACTCGGTCCCTTCGCCGCGAATGGGTTGGTGGCGTTGAGAATGTCGTTGCGCAGGAACTCGAACAGATCGCCATGGAATTCATTGGTGCCGGATTTCGTGACGGCGTTCACCGTGGCGCCGCCATGAATGCCGTTTTGCGCGGTGAGCGCGCTGGTCTCGAGCTTGAACTCTTGCAACGCATCGGGGAAGGGCAGAGGCAGGTTCAGATTGTCGAAGGGGTTATTGTGAATGGCGCCGTCCAGCATGAAAGCGACGCCGGTTGTCTGGCCGCCCGCGACCGCATATCCTTCGCCGCCAGCCTCGCCCTGGAAACTACGGCTGGACGCGCTGTACACTCCGCCCGGAGCCACGGCGGCTCCCTGCAGCTGAATCAGGTCCGCCGGGTTCCGCCCGTTGAGCGGCAAGTCGAGGATGCGCTGGTTCTCCATCACATTGCCGACGCCGGTGGCCTGAGTTTCCACCATTGTCGCGTTGGCCTCGACGGAAACCTGCTCTGTCACCGCGCCAACTTTCAACTGCACGTCGATGCTCGGATTGGTGGCCACCTGCAGCACGATGCCCGTTTGCTGATATCGCGTGAAACCTTCTTTGGCGACTTCCAGCCGGTAAGGCCCAATCGGCAAGTTCGGCAGAACATAGGTTCCATCCGCCGAACTCGTTACGGTTCTCACCACGCCGGTGTCGGTTTGTGTCGCCTTTACTTCGGCGCCCTGCACGGGCAGCCCGCTGGCGTCCTGCACAACACCTTGAATCTGCGACGTCGAAGCGGCCTGAGACCAGCCCAAATTTGCCAAGGCGAGAAACAGTCCGAGTCCTGCAATCGCACGAATTCCGTTCATAGACAGCCCTCCCATGTGCGCCGGAAAAAGTGTTACCCCTGTAAACAGATACCGCTCTTGTTAGGGCAGATTATGTCGCTGCGCAACCGGTTCTGTCAAGCCGATGGGCGGGCAGTGGGCTTGCGGCAGGCGTGGGCCGGCCGCTCGGGTCGTCAGGTTATCGCGGCTTGCGCCGCCGCTTCCACCTGAGCACGCAGTGCTGAAATCAGATCGAGATCGATGGCGTCGGAATCGCCCAACCCGTTTTTCTCGCGAAATAGCGACACCGCGCTCCGGGTTCGCTTTCCGGCGATTCCGTCAACGCCGTTCGGATCAAAATTCAAGAACGTCAGCAGCGCTTGAGTCAGGCGTACTTGCAGGTCGGGAAGAGAACCCGCCGAGAATTTCTGAAAGTCGGAGGCAAGCCGCTGGTCGTATTGATTCTTGGCAAAGTCCGGCCCGTTGTACCCGCGGGCAAATCCGGGCCAGTCGTGATTGCCGAGCGGGCGGTGGAGCCCTTCGGAGCGCACGAAGTTTGCCATCGCGGCAAGCTGTGCGTCCTCGTCGTGGACCATCGCGTCCACCATCGACTCCACCGGATCGTACCCGGCGGGTTGCGAGTTGAACCCCATCACCTGCCCGATTCCCCACGACGCGCTGTTCAGCGCTGCGTGCCGGTTCAGCGCGATGGCCTCGGCCAGCCGGTCATATTCCTTCACGCCGCCCGAGTAACCGCCCGGCTTCGGCGCGCTGATGGCCGGGTGGCCGGCATCGAACGCCCCGCCGGTCTGTTTACTGAAGATGTGCCGCTCGAACAGGATCAGCGGCCGCCGATCGGGAAGATATCCAAACCCGCTGGTCTCGACGGATAACACCGTCCAAACCTCCGCCGCGCCGACATTCAGAATGTCCAGAACGCGCGCGAACCCTTGCTCGGAGAGGGGCACTGCCGCCCCCGCGAAATCCGCCATAGGACGAGCCCTCCGAAGTCAATTCTACCCGTGCGCGAGCATTTGTCCAACGATATCTTCGCAGTGCTCGGTATAGCTGGCGATCAGGTCCGCCAGAGTCCGCGGGGGCTCGATTCCGATGCGGCAGATCATGTGCAGCTTTTCTTCCGGAACGCCCGAAAGAACATGAATTATCAACCGGTTGAGAGAAAGCCAGAGCTCGCATAACTGAGTCCAGGAGACCTCGGTATAGCGCTGCGCCTGTACCCAGCTATCCTCCGGATATCCGGCGGCCGCCAGCGTCGGCTCCGCCAGCGCCCGCGCAAACCACTCGTGGTGAGCCGCAGCCCAATCGATCAGGTGACCCACCGCTTGCTTGCGTGTCCAGGGTTTCCTCTTCAAGCGGAAATACCCGAAGTTTTCGTTCTTGCCTCTCACGTACACCGACGTCTGTTCCAGCAACTGCTCGAGCTTCGAAATGGGTTCCCGGAGCGAGGAAGCCGCGACGTCGCGCCCACGGGCTTCCGCAGCAGGTATCTTGGCCGCCGCCTCAGAAGCAGTTGCCCTTACTTGGGATTGCTGCTCCGGACTCGCCAGTGCCTCGCGGTAGGCATCATAGGAGACGCCTTGATGATGCAACGCGTCCGCGGCTTTCCCCTTCATCGCAAAAACGCCGAGCACGAGGTGGCCGGAATCGATCGAGCGATGCTTCAGTTCTTCCGCTTCGTCGGCGGCCCGAGACAATACTCTGCGGGCTTCTGTGCTGAGCGGCAGGTCGGTGGACTCGGCGATCTTCTCCGGCCGCGCTGGAATGGCGCCTGCGAGTTCATCGTGCAACCCTTCTGCCGACCCGCGTTCGTTGATCAGCTTGATCTTCAGGAGCGCGTCTTCGCGCATCAGTCCGAGCAGCAGGTGCTCGGTTTCAATGAAACCTGTGGGGAATTGGCTGGCTTCGTAGCGCGCGAAGAAAATTGCCCGCCGTGCTTTCTCCGTGAAGCGTTCGAACGTGACTGCACCTCCCGGCTACGCGACCGGCAGTGAGACGGTGGCTTCCTCGTACTTGCCCGCGCCCATATCGCCTTCGGAAAAAATGCCGTGGCGCGCGATCCACTCGAAGGATTGTTCGTACACCTCTCGTGTGTAGGGTTCGAAAACGATGCGCTCGCCCGGGCCCCAGCGGCGCGTGTCCATCTGGTCGAGGAAGCGCTCCGGAAATTCCTTCTTGTAATAGTGCGTGTACAACTCCGGCCGCAGATCGATGTCGCGCTGGGCCCGCCGCAGGGCGCGGAAGTATTTCCTCACGTCGTCCGGATCGGGATCACCCGTGATCATCGAAGCGATCATGAACGTCTGATCGATCACCTTGCGAAACCCGAGTTGCTCCATGAAGTAATACGGCCCGCTAAACAACGACGCGGCCGGCACCTTGCGGTCGATCAGGAGCTCCATGCGCTTGAACAGCAGGCCATCAGAAAACGAGAGCTTGATCTGCTCCGGTTTGAGGTATTGCTCGAGGGCCTGGATCGTCGAGTAATGGCTGCCCGATTGATACCCCACCGAAATCGGCACGTTCGCCAGATCCGCCGGCTCGCGCACGGGCGAGTCCGGGGGCACGAAGATCCCGGCGGGCGTCACCGAATAGGCGTCCCGGTACAGCTTTCCGTGGCCATTCGAAGCCGCCACGTTCACGGTCCAATGGCACGCACAGCTTACGTCGGTGTTGCGTCCTTTTTCGAAGGTCTGATAAGCGCCGACCTTGTCGCCCAAATCGTGTCTTTTGCCATCCTTGGAAAGGATCTCGTCGCGGAATTCGTACTCGAGCCCCTCGGCCGCGAAATAGCCCTTCTCTTCAGCCACCCATTCCTGCAGCCGCATATGCGGCGCGATCACGAATTTCGCCATTCCGCCTCCTCGATCTCTTGTTATTGTACCCGCCACCGGTTTATTGCAGAATCCGCGGGCGCTCCGATATCATAGGAGGCACGCCTCTCCCCGCGCAGATCGCTTCTAGCGATTGCCCCGTGAGGGGCTGCCAGCGGAATCGCTGGAAATTACTGCAACAGGAATTGGGTGCGGTTTTGATATAATCGCGCCCCAGGAGGAAGGGGATGAATTATCCTGCCACCGGGTTTCACCACGTCACCGCTTGTGCCGGGGCTGCCCAGCCGGACATTGATTTCTTTACGCAAGTCGTCGGTCAGCGGATGATTAAGCAGACCATTCTGTTTGACGGCCGCTACGCGCATTATCATCTTTATTATTCGAACGCCAACGCCGAGCCGGGCTCGGTCATGACAACCTTCCCGTACAAACGGATCAAGGGCAAAAAGGGTTCCGGCCAGATTCAGGCCACCACCTACACGGTCCCCGGCGGGACCATGTCGTTCTGGCTCGACCATCTCAAGCGGCACGAAATCGATAACCACGGTATCCAGGAGCGGTTCGGCCACAAGTTTATCCACTTCATGCATCCGTCAGGGCTGGAGTTCGAGGTAATGGAAGATCCGGCCGACAAGCGCGTCGGTTGGGAAACGCCCGAGATCAAGATGGACACCTCCGTGCGCGGCTTCTTCGGCACGGTGCTTTCGGTGCGCGAGACCGGCGAGACCGAGCGGTTTTTCGTGGATGCGCTGGGCTTCAAGAAGACCGGGCATGAGGGGCCCTACACGCGGCTCGAGATCGGATCCGGCGGCGCGGCGAAGACCGTCGTGCTGCATCATGATCCCGACAAGCCGCAGGGAAGCTGGATTTTCGGCGAAGGGACGCCGCACCACATGGCGCTCAACGTTCCGACCGACGAAGATCTGATGACGCAAAAGGGCATCTACGACGAGCTCGGCTACACCGATTGCTCGGAAGTCAAAGACCGCAACTACTTCCACTCGATTTACTGCCGGTGTCCCGGCGGCATTCTGGTGGAATGCGCGGCGACCGCCGAAGGCGGATTTGCGCGCGACGAACCGGCCGACAAGCTGGGAACGTCGCTGCTGCTGCCGCCGTGGTTCGAAGAGAAGCGCTCTGAGATCGTTGCCATGCTCGAGCCAATCCGCGTGCCCGAGTACAACGGCCCGGTCACGGTTGGTGCAGCGGCTCCAGGCGTCGGCCCGGCAAGCACTGCCGGGAAAACTTCCGGAGTAAACATGTCTCGCCGCGACGCCAACTTCATCGGCGGCGATAAGTAACCAGTGGACGGCGACGCCTTACCCGCGTCCTCGAGTCTGTTAGAAGCCGGCCTGCCGCGTGGAACCGCGCGGTTGGCCGGCATTTTGCTTCATGGGCGCGACCGCACGCGGGAAGAGAAGGTTGTCCTCGCCTCCAGCTTCGCGCTCGAAGAGATCCGCTGGCTGGCGCCGGCCGCCGATACCGGAAGCTGGTATCCAGGCCGCTTCTTCGATCCCCTCGCCGCGAACGAGCCCTATCTCTCACAAGCGATTGACCAGTTGGACACGGTAGTCACTGAGGCCGGCGAAGGCGGCCGGATCGGCCCACAGCAAATCTTCCTGGTCGGATTTTCGCAAGGCGCGTGCCTGGCGCTCGAGTACGCGTTGCGACGCCCCGGCCGTTGCGGCGCCATCGTCGTGCTAACCGGCGGCATCTTCGGCGCGCCCGATGAGCCACGTCCGTTCCCGCCGCGCCTGCTGGATGGCCTGCGCGTTTTCCTCAGCGGCAGCGATGCCGATGATTGGATTTCTCTCGAAAGCACGGAACGTACCGCGAGGATTCTTCGCGAACTCGGCGCCGATGTCCAGTTGCGGATCTACAAAGGCCGTCCGCACGTCGTCAGCCCCGAAGAACTGGCCGACGCGCGCGCGTTCATTTTGGGTCTCTTCGAACCGCGCTGATCCAAAGTGCGGGCGCAAGAATACAACGGCGCAACGATTGCCCGCCGCCACCTGCACCGATCCAGTGATAACGTCATCGACGAGGAGTACAGTATGCCAAAAGTACGGCCAATCCCGGAAGGGTACCATTCGGTTACGCCGTTTCTCGTGGTGCAGGGCGCGTCACGACTCATCGACTTTGTGAAACAGGCATTCGATGCCCAGGAGGTGGAGCGGATGTCCGGTCCCGGCGGTGTGGTCATGCACGCCGAGGTAAAGATCGGGGACTCACGAATCATGATCTCCGACGCGACCGGCGAATGGAGCCCGATGCCCAGCACTCTTTACCTGTACGTCCAGGACATGGACGCGTTCTACCGGCGCGCTCTCGGTGCCGGCGCCACCTCGCTGCGCGAGCCCACGGACCAGTTCTACGGTGACCGGAACGCCGGTGTGCGTGATCCAGCGGGCAATCAATGGTTGATCGCCACCCATGTCGAAGACGTGTCGAGAGAAGAGATGCAACGCCGCATGAGCACGCAGCAGCAACGCGCGGCCGGTTAAAGGGGCTTCGCCAGAGACCGATTGGCAGGCGAAACCGCCTGCGCCACGGCAAGAATTCACAGGCCTTGCTGGGGCAGGCATTCAGCCTGCCAATCCTCTATTCTGCAGCGCCTCACTTAGCCACAAGGATCGGTACGCTATTCTGCGCGGCGCGATTTTCCAACGTTAGAATCTGCGCCTGCTGGCTTTTGTCGCCTTCGTAATAGCCGATCAGGCGGCCGAAAGTCAGCACGCTGCACCAGATGACCAGCGATAGAACCGCCGCTGCTTTCGCGCGCCCGGGAATTGCCGGGGCGCGGTCGATCTCTTCGGTCCGGTTGTACACGCTCGGCCGGAAAATGAGCGCGTGCACGCCGACCAGTGCCAGGCAGCACATCTTCGCCCAGAAGAACGGATTGTGATAATACTTCTCCGCCTCTGACCCGCCGAGCAGCAGGCCCATAGAGATCATGATCGTACCGCCTACTCGCTTCCACGGCCGTAGCGCGCTCACCACTTCCGTGACCGTGTATTTCTTCAGGGCCAGGCCGAGCAGCCGCATGTCCGTCATGAGAATCATGCCGCCAAACACCGCGATGCAGGAAAGGTGGGTGGACATGATGACCGGGTATACCAGCGCCGACTCGCGGATGTCCGCCAGGAACCCGATGCTCTGAATCGACTGGAAAACCGATAATACAGACATCCCTCTCCCCCTAGAAGAACGCGATGAACAGCCCGCCCGCGACCACCGATACCCATAAAGCCAGCGATCCGGCCGCCACCAGCTTGCCGACCGCTGGTGCGGGTTCGGCCAGGGCTGCCCAGCGATGCAGCGTGTAGTTGTAGATGATCGCAAGCAGCAACGCAACCATTTTGAACTTGAAAGAAATATTTCGAAGGTACATGTTCGGGTCCGAGGAAAAGATCAGCGGGCCCGAGATGAGCATGACAGCCAGCCCCACCATCGTCCACGGCGCCAGAATTTTCGCCAGCACAGCCGAGGGCTGGCTGCGCATCGCCAAGCCGAGCATCCGCAGATCGAGGATAGCGATGGTGCCGATGGATAGTGCGAAGCCCGCGATGTGAATGCACTCGAGCAGCGGAAACGACCATTCGTTGTTATTCAGCGGATTGGATGCCGGATCATACGCAAAAGCGATCATTCGGTTCTCACCTTCCTTGTTGAATCTGGCTCGGGAAGATCTGCGCGTGCAGCTTGTCCAGAGGCGGCTCGATATATCCGATCCCGCGGCCGGCGCATGCCACGGAGACCCACAGAAACAGCGACAGGACCGCCGCCAGTCTCGCCCGGCCGGGAATTCTCCCGGCCTGGTCGATCTCCGCAGCCTTGCTATAAACGCTGCCGCGGAAATATAACCCATGTACCGCGATCAACCCCAGCAGCGACATCTTGGTCCAGAAAAAGACGTTGTAATAATACTCCTCGGCCTTGGAACTCGCCAGCAGAAGCCCGCAGGTCGCGATCGCCAGGAGGCCGATGCGCTTGGGCCAGCGGAGTTGGTTGATGACATCCGCGACGGGCCGATTCCGCATGGCGACGCCCAGCAGCCGCAGATTCGTCATCAGAATCATCCCGGCCGATAGGGCAATGAAAGTCAGGTGCAGTGAAAGAATGACAGGGTACGGCAAGTAGCGTTCGCGAATCGCGGTCGCCACGGCGGTGAATTGCACCCACTGCGCGAATGTCAACACGGACATTGCTCCTCAAAGGCCGGCTACATCTGTCCCGTAAAGGCGATAAAGATGCCGCCGAAGATCACACTAACCCACAGCAACAGCGACACTCCGCCGACCAGCTTTCCCATACCTCCCGATCCGCCCTTCAATGCCACTCGCCGGTGAATCGTGTAATTGAACAGCAGCGCGAGGGCAAAGCACACCATTTTAAATTGGAACGAAGGGTTCAGGTAGTACATGTCGGGGTCGGAAGAAAACATCAACGGCCCGGAGAGCAGAATCAGAGCGAGGCCCACAAGAGTCCATGGCGCCACATCTCGCGCCAGTTCCGCCGTCTTCTGCCGGTTCATTCCGATCCCCAACAGCCGCAGATCCACCACCCCGATCGTCCCCACGCAAATCGCAAATCCGACGATATGAAAACATTCGAGCGCCGGAAAGATCAGCGCGGAATCGTTCAACGGATTGGTTTCGGCCAGGATCACCAGATACTTTTATCAAAAGCTGAGCTTGAGCGCCACTTGCACCAGCCGGCGCGCGAGAAAGAGTGCTGCGGAGGAAGGGCCAGCGTGCCCGGCTATTTTTTGTTCGGTGCTTCGTCGCCGCTCGCCCGGTTCATCTTCAACTGGTATTCGGGGTACATCGTTTCCGCTCCGCCCAGAACGGCATCGAGCGGGATGTGGTGCTTGGCCGCGAACTCGCCGACAAACGGATTCTCACCCGGCAGGTAGTGAGGCACCTTACCTTCGGGCCGGTTCGCGATTTCCACAACCGATTCGCACGGGTAGAGCCAATTTAGCCCCTCGGGAAGCACCAGCCGGAAAACCTGGGTCCGGACGAACGGCTCCGTCAGGTACACCGGGTCGGTCACGATGCTCACATGGGTCATGTAGTCGCCGTGCCGGATGAAGTGTTCGACCAGCGTCGCCTGATCGCTCTCAGGCAGGCCGTTGCGCCTCACCTCGCCCTGCTTCAGGTGAGTGGTGTAGACAGTAAGCTCATTTCCCTGCCACTGGCCCGTGGAGAAGCCCATCCAGGTGTGCGGCGCATTCGGAGAAGGATGCGGGCGGCCATCCATCCAAATGGTGCGATCCTGCTCGTATGTGCTGATGTATTGCCGGATCGCGACCACTGCCTGCGACTGCTCGTCCCGGTCTTCCCAGACACGCAGGTTCAGCGGCCCGCCATAGATGTACGGCGCGACATGCACTTGGCACTGATGCTCCGGCAGCGTGAGCCGCGATGGATCCCAGGCCAGTCCCCACGCGCGAGCGCCGTCGGTAATCGGCACGCCATAGTACTCGGCGATTGCCGGATTGCCGCTGCTTTCCTCATGCGGCACGGGCGACCAATTGCCGGTGAGGTCAGTCGCCCCAGAGGCGCTGAACGACCCCGCAAACTGCGTGAATGCCGGTGTGGCCAGGCAGCCCAGCAAGGTCATCGATGCGAGATGGAGTGGTCGCAACATTCTCTATGGTTTTGCGTCTTTGCCTTCCACGCCGCCGAGTTTCCGAATCACCGCCACGGTGCTGTCATGCGGAACCGGGAGCTGGCCGCGCACATTCTTGCCCATGGCGTAATCGAGCGGGGTCAAGCCCTGCTTGTTTTTGGCATTCAACTGGGCGCCCTGACCGGCCAGGTATTCAACGATTGTATCGGCGCCCCGATCGGCCGCCCCGTGAAGCGCGGTTTCGCCGCGATTGTTTTCGCGGTTGATATCCAGACCGAGCCCGACCATAATCTTCAAGCCTTCGAGCGCTTCCTTTTCAGTCCCCTTGGTATTCTTGTCGCGGTAGCCGACGCCGGCGGCGAATTGAAGCGCGTTGTTGCCGTCCTTGGTCGTCAGGTTCGGATCGGCGGCCTTGGCGAGCAACAGGCGCATCACTGCGGCGTCGCCTGCCCGCGCCGCCCGCATCAGCGGGGTGGCGCCCGTGTCCAATGTAATGTCGCCCAAGTCCATCCCGCTCCGGCCCGGAAGATTCTTGGTCAACTGAGTATTCGGATTCGCGCCATGATCGAGAAGCGCCTTGACGAGGTCCAGGCTGGGGAGCGGATCGTCTTCCTTGTGCGCGGGAAGCGCGGAGTAGTCTTGGTTGCGCATGTCGATGGCCGCATATAGCGCGGCGCGTCCGCGCGAATCCGCGACGTTGGGATCCGCGCCGCGGTCTACCAGAAACTTCGCGTAGCTATAACGCTTATTCAGGATCGAGATGACCAGCCCGCTAGTCCCGTCGGCATCCACCAGGTTGATATCTACGCCGGCGTCGAGCATCACCCGCCCGGTTTCGATATCGCCTTCCCGCCCGGCGAAATGAAACGCAGTCAGGCCGCCCCGAGCCAGCGCCGTGACGGAGGAAGCCGCGCTCAGCTTCGGAATATTGGTATCGCGGGCTGATGACTGGATCTTCCAATCCGCTCCGTGCTCGAGCAGGAGCTTCACGACGTCCGCGTGCCGCTCGGCAGCGGCCCACATCAGCGCCGTCTGGCCGCGGTAGTTTTCCTTCGCATTCACGTCGGCGCCGTGAGCCAGCAGCATTTTCACGGCATCCAGATTGCCGGCGCGGGCAGCCGTCATCAGAACCGTCTCGCCGTCCGCCGTGGTCAGGCTCTTCGCGTCGGCGCCGGCATTCAGTAGCATCTCAATCATCGGCGCGTTACCGGCTGCAGCCGCCTCCGATAACGGCGTCACGCCATAGCGGTTCGCAAGCTTCGGATTGGCCCCCGCCGCCAGCAGCACCTTCACCGTATCGGCATCGTTCCAATGCGCGGCCCACTGCAAAGCCGTGGTTCCGTCCGGCTGCACCGCGTTCAGATCGGCATGGCGCCCGGCGAGCGCGCGCACCGTCTGCCAGTCACGCCGCTCCGCCGCGTCCGCGGCTTCGCTGGGAGCTCCGAATGCCGAGGAAACCAAACCGGCGCCGGCCAGGAACAAGATGAGTTTCATCAGCTACACCTCCGACAGCGGCCCTGTGCTGTCGCCGACGCTCTCTTGTTCGACACCCGCTTTGCGCAGAATCGAGAGCAGAAGATTGGCCATCGGGGTTTCTTCGGGATATTTGAGATGGCGGCCGCCCTGCAGCTTGCCCGCCGCCCCGCCGGCCAGCAGGATCGGCAGTGGCGAATGATTGTGAACGTTGCTGTTGCTCATCCCGCTTCCGTACAGCATCAACGTATGGTCGAGCAGCGTGCCGTCGCCGTCGCGAGTCGAACGCAGCTTTTCCAGCATGTACGCCCAGAGTCCCACGTGATAGGTGTTGATCTTGGTTAGCTGCTCCAGCCGCGCCGGATTGTTCTGATGATGCGAAGCCGGATGAAACGCTTCGGAAATCCCGAGCATCGGGAAGGTCCGGTAACTCACTTCGCGCGCCATCATGAAGGTCGAAATCCGCGTAATGTCCGCCTGAAACGCGATGGCCATCAGGTCGAACATCAACTTCGTGTGGGTCTCGTGATCGTCGGGAATGCCGGCCGGCGTGGCTGGCACGTTGATGCCGGAGATCGAGCTTTGTTTTTCCGCCAGCACGATGCGCCGTTCGATTTCCCGAACGGTGTCCAGGTACTCGGCCACGCGATTGCGGTCGGTCGCTCCCAGGTTCCCTTGCAGTTTCCGGATCTGCCCCGTGACCGCGTCGAGAATGCTGCGCTCCTGCTCGATGCGTTCGAGCCGCTCCTCGGCGGTCGCGCCGTCGCCGAAAAGCCGGTCGAACACTACACGTGGATTGATTTCCATGGGCATTGGAACGGTGGGCGTGCGCCACGAAATCGTGTTCATATACGCGCAACTGAATCCCACATCGCACGAGCCCACGAGCCCGCTGTAGTCTTCGATCGCTAGTTCGAGCGAGGGCAGCCGCGTATCCTGCCCGATCTTCTGCGCCGCGATCTGGTCAATCGTCGTGCCCGCTCGAATGTCCGCGCCATCCGTGCGCTTGGGGTGCACGCCATTCAGAAACACGGCAGGAGAGCGGGTATGATCGCCTCCGTTATCCCCGGGACCCGCCGGCGCCGCGTTGTGATGCGCCAGATTGCTGACGACGACGAGATTGTTCTTGAACGGCTCGAGCGGCTTCAGCGACCGCGAAAGATCGAAATTCGTCCCGTCGCCCGCGGGCGTCCAGTTGGTCATCACCGCGCCGTGAGGCATGAAACACAAGCCCAGCCGCAATTGCGGCTGCGCGGCCGTATTCGCCAGCCGCGTCTGCGCCGGAACCATGGAATCCAAAAGCGGAAGCGACAGCGTCACGCCAACCCCGCGCAGAAACGCGCGCCGCGGAATATGTTTCTTCGTGATCAGCCTCATCCCAACCTCCACCTATTTCCCGGCGACGGCGGCTGTGACCGCGTCTGCCGGAACTTTTTTAACCTTCATTTGGAACGGCGGGCTGTTGACCACTCCCGCCACCAGCGAAGAGAATCGATAGCCGTTTGCCGATGCGTCCCGGACTATCTTCCGTACCGTCGGCATGTCGTAATAATCCAAGCCTCTGCCCAACGCATACGTGAGGAGTTTTTCCGTCATTACGCCGAGGAAGACCTCGGGGCGCGCCACCAACATTTTCCGCAACGCCACCGGCCCATCCACGCGCGTGCCTTCGAAGAGCGTGCCCGCCGGATCAATGCGCGCGCCGTCATCGGCAGTGCGCCACTGCCCGATCGCATCGAAGTTCTCCAGCGCGAAGCCGATCGGGTCCATCACCTTGTGACAGCCCGCGCACACCGGGTTGGCTCGATGCGCTTCCATCCGCTCGCGCAGTGAATGCGGCCTGCCGTCTTCGCCGTTGTCCTTAAGCTCCGGCACATTCGGAGGCGGCGGCTGCGGCGGCACGCCCAGGATGTTGGTCAGAATCCATTTGCCTCGTTGCACCGGCGAGGTGCGCGCGGCATACGAGGTGACGGTCAGAATGCTGGCTTGGCCGAGCAGTCCGCGGCGCGCTTCGTCCGTGACCGGTACACGCCGGAACTGGCTGCCATAGATGCCCGGCATCCCGTAGTGCCGCGCCAGGCGCTCATTGACAAACGTGTAATCCGCGTTCAGCAGGTCGAGCGCGCTCCGGTCTTCGCGCATGATGCTGCGGAAGAATAACTCGGTCTCCTGCTTCATCGCCTGCCGAAGGTTATCGTCGAAATCCGGAAACGTATCGAGATTCGGCGCGACGCTCTTCAGATTCCGCAGAAATAGCCATTGCTCGGCGAAGTTGGTCGTCAGCGCAT
>Ga0335079_10005131_pt1 | contig 15031 bp, 11 predicted proteins | sample Lox_Sample_33_FD_206719 | JGI IMG/M metagenome (GOLD analysis project Ga0335079, IMG submission 206719) | Soil microbial communities from Loxahatchee National Wildlife Refuge, Florida, United States - Lox_Sample_3.3 | ecosystem: Environmental > Terrestrial > Soil > Wetlands | place: USA...
AATCGTACGGCGACGTGCGTGGCTTGAATGCGCCGCCACGCAGAATCTTCGCACCGGCGGCAGCAACTCCCTCCGCCGCGCGCATAATCTGCTCCTCCGATTCCACCGAGCATGGACCCGCCATCACGACAAATTCGTCGCCGCCGACCTCCACTCCGTTGACGCGTACGCGCGTCCTGCCTTTGCGAAATTCCTTGCTCACGAACTTGTACGGCGCTGAAATGCGCACAACTTTCTCGACTTGCGGCATGGACTCGACCGACTCCAGGCACGCCGTCACATCGCCTACGCCCACCACGCCGATAACCACGCGCTCCTCCCCCTCGATCGAGTGCACCTTGTAGCCGAAATGTTCGACCTGTTGGCGCACCGCATCAATCTCCTGCCGCGTTGCGTGCAGCTTCATCGAAATAATCATGTCGCCCTCTCCTCACGCTGATCCTCAAACTCGTCTGGATTTTGCTTCTTCCCTGCGCACCCGGTGTGTCTGGGTTCAACTTTCTTCGCCCCAAAACAAAAAACCCACTCGGAACTGCGAGTGGGTCGAGACTTCTTTTGGTGCTGCTAATTAGAGAATCGCCCCTCGCTCCCTATGTGGGTGGGTACCAAAATCGAAACCAATACGAGTAGGCGCCGCGAATCATCAGCGGATTGTATTTCAGCTCTTTTGGAGAAACAACACCTTTTTCACCTTTTCGACAAAAATGCGTCATCACGCTTTTCAGGCGCTCGGATAGCTCTCCCTCGCCGTGGATCCTCAATACAACAGGACCACGACGTGAAACCGCGGGAGTCCTTTGTCGGCGTCCTTCGGATTACACGCACCGACCGCCGCGTGACGGAATGTGCTCGCGCGGAGCTTGCGATCCATCTCTGCATTGAAATTACTAAGATCCGGTGTTTCGTACTGCAGGATTTGCATGCTGGTGCGGATATCGGGCACATTATCGATGTGCGCCTTGCCTGAGCAAACGCTCCGGGCTTCGCTGCGATCCTCCGTTACACGGAACCCTCGCGCCTTAAGCATAGCCGCGACTTTTTCTTCCTGCTGCTCGATGCTGAGCGCTTCGACGGCGGTCGAAAAATCCTCGACGGCGTAAAGCTGTCCATCTGCTTCGACGACGCCGACGCCCAAGGCGTTGTACTTCGCACCCAGGATATTCGCGCGATGGCCGGGCGAGTCCATCCATCCAATGTGGATCGAGGAAGGGTCGGGTCCAACGGCGATGTTTTCAGCGACGCGAGAAAAACGCGCGCCGGCGTCGCTGGCGCGCTGCGCTAGCGTAGGCTCGCCAGGAAGCTGGTGCGCCATGTCGCCTTCGTTGGCCATGAGTGCGGCGTGTTTGCGCGCGGCGGCGGCCAGCGCGTTGTCCCATTTGAGCTGCGACAATCCTTGCGCAGCGCGCTCGTGGTTGGCGGCATCGAAGAAAAACTGTTCGGTTTCGGAAGGTTGCTGGCGCGAAGATCGTCGCGAACCGGACGGCGCCGAAGAAGCGGAAGGCGGCCGCGAGATTCGAGGGGAATTCGGCGGCTGATCTTGCGACGCGGCCGTCGAAATAAAAATACCGAGCAGCGCGCCGATTGTCGCGGCGCCGCGGAAAATGCAGCGAATTTTCATCGGCGATTAGCCGCGAACGCGGACAGCGTTGAAATTCAGGATGACATGGCCACCCGCGGTGGGCCGGCCAAAGCTCATCATCGGGCGGAAGCGCGAGAAGAGCAGGAGTTGGTCGAGTTGCCGGCGCAGGTCCGGGCTGGTGGGCCCAGAGAGAATTTCGTAATCCATCATTTGGCCGCGCGCGTCCACGGTGACATACACCTGCAAGCCCTGCGGAAGAGAAAGCTCCGGCTCATGCTGCTCGGAGGACCACGACTCCGGGTACTCCGAAAGCGAGACGAGCTCGGCGGGCCGCAGAATATTCAGCGGAACGTCGTTAGGAACGGCTTTCACCGCAATGCCGGGAGCGATCAACTGCAACACCAGGGCGAACACGACGATGGCGGAGAAAACGCCGCCGGTCGCGGGAACCGTCAGCGGACGAAACACGTGATCAAAAATGATGTCCGCGCGATTTTTCACGTATTGCCAACGCCCGGCCCAATTGTCGGATTGCTGGGCCTGCGCCGCGGCCACCTTGATGCGTATGGCGAGATCGGCCGGCGGAACATTCTTGGAAACGCGGGAAAGCATTACAGCCATTTTGCGGAAGCGCTGGAGTTCGGCGCGGCAAGCGGAGCAGCCGTTCAAATGCTCACCAATCTGGACGCGCTCCGCAGCGGACGTCGTGCAGGTAAGCGCGTCGTCGAGATAGCCCGCGAGTTTTTTACGTACCGTGATGCACTTCATGGAAGCCTCTCCCCAGCGGGGGTGGCCCGCAGGGAAACACTTTGCGAAGAACCCTCAATGCTGCGCGCAGAAATGTGCGCGCCAGCGAATGACGCCGGCAACGGGGTAGTCGCGCCAGCGACAAATCCGTGCGAGGGAGCCTGCGCACTTTGGTGCGCGGAACTTTGCGCCTGCTCGGGCGTCGCCGCGGAAGCGCTGCGCGATTCGCTTTCGCCAAGCAGCGGCTCCAGCGCCTGCTTGAGGGCGCGGCGGCCACGCAAGATGCGCGACTTCACCGTGCCTACGCTGCACTCGAGCACTTCGGCGACCTCGTCATAGCTCAAATCTTCGAGGTCGCGCAGGATGACCGCCGTGCGGAACACTTCGGGAACCTCCTGCAAGGCCTGCTGCACGGCCATCTGGATTTCGCGCGAAGCCAACTGATCGAATGGCGTGGCGCCAAGATCTTCGATTTCGATGGCCGCCTGTCCCTCTTCCGGCTGCGCATCAATGGAGACGTTTTTCTGCAAATGACGTTTGAACCAGCGCCGGTGATTGAGGGCTTCGCGAATGGCGATGCGGTAGAGCCAGGTTTTCAAAGAGCTGCCACGGCGGAACTTGCGGATTCCGCGAAAAGCCTTCAAGAAGACTTCCTGCGTGCCATCGGCGGCATCGGAAGTGTCCCCGAGCATGCTCAGGATGAGGTTATAGACCGGCGCATGGTAGTGCGTGACGAGCCAGTCGAAGGCTGTTTCCGAGCCAGCTTGCAGCTCGGAGACGAGTTCGGCTTCATCACGGCCCCACGAAAGGGCGCTAGCCCATTCGGACACTGCCGGCCTTTCCGGCCCGATGTGGCGATCGGGCCACCCTGCTGACGGGTCCAAAGTTGGAACGATGGACCCAGGCCTTCTTGCGAGTGCGATCCGGGGACTCGGACCGACTTGCGACCAGGGACGGCGTTGTGGCTTCGCCGTACCTCATGTCCGCTCTCTCAGGCTTAGACACCGGAGGGAGCGGAGTTGTTTCCTGGCCCGTAGCGCAAAAGGCAACAACGGCAATTCTGGCACTTTGCGGGCGGGGGCGCAACGGTACGAATGGAGGGGATGGAGGGGCTGGAGGGGAGGTAAGGAAGTAGAGGAGGTAAAGGAAGTAAAGGAACGGAAGCGTGGCCGCATGTCGGACTTGCAGGGTACCTCGCCCGCGGGTGTTTTTTGCGCAAAGAGTGCGGAAGCTGTTGAAAATGTTGGGGATAGCATTTTGCGGGCTGCAGAAAAGTGCAGAAGAGTGTGAAAACAAAGCGAGTTAATGACCTTCGACTCCGCTCAAAGTAGGGGGCGAGTAGTGAGTAGTGGCCAACGGGGAAAGAAAGGATCCTTTTGCTGGTGTGCCGTGCGTTTGCTGGGGCGACTGGCCTTGCCCACCCTGGGGGTGCACCGCGAATTGTGCGTAAGCGCATGAAGGGATTGGAGTTGCTGGGTTTCGTGCGCGTTGAGGGCGTCGATGCAGGCGGGCTTGGCGCGACAATCATAAAGAAACATAGTATAGATTCTGATTACTGTCAATCTATAGTACTGTTCTGCCATAATTCAAATAAATCGTCAGCTACATCACAACATCCATCCGATGTGGTAATCCATTTCCTGCAACCGTGCTGATTATTCTTGTTTTCGCATCGACCCTACGGATTCGATTATTTACGTAGTCCCAGATGAAAATATTGCCCCCCGAATCGACAGCCAGCCCGGCGGGATTTGCGAGTTGTGCAGCCGTCGCCGCGACGCCGTCTCCGTTAAATCCTCTCTTCCCGGTGCCTGCGACAATTGATTGTCTCTCGGGGTTGGGACCCGCACGAGCTACAACGTCCTCAGAACCTTGAACAAAGTAGACGTTGCCCTGAGAATCCACGGCTGGATCGGACGGAGAGGGCTGCCAGGGGATACGTCCCGGTTGCGGAGGGCAATTTTGATCTGGTCCACCTGTTTGCGCAATTGTTTCAATTATCCCGGTCTCTTGATCAATGCGGCGGATTCGACAGTTCTCGGAGTCAGCTACGAAGATATTCCCTGCGGAGTCAAGGGCGATGGATTCAGGAGAGAGAAAACTAGCGTCAACCGCTGAGCCCTGGTCCCCACCGAAACCGCTCTTCCCGCTTCCCGCGACTCTCGAAATCGTCCTGTTCACCGAATCCATTTGGAAAATCTTCCTTTGAATGCGATCGGAGATGAACAAGTTCCCCGCTCGGTCTACGGCCAGTCCGTCAACGGACTTGAAGCTGGTCGACAGAGCGGATGAACCCTCGATCGTATCGTCGCTCCTGCCATTTCCGGCGACAGTGGTGATCACTCCGCTCTCAGCGTCAACTCTCCGAACCTGTTTGTCATCCGCGACGAACAGATCGCCTTGCGAATCCACGGCGATAGAATTTATCCAGCCAAAACCCACTTGAGTGGCTGGTGCGCCTTCTTTGTAGCAACGATCGGTACCGTTGCCGGCCAGTGTGATGATCGTGCGATTCTTGAGGTCGATCCGAAGGACCCTTACGTGGTAGTCCCCTAGTTCGACGACGAAGAGGTACGCGTCTTTGTAGAGCGCCAGCGAACTGGGACCATCGATCGAGGTTTTGGTGGCTATGGCCGGCTTAGATGATTGTGCGAACGCGGGAACTGACCCCATAAGGATGAACGCTACCAAAATCGAGACTCGCGCCAATTGACCTGAGTGCGTTTTCATCATGCGGAATCCTCATTCAGTTTACGAATCAGTTCAAGAATGTCGCAACGGTACTCGCGCTCGAACAACCCGGGTAGTCAACAGACAACCGCAAAAAATCTCAACTCCAGGCACGACCACTTCGGCAAGAAGATCCCAGCCATTTCAGGCAGTCTGGTTGCACGCCACCGCCGCGATTATTTCTTTCCAGCCATTCCGGGTTTGCCAGTGCTCGTGCAATCTATCTGGTCCTTGGGAGAAATTGGCGATAAATCAGGCATCCCCGCCTCAAGAGAGGCACTGAATGACAAGAGTCTGAATGTGCGAGCCTCAGCCCTCCTCGCTTTGAAGAAATTGGAACGAGATTAATTGGTCGTCTAACAGGCTTCTTGCCCAACCTACAGAGCTAAACTATCTCCCAGTACCGACGTGGATGGTTTGCCCGTTACCGGACGCGCGCAGAACTACCCGCCCACGTTTACTCCTCGGCGAGAACGCGCATCCGGTAAAGCGCTAACGTTAATCAGGCATCATTCCTGCTGGGAGATATTCACATGGGCATTCTCACGTACGACATGAAGCGCGTGGTGCGCGAACAACGATTGGGCTACATCGCAACGGTATGCCCGGATGGAACACCAAATCTGTCGCCTAAAGGAACAACCCGCGTTTGGGACGACGACCATCTGGTGTTCGCCGATATCCGGTCGCCGCAATCGGTTCGGAACATCGAACACAACCCTTCCGTTGAGGTGAATGTGGTCGATCCGCTGGTTCGCAAAGGATATCGATTCAAGGGGTGGGGAGTTGTACATCGCTCGGATGAGGTTTTCGAGCGCGGTTGCCAAATGTACCGCGATACGGGACTCAGCTTGGAAATCCGAGCTGTGGTCTTGATTCGAATCGAGCGCGCACTGCCGGTCACCTCTCCTGCGTACGACCGGGGTGATACAGAAGAACAGGTCAAAAACCGTTGGCGCCAGTACTGGCGCAAGCTTTGGGACGGGGCCGAAGAGTGATAGCCATCGCTCCCTGGAGGAATTCCACTTGTCCGGCGCCCCCTGCAGGTTCAAACGGTCGATGCAACACCGCCTGATATAAATCTTTCTTCTGAAGGGTGGTGTTCATGATGCAAAAGCGATGGAAGCTGTCTTCGCCCCAGAAGCGGACGCATGAGCTATCGCACCGAAAATCCACAGCTTTGCTTCTCTGGATCGGACTAGTACGAAGCTTTCGGTAAGCCGTGCCGGTTTACCAGAGCTTCGTACCCAATGCGTCTTATTCAAAAGCTGGCGCACCCAGACAAGGATTGGTACTCGCTTGAGTGAAAAAAAGAAATAAGAACAGCCACATTGATGGCCTCGGTTCACAGGCAATGGTTTGCGTCTACACTCTGGATGATTATCATGCAATATTACTCCACGGGTTGCGCACCGTGCCTGCTTTTGTGCCCAGTTCCCGATTTGACGGAAATCGGAAGGTTGCTCATGCGATGGCGCAGAGATCCTCGCTGCGCTGGGAATGGACAGAAGGGCGGGGCTGGCGTCAAAGGGCGGGGCGGCGTTTGCTCCGTGCGGCTTGTTTGGAGTGACGGGAGTCACCGCGCGGGATGCGCGAGAACACAGCAGTGGGGTGACCGCGGTCACGGCGGAGGTTTGTGGCGTGGGGAGAGAATGGCGGCGCGGAGAGGAGGGCCCTATGCCGCTATCGCTTCTAAAAGAATTTCTGGATCAGAACAACGTGCAGTACATCGTGGTTTCGCATTCGCCGGCGTACACGGCGCAAGCCATCGCGGCGTTGGCGCATATTCCGGGAAAAGAGCTGGCAAAAACCGTGGTCATCAAGCTGGACGGGCGGCTGGTGATGGCGGTGCTTCCGGCTTCGTATCAAGTGGACTTTTCCCTGCTGAAGAAAGCGACCCACGCCAAGACCGCGCATCTCGCCTACGAAGAGGAGTTCCGCAATGAATTTCCGGCGTGCGAGCCGGGCGCCATGCCGCCATTCGGGAACCTCTACGGAATGGACGTGTTTGCCGACAAGAGCCTAACGGAAGACAACGAGATTGCCTTCAATGCGGGCTCGCACCGTGAGTTGATTCGCCTGTCGTGGCGCGATTTCGAGAGGCTGGTCGGCCCGAAGGTGCTCGAATTTGCCGCACGGGCAACGGCGGCGGCAGCGTAAGCGCATCGCGAGCGCACAAGCCAACGTGCGAAGCATGAACGCGTGATGGGTGTGCCCCGTGGAATCCCTGTCCCCAGGACAGCTCTAAACTTCAGAAGACTTTCTTAAGCGTGGCGGCACGCGTGCGACGCTGAAGGGCGAGCATCTGGCGGTAAGGCTGCGATAGTTTTGCCGCAACTGCGGCACGACTTTGGTCGTGTCGCAACGAAAGCCGCGCCGCGATGAGCGAAGCGCGGCGCTTTTGCCTCCGGGCACGATGGTTGCGTGGCGCCCGGAGGCAAAGCTATGTCAGAAGAAGCCGTTGGAACGGCCGAGGACAGTTTGGCCAACGATGGTCGAAGGCGTTGCGGCGGTCGGCGTGTTGAAAAGCCAGCCGTTCACGGAAACCAAAGTGTTGACGGTTACGCCGGAGAAGCTGTCTGGGTTGAGATTCTGATAGGTGGTCTGCGAAGTGGTCTGCACGGTGATCTGATCGGGCATCCAGTTGGCATTGGACCACAAAGGGAAGAAATTCGGGAAAGTGGCGATGGTAAAGCTGGAAGCGCTGGAATCGACGGCCGAAACCATGCCGGTGAACTGGCTGGGCTCGAGAGCGATGGTGTCGCTGGTGAAGGAGACGGAGGGAGGAGCCCAGTGAGGCGCGTTGGGAGTGGTGGTCAACGAGCCGGCGACAACGTCCACCTGGACCTTTTGGCCGACGAGGAGGTCGGTGGCACTGGCGAAGCTCAAGCCGGAGGGAATGGTGAACATGCCAGCGTTCACGGAGAACGTGGCGGAACTGGCGATGGTGACATTCGCGATGCCACCGAAGGGCAAACTGGTGGCGTTGGGCGACCAGTGCAAGAGCAGCTTCATAACGGTGCTGCCATTGCTGGTGCTTAGGGCGATGATGTTGCCTTCGGCGGTTTGCTGAGCGGCGGTTTGTACAAAGTCGACCTCCGCGGCGAGCAGCGTTGCGGGGCCCTGGACACCTGCGACTTGCACTTTCACGACTTGCCCCTGCGCGAGGCAGGCGATTCCGCCGGTGGTGCAGGCAGAGGTGGGGAAATTCCCGTAAGTGGTGCTGCTGTTGACATCAATGGTGAACATTCTGCCGTCGCGCGTCAGGAGGGTGAATTGATCCTGGCCCGCGGTGACGCTCTGCACCGTTCCCTGGAGGAAACCAAAGGGACGATGACCGGAAGGAGGCGCGGGCGGGAGCGGCTCAACGGTGACGCCATTGGCGACGCCGAGATTCACGGAGAGATCGGACTGGATGACGTTGTTGAGATGGAAGTCGAGGAGCAGGCCGAGCGGCGAGTTCTGGGAGACGGTCAGGGGAAAGGGAGCGGTAGTGAAGCTGAGCGTGGAGGAGTTGTTTTCAATCTGCGGAGTAAGTTGGCAGACGCTGCCAACAGCGCAAGTGGTGGCGATGGATTGGTTGGACTTGTTAAAGATGACGAGCTGCGGATTGGCGAAAGTGAGAGAGAGACTGCTGTAGGTCCCAGCCTGGACACTGGCGGTACTGAGAAAAGCGGATAAGGCCTGGAGCTCGGTGACGTCGACTTGGAGCGGAGTGTTGTTGTTCAAAAGCGAGACCGTACCGGTACCGGACGCGGGCGTGAGAGAAGCGGCGGTCAGGTTGATCTGAAAGAAGAGGACGGTCACGCCACTGGGTGGCTCGTCAGTGATGCTGAGGGTGACCGCGGATGTAGAATTTACCGGCGGGGTGGTCATCGTGGTCTGGCCGCAGCCGGCGAGCAAGAAGAGAACGAGTCCGACGGAAAGAACAACAGCACTTCTACGCATGCTTAACCTCCTAGGCATCAAAGAGATACGACCGGAGGGCCAACACATTCGCCAAACACGCAGAGAAACAGCTCGAAAGGGGACGTGAAAGCGGGTGCAATTGGTTCACCAAAGGCACAGAGTAAAGAGAAGCCAATAGGAGAGCGCGGCGAGGCCGTTTTGCGTGGAGTAAGAGTATTGTTTGCAGGAGTTTAGATTTCAGGCTAGGTGGAACGGTTCCCGAGGAATTTCGGGGCGGGCGTGCGAGATGGCCTCGAAAAGGAATTTTTTGCATAGCGTCGCCGGGCGCGGGTTGCGTGAGAAGCCGACGGGCCGCCCAATTTGAGGACGGGTGCTACGGCGTAAGATTGGCGTGGCTGGAGCGTTCGGGCTTGGATAGCGAGCGCGCGGTGCTTGTGCGTCTCTCTGTTTTAGAAGTGCAGAACGATTCCGGCGGAGACGCGCGGCTGATTCTGCGTGCTGCCGCCGAGACGGGTGAGCAGATAGTCGAACTGGATCGGCCGAATCCAAACGTGCGAAACGACTTTCAGGTCGATGCCGCCACCGATGGCGGTGGCAAAGCCAGTGCGGTCGCTGTTAGCCACGAAATTGTAGCCTCCCGGATTGGCCGGGGGAACTCCCGATGATTCCGTCTGATGCGAGCCGCCAAAGAGAACGTGCGCAAACGGCGACACGCGCTTCGGCCAGGAGACCTCCGGCCCGAACAGAAACGTATGTTGGTGCGTGTTGCTCGTGCCGCCGGAGAGCGTGGGCCCGTAGTGGCCGCTGACATCGGCCACCAAGCGAAGCATGGGCAGGACGTGCACACCGCCCGCGATCTCCCATCCGTTCAAGTTCTGCCGGCTGGTTACGAAGGTCGGAACCAGCACGGGTAAGGGGCACACCACAGCCATGCAAATGTCTTCCTCTTCTGCGGTGATGTTCGGGCGGAGATAGGAGTAGCCGCCAAAAATTTCCACTTTGTCTTGGGCGCGAGCTGCGCTGGCAAAGAAGCTCGAGATGAGCAGGGCTGCCAACGCGACGGCTCCGGCAAGATTTTTGTGCGTGAAACTGAACATGAGATTTGTCCCTTCTCGAAACACCACTACGTACTTTGACGGTGGCGGTTCGACTGCGGTTGGCTGCGAGGTTTGGTGTGACGCACGCCACCCAGTTCGGCCTTGTGTTATTTTGGTGGCTCCCGAAAGTCCGAAAGTCCTCTGCCTCGAATCTCTCGGTGAGGTTTGCTTCCCAATGAAAAAGGTGGAAGAGCGCATCCGGTTGGCGGCGTCGGATTTAAGCAATCACCTGGCGTGCCGGCATGTGACAACACTGGATTTGGAGGTGGTGCGAGGGTTGCGCGAGGAGCCGGCGTGGGCTGCGCCGGATCTGAAAGTGATTCAGGAGCTGGGACTGCGGCATGAGCAGGCGTATCTGGAGCATTTGCGGGGATTGGATGCGCCGGGAGGCGGACGGAAGCTGGAAGTGGTGGACCTCAGCGGGAACAAGCACGAGGCGCGATTGCTCGAGGAGACGCGGGCGTTGATGGAGCGCGGAGCGGACGTAATTGCGCAGGGCGCGCTGAGCGATGGCGAATGGTTTGGGCGGCCGGACGTGCTGCGCAGAATGGAGGCGGGCGGCGGGAAGTGGGCGTGGTCGTACGAGGTGGTGGATACGAAGCTGGCGCGCGAGACCAAAGCCACGACGATTTTGCAATTGTCGTTCTATTCGGAACTGCTGAAGAACGTACAGGGCAGGACGCCGGAGTTTTTGTGGGTGGTAACGCCAGCGGGAAATGGAGGATTTGCGGAGGAGAAATATCGTGTCGAGGAGTACGCGGCGTATTACCGGTACGTGAAGAAGAGATTGACGGAGGCGGTGGGAAGAGCCGTGGCGAGCGTGGAGAAGCCGGTTGCGACGAAGGCGGGCGGCAGGGCGCGAGCCACGGGGCAGTATGCGCTGGATTTTGAGCGAGCGCAGCCGGCTTTGGGTTGGGAGACGTATCCAGAGCCGGTGGAACATTGCAACGTGTGCCGGTGGTTTCGGGAATGCGATAAGAAACGGCGTGACGACGATCACTTGTCGCTGGTGGCGGGGATTCGGCGGCAGCAGCGGGACCAGTTTGAAGAGTGGAATGCGGGAACGATGGCGAAGCTGGCGGTGCTGCCGGTACCGTTGAAGGAGCAGCCGCGGCATGGTGCGAAGGCGGGATATGAGAAGGTGCGCGAGCAGGCGCGGGTGCAGGTGGAGGGACGAACGGAGAATGCGCTGAAGCATGAGGCGCTCGCGGTGGCGGAAGGTATGGGATTTTGCCGGCTGCCGGAACCGTCGGCGGGCGACTTGTTTGTGGATTTGGAAGGCGATCCGTTTGTGGGAGAGAACGGGCTGCAATATCTGTTTGGATTTGCGGTGCGTGGCACGAATGGTGTGTTGCAGTACGAGAAGCGGTGGGCGCTGAACCGCGAGAAGGAGAAGGCGGGGTTTGAGTGGCTGGTGGACGAGATTATGCGGCGGTGGGATGCCGACTCCAAGATGCATGTGTATCACTTTGGCGGCTACGAGCCGGGCGCGCTGAAGCGTTTGATGGGGATGTACGCGACGCGCGAGGATGAAATTGACCGGATGCTGCGCGCGGGCGTGCTCGTGGATTTGCACCAGGTGTTCAAGCAGGGACTGCGGGCGAGCGTGGAGGAGTATTCGCTGAAGAAGCTGGAAGCGTTTTATGGATTTGCGCGCGCGACACCGCTGGATGATTCGCGCGCGGCGATGCGCTATGTGGAACACCGGCTGGAATTGGGATGGGGCGATGCAGCGTTGCCGGAAGAAGTGCGCGTGACGATGGAGGGGTACAACGCAGACGACTGTTTTTCTACGGCGAAAATGCAAGATTGGCTGGAGAAGCGAAGGGCGGAGCTGGTGGCGCAAGGGATGGAGGTGCCGCGGCCCGCGGAGAAAAGTGCCGACCCGTCCGAGGAGTTGGACGAGCGGCAGAGGCGCGTGGCAGAACTGGTGGCGGAGTTGACGACAGATGTTCCTGCAGATGTCGCGGAGCGGTCGGAGGGGCAGCAGGCGCGTTGGCTGCTGGCACAGCTCTTGGATTGGCACCGGCGGGAGAACAAGGCGACGTGGTGGGAGGGCTACCGGCTGGCGGATCTGGATGAGGAAGAGTTGCTGGAGGATCGCGCGGGACTGGCGGGACTGCGATTTCTGGGTCGATTGAAAAACGAGCGCGGCATCGCGGTAGATCGCTACGCTTACGAAAAGCAGGAGACCGAACTGCGGGTCGAACGAGATGCGTATTGGAAGGGCGAGAAATTTGGCGAAGTGGTGGCCGTGGATGTGGCGAAGCGCACCGTGGATATCAAGAAGACGCGGAAGATGGCGGAGCTGCATCCGAAAGCGGTGTATTTGTGGGACCGGCCGTATGAGGTCAGGGAGCACGCAGAATCGCTGTTCCGGCTTGGAAGCTGGGTGGCGGAGAACGGGCTGGATATGGAAGGTGGCCATCGGGCAGCGCGGGACTTGTTGTTGCGGAAGGGGCCGCGACTGCTGAACGGGGAAACGCTGGCGGCGCTGCCGGGCGAGGAACCGAAGGCGACGGCATGCCGCATCGCGGGCGCATTGGACAGAGCAGTGTTTGCCATTCAAGGACCGCCCGGTGCTGGGAAGACGTTTACAGGCGCGCGGATGATTTGCGAACTCGTGGCGCGGGAAAAAAAAATTGGTGTGACCGCGCTGAGCCACAAAGTGATCCGGAAATTGTTAGACGAAGTGGTTCTGGCGGCAGCGGAAGACAGGGTTCCAGGCGTGCGGTGCATGCAGAAGACGGATGAAGAGGAGCCCACTGGAGACATTGCGATCGTTGGGAAGAATGAGGAGGCACTGGGGGCGTTGGCCCGCGGCGTTGCGAATGTCCTAGGTGGAACGTCGTGGCTGTGGACGCCCGAAGCAGCGTTTGAAGCGGTGGATGTGTTGTTTATTGATGAGGCCGGGCAGATGGCGCTGGCGGATGTGATGGCGGTGTCGCAAGCGGCAAAGAGCATTGTGCTGATCGGGGATCCACAGCAGTTGGAGCGGCCGCTGAAGGGGAGCCATCCGGATGGCGCGGAGAAATCGGCGCTGGAGCATTTGTTGAATGGGCGAAAAACGATTGCGAGCGATGTTGGGATGCTGCTGCCGGAAACGTGGAGGCTACATCCGAAGATTTGCAGATTTACGTCAGGGATATTTTATGAAGGGCGCTTGGCTTCGCGGGACGTGCTGCAATACCGCGTTCTGGAAGGCCACAGGTGGTTCCGCGAAGCGGGATTGTGGCTGCTGCCCGTAGAACACGAGGGGAATCAAAACGCGTCGACAGAAGAAGTCGAGGTGGTTGCGCGAATTGTCGAAAGCCTGCTCCGGCCGGATGTGATGTGGTTTCGAAGCGCGGGAAACAGCAAGAGCTTGACGGAGGAAGACATCCTGATCGTGGCGCCGTACAACGCGCAGGTGTCGGACTTGTCGGCAAGGCTGCCAGGGGCGCGCGTGGGGACGGTGGACAAGTTTCAGGGGCAGGAGGCGCCGGTGGTGATTTATTCGATGACCACCTCGTCGCCGGAAGAAGCGCCGAGGGGGATGGAGTTTTTGTACAGCTTGAACCGGCTGAATGTGGCCACTTCGCGAGCGATGACGGCGGTGATCGTGGTGGGAAGCCCGAAACTGTTTGAGCCGGAGTGCCGCACGCCCCGGCAGATGCAATTGGCGAACGCGCTGTGCGCCTATCGCGAGATGGCCAAGGAAGTGGACCCGGGCGAGATCTAGCAGTGGTAGCAGGAGCTTACGGCTTTTGCGCCGTTGGGAGCTTGCCGCTGGCAGCGAGGCGGTCGAGCCAGCGCTGGGCCGTCGCGGCTTCGGGTTGCTGTGGGTGGTCGCGAAGAAATTCGTGCAGTGTCTGCGCGGCGTCTTCGTAGCGTCCGACGGCGGTGAGGGATTGGGCCACGAGCAAAGCGATTTCCGGGGCTTTGCCGTGAGAAGCAGCTAGAGCCTCCTGGGACATCTGCAATGCTTGGTCGTATTTTTCGGAGTGGTAATAGGCTTTGGCCAGCGTCCAGCGCGTTTGCCAGGCGCCGGCGGCGTTGGGTTGCACCGCGGTCTCCAATTGCAAAGACTTCTCGAGCGGCGCGATGGCGGCGGGATAGTGGCCCTGATCGTAGAGCGCCATGCCCAAAGCCGCAAGGGCGGGCGCATGCGCCGGGTCCAACTGCGTAGCCTTCTCGAAAGAGAGCTGCGCCTGAACCCAATCATGGCGCTGCATGAGCAGAAAGCCCTGGAGGTAAAGGACATCCGGATGGGAGGGAGCCAACTGGGCGGCTTTGCGGAGGTATTTTTCGGCGTCCTCGAGTTTGTCGGCGCCCAGTGCTTGCAGAGCTTTGTCGAGGGCTTCGCGGGCCTTGGGAGCAAGCACAGGTCTTCCGGGAGGCGCGGCCGTTTCGGCAGCGGAAGCGCGGCGCAAGTAGACATCAATCTGCGCACGGCCAGCAAAAGGGACAGAGACGTTCTGTTGCGCTTCGGCATAGCCCGCCGCCATTACGACAATGGTGAACTCCCCAGTGCTATTCACTACGAAAATGGCTTGGCCCCGCGAGGTTTGGCCTTGTCCGCTGGGAATCGATCCATCGCGATAGACTTTAACCAAGGCGGGAGTGGCCATCACTTCGCCCGAACGATCATGGACGGTGACGGTGAGTTCGACGCCGCTGCCGTGAAACTCGCGCTCGACGCTGCCGTTGTCCTGGCAGAACGAGGGAACGGCAGACAGTAAGGGGAACGCCGCGAACAAAACGAAGTGCGCGAGGTGCAGACAGGGGCGTCGCGTGGCTCGCACCTGAGCCTGGACTTGGCTCCCCTGCACCTGGGCCGACAGTTGCACCCATCCAGGAGCTCCGTTCAGAGAACAACGCATGACGGCGCCGACCAATTGGGGCGAGCCTAGACCCGGGGGATAGAGGCGTCAAGCGATTTGTTGAGGGAGTGAGACGCGCGGAAGCGCGCGGGGGAGGCCACCCGCAG